>OIZB01000107.1_pt1 | contig 83473 bp, 75 predicted proteins | sample 1588401 | NCBI WGS metagenome assembly OIZB01 (sample SAMN03283270) | human gut metagenome | biome: human-associated habitat; material: feces | host: Homo sapiens | place: USA | collected 2013
TATAACCTAAATCTTCATAAACAAATTCCATACAAGTATCAGCCCATTTTTTAATATCTTTTTGACTCATACCTTTAAAGAAATCATTATCACTAGTAAACATTAATTCATCAGCAACAACACTATTTGAATCATCTAACATTTTATCAAATGATTTTCTTCGATCTTATCTTGTTGTTTTTTGTTTTTCTTCATATTCCTTTTTATAATCTTTAACTAATTCATAATAACCTTTTGAATATCTTTCATTTAAAGGAACAATTTCTATATTATTTTTAGACATAGACATATCTATATCAGGATTAGACTTATAAGACTTTTTATCTCTTTTGTTATGAGCACCAATTTCACCTAAATCTTTAAGTGTGTTTATTGACTCACTTCTAAATATGGCATAACTCATTATCTTTTAAAACCTCTCTAACTTTTTCAAAATAACCTTTATAAACTTGTTTACCATTAGGTGCAATTACATTAGTTAAATCTATTGTTATTACTGCAAGTTTTAAGTTTTTATTTTTATCAAATTTATCTCTTTCTAGAGCTATAAGTCTTATTATCTTTTCTATCTCACAACTACTTGAAAATGTTATATCTCTTAAATCATCATCAGTATATACTTCATAATAATTAAGTTTATAATCACTTCCCAAAGTAGTGCATAACTTATCAAAATATTTTCTAGCATTTTCTTTTGTTTTGGATTCCCAATTCATACGAAGTGGATAACCATAGTCATCTTCAAAAATATTAAAGTTATAAGGTGTTCCATACATAACATGATTATTTCTCATATCTGCTAAAAATGATTCTCTAAAATTACCACTAGTAATTTCTATATCTTTATCTACCTTTTCTATTTCGATAAAGTCGATATATTTAGCAAATAATTTTTGTTTCTTTTCTCTAGGTGTATTTAACCACTTGTTTAAGTTAATAAAGAATAATTCGGGTTTAACAAATTCATCTATTTGTTGTTTATCTTGTAATATAAGTAAATCATCAACTGTAAAACTTAAATTTTCATATTGTTTTTGCTCATGATATTTTTTTGTTAAGTCATTTTTATTAAATTCAATTTGCTTTATATCATTTTCAAAATCTTCAATTTTTAAAATACCTTTGATATAAGCATTTTTAATTCTATCTAATTGCTTATCTAAATCTTTTATTTCTTTTTCATAATCTATTTGTTTATTATCTAATTTAGATTTAATAAATGGTGTGTAATAATTATTAATTAATTCATCTTGCTTATTTAATTCAATTAAGAAACCCTTTAATCTTTCCTCAATATCTATTTCACTAAAATAGGTTTTACATTTCTCACACTTATAATAATAGTATTTAATACCATTCTTTTTGGTAGTAGCACTTCCACCTAGAAAGCAACCACATTTAGAGCATTTAAGTTTATTAGTAAATAGATAAGTTGCTGTTCTTTCATAATGTCTAGCATTTCTTTGCTTTTGATATTGGCAATCTTCCCATTTTTCTTTACTAACTAATGGCTCAACTACATTTTTATAATATGTAGGGTGTTTTGTACTTCTTCCATGCACATAATCGCCTTTATAAATCTCATTTGTAATCATCCTACTTATTGTTGAGTCTAACCAATTTGTTTTTCCTAAAACTTGTTCTTTATTATAAATATTGGCAATAGTTTGATAACTTTTACCCTCTAAATATAAATCATATAATCTAACTATTATGTCTTTTGTTAAAGGATCGGGTATCATTTTTTTATCTATTCTTTGATAACCTAAAGGTAAAGGCCCAGGAATATGACCTGCCTTAATAGCACCTACAAGTCCAAATTTAGTTCTTTCTGAACATTTCTCAATTTCATTTTGTGAAACACTAGTCATTATTCTCATAACCATTCTACCATTTGAAGTAGTAGTATTAGATTCATCAGCCATACAATCAATATCGCATTCATTATCATTAACAAATTTCATAAGTTTTTCAATATCAAATACACTTCTTGTAAGTCTATCTAGTTTAAAAGCAACAATTACATTTATTTTCTTATCTTTAATATCTTGTATCATTTGTTGATATGCTGGTCTTTTGTCATCTTTTGCACTTATTCCTTCATCAGCATATACCTTATAAATTTCATAACCTTTAAATTTACAAAACTCTCTTAATCGTTCTTCTTGTTCTGGTAAACTAAATCCTTCTCGTGCTTGATCTTCAGTAGAAACACGAATATAAATTCCAGCAATTTTCTTTTCTTCATTCATAACTTTCATCAACTCCTTTTCCTAACAAAAAGAGGTGTCAAAAGTATTAAGTGCTTAATACTACTGACACCTCTTAAAATATAATTTAGAATAATTGCTCTTAAACTTGAATCTCATACTATTTAACCCCCTTAAATAGACATAAGTTTTCTTGGCCCTATATTCTATCACAAAATTAAGAAATGTCAAATTTTGCACTATTTATATGGCTTTCTAGGTCTTTAAACTTAATTTTATTACTTAAATTATCAATAAAGACATCATCACTCTCATCAAACATTAAGTATTTAGTATTGTTGATAATAATTATATGTGGCATTACATAAGCAACATTAGTGCCTATGATATTTTTAATACACCCATTATTTACTTGTGGGGTAGTATTAGTAAATCTACCAATCATATCAATTTTTCTTTTTAGTTTATCACTAATCTTTAATTCTTTAGTTTCTATTGTTAACATATAATCATCTCACTTTCTTAAATAACAAAAAAACTAACATTTCTGTTAGCATTTATTACTCTCGAAAGTGTAATTTCCGAGTTTCCTATCAATTTGGAGCCAATGTCGTAGGTATCTACAACTTTTTTCCAATATACGAATTGATACATAAATATCAATCACTAGATATAATATACCATATTTTCAAAAATTTTTAAATAGTTTCACTGAACTTTATTTAATAACCAATTTAATGACTTATTTGTAAGTTTTGCAATCTCTATTATAAATAGTGTTGAAACTGTTGATTTCCCTGATTCATAAGTGCTTATAACAGAGTGCGTTGTATTTAACTTTGAGGCAAGTTTCTCTTGAGTATAATTAATAGATTTCCTTGCTTCTTTTAACTTTTTACCTAAATTAATTCTATCAATTTCTACTTTATCAAATTTGATATACTTGTCATTTGATAAGTCTACTAAATAATCAATATTTATGTTATATTCATTTGATATTTTATTTAGATAATATAATGGTATTGTATTTTTGTTTATTTCCCATAATGAATATGCTGTTCTTGTACACCCTAAAACTCTTGATATGTCTTTTTGAGTTATCTCCAATTCTTCTCTTATATTTTTAATTTTCTCGGTATTCATAATTATCACCTAAGAAAATTATCTTATTTTTGCTTTCTATTTCGACAAATTGCTATTCATAACGACAAAAATGTGATATAATTATGATAGAAAGGAGAATTTTATGAAAGACAAATTTTTATCGTTCGCAAAAAAGCACAAAAAATTATTAATTATTGTGGGAGTAATCTTAATAATTATCATTGGTACTAATATCTCTAATTTTGTTAATAGAGATAAATGGTCTGATTTATTATTAGGAGAATATCTACCAGAAGCTAAAAAGGGAGTTCTTGATACAGGATCAAATTTAGATGATTATCTTTCAATTACTATTAAGAAAACAAATAGTAGATATTATCATAATTACAAAGATGAGTGTATTAAAATGGGATACACTATTGAAAGTAAAGAAAATGGTGATAGATATGAAGCTTTTAATGAACAAGGATATGAACTTAGCATTTATAAAGATTCTAGCAACAATATTAGTATAATTTTAAAAGCACCAGAAGAAATGAAAGAATTTGAATGGCCATCACAAGGATTAAGTGCAATGCTTCCAAAGACTAATTCTAACTATGGTAAAATTGTATCAGATAGTAGCAGTAATTTTAGAGTTCATATTGGCAAAATATCATTAGAAGAATTTAATAAATATGTTGAAGAATGCAAAAACAAAGGATTTGATGTTGACTACAATAAGCAAGATGAAAGTTATCACGCTAAAAATTCAGGTGGTTATAGATTAAGCGTTAATTATCTAGGTTTTAATATTATGGACATATTAATTCAAACTCCTGAAAAAGAAGAAAATACTGGAAATAGTACTGATAATGGCACAGAGATAAGAAAAGAATTTAAAGAAGCAATGGACAGCTATGAAAGTTATATGAATGAATATGTTGAATTTATGAAAAAATACTATGCTAATCCATCAGATACATCATTATTAAGAGATTATACAAAAATGTTAGAAAAATATAATAAACTAACAAAAGATTTTGAAAATTGGAAAGATAATAACTTAAATACTGCCGAAGCATCATATTACTTGGATGTTCAAACAAGAGTAACAAAAAAATTACTTGAAATAACTAATCAATAATTTGGAGTGATAAAATGCGTAAACGAAATTATTCAAAAATATTAAATAGTTTAAAATTATTTATTGTAGTATTATGTGTATTTGCTTTGGCTGCTTTATTTATGCCATATGAGAAGTCTATTGGTGAATATCGTGAAAATTTATTAAAGTATCCTGAAACAATGAATATTAAAGAAGTTGAATTAACTAATAAAGATGCAATAAATTTATCAATAATAGAAAACTATAAGGTATATAGGTATGCTATGAATAATTCCAATGATGCTGAATATAATAGCAGTTGGATTTATGGTGAAGCATTGATTAATGTAGTTATCACAATTGTATTAATAGTTTCTATCATATTAATTTTATTGTTTACAATTCTAAAGAAAAATGTACTTGTTATAATGTTTGATATTATATTAGCAATAAGTTCTTTAGCAATGAATTATGATATTACAAGTAGAGGTGTACTACCAAACAGTCAATATACGTATGGAATCTCTTATTACTTATATATCGTTATTGCTATATTGATTTTAGCAACAATAATTATACAAAAAATATTAAAAAAGAAAGCAAATAATTAGTAATTAATTCAAGAAATTCTTAACTATATTAATATTTAAAAAGATGATTAGATTTCTAAATCATAATCATCTTTTTCTTTGCTTAAATCATGTTCTTTACTGAATTTATAAGTTTCATTTAATTCTTTAACTGTATCATGTTCAATAATACCATGCTCGTATAAATCTCTTGAAAAATCATGATATTTATCTCTATCTTTTCTATTAAATAATCTGTTTTTTATGAATTGAATCAGTCTTATAAACTTATTTTTAAAATAATTAAGTTCTGCAAATAAAGAATTATTTTCTTCCTTTAATTCATCAATCTCATTATCTTTTAACTTATTTTTTTCAGTAAGACTTCTAACTCGTAATTCCAATGCCTCATTATTTTCAGTAAGTATTTTTATTTTCTTATTGTTTTCTTTAATATTAGAGTCAACATTGGTAAGAGTTGTTGATAATTTTTGAATATTCTTATATTCTTTATTTGTATTTTCTACTTGGCTGATAAAACTATTGATTTTATCTTTACACTCTTGTGTTATAACATATTTATCTTTTCTGCCAAATGCTAATTTTAAATTATTAACAATATTTTTTGCTTCTTTTGTATCATTATCTAGCAGGTCAGATTGTTGTTTGGCTTTATTTAAACTTTTTTGATTTTTTTCAAGTTGCTCTTTCATTTCTAAATAATTGTCCATTTCAGTGATATGATAATCATGATTTCTACCTTTTTTCTTACATTTTAAAGTGTTAGTTAGGTTATATTCTTTATTAAAAGATTCAATACATAAGGTACGCATTTTATCTTGTAATTTTCTTAAACTTTCTTTTGTAAATACATCTGATTTACCAACTTGTTTTTTCATACCATTTTTATTATTAAATTTTATAGGAACACCTACAATATGCAAGTGTGGACTTGTTTCATCATAATGAATAATTGCACTTGCTATCTTAAAAGTAGGTAATATAATTTCTAAATCTTCAATTTGCTTTTTATAAACATTTGTCATTCTTCTTTTAAACTTATTATCTTTTGTATCCCAATACTTTTTATCTCCAAGTTCAATTATTATTTCACAGGCTAAATCATTTTTTTCATTATTACTTATATGATTAAAATAATCTTTGATTTTTCTATCGTCTCTTACTTGCTTTAGGTTATATTCTTCTTTTGCTTCTTCAAATTCTTCTTTATATAATTTTTTGACATCATCAACCAATGAAGAACTACCTTTGATAATTTCAATGTCATTTTGATTGTTATCATACTTTCTATAATTATGTTTATCTACTTTCGTTAAACCTGCTGAATTTTGTATGGCATTATTTGATAGAGAAGTAGAACCACTTCTATTAGATTTAGCACTACTTCTTGATGTGTTTCTTTTATTTTTGTCACTACCTAAATGAAAAGAATATGCTAGTTCTATAATAATCACGCTCCTTTATTAAAGTATAATTTGGCTTGATTTAGTGTTTCAAAAAATTCTTGACCCATCATAGTTCCCATATTATCAATATAGGTACAAACAATATAATGTAGTTCACAGTTTTCGGCATACACTAAATATAAGTCTTTTTTCTTATCTAATAATTTACACTTTCCATATTTTAAGTTATAAAATTCTTTCTTCATAAATAATCAACTCCTTTGTTTTTTTAGAGATATATTTTGGCTTTGACAAAATATTTAACCCCCTAGGTATTTTGTCATACTAACAAAATAACCTCGTGGGCTAGGGATTCCCTAGAACCCTTTTATGACTTACTCCATAATGTTTTAAAACTTCGTAATAAAACAAAATTACATAAGTCTTATAAAATGCTATCGCCACTTTCATTGCTACGCAACAAAACGTGCCACGCATTTTATTCTTCTTCATACAACAATTCTTTCTTTACAGGTTTTACTCCAATTTCAATAGGAACAGGTTCTTTCGTATAAATAACACAATCATTAGTTTCATCAGGTATATAATCAAAAGCAGTATTTATATCTTGCATTTGAAACTCATCTTCACCACGAATATAAATAATTCCATATTTGTATTCTTTCATTTTTATATCAGGATCTATTTTTGCATAATCTTCCATAGGGAATACTCTGACTATTGCTCTGTCATCGTGGATAAAGTTAAAATAGAATATTCTATCTTCTACATAATAAGTTGCTTCTTCAAAACCAACATCATAATATTGTCTTAATCTCATTATATGTTTACCAATTTCTTTTTCAGGTAAGTAATTACTAAACCTTATTTGACCTACAATATTACCAAAAATAACAGGTGTCTTAACATCAATATAACCAGCACCAAATAATTCATTACAAGGCTTACATATTGATTCTCTAAAATTGATATTATCTACATAAATATAATTATTAAGAATACCTAATTTAATATCATCAACATATTTCATAATAAGTTCTGATTTTTCTTCTCTTGTATAATCTTTCCAAGTTTTAGTTCTTTCTTTATATTCCTTTTCTAATTTAACTTTATTTATATAATCAATATCTCTTTTTAGTAAAATATCTTGTGGGGTAAAATTAAGAATTTCACAAGAGGTTGCTTCATCAAGTTTATTTTGTAATTTTTCAAGAGCAGATTCAACTAACTTTCTTTCATCGTTATATTCTTCTAAACTAAATACACCATTAATATAGGCTCTTTTAATTCTTTCTAATTTGTCTTTTTGTTTATTGATATCTTTCTTTAATTCTTCTTGTGGTTCATCAAATTTTTGCTTAATCATTGGTAAGAAGAACTGATTTACTACTGAATCGTATTCTACAAGTTCATTTACAAAATCATTAAAATATTCTTCAACTAAACTTTCCTTAAAGTTTATCTTACAATCATGGCAGTAATAGTAATAATAAATATTGCCATTTTTCTTTTGAGTTGCTTTACCACCTAAAATTCTATTACATTTAGGACACTTCAATTTTTGTAAAAATAGATATGTTAAAGTTCTTTGATAACTTTTAGAATTCTTTTTCTTTTGAACTTGGCATTCTTCCCACATTTCTTTACTAACAATAGGTTCAACAACATTTTCATAGTAAGTAGGATGTTTTGTCCTTTTACCATGAACAAAATCGCCTTTGTATATTTCATTTTCTAAAATTGCAACAATAGAGGAATCTCTCCAATTTGTTTTACCTAATACTTGTTCTTTATTAAATAGTGTACTTATCTTTTGATATGACATTCCCTTATGATAAAGTTCAAATATTCTTATAACAACATCTTTTGTTAAATGATCTATAACTAATTTTTTATTTTCATGTTTATAACCAAGTGGTGCTTGATGTGGTATGTGTCCTTGTTTAATTGCACCAGCTAAACCAACCTTAGTTCTTTCACTTGTTCTTTCTATTTCTTGTTGTGATACACTCATTAATATTCTTGAAACCATTTTACCATTAGCATTAGTAGTATTAATGTCATCATTAACACAATCAAGATAAGCGTCATTTTCCTCAAGAAATCTCATAAGTTCTTCCCAGTCAAAAATACTTCTTGTTATTCTATCTTGTTTTAAAGCAATTATAGTGTTTATTTTCTTTGATTTAATATCTTCTTTAAGTCTTTCAAATTCAGGTCTATAATTGCCTGTTTTAGCACTTATACCAGCATCAGTATAATAGTCTTTAATAACAAAACCTTTGAATTTACAATATGCTTCTAACCTTTCTTTTTGTTCTGGTAAACTAAAACCTTCTCGTGCTTGATCTTCAGTTGATACTCTCATATAAAGACCACAAACTTTTTTTACATCATCCAATTATCATCATCTCCTTTACTAAAAAAGAGCGAAGCAGTACAACTAGGCTTATTTGTACTACTTCACCCATAAATAAATCAGATATAAGTTTTTCTAATTTAATTATAAACTATTTTCGACAAATTTACTAGTTGGTACGCTTTAAATAATTTTCTAATTCATTGATTTTAATTTTATTACCAAAGTTTTTGATATAAACATCATTAGAATAATTAAAAACAAGAAATATTATATTATTGATAATTACTTTGTGAGGTTCAACATAAGCCAAATTAGATTTATCAATTTTTCTAATACTTCCATTTATAAATGTAGGAGTAGTATTACAAAAATCACAAATAAACTCTAATTTCTTTTTAAGCGATTCATCAATAGGTATTTCTTGTTTGATAATATTAATCATAAACACCATCCTTTCTTTAGGATGATTTCTTTGTAAGACACAAAAAAATCAATCTTTCGATTGATTCTATATATCAAGTCCAAACTAAATAGTTCGAACAGATTCGTCAATGGAGCAGGTGATGAGAATCGAACTCACGCAGTCAGCTTGGAAGGCTGAGGTTCTACCATTAAACTACACCTGCATCAGTAGGCAATAATAATGATACTATAAAATTGCCTATCTGTCAATTATTTTATGCAAATTTCTTAAAAAAATTACATTTTTTACACAAAAAACAGCAAAAATAATTAATTTTTAATCGAATTAGGATTAATTAAACTAAGACTTACCCTATTCTTTTTTAATGAAATATCATCAACATAGCAAGTAACAATATCTCCAACTGATACAACTTCACTAGGATGTTTAATGTACTTATCTGTCATTTTAGATATATGTACTAGTCCATCATCATGTAAGCCAATATCAATAAATGCTCCAAAATCCACAACATTTCTAACAGTACCAGATAATTCCATCCCCACTTTTAAATCTTCTATTTTAAGAATGTCACTTTTTAATAGAGGTTTGTCAAAGTCATCTCTAAAATCTCTATTAGGTTTAGAAAAACATTTAATAATATCTTCTAAAGTATAAATATCCGTTCCTAGTTTTTCACTAACTTCTTTAATATTAATTGCACCAAGTACATCATTAAGTTTCTTACTACCAAGATCATTAATACCAAAGCCATACATATCAAGAAGTTTACTAGCAGTACCATAACTTTCTGGATGAATAGAAGTAACATCCATTGGATTAGTACCATCAATAATTCTCATAAAACCTATAGATTGTTCATATGCCTTAGGAGTTAGTACCTTCTTTTTCATAAGTTCATCTCTAGATAAAACTTTTCCATTTTCTTCCCTGTATTCAATAATCTTATCAATATTACTTTTAGTAAGACCAGAAATATATTTAAGTATAGACCTACTAGCAGTATTAACATTAACACCAACATTATTAACACATTTAGATACAACAAAGTCAAGAGATTCATCTAACTTCTTTTCATTAACATCATGTTGATATTGACCAACGCCAATACTCTTGCTATCAATTTTAACAAGTTCAGATAAAGGATCTTGTAATCTTCTAGCAATACTAATAGCACTTCTTTTTTCAACTGTTAAATCAGGAAATTCTTTAATAGCTAAGTCACTAGCAGAATAAACACTAGCACCAGCCTCACTAACAATAATATATTTAATTTCTTTATCTCTGTATTCACTAATAGTCTCAGCTACTAATTTCTCACTTTCTCTAGAAGCTGTACCATTTCCAATAGCTACAATATCAATATTATACTTTTTAAATAAATCTTTTAAAGTTTTCTTTGATTCTTCCCATTTATTATGCGGTTCATGTGGATAAATTACCGAAATATTAAGAACACTAGAAGTAGGACTAACAACGGCAAGCTTACATCCTGTTCTAAATGCCGGATCAAAACCAAGTACAGTAACATCTTTCATTGGTGGAGTAAGAATTAAATTCTCTAAATTTTCTCCAAACACCTCAATAGCGGCCTCTTCACTAACTTCTTTAAGTTCACTTCTAACTTCTCTCTCAATACTAGGAATAATTAATCTCTTATAACTATCTCTAATCGCAGTCTTAACAATATCACTAGCTATAACTTTATCATTTTTAATAATTTTATTTTCTAAATATGAAATAATATAATCATCATCAACTACTACATTAACACTAAGTACCCCCTCTTTTTCACCTCTATTAATAGCAAGTACTCTATGCGGTTTAATAAATTTAACTCTCTCTTCATAATCATAATACATTTCATAAATACCATTTTCATCAGTACTATTCTTTTTAAGTTTAGTTTTAATAATACCATGATTCATCATATTATTTCTAATCCATTTACGATAACTAGCATTATCACTAATCCATTCCGCTATAATATAACTAGCTCCAGTGATTGCTTCATCAACACTTTTAACATTATCATTAAGATAAGACTCTGCTATCTTTTTAACATCAATATCTTTAAAAGTCATAATAATTTTAGCTAAAGGTTCTAATCCATTCTTAATAGCCTCTGTAGCCTTAGTCTTTTTCTTTTCTTTATATGGTCTATAAATATCTTCTACCTCTACTAATTTTTCACACTTTAAAATATTATCTCTAATTTCATCAGTTAGTAAACCTTTCTCATCAATTAATCTAATAACATCTTCTTTTCTTTTTAATAAATTTTCTTGATATTCATATACCTCATTAATACTTCTAATCTGTTCTTCATCTAAAGCACCAGTAACTTCTTTTCTATATCTAGCAATAAAAGGTATTGTAGCTCCTTCTCCTAATAACTTCAAAGTAGCAATTACACTATCTTTTTTTATACCCAAATCATTAACTATTCCATTTATAATAACATCATTCATTATTTATATCTCCTATCTATCTTAATTTTTATCATTTTTCTCTTCACAACTATTATATATATCATCAACTAACTCTCTATCATTAAAATCCATCAAAATCACCTTCTATTATCCTTGTCACTAACATATCCGATAACCTTATCACCATATTTATCTCTTATTTCATCTATAACACTCTGAAGTTTATCATTATCTAACATATTCTCATTATTATTAAAATTATCAAAGATAGATAACTGTTTCTTTCTCACTGTAGAAAAGCCACTAATAAATACGCAAACACTTCTAATGCCATCATCATGATTCCATAAATTATCAAATATTCTGCAAGCATTATCATATATTTCATCATCAGTTGCGATACTAAAATCTAATTTTACTTGTTTACTAACTTTATCAAAATAGTTATATTTAAGCCAAATACCAATAGTATCAGCATACATTTTATTGTATCTTAATTTCTTACCAATATCACAAGACAAATTATGAATAACATCATGTATCATACTAATATCATGATAGTTATAAGGAAGTACTGTCGAAGAAGAAATACTTTTCGCAGCTTCTCTTTCATAATAAACAGGACTATTATCAATACCATTAGCATAGTCATGCATCATCTTACCCATAGACTTAAATTTTCTAGTCAACATATCAACATCATAATTAGCCAGTTCCTCAATCGTGGTAATTCCCATCTCATGAAGCTTTTTACTACTAGCTTTACCAATCATAAATAAATCATCAACTTTAAGAGGAAACATCTTTTCTTCTACTTCATCGCTAAACAAAGTATGTACCTTATTAGGTTTCTCAAAATCAGAAGCCATCTTAGCAAGTAATTTATTATTACCAACACCAACGTTAACAGTAAAACCAAACATTCTATAAATATCATCTTTAATTTTATAAGCAATTTTAACAGGATCCCCAAAAAGTTCCATACTACCAGTATAATCTAGAAAACACTCATCAATACTATATCTTTCAATAATATCAGTATATTGACATAAATAATTATACATCTTATCCGAAAAATACTTATATAACTTATAATTAGGTTTATATATTTCTAAATAAGGACATTTTCTTCTAGCAGAATAGATAGCCTCCGCGGTAACTACCCCCTTCTTTTTACAAGGATTACTTTTAGCAAGAACAATACCTCTTCTCTGTGACTCATCACCTGCTATAATAGCATATCTATTTCTAATATCATATTTATATCCTTTTTTAAGCATATATACAGCAGTCCAACTAAGAAAAGCATTATTTACATCAATATGTAAAATAATCCTATCCATATTACACCTCTATATAATAATCAGTCTTATATACTTTACCATCTATACGATAGTAGATAGTATATTTACCTTTTAATCCATTTAAATTAACATACTTAGTATCTTTAACTTCATATATTCTCTTATCAAATAACTTATCAAGTATTAAGTAAACCTCTTTACCAGTATTATTATATATACTAATTCTATTAACATCCATCTTAATATTAATATCTTTACCATCATATTTATCATACTTAATAATAGAAATATCTTTATCATATTTATTCGTAGTAGTTAGTTTACCATATCTAACTCCTTTTACAATTTTATATTCACTAATACCATCATAAAAAGAATAAATATTACTCTTCTCAGAAGATTCTACTTCACTAAACTTCTTATCCTTAACACTATAAAATTTATCTTCCTTACCAACAATAACATTACCATTTATAACATTAATATAACTATAATTATCATTCTTACCTAAATTACTAATAGTACCAGTCTGACTATCTATCATAACAATATTCTTAGATAAAGCATAAATATTACCATCATCATAAATACTATTACCATAATAAACATTATTAAGTAAATATTCACCATATACTTTACCTAAAAGATTCATTCTATATATACCAGTACTATGATTATCTTCAGTATAACTATCATTACCAATAATAATATTATCTTTATATACAGTAATATCACCATAATATTTTTTATTTAAATACCATCTAACGTTACCATTACTATCACTAGCATAAGGATAATTACCATTGTAAAAAGAATAATTACCATCACATAAAACTTCACCAAAGTCATCAGGTAACTTATCAGTCTTAATATTAATAACTTTCTCTTTATTTTCACTTCGTAATACAATAGTATTATCATAATCAGCATATAATCCATATATAGGTATAATATGATGTTTATTCTTACCAAAAGTATAGTTAATATCTCCATTAACAGATATACTAACTTCACTATAATCACTAGTTTCAAACATAGCAATACCAGTAAGTGGGCTATTACCATAAGGATTAATAATAACATTAGGATTATCTAAACTATAACCATATCCATTAAAATATACTTCTTTATTACTTTGAACGCTAAGTATATCCTTCTCCTTCTTTATACTAGTATTACCAGTAACTATATTACTTCCCACTATTGTAATAATTAAAATAAATATTAAAAATCCACCAATAAATATATAACTTCTTTTCATACTATCACATAATATATTATACTAAAAAATAGCCTAAAAATAAAGGCTTTTATAATTATTTTAGTAAGTTCACACTTCGTTGTTCACTTCTTTTTGAAGCCATTAAAGTCTTCAAAAAATAATTTTGAGCTTATAATCTCAAAATTAATAATTTATATTTTAAAAATAATTAACCATACTAATAATATAATAAAGTATAGGAGGAACTATGAATCTAAAAAAAATAAAGATACTAGCGGTCATAGGAATATTTATTTTATCATTCCTATCGCACTTTGCTTATGAAATATTTCCTAATATAATATTTTCATTCATCTTCCCAGTAAACGAAAGTATCTGGGAACATATGAAAATATTATTTACATCAACACTACTATATGGAATAATAGACTATCTCTTACTAAAAAAATATAACATAAAACATAACAACTTTCCTTTTCAATTATATTTTACTTCACTAATAGGAATACCTATATACTTAGTAATATACTTACCATTATATAATTTACTAGGAGAATCTCCATTCATATCAATATCATTATTATTAATAGTATACATAATAACTCAAATAGTAAGCTATAACATACTAAAAGAAAAAGAATTAAAAATATTAAATATAATAACTATACCAGTAATATTATTATCATACTTAGGATTTATATATTTAACATATAACCCACCGCATACTTATATCTTCTACGACGTTACTGAAGATAAATATAGTATCAATGATTATATAAAATTAGAATAAAATATAGGTCAAAACACCTATATTTTTATTTATCAACAACACCTGTGGATAAAAAAAAGAAAATACTATATTTTCAAGTATTTTCTTACTGCTTGATAACTTCCTATCATACCAACAATAATACCAATAAGAAGTAATATACCAGATACATTATAAATAAATGGCATAGGAGCAACTAAAGTAGCAAGTGAAGAATTAAATAACTTACCACCAAAGAAATCATATAAAGTAGTATAACCAAATATTGTAATAATAATTGGAATAACAGCACCAATTATACCTATAAATAATCCCTCAATAATAAATGGAATTTTAATAGATATATTTGAAGCACCTACTAATCTCATAATTTCAATTTCTCTTTTTCTAGAATATATAGCAAGCTTAATAGTATTAGCAATTAAAAATGCTGTAACAAGTACTAAAGAAGCAACTGCTACTATACATACTTTCTTAACTACATTAAATACTACTATTAATTGATGAACAATATCTTCACCATAATTAATATTATTAATTTTATCTTTAGTAAAAGATAAATTTTTAACCTCTTTAATAGTATCATCAATTTTCTCTATTTCTTTAACTTTAAACATATAACTATCAAGAAGTGGATTAGTTTCTTCAGTCCATCTATCAACAGTAGAAGCAAATATTTCATTACCGTTTTTTAATTCATTTGCAGACTCTGTCTTACTTTTAAGCATAATAGAACTATCCTCTATATTAGTAATAGATTTAAGTTCATTTAATATTTTAGTTTCATCTTCTTTAGTAGTATCTCCCTTTAAGAACATAACTACAGTAACATCTTTTCTAATAGAATCTGAAAAGTTTTGTACATTCATAGATAAAACTAAAGATACTGCTACTACTATTAAGGTAATAGTAATACAAGAAATAGAAGCAAGTGATAACGAAAAGTTTCTAAATACTCCATGAGCAGCATCTCTAAAATATCTTTTCAAACTCCTAAGCCCTCTCATTGTAGTAGCCTCCCTTCTCAATATCACGTGCAAGTCTTCCATGATCAAGAATAACAACTCTCTTTTTCATTCTATCAACAATATCTCTGTCATGTGTAGCCATTATAATAGTAGTACCCATAGCATTAATTTGTTCTAAGACTTTCATAATTTCCATTGAAGTATCAGGATCCAAGTTACCAGTAGGTTCATCACAAATAAGAAGTTTAGGTTTATTAACAATAGCCCTAGCTATAACAACCCTTTGTTGTTCACCACCTGATAATTGATCAGGATATTGTCTAACTTTATTTTTAAGTCCTACCAAATCAAGTACCTCAAGAACTCTTTTTCTAATTTCTTTTTTGTCATAACCAAGCACTTCCATTGCAAAAGCAACATTTTCATATACAGTAAGTTTAGGAAGTAATTTAAAGTCTTGGAATACAACACCTAGTTTTCTTCTTAAAACGTATACCTTTCTATTTTTTAACTTTGCAACATTAATGCCCCCAATAATAATAGAACCTTTATCCGGTTTTTCTTCTCTATATAACATCTTAATAAGAGTTGATTTACCGCTACCAGAAGCACCTATAACAAATACAAATTCACCCTTTTTAATACTTAAATTAAAATCATATAAAGCAACAGTACCTGTTTTATAAGTCTTCTGAACATCACTTACTCTAATTAACTCCATAAAACATACCTCCACATCATAAACAATTATAACATTAATTAACTAATTTTAAAATACTAAAAATAAATTTTACATAATTTCCCATACTATATCTTATTAGCAACAGAATAACTATCAGTAATTAGAAAGAAAGCATCTTTATCAATTTCTCTAATAACATCTCTCATTTTAATATACTCAGTAGTAGAAACAACACATAAAAGCATTTTCTTTCCTTTATCAGAATAACCACCTTTAGCGTTAACTATAGTAACAGTATGATTTAAATCATTAATAATATATTCTCTTACAGCTTTATACTTACCAGTAACAATATAAAAAGCCTTATTACTAGATATACCAAGCATAATCTTATCTCCAATATAAGCCGTAATATATAAACCAATTGCAGCATATATACAATTATCTATCCCAAATACAAATGAACTTAAAATAATTATAACAATATTAGTAAATAAACTAGCCTTACCTACTGATATTTTAAATTTACTATTTAATAAATCATAAACAACATAAAAGCCACCTAAACTATAACCAGACTTCTTAATCATACCAAAACTAATACCAGATAGAACACTACCAATAAGAATAAGTAAAAATAAAGAAGTATTTTCAAAAGAAACATAATTATTAATTATACTAGTAGCCTTTATAAATATTGGAAATAAAATAGTACCTAAAATATTCTTTACACCATATTCAACTCCAAACACCATAAAACCAATAACAAGTAATATTGAAGAAAATACTAGTACAATTAATGATAAATCAATATGTGTATATCTATTAATCAAAATAGATAACCCTGTACATCCTGTTGTAACAACATTATTAGGATTATAAAATACACTAACAGATATACCTGCTATTAAACATCCCATAATAAACATAAAGAAATTTTTACAAATATTTTTACTTCTAATTCTTTTTTTAATATTATCTATCATCATGAAAAATCACCTTTTTCACTTACTTCATAAGAATCACATACTAAGAAAAACATCTTATTATCTATTTCTTTTAAACCATCTTTAACAATAAAATAACTCTTTGATGGAACTACTGCTAGAAGAAGTGATTCATCATTCTTAGAATAACCTCCTTCAGCCTCCATTAATGTAACTCCAACACCATCAATTGATAAAAGAAATTCTTTAACAATATTTGTTTTCTTTTTATCAGTAACAATATAAAAAGCTTTACATTTAGAAATACCAAGAAGTACTTTATCAGTAAATACTGATATTAAGTAAGATACTAAAATAGCATATAAAACAATATCCCATGAGAAGACAATCTTACCAATTATAACAATAATACCATTAACTATAAGACTAGCATTACCCATAGATAACTTAAACCACTTGCAGACTATCTCAATAATAACATCAGTTCCACCAGTAGAAAAATTACTCTTATAAATAAGTCCATATCCAATACCGGCCATTACTCCACCAAGTATAGCAATAACAACCATTTCCGTATTACCTAAATCAATATATTTAGTAATCATACTAGTAAGTGAAACAAATATTGGATAAGAAAGAGCTCCTACTAACTGATTTTTCATATTATCAAAGCCTAAAGCAAAATAAGCAACAATCATTAAAACAATATTAGTACATAATATAAATACTGAAGGATTAACACCAAACTCACTTAATACAATTGATATACCACTTACTCCAAAACAAACAATATCATATCTAAGAAAAAACAAATTAAAAGAAAAAGCCACTATCAAACATCCTAAAAGAAGCATTAAATATCTTTTACCAAGATTCTTTTTCTTAACAGCATCAACAATATTATCAATCTTCTTCTTTCTAAAATAATCAAATATACCCATATTTACTCCTCTTTATTTTTTAAATTATAATCTAACATATCAGTAATATTTCCATCTAAAATACCATCAACATCACTAGACTCATACCCACTATCATTATCTTTAATTAACCTATAAGGTTGCATAACATAACTTCTTTTAGCACTGCCAAAACCATTACTTACTTGCACTCCTCTAATATCACTTACTTCACTCTTTTTCTCTTCTAAAAGAATAGTATAAAGTTTACTCTTAAGTACTTCCATAGCCTTTTCTTTATTTCTAATTTGACTTCTTTCATTTTGACAAGTAACCACAATACCAGTAGGAATATGTGTAATTCTAACAGCACTATCCGTAGTATTAACTCCTTGTCCTCCTGGACCACTACTTCTATATATATCTACTCTAATATCACTATCATTAACATTAACTTCAATATCATTATCAATTTCTGGTATAACATCAACCGCAGCAAATGAAGTATGTCTTCTCTTATTGGCATCAAAAGGACTAATTCTAACAAGTCTATGTACCCCTTTTTCTCCCTTTAAATAGCCATAAGCAAAGGTACCATCAACTTGAAACATAATAGATTTAATACCCGCCTCTTCACCATCTTGCCTATCAAGTAAAGTAATACTATATCCATTCTTTTCAGCATATCTACTATACATTCTATATAACATTTGAGCCCAATCACAAGATTCAGTACCACCTGCTCCAGCATGTATTTCCATAATCGCAGCATTCTTATCATACTTACCATTTAAATAAGTTTCAATCTCTAACTTGTAAGTCTTAGCCTTAAGTTCATTAATTTCTTCTTCAAGTAAAAGTCTAACATCATCATCACTATCATCAATCATTTCTAAAGCACTATTAACACTATTAGATAATACATTAACATTAGTAATAATATTTTTAATATACTTAAGTTCTCCAACTAGTTTATCAGCAGTCTCTCTATTATCCCAAAAACTAGGTTGTAACATAAGTTCATTAATTTCTTTTTCTCTTTTAATCTTATTATCTAAGTCAAAGAGACCTCCTAAGTTCTTTTATTTTATCATCAAGTAATTTATATTCTCTTTTTAAATCAAATATTTCCATATAATCACCTACTACAAGTATACATTATTTAACAAAAAAAAGAAAGAGATATAAGTAAAATTATTGACACTTTTAAAAGTAAATGATAATATAAAATTAAAGTATAAGGAGGATAAAAATGACAAAGAAACAATATACTATAATCGGTATAACTATTCTAATATTTATAATTTTAATAGCATTCATATTAATAAAAGGAAATAAAAGTAGTTGGACAAAAGAAATACTAAATTCTAACTCATATACCATTACTAAAATAGATTGTGATAACAATAAAACAAAATTAGATAATAGTATTATGAACAAAATAGATTCAACTTGGAAAGAATTATCAAATAATGGTCCTTGGTTTGGAGATACTAATACCTGCTACGAAACAATATCAATAGAATATGATAAAAATGGTATCATTCAAAAAAGAGAAATCTTAATATTAGATAATAATTCTATCGTATTAAGAATAAACAATGACGATACTTACTATGTAAATGCTACAAACTTAATAAATAGTCTTAAATAAGTATACATTAAGATAATATCAGTTCGAGCCTAAAGTCTCGGACTATCTTTTCTTTTATATATGCATATTAGAAAGATAAAAGAGACAATTAATTTGTCTCTTTTTTATACATATCTAATATATTTTTAAACTCATCTAAAGCCGAAGTAACAACTTCTTTCTTAGTTAAATCAACACCAGCTAATTTTAAAGATTCAATAGGACTCTTTCTAGAACCACATTTCAAGAATTCAATATAACCATCTACTGCTCCCTCCTTACCAGATAAAATATTATTAACAATCACAGTAGCAGCACTTAAACCAGTAGCATACTTATAAACATAAAAGTCGTAGAAGAAGTGTGGTATTCTCTCCCATTCATATCTAATATAATCATCAACTACTACATTATCACCAAAATAAAACTTATTAAGGTCATAATACATATTAGATAATTTATCCGCAGTCAAAGCCCCATCATTATCAATAACATTAGATATCTCTTTCTCAAACTCAGCAAACATCGTCTGTCTATATATTGTAGCCCTATATAATTCCATTAAATTATTAAGAATAAATAATTTCTCTTCTTTACTATTACTATGTTCTAACATATAATGACTAAGTAATAATTCATTAACAGTAGAAGCAACCTCTGCTACAAATATTCTATACTCACTATTTTGATAAGTATTATAATTTCTAGAATAATAACTATGCATAGAATGACCCATCTCATGAATTAAAGTAGACATATCATTATACTTATCTTGATAGTTAAGTAAAATATAAGGATAAGTATCATACATACCACCAGAGTATCCACCAGTTCTCTTGTTTTTAGTAGGATAAACATCAATCCACCTACTATCTAATCCTTCTTTAACCTTATTAACATATTCATCTCCAAATACTTCAAGAACTTTAATAATAATGTTTTTAGCCTCTTCATATTCATATTTCTTATCATATTCACCCACTATTGGAACATAAATATCATATAAATGAAGCTCATCAAGACCTAAAATACCTTTCTTTAAATTATAATATTCATAAATATAACCAATCTTTTCATGAACACTATCAATAAGATTATTATAAACATCAATACTAACATCATCACCAAATAAACTCATCTCGATAGCGGTATTATATTTATATATCTTAGCCAAAGTAGATAGTTCTTTCATATTCGTAGCAATTAAACTAGCATAAGTATTAGTATACTTCTTATATTCACTATATAAAGTATTAAAAGCACTCTCTCTAACCCTTCTATCCTTACTTTCAATAAATAAAGAATAATTACTATTAGTAAGTTCTATCTCATTACCATCACTATCTATAACATTACCAAAAGACATATCACAATCCTTAAACAACTCATAAGTATCATAACAAGTACCAATAATCTTACCCATACTAGACATAATTTTCTCTTCATTGTCTCCTAATGTATGTTTCTTATATCTATATACCTCATCAATATAACATTTATATTCCTTAAGTAGTTTCTCTTCCTTATAAAACAATTTCAAAGTCTTATTATCAAGTTTCAATATATTAGGAACAATAAAATAACTACACTTACTAAAATCACTTCTTAAATTAGATACCTTCTCACTAAGTTCTTGTTTACTATTATCAGAAGTATCCAAATCAAAAGATAAACTAGTATAAATAGATAACTTAGTAACAATTCTATCAATATCAAAATATAACTTAATAGTCTTATAAAAATTACTACTATTAACTATCATCTTCTTCTCAAAACTACCAAGTTTCTTAATAAGCTTCTTAGCTTTATCATAATCCTTATCAAAAGAATTCATATCACTATAAATAACATCTAAATCCCAAGTATACTTCTTATCAATATCGCATCTATTCTTCATAATTATCCTTTCTTACTACACATTAAATCTAAAATGACAAATATCTCCATCTTGCATTATATATTCTTTACCCTCAATTCTAGCCTTACCAAGTTCCCTAACCTTAAGTTCAGAACCAGCATTAACTAAATCATTATAAGACATAACCTCTGCCTTAATAAAACCTTTTTCAAAATCAGAATGAATAATACCAGCACATTCTGGAGCTTTAGAGCCTTTCTTAAAAGTCCAAGCCCTAACCTCATCCTTACCAACAGTAAAGAATGTTGCAAGACCAAGTAAATCATAAGTCTTATTAATTAGTCTTTCCACTCCACTCTCTTTAATACCTAAATCATCTAAAAATAACTTCTTCTCTTCTTCATCAAGTTCAGATAATTCACTCTCTAACTTAGCACATATAATTGCAGTCTCACTACCCTCTTTTTTAGCATAATCTTCTACTAACTTAGTATAATTATTACCAGTATTAATATCATTATCTTCTACATTTAAAGCATAAATAATAGGTTTCAAAGTAATCAAGTTAAAAGAACTAATTAATTTTTTCTCTTCTTCATCTAAACCTAACTTTCTAACCGGAATATTACTCTCTAACGCCTCTTTAATTCTTTCTAATAATTCTATTTCTTTAACATCATCTTTATTCTTCGTAGTCATTGCTTTCTTACCAATCCTATTAATTCTAGAAGTAACAATCTCTAAATCAGATAAAACAAGTTCCACATTAATAACTTCAATATCTCTAATCGGATCAACACTACCATCAACATGAATAATATTCTCATCATCAAAACATCTAACTACTTCAACAACAGCATCAACTTCTCTAATATGTGATAAAAACTTATTACCAAGTCCTTCTCCATTACTAGCTCCCTTAACTAATCCTGCTATATCAGTAAACTCATAAGTAGTAGGAATAACTCTCTCAGGATTATACATATTCTTTAAAACATCAATCCTCTCATCTGGTACAATTACTACTCCTACATTAGGATCAATCGTCGCAAAAGGATAATTAGCCATCAAAATACTCTTCTTAGTAATAGCATTAAATAGAGTACTCTTTCCTACATTAGGAAGACCTACTATACCTGCTGTTAAACTCATATATATCACTTCTTTCTTCCTAATTATTATATCAAAAAAAGCCATATATTACAATCTTAAAAATAGTAATTAAATATTATTTTTATTCACTTTCAGCCTATCGTCTTCCAGTGTTATTGCTAGCCAATACTTGTCTATCAATAATATATCAGCCATATCTATTATAAATAAGCATAAATACATACTAAAAACCATTGATTATGAAACTACAGGTTCATAATCACTTTAAAAGACCTAGGCTTTTAAAGTAATAAAAAAGCTATACATAAAGTATAACTCTTATTTATAACATAACCCCAGTACCAATACCAATAGGAATACCAATTATATAGAAGGCCAATATAATAATAAGCCATAAAATAGTAAAAGCTATCGCATAAGGTACCATCAAACTCATAGCATCAGATATCGTAATAACATCATTCTTTCTCTTATTATAAATATGTAAGAATCCAATCAAAATAACAAAGTAACTAAATATCGGAGTAAGACCCTTAACACTACTATCCGCAGCCCTAAATACCGCTTCAGCAAACTCCGGAGTCATTGAACTTTGCATAAACATAGGTACAATAACTGGTGACATCATAGCCCACTTAGTCGATGCCATCGGTACAAAGAAAGTAGAAATAGCTACAACTAAGAAAGTAACAACAACTAGTAATAGACCAGTAAATTGAAATTTATTAATAAGTTCAGATAAAGAAGCCACAATAAATAAACCAATATTAGTTTCTTTAAATATCAAGCAAAACTGAGCCGCAAAGAAAATAAGAACAAGAAGAGAAGCAACATCTTTAAGATAATAACTCATGCCATCTACCAAATCCCTATTATCATCAATAGTACCAACTCTAATACCATATATTAAAGAACTAAATATAAGTAAGAATGAGAATATTGTAACCGAACCCTGATAAAAATAAGAACCCTCTCCAAATAACATATCAACATATTTATTCTGACTCAAATCAAGTAATAACCCTGAAAAAGGAAGACCCTTAATAATACAATAAACAAGTAATAACAAAGCAATAAAAGTAGCCCCTAACGAAAGAATAACACCTTTTCTTTCTTTTTTACTAGGAACACCATCTTGTGAAGGCTCTTCATCATCAAAATAATACTTACCAAGTTTAGGAATAATAAATTTTTCCGTAACAACCATACCAACATAAGCAACAAGTATCATACTAATAGCGGTAAAAATAATATTACCATATAAATTAACATTATATGCCGAATCAAGTACCTTACTAGCCTTACCAGAATATAAAGTAAGCATTGAATCAAGCCTATTAATAATAACATTAGCTCCATACCCAAAAGTAATACCCGAAAAAGCCGCACAAATACCCGCTGACGGATGTCTACCAAGATTCATAAATAATATCGCAGCAAGAGGAATAAGTATTACATATCCAACCTCATAAAACATTGAAAATATAATACCTAGTAATACCACAAGAAAAGTCAAAAACTTTCTAGGTACCTTCTCACTAATCATCTTAAATAAAGAATTAAGAAATCCTGACTTATAAGCAACTCCTACTCCAAGTAAACCAATAATCAAATTACCTAAAGGAGCAAAATTAAGAAAATTATTAAGCATATTACTAATCAAATATTGAAGACCAGTCCTATTAAACAAATTATTAATATTAACAACCTGACTATTCAAATCACCAGTAGCCTCATTAACAACATAATAACTAGTCTCTAAATTAAGAATACTACCAATACTACTAATAATCATAATACCAATAGTAAGTATCAAAAATACCAATGCTGGATGAAGTCTAATCTTTTTCTTTTTCATTACATACCACCTTTTTAATCTTTTTATTAAGTTCCACTCTAGGTATCATAATAACCCTAGAACATTTAACACATCTAATCTTAACATCCGCTCCCAATCTAATAATTTCAAAATCATAAGAACCGCACGGATGAACCTTCTTCATCGTAACAATATCACCTAAATTATAATTCATATAATCACTTCCATATTCACATTATAGCATTAATTTAATTTTAAGTAAATTAATATATTATACATTTTTAAATTTTTATTATGTATCTTCTTCTAAGAATATTGTAAAAAAACTTATCATTTGATATAATATAAAGGATAAAGAAGGGATGATGAAGTGAAAAAAGAAGTAAATAATACAAGAAAAAAAAGAAAACTAAATTTTCAAAAAATATTTAATTTAATAAGTGCTATGTTTATCTTAGCCTGCTGTATATTCTATGGAACAAGATTCCTAAAACTATATATAGCAAACAACAAAGTAGAAAAAATAACTGTACTCGCTGACAATATCAAAGATAACAATAAAGATAGTGAATCATTTAAACAAATAAATGAAGACTATTACTTTACTGGAGAAGTAGAAAATAACTATGTAAAATACTCTAATATATTATGGAGAATAGTAAAAGTAAACTCTGACAAATCAGTAACCCTAGTATCAGATAATGCTTTAACATCATTAAATCCTGGTACAGAAACAACATATGAAAAAACATCCATAAGTAAATGGTTAAATAAAGGAGAAGAAGAAAACACAGGTATTCTAGAAACAAATCTAAATAATACCTCAAAGTATCTAACATTCTCAAAAACATGTAAAGATACAGTAACCGATACTAAAAACATTACATGTAAAGATAAATTAGAAGATACTTACATAACAGCCCCATCAGTATATGACTATGTAAATACCGGTGGTAATAAAGGCTTTATGAATAATAATGAATATTTCTATTTAACCAACATAGATAAAGATAAAAATTTAATGTATATAGATTCAACAGGTAAAACAAATAGTACTGATGATTCAGATATCCTAGGAGTAAAAGCCATTATAACATTAAAAAATACCCTAACATTAAAAGAAGGAAATGGTACCAAAGATAACCCATATACCTTTGAAGATAAAGAAGGATTATTAGGAAGTTATGTAAAACTAGGTAATGATACATGGAGAATCTATAGTATAGAAGATAATACTGTAAAATTATCATTAGATAACTATCTAAAAGTAAATAATAAAGAAGTTAAATATAAATATTCAAATAACGGCTACTACCACAACGATACAAAACAAGGTACCTTAGCAGAATATCTAAATAAAACATATCTAAATACCTTAAGTTATAAAGATAAAATAAAAGAAAATAAATTCGCTAATGGTATCTATAGTAGTACCACTAACTACGATTATAGTAAAGTATTAACAACTACTGTTGATACCAAAATATCAGTATTAAGTGTTGGTAACATAATATTAAATAATAATAATACTAACTACTTCTTATCAACAGGAGTATCAAAAAATAGTAACCTAGTATATGTAATGCAAGATGATTATAAAGTATATACCAAAGTATCCACTACTACATTAAAAATAGTTCCAACAATAGCACTAGATAAATCACTACTAACAAAAGGAGACGGAACAATAGAAAGTCCATACGAGGTAGAATAATATGCGTACAAGAAAAAAGAAAAAAATATATAAAACAACAATTCTATTTATAATATTAGATTTATTAGCCATAACTGGCTTTGTAGTAATGTATGGTCCATGGGACAAAGTAAGAAATATGTATGTAAATACCGCTTTAAAAACCATGCACCATCAATACTTTGCCAATATCTTCTATAGTCAAAAAACAATTGATAAAATAAATAGTAGTAGTTATTTCGTAACAATAAATGAAGATGCTAATACTGAAGATGTTATAATAAACACCAAAGAAAAATCAAAATATAAAGATAAATATGAAGAAGAACTATTTACAAGAAACAACCCAGATGACTCCTATAAAATAATAAATCTAAAAATAGGAACATCAAAAGGTTACCTAGTAGCCATCTATAAACCAGAAAAAGTAAGACTAATATCAACTAAACAATTCAATGTTGGTGGTAAAGGAGAACGAATCCTAACCATGTGTCAAAGATATGGTGGCTCAGTATGTATAAATGGTGGAGGCTTCCAAGATGAAGGTTATGGTTCTGATATACCAACAGGTATCGTAATCCAAGATGGCGAAATAACTTGGGGTAAAGATACTGCTGATACAGCTAGAGACAATGTAATAGGTCTAACAAAAGACGGCAAACTAAAACTAATGACTAACGCTACCGCTAATGAAGCATTAGCAGCAGGTGTAAATGACGCCATGATATTTGGCCCATTCCTAATAGTAAATGGAAAACCACTAGAAATAGTTGGAGATCCATGGGGTCAAGCACCAAGAGTAGCCATTGGACAAACAAAAGATGGAATAATCCTATTTCTAGTGGTAGATGGTGAAAACTATATAAATGGTGCTAGTCTGCAAGACATGGTAGATGTATTACAAAAATATGGCGCATATAATGCCGCTAACCTAGATGGCGGACAATCATCAAGTTTAGTAGTAAATAACAAATTATATAATAACCCACCTCCTGCTGCTAAAAGACAAGGCGGAAGATATGTTGTAACAGGATGGGGATTAATAGACTAAAGCTTATCTAAATATAAGCTTTTTTCATTTACAAAACATATTACATTTGATATACTAATAATAGGTGGTAAAATGAAAAAAAGAAGAAGAAAAAGAAAACTAAAAAAAAGTGTTAAAATAACCCTAGTATTATTACTAGTAATAGGACTATTATCCTATCCAACATATAAACTACTAACAAAAGAAAAAACTCCTACTAACGAAGCAAAACCAAATACCGAAGAAAAAGAAGAACATTATGAACTATCACTAATAGCAGTCGGAGACAACCTAATTCATTCATCAGTATATAAAGATGCCAATAAACATGCTAATTATAACGGTTATGACTTCAAACCAATGATAACCAATATCAAAGAAATAGTATCAAACTATGATATTGGCTACTACAATCAAGAAACAATCTTAGGAGGAACAGAACTAGGATTAAAAGACTATCCAACTTTCAACTCTCCATATGAAGCTGGAGATGCCATGATTGATGCAGGCTTTAATCTAGTAAGTCTAGCCACTAATCATACTATGGATAGTGGTAAAAAGGCCGTAGAAAATTCATGTAAATACTGGAACTCAAAAGAAAACATTTTAACCGCAGGAAGTTATTGTAGTGAAGAAGAAAGAAACGAAATAAAAATAAAAGAAAAAAATAACATAACATATACCATGTTAAATTATACATACGGAACAAATGGTATGAAAGTACCAAATGATTACTTAGTAAATGTATGGCCTACTGATATAGATAATATTAATAATCCAGAGAAAGATACCAAATATCAAGAATACAAGAAACAAGTAAAACAAGATGTAGAAAAAGTAAGAGACAAAGTAGATGTCCTAATCGTAGCCATGCACTGGGGTGTAGAGTATACTCATAATCCAACTGAATATGAAAAAGATATGGCTTCATACTTAGCCTCACTAGGAGTAGATCTAATAATTGGAACACATCCCCATGTAATACAACCAGTAACATGGATAGATAATACCTTAGTAATATATTCTCTAGGCAATTTCCTATCAGCCCAATATCAAAACCAATCAACATGTACAAACTATAAATGTACAACTGGATTAATGACAAGTCTAAAAATAGAAAAAGATGTCAAAGGAAAAGAAAAAAGTATAAAAATAACTAATGTAGAAAACGAATTAATATATAACTACTACAACCAATCAACATGGAGAGGATTCAAAGTAATACCATTCTCTAATCCAGAAATAAAAACATACTTACCAAGTTATAAATCCGTATATAATACCTACAAAGAAGTAGTACAAAGACTTGACAGTAATATGTATGTAAAAGAAACAGTAGAATAAAAAAAATATCACTTTAACTAGTGATATTTTTTTTAACAATAGAATCAATATAAATATCCTTATCCCCTCTAATAACCCCATCAATAATAAAATTCTCAATATCTTTAGAAATAATCTTATCAATTCTCCTAGCCCCAAACTCATAGAATTCACACTTATCAACAATCTCATCAATAACATTATCATTAATATCAATATTAATATCTTTATATTTATCTCTAATATATTCAAATTTCTTTTTAATAATACATTTAATAGAAGTATCATCAAGTCTATCAAAAACAATAATATTATCAATCCTATTAATAAAAGCCGTATTAAAATATCCCTTCAAACTCGAAATAACACTACTATCAGTCTTCTTATTAAAACCAATGCCATTCTTCTCAAAACCAATATTTGAAGTCATAATAACAACAACATTATTAAATCTAACTTCTCTACCTTTAGAATTCTTAATTTTACCCTCTTCAAGTATCTGATAAAACAAATTAATAACATTAGGATGAGCTTTATCAATTTCATCAAGTAATAAAACACTATTAGGTTTATTTCTAATTTCTTCCAAAACATTCTTATTATCATCATACCCAATATATCCAGGTGAAGAACCAAGTATCTTATTAATTGCAGTACTATCACTATACTCACTCATATCCATTCTAATAAGATTATCTGCTCCTACTAAAATATTAGCATATTCTTTAGCCAACCTACTCTTACCTACACCTGAAGAACCTACAAATAAAAAAGAATAACATCTATCATTATATCCACATCTAATTCTTTTGGTTATATCCATCAAATTATCAATAGCTTTATCTTCTCCTACAATAATATCCTTAAGTCTATTTTTCATATCATCAATATTACCACTATTAGAAATAATTTCATATATAGGAACTCCTGTTCTATTACTAATAACACTAGCAATATCATCAAGTAAAATCTTATTCTTATTATTCTTACTAAGTAATTCAATATCATTTAAACGAGACATAAGTTCCGTCTCCTTTTTTCTCAAAGAATAAGCCTTATCAATATTATTATCAATAATAAAACTATTTTTATCCTTATTTAATTTACAAATTTCCCTTTTAATATCCCTAATCTCATTATCCGAAGTACACCCTCTAAGTCCAACTCTAGAAGCAACTTCATCTAAAATATCGATCTCTTTGTCAGGTCTATTCCTATCAAAAATATATTTCTCTGACAAATTAATAATATAATCAATCATATCATTATCAATAATAACATTATGATATCTCTCATAAATATTCTTAATCTTCATTAATATATTTTTAGTTTCCCCTATACTAGGCTCATTAACAAATATCTTTTGAAATCTTCTCTCTAATGCCGAATCCTTTTCAATAAATTTCTTATATTCCTCAGTAGTAGTAGCCCCTATACATCTAATTTTCCCCCTCGCTAAAGCCGGTTTCAAAATATTAGAAGCATCTATAGCCCCTTCAGCTCCTCCTGCTCCTACCAAAGTATGAATCTCATCAATAAATAAAATAATATCATCATTATCTTCAATCTCTTTAATAACCTTTTTCATTCTCTCTTCAAATTCACCACGATATTTAGTACCTGCTACCATCGTAGCCATATCTAAAGAAATAATTTTCTTATCACATAATACCTTAGGAACCTCATCATTAACAATAAGCCTAGACAACTCTTCCACAATCGCAGTCTTACCAACACCAGCGTCTCCTATTAAAATAGGATTATTTTTAGTTCTTCTGCATAATATTTCCATAACTCTTTTAACTTCTTTATCTCTTCCAATAACTGGATCAAGTAAATTATTTTTAGCCTCACTAGTAAGATCTACCCCAAGATCATATATAAGAAGTTTTTTCTTCTTATTTTTTTTACTTTTCTTAATCAAGCTACTAGAAAAATCATCATATATATCTTCAATATCAATACCCATACCAATAATAAGTCTAATAGCAATACCTTCTCCCTCTTCTAACATAGCAAAAAACAAATGTTCTGAAGTAACCTCTCCATCATTATTTTCCTTACTATCAATAATAGCATTCTGAATAACCTTTCTAAGTAAAGGAGTATATAAAAATACCTCATTCTTTTTATCCGTAGTACCTACAACCTTACACAGTTCACTTTTAAAATTATCATACTCAAGTCCATATTCACTAAGTCTATCACATATATTACTATCACTATTAAGAATAGCAAGAAGTAAATGTTCAGTCCCAATATAAGGATGTCCAAGCCCTATCATCTCTTTCTTAGCATTATTCAAAATAGTCTGTGCCTCTTCATTAAAATTACCAATCATAATATTCTCCTTTCATAATTATTCTATGATTATAATGTAATAATTTTAATAATTTTAAACAATAAAAATAGACTTTTAATGCAAAAAAAATACCTACCTAAGTAGATATTTTATTATAACTATATCAAAGCCATTACAAGTAATACAAGTATTACAATTAATAATAGCATTAATACAAATCTCCAAATATACTTAACCCATGAAGTATATGGAACATCTAAGTATTTAAGAGCCACAATTAAAAGAAAACTTGTAGGTCCTATAATACCAACTATACCATAAATACTTTGGAAAGTCATAGCATAAGTAGCTAACATAGACTCATCACTAACTGCACTAATTAAAGGTGAATAAACACCAGCAACAGTATAATATAAGTCAGAATGAAATAAACTACCAATTGCAGAAATAATACTAGCAGTAACCAAATTAATTCCTAATTTAGACTCAGAAACCCAAGTAATAATAGTAGAAATAAAACTATGGTTATAAGTGGAAACTAGTATAGCATAAGTAAGAATAACTAAGAAAACAGTACCAACCATTTTTTTAGATCCATTAACAAAATTATGAACAGTTTCATCAAATTTAATTTTATAAACAAATTTAATAATTAAAGTAAATAAAATTAAAGTAATGATAATTGACATATAAGAACCTAAACTAGCCCAGTTACCAAATGCATACATATTACCAGAAACAATATTAGAGAAAATAGTAAACTCTCCAATCTTAATTCCAAGTAACCATTCATTAAACTTATCAAAGCATTTAATACCAAATAAAGTATTCCAAGGTAAATATCCTAAAATAAGAATAACTAATATAACTGATAACATAACAATAATAGGCCATGTTTTAATATTTTTATAGTCACCCTTAACTTCAGAAACACTAACTTCATTACTTTCATTTAGTTCATACTTAACTTTTTTATCATTAACATTCTTAATATGTTTTTTAATAAAGAATATAAGTAATGCAATACCTAATACTAATAAAATTAATTTAGGTAATAAAAGTGAAGTATCACTAATATCAGTCATTTTCTCTATAGTAGTAGCACCATATCCATAATAACTATTAGGATCTCTAAAAGTAACAAATATACCACCAATAAATCCTACTAGCATAGATACAACAGTAGAACTAATAGCCACTAATTTGTCATAACCAAGTAACATAATAATAGTTATAACAAATGGTACAAATACTAATAGAACATTAACAAGTCCAGTAACTGAAGTAAGTACTGCAAATAAAGCAGTAACAATAAATATAAATAATTCACTATGTCCCTTTACTTTTTGAGCAATATTATCAACTAATTTCTTATAAGCAGGAACTTCATTAAGAACACCATAAAAAGCTCCAAGTACTAATAGATAAACTACAGTATCAAAGAAATAATAAAATGATTGAACAAAATTAATAAGAACATCACCTAGTGCAATCATAGTATATTTACCTTCTAATGCTGGAACAAAATATCCAAGTATAGCAAGAATACCATTTACTGCAAGTAATGCTCCTAACACAATTAAAATAACTTTAAATAAACTATGCTTTTTCATATTAACCTCCTCTAACAATAATTATATCACAAAACAAGTAAATGTAAATAAAAAAAAGAGAAAAACTCAAGTTTTCCCTTATTTTTATTGGTTTTATAACTATTTTCTCTCCTTCATAGTAGGAAATAAAATAACATCTCTAATAGAATCAGATTCAGTAAATAACATACATAACCTATCTATACCATATCCAATACCACCAGCAGGAGGCATACCATACTCTAATGCTTCAATAAAGTCCATATCAATATCATTTGCCTCATCATTACCAAGTTCTCTTTCTTTAATTTGATTTTCAAATCTTTCTAATTGATCAATAGGATCATTAAGTTCAGTATATGCATTAGCAAATTCCTTACCACCAATAAATAATTCAAATCTATCTACAAATCTAGGATCATCTGGATTTTTCTTTGTAAGTGGACTAATCTCAATTGGATGACCATATAAGAATGTAGGTTGAATTAAAGTCTCTTCAACATACTTTTCAAAGAATAAATTAACAATATGACCAAAACTCTTTTCATGTTCTTCAACTTCAATATGATGTTCTTCTGCCAACTTAAGAGCCTCTTCAACACTCATATCTTTCTTAAAATCAATACCAGTTTGTTCTTTGATAGCTTCAACCATACTAATTCTCTTCCATGGACCCTCTAAGTTAATTTCATTACCACACCAGTTAAAAGTCATTCTACCAAAAACTTCCCTAGCAATAGTTTGAAACATTCCCTCAGTCATATCCATCATACCATCTAAATTACTATAAGCAAGATATGCTTCCATTTCTGTAAATTCAGGATTATGTCTAGTATCCATACCTTCATTTCTAAATACTCTACCAATCTCATAAACAGCTTCCATTCCACCTACTAAAAGTCTCTTTAAAGGAAGCTCTAAAGCTATTCTAAGATACATATCTAAATCTTGTGCATTATGATGAGTACAGAAAGGTCTAGCACTAGCACCAGTAAGTAAAGTAGTAAGCACTGGAGTTTCAACTTCAACAAAGCCTAATCCATCCATATAATTTTGAATACATCTAATAATTCTGGGTCTAAGAAAAGCCGTCTTCTTAGAATCTTCATTCATAATTAAATCAACATATCTTCTTCTATATCTTTCTTCAATATCAGTAAGACCATGGAATTTTTCAGGTAAAGGTCTAAGCGCCTTAACTAAATGAGTATATTCTAAACACTTAACAGTAAGTTCCCCAGTCTTAGTTTTCATAACCTTACCAGTAACCCCAACAATATCTCCAATATCCGCAGTCTTAAATAAATTATAAGTTTCTTCTCCTACATCATTAATAGAAATATATACTTGCATCTTACCAGTCTTATCTTGAATACTAAAGAAAGAAGCCTTTCCCATCTTTCTAATAAACATAATTCTACCAGCAATAGTAACTTTATCTTCTAAATTTTCTAATTCATCGTGTTCATATTTACTATATTGCTCTCTAATATCTTCAGATGAATGTGTCCTATCAAATCTATGTCCAAAAGGATCCATCCCCATTTCTCTTATTCTATTTGCTTTTTCAATTCTAACTAATTCTTGATCAGTTCTTTCCATTTTTATCATTCCTCTCTTATCACATTAGTTTTAGCAATAATATCATGAAGTCCTCTGCCATCCTTCTTATACAACATCATAAGAATACTAACGATAATAATCATACTCTCAATAGCAGATATTACACTAACACTATAATTAAACTTTTCCATATCTAAAAAGTTTATACTTATCGTACTATATAAAGTTGTAACAATACCATATATTAATAATCCTCTAATAACCATATTCCAAATACTAGGTCTCTCTCCCTTATCATTAACAACTTTAATTTTAAGTAATTTCTTACCTAAAGTTTGTCCCTTATTAAAGTAAGCAAAAATAATATAATAGCCAATGAATACAACAGAGGTTGCAACATTGACTGGAAGTTTCCGTTTAGTAAGCTCATAATTAAGTGGCATTACTTTTTCAGTATATTCCTCCACAGTAATATTTCCCTCTTTATAATCATTCATTACATCATTAATTTCCTTAGTAAGATCACTACCAACATTAACACTAGCAGTAATCCCCATAAGTACTATCATAATAATAAAGTAATCAATTAAATACGCAAATATCCTCTTAAAAAAATCCGCTTTCATAAAAATCACCTATACACATATTATATACTATTTTCCAGCTTTTTCAAATAGTTATTTAATATTTTTTCTATATCTTCTCTATTAGTAGCCCTAAATATAGCATTCTTAACTTCTTGACTACCATTCATTCCCTTCAAATACCAAGCAATATGACTTCTCATCTCTAATACTGCTACCTTCTCTGGTTTAATCTTCATCAAATAATCCATATGATGAAAACACATATCAATTTTTTCCTTATAACTAGGTTTATCAATAATAGTACCATTATCAAAATAAGTAACAAGTTCTTTAATTAACCAAGGATTACCTAATACCCCTCTACCAATCATAATAGCATCACAACCAGTATAAGAAAACATTCTTTTAGCACTTTCAATATCCTTAATATCACCATTACCAATAACAGGTATATCAACACTTTCCTTAACAGCCTTAATAATATCTAAATTAACAGTTCCAGAATATCCCTGACTTCTAGTTCTACCATGAACACAAATAGCAGATGCTCCAGCCTTTTCTACTATTTTAGCCACATCAACAGCATTTATACTATTATTATCCCATCCGCTTCTAATTTTAACAGTAACAGGAACATTAACGCTCTTAACAACAGCACTAACAATTTCATATATCTTTTCAGGATTCTTAAGAAGAGCAGCTCCTGCTTGTGACTTAATAGCTACTTTAGGTACGGGACATCCCATATTAATATCAATAATATCAGGATGCATAATATCTTCAACCATTTTAGCAGCCTCTACAAAAGTATCTAAATCACTACCAAATATTTGTTGAACTATTGGTCTCTCACATTCCTCAAAATATAACATATCTTTAGTTTTCTTACTATCATAAACAAGTCCCTTATCACTAACCATTTCAGCATAGATAAGACCACATCCCATTTCTTTAATAATTTTTCTAAAAGCACTATTACATACTCCTGCCATTGGAGCTAAAACAATATTATTTTTAATAGTAACATTACCAATTTTAAACATAAAATCACCACATGTATGTATTTTATCACATAACTAAGAAAAATAAAAGAAAAATTAAGTATTTTACTACTTAATAATATTTAAAAAATCATACAAAAAATTACATACCAAATATGATAAAGAGAACATAACTAAAATATAAAATATTCTAGCTTGAAAAGCCTTATTTTTCTTGAATATACTATTAAAGTTAACACTATCCATAGTATAAATAACTAAAGGTAAAACAAATAAATATAAAATAAATTTATTCATTTTCAATTTCCTTAATCATATTATTTCTTCTAATATATTTACTAACATTAGAAAAAGGTGTTTCAATAAAATTATTAACTATCTTTTTCATAACTTCATGATCAATTTCTTCACTCATAGCAATAACATTAGCATTATTATGACTTCTACATAAAATAGCTTCACTCTCATTAGATACTTTAGCACAGTATACACCTTTCATTTTATTCAAAACAATACTCATTCCAATACCAGTACCACAAATAGCAATACCAAGATCAATTTCTTCATTTTGAATAGCCTCTCCTAATTTCTTAGCATATACAGGAAAATCAACAGACTCAGCACTATTAGTACCAAAATCAATTACATAAATATCATTTTCATCAAAATATTCCTTCAAAAACTCTTTAGCAGTAAATCCTCTATGATCACTAGCAATACCAATTTTAATATTATTCATAAAATCATCCTCTTTCTATAATAATTATAACAAAAAAAAGAATAATTAAAATATAATTATTTCTTTTTTACATATTTTTTACATATTAATTATTGTCTTTCCAACATATATAAATTATCTAATAAAATACCAGTACCTTCTGCTACACAAGTAAGTGGAGATTCTGCTGTAAATACAGGAACCTTAAGTTCTTGACTAAGAACCTGCGAAAAACCATCCACTAAAGCACCACCACCAGTAAGTACTATACCTTTATCAATAATATCAGCAGAAAGTTCTGGAGGAGTCTGTTCAAGTATACCTTTTACTGCATGAATAATAGTATATACGCTCTCTCTAAGAGCCTCTTCTATCTCATCACTAGTAAGAGTAATAGTATGTGGAAGACCAGTAACTAAATCTCTTCCCCTAACCTCCATCTTTTCATTCCTTGATCCAGGAAATACTGTACCAATAGTAATTTTAATATCTTCAGCAGTTCTTTCACCAACTAAAAGTTTATATTTATCTTTAATATATTTTACAATATCATTATCAAAAGCATTACCCGCTATTCTAATAGAAGCACTATTAACAATGCCACCTAAAGATAAAATAGCAATATCAGTAGTACCACCACCAATATCAATAACCATATTACCACTAGGTTTGGAAATATCCATTCCTGCACCAACAGCAGCTACTTTAGGTTCTTCTTCAAGAAAGACCTTTTTAGCCCCTGTTCTCTCAGCAGCTTCCTTAATAGCATTCTTTTCTACTTGTGTAATATTAGAAGGACAGCAAATAAGAATTCTAGGTCTAGAAAAAAAACTTTTACCATTAACTTTTTTAATAAAGTAATTAAGCATAACTTCTGTAGTATCATAATCCGCTATTACACCATCTTTCATAGGTTTAATAGCCTTAACTTTACCTGGAGTTCTACCAAGCATCTCATGAGCTTCAGTACCAACAGCCAAAGGTTTCTTCGTTTCAGCATCAATAGCAACTACAGATGGTTCATTTAAAACAATGCCCTGACCCTTAATATAGATAAGTACATTAGCAGTTCCTAAGTCAATACCAATATCTTTGTTAAACATAAAATCACCATCCTTATTTCCATTTTACCACAATTTAACAGTTTTTAATACAAATATTACACTTTTCTCTTCAAAAACTTTCTTTTTGTCGACTCTCCTCCCTTAATATGCTTAATATCAGCATGAAATTCCATAATACTTGACACTTTTTCATACAAATTTTTGTCAATCAAAGAAAGTCTATATCGCATATCATTATGTACAGTACTCTTAGATACGCCAAATACTAAAGAAGCATCCCTAACCGTTTTATCATTAATAATAATATACTTTGCTTCATCAATTACTCTATTATATATTCTATTATTCATATATTCACCTATAGTATTATATTAAATAAAGAATATATTTATGAAAAAAGATAAAACTATAATTCATCTAAAGATTTATTATAGAATTCTTCAGGATTAACAATTTTACCCTTATGATATAATTCAAAATGTAAATGATTACCCATATCTTTCTCTATATTAGATAATCCACTTTTAGCAATAATTTGTCCCTGAATAACTTTATCATCTTTACTAACAGTAACATCAGATAAACTTTGATATACACTAATTAGATCATTATTATGTCTAATCTCAATAGTAGTACCCATAATATCATTATTTTCAACTGAAATAACAGTACCATCTAAAATACTAATAACATCAAAAACATTCTCACTAGCATAATCAACACCTGAATTTTGCATATAAGTATTCTCATAGAATATAATAGCTTTTTCCTGATTATCAGTAGAATCCTTATAATCATAGAAAAATTTAGCTATCCTAACATCATCACTAAGATATGGCTTAACAATAGTATTATTAGTACTAACTACTGGAATATCTCTATTAGCCCCCTCAGTAATCTCACCATCAACATATTTAATATTATTATCTTTCTTAGAAAACAATAAATTATTAGCAAACTTACCTACAAAAAACATACTAAATAAAAACGCCAATACCAAAGTACCATATATTACAGGTACAAAAAATGATTTAATTCTTCTATTTCTCATCTTATCACCTCTAATATAATTGTTTCCTAAAACCAAAATAATATACATTAATTTTCCATTTTTTTAATTTCAGTACCAGAATAATAATATTTCAAAATATCCTTATAACCATAACCTTCTTGTGCCATACCAAGAGCACCATACTGACTCATACCAACACCATGACCATATCCAGTAGTAGAAATAATAATCTTATCACCATCTTTTTTTAAAGAAAAATCAAGTGATCTAAGACCTAATTTATCATATAAACTTTTCCCAGTAAATTCCTTACCATTAATACTAAGTGTAACAATTCTATTAGTACTACTTCTTTTAAGAACTTTAAAATCAAAAGAATCACTATAAGAAAGACCTAACTTTTTATAAAAAGAATTAATATCCATTGAAGTATTGTTTCTAAATGCCGAACTAGTCTTTTCATCCCAAGAAGATTTAACACTTTTTAAATATGGCAAATCAACATTAAATACCAAAGAAGCCGTTTCAGTATACCCATTACTAGTAGAAAAAAACAAAGCATCAATTACTTTACCATCATATTCCAAATATTCCATACTCGTCTCATTAACAACTTCTCTAAGTTTATTAATATTATTAATATAATCCTCACCCCAAGCATCTTTCAAATAATTATCATCCAAATACACCTGATTCATAATAGAATCAACAACATCATAATCATTATCTTTATTATACTCCATTCTTTTAAATGCATAACTTCTCGCTGCCACTGCTTGTGCTTTAAAAGCTTCTTTATCAAAATAAATAGGCATCTCACCAGCTAAAACGCCAACAATATATTCTTCAAAAGGAATAGAATCAATATTTCCTGTGCTCATTCTTTTAACTCTAATAATAGTATTAGACATATATTTAATTTTTATTTCTTCTTTTTCATCTATTTTATAAAAATTAACAATCAAAAAAGGAATAAAAATAATAATAACAGTAATAAAAATAATCTTTTTCATATCATAACCTCTATCTAATTATATGATATAGAAAAAGAAAAAACTGTCAAAAAAAGAAATGATATTATTTACCATTTCTTAACATTTCAAATTTAACATTAGGAGTAAGTCCTATAATACCAGGATCTTTCTCATTAATAAAGGCCAAATCAAATAAAGTACCTCTATTAAAACCAACATTACCTCCTCTATCAAGAACAATTCCTATAAAATCATCCATACCAGGAACATTACTAATTCTAAAAATAGAATAGAATGGAAATGATGGATCTGCTGCTAAAATTCTAACAGTACCAAATTCATTATCATCATAATACATAGATTCATTTAAATTATGACCTGCAGCTGTATATCCAGAACAACCATAACAATTAGCACCATACCCAGTTAAATTACCAACTACAGTATTAAGTATCTCTCTATCATAAAATAAACCTGAAGAACTAGGTGTAGTTGGCGTATCAGAAATAACTGGTGCTGTATCAACAACAGGTTCTTCAGTAGCCTCCTCTTTAACCTCTTCTTCTTTTATTTCTTCTTTTTTAGTATCATCATCTAAAGGAACAACAACACTAGTATCAACAGAACTAAGAAGCAATTCTTCACTTTTAAATAAAGTCATTGTCTTATCTGCCATTTTGTCAAAATTATTATTACCAATAGTTATATTTTGATTATTAGCACCACCTGAAAAAACAAGTGTCAAAAATAAAGTAACTACTAATAACTGTGAAGAAATAGTTATAACCTTAACAGTTACATTCTTCATTAATCTCACCTCATTAATATTTTAGAACATATTAATTGTATCATTTTTCGCAAGAAAAGTCAAATACGGCCTCCGCATTAGCAGTAGTAACCCTAGCAATATCAAGGCTTGAAGTCCCTTTTATACTCGCAATCTCATCAGCAATAATAGGTATATATTTAGGATTATTATTCTCTCCTCTATGAGGAACTGGAGTAAGATACGGGCTATCAGTCTCTAATAAAATATATGCTAAATCAGTATCTTTTACTACCTCTTTAATAGTCTTAGCATTTTTATAAGTAATTATACCTCCAATACCAATTTTATATCCAAGTTTAATAAATTCCCTAGCCATTTCTACAGAACCACTAAAACAATGTATACTTCCCTTTAAATTATATTCTTTTAAAATATTATATGTATCTTGTATAGAATCTCTACTATGAACAATAATAGGTTTATTATACTTTTGTGCAACATCTAATTGTTTCCTAAAAACCATAATTTGTTTTTCTCTATCAGTATCATCATAATGATAATCAAGCCCAATTTCACCAACAGCAACAATTTTAGAATTATTAATATTCTCTTCTAAAAAAGAAAAATATTCATCATTAAAATCGTCAAGTTCAGTAGGATGAAATCCAATAGCCCCATATATAATATCATATTTATTAACAAGTTCTAAAACATCTTTATTTGAAACTATATCACATCCATTAACAATAATCCTATTAACATTATTATCTTTACATTCAGAAATAACTTTTTCAATATCATCATAGTATTCACTAAATACATGACAATGAGTATCAATATACATAAAAATCCTCCTAATAAAAAATCATACTAATTAATAGTATAATTATTTAATATTAATTTTAATAAAAATTTTAACAACAAGAAAACAAACTATTGATATATAAATAAAATCAATAATATTCTTATGATTAAAAATAAATAAAATAATAATACCACCAAAAACTAAAGATAACACCTTATAAATCATACTATGATTCTTACCATTAAACATAGCCAGTCTCCCTTTCAGTATTAGGTACTACAACAAAAATATAGCATAATTATCATCATATGTAAATAAAAATAAGTAAACTTTACATAAAAAAAAAGAACTAAGTAAACACTTAATTCTCAATTCTTTGAAATAAAACTTCAGCCTTATTAACCCTAGTACCTGACTTATATCCACCAAACTCACTAGTACTATCATAAGAAATATTATCAGTATTAATTTGATTAAATATCTTCTCACAAGTATCAGGAATAAAAGCTTGTAATAATACAGTACAAATTCTAATACACTCAATTAGATTATATAACACAGTAGCAAGTCTATCTTTTTTAGATTCATCTTTAGCAAGAACCCAAGGCATAGTCTCATCAATATATTTATTACAATCCCTAAGTACATCAAATATACTAGCAATAGCTTTAGAAACTTCTAATCCATTCATATAATTTTCAACAACATCTTTTAATCCTATAGTCTCTTCAATTAATTTATTATCAACTACTTCATTAACCTTAGTATTAGTAACAACACCATCAAAATATTTATTAGCCATACCAATAGTTCTATTAACCAAATTACCAAGTACATTAGCAAGATCTCCGTTAGTTCTATTAATTAAAGCTTCTTCAGAAAAATTACCATCACTACCAAATGGAACCTCTCTTAAAACAAAATATCTAACAGCATCAACACCATAAGCATCAATATACTCTCTAGGATCCTTATAATTACCTAAACTCTTAGATATTTTACCCCCATTAATAACTAACCATCCGTGTCCAAATACCTTATCAGGTAACGGTAAATCAAGAGCCATCAACATAATAGGCCAAATAATAGTATGAAATCTAACTATTTCCTTACCAACTATATGTAAGTTAGCAGGCCAATACTTCTTAAATAATGAGTCATCTTCACTTAAATATCCTAAAGCTGATATATAATTAGCCAAAGCATCAATCCATACATAAACAACATGTTTAGGATCAAAAGTAACAGGAATTCCCCAATCAAAAGTAGTTCTAGATACACATAAATCTTCAAGTCCAGGCTTAATAAAATTATTAAGCATCTCATTCTTTCTAGATTCAGGTTCAATAAAAGTAGGATGTTCCTCATAAAATTTAACTAATCTATCTTGATATTTAGAAAGTTTAAAGAAATAAGCTTCTTCTGATACCTCATTAACCTCTCTACCACAATCAGGACATTTACCATCTACAAGTTGTGTCTCAGTCCAAAAAGACTCACAAGGAGTACAATATAATCCCTTGTATTCACCCTTATAAATATCCCCTTGATTATATAACTTCTCAAAGATTTTTTGAACACATTCAACATGTTCTTTATCAGTAGTTCTAATAAATTTATCATAACTAATATTTAAACTCTTCCATAAATCTTTAGAATTAACAACAATCTTATCAACATACTCTTGAGGAGTAATACCAGCCTCTTCAGCCTTCTTTTGTATTTTTAATCCATGTTCATCAGTACCAGTTAAATAAAATACATCATAACCAGTAAGTCTCTTATATCTAGCAATAGCATCCGCTATTATAGTAGTATAACAGTGCCCAATATGAAAATTAGCACTTGGATAATATATAGGTGTAGTAATATAAAATTTTTCTTTATTCATTATAAATCATCTCCCTTATTATTAGTACTACCAATTCCACCTTCTCTTAAATCAGTAGTATTATCATCATCAGCAATTAAATATGGTATAAATATACCTTGTACAAATCTATCTCCCTTTTTAATCTCAATAATCTCATCCCCTTCATTCTCTAAACATACAAAAATATGACCACCATTACTAGAATTACCATAGTAATCAGCATCAATAATACCAACCTGATTACACATCCGTACATTATACTTAAATCCTAAACTGCTTCTAATAAATATACCAAGAAATTCATTATTATTCATCATCACCCTAATACCAGTAGGAATAACCTTTCTCTCCCCTGGTTTCAAAGTAACAGAAATAACACTATAAAAGTCATAACCAGCACTACTAATAGTATTCCTTTTAGGTAAAACAACATCATCATAATTACCATTAGGTATATCTCTAATAAAAGCATCTCTATCAATAATTTCAAACCTTCTCATATAAACCTCCAATAAAAAAATAAGATAGTCAAAGGACGAATAATATCCGCGGTACCACCTTATTTTATGTAACATACACTCATTAAGTTATAACGTAACAACCGTCTATACCTATTAGATATAAAAGCTCCAGAACCATTTATAATAACTTTCATTATCTATTTCCACCAACCATAGACTCTCTATAAACTAATATTATTACTCTTTCCTTCATCGCATTACGAAAATATTTTACCACAATAAAAACATAATTACAATAGAAAATCAACTTTTTTATAATCCATGCTTATATATAATATATATGGTTGATATATTGTTGTTAGACTACCATAGGCTAACAACAACACCCTAAGACTAAAGACTTAGAGTGAACAAAAAATAAATAATATTAATCAACAAATTGTTTACTAAGTAATTTAGACAAAACAATACACATCTTATCCTCAACATCACTGATAGGAACATCAGTAGAAATAAGAATAACACTACCTATAGCATCACCATTATCAACAATAGAAGAAAAAGTATAATACCCAACCTCTTCCTCATCATTAATAATCTGAAAAGACTTCTTCTGTTTCTCAAAAAAATTATCTCTTCTTTCAATAGATCTCTCAGTAAACTCATTAATTTCCTTATCCAAATACTTCTTCTTTAAAGGACCAGTAGCCGCTATAACCTTATCCCTATCAGTAACAATAATATTATGTTTAATAATCTGATTAAAAGCCTCAACATAATCAATAGAAACATTCTTTAAACTTTCAATCTGAGAATACTTCCTCATAATAATAGAATCATTTTCCAAATATATCTCTAAACTTTCACCATTCTTAATTCTAAGATTCTTTCTAATCTCTTTTGGAATAACAATTCTTCCCAACTCATCAATCCTTCTAATTATACCAGTAGTTTTCATTTATTTCACCTATACTTTCTCTATTTATTTTGTCAAATAACTAAAGAATTATACAATAAACAAAAAAATTAAAGAAATAATCTTTAATCTTTAATATCTTTAATAATTTTATCTAATAATTCATTAAAATAAAATATAAAATGTTTATCTAATTTTACAATATCTAATATAATATGTATTTTACCATCAATATAAGAAAATCTAAATTGTTTACATATCTCATATGCACTAAAGAATAACAATTCACCATCAACTTTAGCAGAAACATCTTTAGGTAAAACAATCTCAACATAACTTTTATTTTGTTTACTCTCAGTAATATTAAGTTCTTTAGCTTGTTTCTCAAACCACTCTTCATGCATATAAATAACCATATCATCAGTAACTTTACCAAATCTATTGCTAAGTGTCTCCTTAATTTTATTAATATCCTCTATTGAATTAATGCTATTAATCATCTCATGAATCTCAATCTTAATCTCATCATCAGGAACATAATCATCATCAATATGCGTGTCAACTTCAATCAAAGGTTTATTTAACACATCATCATTTTCTTCTATCTTAACACCCTTTAATTTATCAACTTCCTCTTTTAACATCTTAAGATATAAATCAATACCAATACTATCAATAAATCCCGATTGTTCACTACCTAATATATCACCCGCTCCACGTATAGATAAATCCCTCATAGCAATTTTAAATCCACTGCCAAGTTCCGTAAATTCCTTTATCGTATTAAGTCTCTTAACTGCCAAATCATTAAGTTCTTTCTTACCACTATACATCATATAAGCATAACCAATCCTATCACTTCTGCCAATTCTACCTCTAATCTGATATAACTGTGATAAACCAAAATGATCAGCATCAAGAATAATCAAAGTATTAACATTAGGAATATCAATTCCAGTCTCTATAATAGTAGTACATAAAAGAATATCAAATTCATGGTTAATAAAATCAATCATAATATTTTCCAAATGATCCTTAGTCATTCTACCATGTGCATATCTAATAGTGGCCTCTGGAACAAGTTTATGTATTTCATCTAACTTATTATCTAGTCTATCAATATTATTATATAAAATAAATACCTGTCCTTCTCTAGATAACTCCTTATATATAGCATCTTTAATAATATTTTTATTTTCCGGTATAACATAAGTTTGAATAGGTCTTCTCTTCTCAGGAGGAGTCTCAATAAGAGCAAGTCCTCTAATACCAGACATAGACATTTGCAAAGTTCTAGGTATTGGAGTAGCAGACAAAGTAAGAACATCTATAGAACTCTTATATTTCTTAATCTTTTCTTTATGAACAACACCAAATCTCTGCTCCTCATCAATAACAAGCAACCCCAAATCCTTAAAATCAATCTTCTCATTAAGAATCTTATGAGTACCAAATAAAATATCAATCTTTCCTTCCTTTAACTTTTCAAGTATTTCTCTTTGCTCTTTAACAGAAGTAAATCTATTAAGAAGAGCAATATTAATAGGAAAATCAATAAATCTATTCAAAGCCGACTTATATTGTTGACTAGACAAAATAGTAGTAGGACATAAATATGCTACTTGTTTACCATCATTAACAGCCTTAAATATTGCTCTAAAAGCAACTTCTGTTTTACCATACCCAACATCTCCACATAGAAGCATATCCATCGGTTTATTTTTTTCCATTTCCCTCTTTATAATTTCCGTAGCTCTAAGTTGATCAGAAGTAGGAACATAACTAAACTTACTTTCAAATAAAATTTGATTTTCATCATCATGTGAAAAAGCATACCCACTAGAAGCCTCTCTCAAAATAGAAACCTTAATAAGATCTGCTGCTATACTCTCTAATTTCTTCTTAACTCTAGCCTTCCTCTTATTCCAAGAATCAGTACCAAGTTTATCTAACTTAAAAAAAGCCCCCTCTTTTCCATTAAATTTAGTAATCTTATCAATCTTTTCAACAGGTAAATATAGAATATCATCATCAGCATATAATAACTTAATATAGTCCTTCTTCATTCCATTCTTAACCAACGTACATATCTCAATATATTTACCAATACCATGATCAATATGAACAACTAAGTCTCCCTTTTCCAAATTATCAATATTACTAATCTTAGTACCAACCTTATATTTACTCTTTACTTTTCTTTTATCTTCAACCTTACCAAACAAATCATTAACAGACATAACAACATAATTATCAAAAATAAAACCACCATAAATATATTTATTAACAAAATTAATCTTATTATTAATAATATTATTCTCATCAGTAAATATAATATCATCAAGTTCCAAATAAGTGACAATCCTCTTAACAACATTCCTGTCATCAACACATAATATAACAGTTTTACCACTTTTAATATATCTAATTAAATCCAACTTTAACTTTTCAAAATTACCACAATAATTCTCAATACTATGTGAAACATATTTCTTATTATTAACATCTAAATCTATTAAATTATCTATATCAAGAATATAAATATTATGTTTATTAGAAATATCTTCAATATTCCACATATAATTAGTCTTAATATTATCATCAAGTTCACTATCATATTCCAATATATTTTCTCTAAGTAAAGAATAACTATTAATAATCTGATTATAATCATAATAAAAAATAACATTATCCGAAACATAATTCCAAAGTCCACTTGCAGAATCAGAATAATTAAGTAAATATTTCTGTTTTCTAATTATATTATCCCCTATTTTACCATCAATTAAAAACTCCGTATAAGGATATATTTTAACACTATCAATAGAAGTATTAGATATCTGATTCTCTAAATCAAAATATTTAATACTATCAATAGTATCCCCCCAAAACTCTATTCTAATAGGATTATCAAACTCAATAGGAAATATATCAATAACATATCCCCTAATAGCCATTTCTCCAGTCCTACTAACAACAGGTTTCTTTTCATAACCTAAATCAAATAATTTATTAATAAAATCATCTCTATCAATATCCATATCTTTATTAATATCAATAATCTTATTCTTATATAACTTAGTATTAGGTAAATATCTAAGTATACCCATCAAATTAGTAACAACAATATATTTACCACTACCAAGTAATTTATTCAAAGTAGTAAGTCTATCAATAACAAATTCTGGACTAATATCAGTAACTTCACTAGTAATAAAATCATCCATCGGAAAAAATAAAACTTTATTAGTATAGTTAAGTAATCTATTATAAACATCATTAGCCTCATATAAAGAATTAGTTATAACTAAATTATTTTTCTTATTTTTAATAAAATAATTATAAATATATAAAGAATTAAGTTCCTTATTTAACCCCGTAACAGCATAATTATCTCTACTATCAATATCAAATAGATTATTAAAAATCCCCATAAATATTCCTCCTTTCCAAGACTAAAAGATACATATTAATGTATCTTATTATAAATCATTCTTTTTATTCATACTATTATAAATTTGTTTCAATCTAGCAATATCACAATTAACAAAATCCTCTAATAAATTACCGACTTTAGCATAAACTTCATCAAGTACTTCCCTTTGTTCTTTACTAAATTTACCAAGTACACAATCAATAGCATCTATCATTCTATTTTTTCCATATATTCCAATTTTAAATCTAACATAGTCTCTAGTCTGAATAGCCTTAGTAATACTCTTAAGTCCATTATGTCCTCCACTAGAACTATTATTAACAACCTTAATCTTACCTAATACCATATCCAAATCATCATGCATTATCAAAATATCTTGACTATTAATATTATAAAAATCAACAATCTTTTTAACAGCATTACCAGATAAATTCATATAAGTCAAAGGTTTAGCCACAATTACCTTTTCACCATTAATATTAATATCAAATATATCCGCCTCAAATTTTCTTTCAGTCCTAAAAGAACAATCATATTTTTTAGCAAACATATCTGCAAGTTCATAACCAATATTATGTCTTGTATTTTCATATTCCTTTCCAGGATTTCCAAGTCCCACTACTAACTTCATTATTTTTCCTCCTTATGATATTCTTTATATACTTCATTTTTAGGTATCTTTCTATCTTTAGCTACTTTTTTAATTGCAGTCATAACATCTAATCCAGCCTTAATATACAAGTTAGCAGCTTCTTTAATAGACAAATTATCATCAATAACCTTTTCTTCACATCCACTTACAACAATAACAAATTCCCCTTTTTCAGGAACATTCCTAATAACATCACTAAGTTTTCCCCTATATACAGTTTCAAACTTCTTAGTAATTTCTCTAGAAATACTAATATCTCTATCACCAAATACTTCTAACATCATATTAAGTGTTTTCATAATACGATGTGGTGCTTCATAAAAAATCATAGTATATTCATTATCTTTAAGCATTTCTAATTCATCTCTACGTTTAGAATCCTTACTATTTAAGAAACCATAGAATAAAAAAGGTTGTGGTGATATACCAGATGCAATCAAAGCACATACAAAAGCAGTAGCTCCAGGTAATGCAATAACATTATAATTATTATCACTAATATACTTAACCGTTTTATATCCAGGATCACTTATAATAGGAGTTCCTCTATCAGTAACTAATCCAACAGAGTATCCATTTTTCAAATATTCAAGTACCTTCTCTTTTAAAATATCTTCATTATGTTCATGTAAAGAAATAAGTTTCTTTTTAATACCAAAATTATTAAGTAAATTAAGCGTAACTCTCGTATCCTCAGAAAAAATAACCTCTACTTCTTCTAATACTTTTACAGCTCTATAAGTCATATCATCCAAATTACCAATTGGTGTAGGAATCAAATATAAACTAGGCGTATCATTATAACTATTTTGTATCATGAGCATCATCTCCAAACATATTCTTTATTTCAATATTATAGTTACCATAACTATCATAAACAATCAAAGGATAAATCATCTTTAATCCTTTTTTACCACCTTTTACAAACTCAATAAGCATTAAATCACTATTTCTATTCTCTTTAGGATAAATAAATCTAATTTTCTTAGCCATAAAACCATATTTACTAGCAATATCTAGTATCTGTGTTAATCTTTCAGTCCTATGAACCATTGCCAACCTACCATTAGTTTTAAGTACCCTTTTAGATATAGTAAATATATCATCTAAATTAAGAAGTTTCTCATGTCTAGCAATAGCCTTCACCGAATTAACATTTTCAAATAAAGAATTATTAGTATCAAAATAAGGAGGATTACAAGTAATAACATCAAAATAATCATCACCAAATAAATTAATAACATTCTTAGCATCATCATTAATAATAGTTATCTGCTTGTCCATTTTATTTTCAATAATAGATTTAACTCCCAAATCAAAAACAGATTTTTGTATCTCAACACCATAAATATTAGCCTTTGTCCTATAACTAAGAAGCATTGGAATAGGAGCATTACCAGTAGCAATATCTAAAATATTTTTGTCTCTTAAATTAATAGTTACAAAATTAGCAAGTAATAAAGAATCTAAAGAAAATTTAAAATAATCAGTATCTTGATAAATATAAGCATCTTTAAAATTTAAAAGATTATTCTTTACTATCATTAACATCTACCTGTACAATTTCATTATCCACAAATACCTTATATTTACCCGCTAATGGTTCAGAAGAAATAACCTTTCCCTCTTTACCATTTATTTTAACCTTTTTACCAACATCAGGAATATTTTTTCTAACCTCCATATACTGTTCATTTTCATAATTTAAACAACATAAAAGCCTACCACAAACCCCATTAATTTTAGTAGGATTTAAAGCAATTCCTTGATTCTTAGCCATATTAATTGAAACAGATTCAAAATTAGTTAAAAAAGAACTACAACATAAAATTCTACCACAAGGACCAATACCACCAATTTCTTTAGCTTTATCCCTAACACCAATCTGTCTAAGTTCAATTCTTGTCTTCAAATTAGAAGCTAAATCTTTAGCTAATTTTCTAAAATCAATTCTCTCATCAGCCAAAAAACGGAAAATTAATTGACTCTTATCAAAATTATAATTAGCATCAATAATAGTCATATTAAGATTTTCTTTAAAAGAAAGTTCTCTGCACTTTTCCAAAGCTTTCTTCTCATCCTGTATATTTCTCAAATGTTGTTGAAAATCCTTTTTAGTAGCTACCCTAACAACTTCAGGATAAGCATCATTCTCTCTTTTAGAATCAACTATTTCAACAATCTTACCAAACATAAGACCCTTATCAGTATTAACAATAACAGTTAAATTAACCTTTAAATCTAAGCCCTTAGAATTAAAATAATAAACTTTAGTATTATTATTAAACTTTACTCCTACTATTTTCATGAATTATCACCACACATATCTATAACCAATTTATCAATCAATAAATTAATATTCAAATTATACTTAATACTATTTAAAGTATCATTTAAAACTTTAATTTTATCACATAACACATCAATATCATTAATATTAGCAATCTTTATAATATTATCTTCGTAATCATTAAAAAATAATATCTTCAAACCACTCTTATATCTAATAACATCATAATAAAAATAAATCATCAAATTAATACCAATAATATTATAGTTTCTATCCTTAAAATTATTATGCCATAATTTCTTAGTATAAATTAAAGTATCTAACTTATAATTCTCAATATACTCAGTAAACCCAATAACATCATTTATAATCTTTTCTTTATTATCATCAGAAATATCATTATATCCATAACTAATAAGTAAATCAGATAAATTACTAATAGTATCATAACTACATTTCTTCTTATTTAATTTAATCACTTGACATCTAGAAATGATTGTAGGAAGAAGCATATTACTATTATCCGTAATCAAAATAGCAATAATATCATCAACAGGTTCTTCCAAAAATTTTAATATAGAATTAGCAGTCTGAACATTCATCTTTTCAGCAGATCTAATAATATAAATTTTCTTATTTCCTTCAAAAGCCTTATTATTAAATTCACTCTGTAAATCAAGTAATTGATCCTTCTTTATCCACATACCATCAGATTTAATAACCTTAACATCAACATAATTACCATCATCAATACGTTTACATATATTTTTAATATTATTATCATCAGTAATATCCATACAAATAATTTTTTTAACAAAAGATAAAACAATATCCATAACATCAGGATTACCATTAGAATCAAAAATATAAGCATGAGAAAGTTTATTATTTTTAATAGCATTATTAACCATATTATAAAAAATAGGTTGTCCATCTTTATATAGTTCTAACATAATTCACCTCTCAAAAAATTAAAATTGAAAACAAGCATAATCCAACTACTGCTGGTAAACCAAAAATACCAATTAAAATAATTGTAAACACATTAAAAGCAATAGTAATTCCTAATGGAAAAACAATAATATTATAAGTATAAATCATTAATATTGCAATTATAACTTTCTTAATAATCAAAAATAATTTATTAAACATAACTCACCAATAAATTATATGATAATTATAATACTATATGTCTTTTCTCCCTTCAAGGGCAAACTCTAATGTCATAGCATCAATATAATCAATATCAGTACCCATAGGAATACCCGTAGCAATTCTAGTAATTTTAATATTTTTATTTTCTAATATTTTCTTTATATATTGCATTGTCGTTTCCCCCTCAATTGAAGGTTTAAGAGCCAAAATAATCTCTTCAATATTTTCTTTATCAATTCTAGAAATCAAACTAGAAATATTAACATCATCAGGTCCTATTCCCTCCAAAGGAGAAATAAGTCCACCTAAAACATGATATTTACCATTATAAATATTAATCTTTTCAAATAAAGAAATATCTTTTGCCTTTTCCACAACAAAGACTATCTTACTATTTCTATTAGAATCAGAACAAATATCACAAATATCATTTTCTGTAATATTTCCACATATAGAACAATTAGTTAGTTTATCTCTAACATCAATAATAGAGTCAGAAAAAGATGTCAATTTTTCTTTACTAAAATTTATTAAAGAAAAAGCAAGTCTCTCTGCTGTCTTTTCACCAATACCAGGTAAATCTTTAAAACAATCAATAATATTTTTTATACTATTAGGATACATTTTACATCAAACCATTTAACATATTACTATATTTACCAAGTTTTTCTTTTTTATCTTTTTCCATATTTTCAATAGCATTATTAACTGCTACTAAAATCATATCTTCTAACATTTCTTTATCATCTTGTTCTATACTATCAACATCTATATTAATAGAAATAAGTTTATTATTTCCTCCAACCACAGCTGTCACCAATTGTGATTTACCTTCATAAGTTTTACTTTCTAACTCATTTTGTGTCTTTTCAATATCTCTTTGCATTTTTTTAGCCTGCATCATTATAGCTTGCATATTCATATTTATCGTTCTCCTTTATTATTTATATTCTATAATACTATCTCCTACTAAATCAATCAAATCATCAATAGAAGATTTTTTTCTCTTATTATTAGCATTATTTTCTAGTTCTTTAACATTATATTTAATTCCTTTTTTTAAATCATCAATATATTTATTTTTAATATCTTTCCATCTATCGTTATCAACGGCAACAACATAAACCTTAGTATTAAAAATTTTTTCTAATAATTTTTCAGTAACCTCTAAATTACTATTAATTCTACTCGCTGTAGAAGGATAATTACAAGATAAAATTACATATTTACTTGCACCAACCACTATATTAGAATCCTTAAGTAATCCTGAAACAACAGAAAACTCTTCATCATCAATATAATCATCTAAACTATTCCATTTTGATTTAAACTCTTCTAATACATTTTTTGAAGCCAAAGCCAAGGAATTATTAACTCTAAGTTCAACTTGATCATCAGAAATAGAACTATCTTTTATTTCCCGGGAAATATTTTCTTTATCTTGGGAAATATTTTCATTTTTTTCTTTAATTATTTCCCGGGAAATAATTTTTTCATTATTTACAGCTACTCTTCCAAATTTCAAATCAGAATATTTAAGAATTGAAATCATAAATATAATTGAACTATGATTAGAAATTTTTATAGAATTTTGTACACCATTAAGGCTTTCTATTAAATCATATAAATCTTTATCATTATATTTATCAGAAACCAATTTGATATAATCATTTTTAGCAGAAATACTTGATAAAATATTAGCATTTTTATACAAAATAACATCTTTAAGAAAAATAAGCATTTCTTCAACAAATTTATTAATATCTTTTCCAGATTCATCTAAATAGTCAACAAACTCTATTAATTTGACCTTATTATTATTCTTAACGTCATCTAATAATGTATAAAGTTCTTCATACGAAACCGAACCATTAACCTTATAAACATCATCAATAGTAATATTATCATTAGAATATGCTACCAATTGATCTAAAAAGTTTATAGCATCCCTCATTCCACCATCAGATAATCTTGCTATTTCATATAATGCATCATCATCAATAGTAATATCTTCAAGATTAGAAATTTCTCTAAGTCTCTCCACTATTTTTTTATCATCAATCTTAGAAAATCTAAATTTTTGACATCTTGAAGCTATAGTTAATGGTATTTTATGAGGCTCAGTCGTAGCTAAAATAAATATAACATGACTAGGAGGTTCCTCCAAAGTCTTTAAAAGCGCATTAAATGCTTGTGTTGTAAGCATATGAACTTCATCTATTATATAGACCTTATATTTAGAATTACTAGGAACTAAATTAATTTTATCCCTTAATTCTCTAATTTCATCAACACCATTATTCGAAGCAGCATCTATTTCAACAATATCATTACTAGTCAAATAATTAAGACAATTATAACATTTCCCACATGGGTTACCATCCACTAAATTTTCACAATTAACTAATCTTGCAATAATTTTAGCAATAGTAGTCTTTCCCGTTCCTCTAGGTCCACAAAAAAGATAAGCATGGGACACTTTTCCAGAAACAATAGCATTTTTAATAACAGTAACAACCTCTTCTTGTCCATAAACACTATTAAAATCAACAGGTCTATATTTTCTATACAAAGCTAAATATCCCATAAAATACCTCCTACATAAACATTATACCACATAAAACAAAGAAAACATCATTTTTTTCTCTTTTTTTTAAAAAAATCAGATAATATTTCAGAGCATTTATTGCTTTTAATATAATTCAAAGAAACATATGGCTCTACAGTTGTTTTATTATACATTTGTACGCCTTGTCTGATAGTGCCATAATAAATATTTTTAATTCTGCTCTCTATAATAGCTCCAATACACATCATACAAGGCTCTAAAGTAACATATAAAGAGCAGTCATCTAACCTCCAACTCCCCAATTTTCGACACGCTCTGCTGATTGCCACTATCTCAGCATGCTTTATAGCATCATTTTCCCTTTCTTTTTCATTGTATCCACAGGCAATGAGTTCATCTCCTCGAAATATAGCACAACCAACAGGTATTTCATCCAATTTGTAAGCAATTTTAGCCTGCTCAAAAGCCACTTCCAATTTATCAACATCCGTCATAGTATCTTCTCCTCCATGTTCCACGTGGAACATAAAAAAATATTATCATAGTAATTATCAAATTTCAAAATATTATATTTTAAATTAAACAAAACATTTAAAATTCTCATGTTTCACGTGGAACATGAGAAAATTTAAAATATATAAAATAAAGTAGTAATATTTTATCTTGTTGATAACCAATGTTCCACGTGAAACATTGGTTGTTTTTTTATAATTAAATTTATTATTAATAATCATTAACAAAAAAATATAATAATAAAAGAATATAATTCAAAAATTATAAAAAAATATAAATAGCTTTTTAAAATAAATAAATATGCTATTCAAAAATCACATAACAAATATAATTAGCTTTTTAAAATATATAAAAAACTGTGGATAATCAATGTTCCACGTGAAACATAAAAACAAGCATAATTAAAATATAGAAATATAAATAATCACATCAATTAAAACTATTAAATAATTCAAAAAAAAAAATAACCAACCCTATGTTCCACGTGGAACATGAAGTTAGTTATCTAATTATTATGCTATGTTCCACGTGAAACATAGCATAATTTTAAATCTAATTTATCAACAGGCATAAAAAAAGATACACACACTAAATAAATGTTAAAGCTGCTGACTTCCGTCCCTGACTTGGTTCCATCATTTAATGTTGTATCAACAAGTATTATATAACAATTCAAAAGCATAGTCAATATAGCCGAATAAACATACATATGTATGTTTATTCGGCTACAAACTATATATGTTAAAAGATTTTATAAAATTAACAATTACTTAATTATGATTAGAAATTAATAATAAAAATTATTTCCCGGGAAATAAAATATAAAAATGAAGACACCAAGGCTTCATTTTTAACATTAAAGACTACAGACTTTAATGTACACTGAGAGATATAATATAGCTCGAAGTGAAAAAAAAGAAAGCTATTCACTTTCCTTTTCAATATTTTCACCATTAATATTATCATCACTAACTTCTTCTCTATCAACAATAGAAGTAGAACTAACAATACTATCTTCTTTTAAATTAATAAGTTTAACACCTTGAGTAACTCTACTCATAGTAGAAATCTTATCAACAGCCAATCTAATAATAATACCAGAATCAGTAATAATCATTAAGTCTTTACTATCATCAACAGTCTTAAATGACACAATAGAACCATTCTTTTCAGTAATATTAACAGTCTTAACACCTTTACCACCACGATTAGTAATTCTATATTCATCAACAGGTGTCTTCTTACCATAACCATTTTCAGTAATAACAAGTACATACTCATTAGGTTCAACAATCTCCATACCAACAAGTATACCACCATCAAGATTAATACCTCTAACACCAGAAGCACTTCTACCCATAATTCTAACAGCACTTTCATTAAATCTAACCATTCTACCATTAGAAGAAGCCATTAATATCTCATCATTACCAGTAGTTTTCTTAACAGATACAAGTTCATCATTATCTTTTAAAGTAATAAACTTCTTACCGTTAGTCCTAATACTATCAAATTCAGATATATCAGTCCTTTTAATTAAACCATTCTTAGTAGCAAAAACTAAACATTTGTATTCATCATCATTAGATATTTTCAATAAAGAAGTAACCTTTTCATCTTTATCTAAAGATAACAAATTAATAATAGGTAATCCCTTAGATTGTCTACTATATTCAGGAATTTCATAACCCTTAATTCTATATACTTTACCCATATTAGTAAACATAAGAATATAATCATGACTAGTAGCATTAATCAAATGCTCTACAAAATCTTCTTCATTAGTAGCCATACCTTTAACACCCATACCACCTCTATTTTGAGTTTTATAAGTATCAGCAGGTAATCTCTTAATATAACCCTTATTAGTTAAAGTAATAACAACATTCTCAACAGGAATTAAAGATTCATCTTCAATATAATCAATAGCAGTCATATCAATATGTGTTCTTCTTTCATCAGCATATTTATCTTTAATTTCAAGCATTTCAGTCTTAATAACTTCAAGAATTTTCTCTTCACTAGCTAATATTTCTTCTAATTCCTTAACTAATTTCTCAAGTTCAGCAATCTCTTCTTCAATCTTAGATTTTTCAAGTCCAGTAAGTCTCTTCAATCTCATATCAAGAATAGCTTGAGATTGAACCTCTGATAAAGCAAAATTAGACATAAGTCCAGCTTTAGCCTCATCGTCATCAGCAGACTCTCTAATAATCTTAATAACTCTATCAATATTATCAAGAGCAATCTTTAAACCATCTAATATATGTAATCTATCCTTATATCTCTTTAAATCAAATTGACATCTACGATAAATAACATGTTTCTGATGATCAATATACTTCTCAATAATCTCTCTTAAACCAAGAGTTCTAGGACTACCATCAACAAGCATTAAAAAATTAATACCATAAGAAGTTTGAAGCTGTGTATGCTTATATAAATTATTTAAAACAACGTTAGCATTAGCCTCTTTCTTAACATCAATAACAATCTTAATACCCTCTAAAGCCGATTCGTCACTTAAATTAGAAATACCATCAATAACCTTATCTCTAACAAGTTCACCAATTCTTTGAATCAAAGCCTTCTTATTAACTTGATATGGAAGTTCTGTAATAACAATTCTGTGCTTATTATGAGTCTCTTCTACAGTAGCCATACCTCTAATAGTAATAGCTCCTCTACCGCTCTCGTACGCCCTTTTAATACCACCATTACCAAGAATAACACCAGCAGTAGGAAAATCAGGTCCCTTAATATACTGCATAAGTTCAGTAACAGTAATATCTGGATTATCAATATAAGCAACACATCCATCAATAACTTCACCCAAGTTATGTGGTGGAATATTAGTAGCCATACCAACAGCAATACCCATATTACCATTAACTAATATATTAGGAAATCTGCTAGGTAAAACAACAGGTTCCTTTCTCTGACCATCATAATTTTCCGAAAAATCAACAGTATCCTTATTTAAATCTCTTAAAAGTTCCATCGATATCTTAGCAAGTCTAGCTTCAGTATAACGACTAGCAGCAGCACCATCACCATCAATAGAACCAAAATTACCATGTCCATCAACAAGTGTATGTCGATAAGTAAAATCTTGTGCCATTCTTACCATAGATTCATAAATAGCAGAATCACCATGTGGATGATAATGACCCATAACAGCACCAACAGCATTAGCAGATTTCTGATATTTCTTATCAGGAGTCATACCTTCTTCATATAAAGTATATAAAATTCTTCTATGAACAGGCTTAAGACCATCTCTAACATCAGGAAGAGCTCTAGCAACAATAACACTCATTGAATAATCAAGGAAAGACTTCCTCATTTCACCAACAATATTAACTGCTACTTTTCTATCTCTCTCATGATTATTATCTTCACCCATATCTTCTATATTCAAATTTTTATCTACATTCTTATCTTCCATCATAAACCTCCTATATATCCAAATTCTCTACAAATAAAGCATTGTCTTCAATAAACTTTCTTCTAGGTTCAACTTCTTCACCCATAAGTAACTGGAATGTTTCATCAGCAAGAATAGCATCATCCAAAGTAACTTGTTTTAATATTCTCTTATCAATACCCATTGTTGTTTCCCTAAGTTCTTCTGGATTCATCTCTCCTAAACCTTTCATTCTACCAATTTCATACTTCGTATTAAGAGGTAAAGTAGCTAAATATTCATCTCTTTCTACTTCATCAAGTACATATTTAATATTTTTACCATGTTTAATTGAATATAAAGGTGGTTGTGCAGCATATATATGTCCATTTTCTACTAATGGCTTAAAATATCTATAAAATAAAGTAAGTAATAATGTTCTAATATGTGCTCCATCAACATCAGCATCAGTCATAATAATTATCTTATAATATCTTAACTTAGATATATCAAATTCTTCACCAATACCAGTGCCTAAAGCCGTAATCATAGTTCTAATCTCTTCATTAGCAAGAATTCTATCTAATCTAGCCTTCTCTACATTAAGTATTTTACCTCTAATAGGAAGAATAGCCTGCGTAATAGGATCTCTTCCCATCTTAGCACTACCAGCGGCAGAATCCCCCTCTACAATAAACATTTCTGATATAGTAGCATCTTTAGAAGAACAATCAGTAAGTTTACCCCAATAATTAGTAATTTCAAGTCCACCTTTTCTTCTAGTTAACTCTCTAGCTCTTCTAGCAGCAACTCTAGCCCTAGCAGCAGTCATTGACTTTTCTATTATAATTTTAGCATCATTAGGATGTTCCATTAAAAATCTCTCAAATGCCTTAGCAAATATACTAGCAGCTACTTTTCTAACTTCACTATTACCAAGTTTAGTCTTAGTTTGTCCCTCAAATTGAGGTTCAGGTACTTTAGCAGATATAATCATTGTTATACCTTCTCTAACATCATCACCGCTAAGAGGTTCATCATTATCTTTAAGTATCTTATTTGCTTTAGCATAATTATTAATAATTCTAGTTAAAGCCAGTTTAACACCATCTTCATGAGTTCCACCTTCAGGAGTAATAATATTATTAACAAAAGAGTAAACAGTAGCATTATATCCATCATTATATTGAAGAGCCACTTCTATTGAAATATCATTTTCCATTCCTTCAACATATACAATATCTTCATGGATAGGAGTCTTATTTTTATTTACATAAGCAACAAACTCTTTAATACCACCTTCATAAACAAAAGTATCAGATTCTCCTGTTCTATCATCCATAAGAATAATTCTAAGTCCTTTATTTAAGAAAGCAAGTTCCCTAGTTCTAGTTTTTAATGTTTCGTAATTAAAAGTAGTAGTCTCTTTAAATATTTCATCATCAGGCATAAAAGTTACTGTCGTACCAGTTCTATCTTCACTACATTCTCCTATTACCTTTAAAGGTTCTACAGTATGTCCACCATTAGCAAACTTAATATAGTGAACTTTTCCCTCTTTATAAACAGTTACTTCTACCCATTTACTAAGAGCATTAACTACAGATGCTCCAACACCATGTAATCCACCAGATACTTTGTAGCCACCACCACCAAATTTACCACCAGCATGTAATACTGTATATACTGTCTCAACCGTAGATAATCCTGTCTTAGGATGTACTTCAACAGGTATACCTCTACCGTCATCTTTAACAGTAACAGAACCATCTTTATTAACAATTATTTCAATATCATCACAATATCCTGCTAAAGCCTCATCGATAGCATTATCTACTATTTCCCAAACTAAATGGTGTAATCCTTTCTCACTAGTACTACCTATATACATACCAGGTCTTTTTCTTACTGCTTCAAGTCCTTCTAATACTTGAATATCCGAAGCATCATAATGTTCATTACTATTCATTTTTTATCACCTTCCTGCATCAAATTATTTCCCGGGAAATAATTTTACCATTTTCTATTTTATAAACATTAGCTTTATTTCTCACATTTTTATCAATATTTTCAATATCTGTAGTAGTAACTATTGTTTGAATATCATTATCTAAATATTTAATTACCTTATTTCTCTTATTAATATCTAATTCACTAAATATATCATCCAAAAGTAAAATAGGCGTATCAGATAAAACATCCGTAAATAATTTAACTTCTGCTAACTTAAGAGCAAGTACAGCACTCCTTATTTGCCCATTTGAACCATATAAAGATAAATTCTTCCCATTCAAATCAAAATAAAAATCATCTCTATTAGGTCCAATAAAAGTAATCTTATACTGAATTTCTCTTGATAAATTACTTTTAAGTTTATCTTTAAACATATCATTATCTAAATTACTAACATTAGAAGTATATATCATCTTAAGTCCTTCTAATCCTGTAATAGAACTAAATATATCATCTATATATTTATTAACTAAGTCTACATATTTCCTTCTAAAATTATAAATAACTATTGATAAACCAATATATTTATCATTAAGAATATCTAAATAATTCATATCACTCTCTTTATTAATATTAATAATCTTCAAAAATTCATTTCTTTGGCGTAAAACTAAATTATAATTATTTAAATTTGCTAAATAAATCTTATTAATTTGACTAATTTGAATATTAAAGTATTTTCTTCTACAAGATGGACTATCTTTAAATATTCTAATACTATCACTACTAAAAAGAATAACATTCATCTTAGAAATATAATCACTTAATTTTTTAATCTCTTTTTTATTTATCTTAACAACCTTACCATTCTCATTAATTAATAGTTCAAGTTCATCATAAGAACCATTATAATCAACAATTCCTTTAATCATTGAATATCTACTATTAAAATTAATAAGATTCTTATCACTAATAGATAAAAAAGACTTCGTAACAGCAAGTACATAAATAGATTCTAGTAAATTAGTTTTTCCCTGAGCATTATCTCCTATTATAATATTTAAATTATTATTAAGTTCTAATAAAATATCATCATAATTACGATAATTTTTTAAATAAATTTTTTGTAATTTCAATATAAAGTTATTTTCTTGCCCATATTTTCACCTTTACTAATCTCATGTACCCCTATACATATATAATTATACCATATTTCAATAAAAATTAAAAGAAAAAAAACATATTTTCTATGTATTTTTTCCTTATTTTTCAACGGTTTTTCTCATAATTCCATTTAGGTATTTTTCTATCTTTATACACTTAGTAATTTGATTATCAATCGTAGTATAAGGTACCTTAATATTCATCTCTTTACCATTATCAAAATATATTTTTGTACCATTACTTTCCTTAACATATCTAGTAATATTATTATAAGCAAGCCATATACATTTCTTAGAACTAGGAGTACATGTAGGAAAGAAAATAATCATATTATAAGAAGATACAATAATAGGAGTCTTAATATAATAATTAAAAATATCAATAACAAATTGCCTCTGAATATTATAAGAATTACCATAAAAATTACACCCATATTTAAGTAATTTAAGACAATCAATACTCAAATAAAAATCCTTATTCTTCTCCACAACATAAGTACCATATCCATTAGAAGTAAAGCACAAAACATCATCAGTAAGAATATAATTTCTCATAAAAGCCCCCTCTCCACATATAAAAATATGTACCATGTATTAAAGCATATAATCATGTCGAATTTTGTCAAAATATGTCGTAAATTATCAAAAATTTTCCTTTTCTTAACATTTCTATCATCAAAATTACTGTTTTATCACAAAAAAATAGATAAAAGAATCAAATCTCTTATCTATTAAACAAATATAAATCAAAATTAGCAAGTTTTAATAGGTAAAACAAGTTGTACCAAAGAATCATCTTCATTACTCTTAATAACAATAGGAGAACTATCATTATTCATACATAAAACAATCTTTTCTTTATTAAAACTCTTAATAGCATCTAACATAAACTTAGAACTAAACGAAATTTCAATATTCTTATCATTTTCTACATTGATTTTTTCCTCTACTTTACCAATTTCTGGACTATTTGAAGAAATCATAAGTTCATTACCTTTTAAAGATAACTTAATAGTATTCTTTTCTCTATCAGAAGTAAGTAAACTAGCTCTATCAATCATATTATATAAATCATTAAAAGAACATTCAAGTAATATATTAAAATTCTTAGGAATAATATCACTAGTAGTAGGATAAGTACCAGAAAGTAATCTAGATAAAAATACAATATTACCATATTTAAATAAAACTTTATTACTAAATAAATGCAATTCTAAAGATTCTTCATCATTATCAAGCATTTTAGTAAGTTCTACTAAGTTTTTACCAGGAATAACAATATTAATATCACTTTCATCAACTTTATCAATAGCTACTAATTTTCTAGCAAGTCTATATGAATCAGTAGCAATAACATCTAATTCACCATTATTAATTCTAAAATTAATACCAGTAAGAAGTGGTCTAGTTTCACTTTGTGAAATAGCAAATACTGTTTGATTAATAATATCCTTAAATACCCCATTATTAATAACAATAGGTTCCTTAGTTTCATCTAAATCTAAATTAGGAAATTCATTAGGATTAATACCATTCAAATTAAATTCTGTATTATCTGTACTAACAATCATCTTATATCCATCAATAACTTCAATAGATATATCTGTATTAGGAAGTTTTCTTATTATCTCAACAATATACTTACCTCCTATTACTATACTACCAGTTTCTTCTAAACTTGTTAACTTATTCTTTGGTATAAAAGATCTAATAGAAACATCAGTATCACTTGCATATAAATATAATCCATCATCCTTTAAATCAAACTTAATACCTGTTAATATAGGAATTAAGTTTTTAGTAGATATTGCTCTTGCTGTATTATTCAAACTTTCTAATAATATTTCTTTCTTTACGACTAATTTCATTTTTATCATCCTCTTTCTTTTATTATTTATTATTTATATATTATTATTATTATTATGCTGTGGATATTGTGGAAAACTCACATATATCCTTGTTTTATATACCTTTACTTATCCACAATACTTGTTGATAACTTTAAACTTATCAACTATCAACAACTATATTCTCTTTTTTAACTCCTCAATTACTGTTTGTAACTGATAATTTGTCTCCAAATCTTTCTCTATTTTTTGATATGCACTTATTATAGTTGAGTGGTCTCTACCTCCAAAGTAAGTTCCCATTTTTGGATACGATTCATTTGTCATTATTCTACACAAGTATATAGCTATTTGCCGCTGATAATTTATATCTTTACTCCTTTTTTTACCTTTTAAATCTTCAATATCTATCTTAAAGTACTCACAGACAATCCTTTGAATCCTATGAATATCATTTTTATATACACTACGTTCACTAATTTTATCTTTTAAAGCTTCAATAGCAATATCCAAAGTAACAACTCCATGGTTCATCATCAGTGCATAAGCAAAAACCCTTGTAATTGCTCCTTCTAACTGTCTAACATCAGAATCATTAATATTAGCGATATATTCAATAACCTCAATTGGAATATCTTCCGCTGCTTCCTGATGTGCTATCTTCCTTTTAATAATATCTACTCTCAGTCCAAAATCAGGTGGAGTAATATTAGCAGTAAGACCCCAATTAAATCTTGTAATAAGCCTATTTTCTAACATCTTCAAATCATCAACAGACCTGTCGGAAGCTATAATAATTTGTTTATTTGAGTCATGTAACTGATTAAAAGTATGAAAAAATTCTTCTTGCCCCTTAGTAGCGGATCCCAAAAATTGAATATCATCAATAATTAAAACGTCAATATTTCTATATTTATTCTTAAAAGAATCAATCTTATCAAAAGTATTCTTCTCATTATTTCTAACTGCTGCTATATAATCATTAACAAATTGTTCACTTGACACATACAAAACCTTTTTATTAGTATTTTGAATAATATAATTACCAATAGCATGCATTAAATGTGTTTTACCAAGTCCACTTTTACCATATAAAAATAAAGGATTATATGCTTTACCAGGTTTTTCCGCCACTGCTCTAGCAGCAGTAAAAGCAAACCTATTCGAGTTACCTACAATAAAACTATCAAAAGTATATTCGCTATTTAGATTAGCGGAAGCACTAGTTTGATGTGGAACTCCCATACTTTCATTAGAAGTACCAATAATAACCTCTTCATTATTATCACTAATTTCATTAATTTCGTTTTCTAAAATAAATTTAAAATTAAAATTTGTTCCCGTAATAGAATTAAAAGTTTCTTCAATATCATCAATATAATTTTCTTCTAAATGTTTTTTATGTAAAGCTAAAGGAACAATAATAGTGGCAGTACCACCATCTAACTTATATAATTTAGTATCCTTAAACCAAGTATCATAAGATAAAGGAGTAATACGTTCTTTTATTTTATCAAGAAATTCATTCCATAAATTATCCGTATTCATATCAAAACCTCCTTAATCAAATCTGCCATTAATCTTATTATATCTCAAAAAAAAATTTTGTCTAGATATTTTTTTTAATTAACAGGTAAAATAACAAGTTATCCACAACTTATCAACAATATAATACCATATAAAATAAGACTTTAAAAGACTTTTCCACAAATTTTGTCAATTTTTGTTGTCAACAGTCAACAGTTTTACTTTTCCACAGCCCTGTAGATATTGTGGACAAATAAAAAAAGCCTTGATTTATAAGGCTTTATTCTAGTTACTTTTCCACTGTATCATCCACTTGTCAAATATTTTAGCATTTGTACTCTGTGGTTCTGGATTAGGAAGTTGCATTTTTACAATAAGTGGAATCTTCATCATCTTACCAAATGCAACACAAGTACCAGATTGAAGTGATTTTTGTTTTTCAATAACATCACTACTAATATTAGGAACCATCTTTTCAATATACTCCAAATCACTAGGATGGTTAATTTTAAATATTAAGAAATTACTACACTGTGATAAAACAGTTTCAGATAGCTCAGTAGGTCTTTGTGTAATTAAGTCAAGACATATACCAAATTTTCTACCTTCCTTAGCAATTCTTTCAAATATATTGTATCCAAGAATATTAATATCATTATCCTTCTGAACATATCTATGAGCCTCCTCTAGCATAAGATGCATTGGCATACTACCTCTAGTAGGAAGTTTTTTAGCAAAGTTAAAGATAATTCTTGCATATACCTTAACAAGAGCTTTAGCAAATCTATCATCTATATTTTCTAATACAAAATTAATAATTTGTGCTCTCTTATTATTACCCACTAATATTAAATCAGATATAAATTCATTTACAGTAATAAACTTATCACATTCAAAATACTTTCTCATAGAACTATTAGCAATAGTATGTAATTTAACTTTTAAAGCAGTAGCTTCAGCATAAGATTTCTCATTAAGAAGAAGTCCTTCAGATATTAATGTAAAGTTAAGAGCTACTTCTAAATCGTCAATTGTAAAGAAAGTAGGTACATAATCTTCATTCCACTTAGTCTCATTATCTATAAATTTTTTAATATATTCAGTAATAAGAATTCTTTCTACAAATTGTCCCTGACTATCAATTTCAAAACATTTTCTAAAAGTTCTAGTATAACCAACACCAGGTACTTCAACATCTAAGTTAAGTTCAGGTGTATGACAATCAGTTAAAATAGAAAATATTTGGTCCCTAATTCTAGCAGATACTTGATTAGAATACATAACTGATACAATAGCGGATGCAATTAAATGGTTTTTATATCTATTAGATTCCTCATCATTTTTAGCAAATAAAGAAACATAAGCAAGCATCTTTTCAATAATCATAATTTGTGAATAATCAGTTACATCAAGTATATTAGCATAATCATCAACAGAAAGTAACCATAAAGGTAATTTAAGAATATTAACTCCCTTATCAGTATCAGTACTAAACATCTTGTAATTAAAATTATAATTATAACTAGAAATACTACTAAAAGCACTATCATATTCATCAGTATTATTAAATATAAAAATAATACTATTAAAAGGAATGTAATTAGGCATAGTAAATAAATTTTGTACTAATCTAGCAACACCATAAGTTTTACCAGAACCAGTATTACCAAAAATAGCACTATGATTGCTCCACATATCATCAATATTAATTTTAATAGGGCTATCATTATACAAAGGAGAAAGTCCTAGCATCATTGCAGTATTGTCATTATACCCAGTAAGTTCTGCTAATTCATCAGCATTAATAATTCTAATTTTAGAATTAATACTAGGTTTTCTAATAATACCATCATAAAATTTGTTTCCATGAAATTCTCCTAAAAAACTAATTTTAGCCTCTCCGTTCATAATTTCTTCTACTTCACCTAATATTTTTTTATTATTTTCTTCAAAAACAACATTTAAGTTAAGTAAATCATCAGTAATAACATTATCAATTTTAACAATAGCATAATTTTTACTAATAGCAATAATTTCTTTAAACATAATCGCCCTTCTTTCTATTCTAAGTAAATTATACCAAATAAATATCAAAAAATAAATAACTTTTTAATAATTTTTTAGAGTAGTTCGCACTTTGTTGCTCACTATTTTTAAAGCCTCAAGTCTTTAAAAAATAATTTTAAGCCAAAATTATCTTAACGTTGAATCAATCTAAAGTGCACAATTGAGTGCAATTGAATGCTAAAAGTGTATTTTTAAAAGAAAATGCACTTTTTATAAGTCAAAATTGTAATTTTTAATTGAAAAAAGTTGAAAATAATTAAAAATATGATATATTATTAATTGTCAAAGAACTTTTGTTCCACGACGAAAAGACAAAAAGTGCCTATTTTTTTAAAACTAAGTGCACAATCTGTCAGATATTTATTATATGGTGGCAATTTATTTGTCAATTAGATATTTATAATGAACGCTTATAAATATCTTTTTATTTTTTTGTTTTGAAATTATATTTATTTTATAAATTGGAGTAAAGACTAAAATGAACGCTATGCGGTCTTGACTACCAATTTAAAAATAAATCTTTTAATATTAACAAAAAATAAAAGAAAAAAACTAATACTTTAATAAAGAATCATTTAAGATAACTTCATCAGGTTTAATATAATAACAATTAAGAGATTTTAAAATATATTCATCACATAGAAATAACATAGCTTCATATGGAGATTTTCCATTTAGCGAATCTCTACATAAACTATTTATATTATTCATAAATAAATCACAATCTTCTTGGGTAATATTTTTGAATGAAGATCCTTTTGGTAGTATATACCTAATAAATTCATGATTTTTTTCTATCATGCCTTTTTGACATGACATATGAGGATCACAAAAGAATAATTTAGTTACTTGTTCGCTAGTAGAATGCATACATTCTATATTTAATACATCAAAAAATTCATGACCATTGTCAGTTAAAATAACTTGAAATAGCCTTTTATAATCATCATATGGTATTAATTGTTGTAGTATATTAAATATTCTTGATACTTCTTCAGTTGTTTGATTTTCTAATTTAAATATTAGCATAAATTTAGATTTTCTCCATAAAAGGGTAAGAAAACAATCATTTTCATCTTTTAATCCTTCAACAGTATCCATTTCAACAATATTCATATCTGGATTGTTGGAAATGTACTCAATAAAATCATCATATGTTCTACCGATTAATATTTCACGCTCTTTTCTAGTTCTGCGCTTGTTAGAATTTTTTCTTTTCTTATATTTAACAATTCTTGGAAAGTCTAAAGGACCAAATTCAAAGACACCATTATTAACATAGTTATAAAAGGATGGTTTAGAAAAATCTAAAATATCAGGATGATTAATATATAAATGATTTATTGTTTGTCCTTTTTTGATAAGAGGAGTAAGAGTTGTATTAATATTATATACTTCTTCAGGAGTTAAATTAATACCTTTTCTAGCTTCACTTTTAACTTCTCTATAAGTGTCGTCTGCTTTTCTAGCGTAATAAGTATATCTTTCTTTCCTACATCCACTTCTAGACTTACATCCATTACAAACATAGGGTGAGTTGGATAATCGTTCACAAGATAAATATTTATCAAAGTTATTGTTTTTATAAGAGCCATAACTTTTAGGTTGTGAATAAACCTTATTTCTATCTATTTCTCTTAAAATAGTTGAATGAGATCTGTTAATTTCTTTTGAAATTTGATTGATGGATTTATTATCATTTAATCCATCTTCTATATTTTTTCTATCTTCATATGATAGATGACAATAATTTGTCATTAGCTTTTAATACCTCCTTTAATGACAAATAAATTGCTTAGATAGTATTATACACTATTATAAAACTTATTGCACAACTATTGTGCACTTCATATTTTAAAATACAAAAATTATCTTAAAATTAACATTTTTCTTCAAATATTTACAAAATATTAAATATATAGTATAATTTCATTAGTGGTGATTTCTGTGAAAAAAGAAGTAAAACAAAAAAAGAATAAAAAAAATATAAATAAAAATAAAAAAGCAAAACAAGAAGAAATAAAAAATAAAGTTAAAGATTTTATTTTAAAATATCATTATATATTAATTATATCATTACCTTTTATATTAATCGATATAATAACTAAAATATTGGGATACAAAATACATTTCTATGGAATATTTAGATTAGTACCATGTTTATTTACTCTCACATATATAATCCTAATGGTTGGAATATCCCTATTCTTAGAAAAAAAGAAAGGTAAGATAGTATATACAATCTTTTTTATATTAGCCTTTGCTTTATTTATAACTAACAATATCTACTATTCAATGACTAACACATTCTTTGATTTTAGTTTAATTATGTTAGCAGGAGAAGGCTCAGACTACTTTATGGATGCTATTTTAAATTGTAATATTTGGGTATATATATCAAGTGTAGTAATAATAATATCTTATATATTTGGATTAAAACAATTTAAAGAAAGAAAGAAAACAGACTTAAAAAAAATAATAAAAGTATTTTTCTTATTTTTAATTCTTCATTTAATAACTCCATTATTCTTAGGAAAACCAAATGATGCCTTAACATGGAGTACATGGAGAAATCCAAGAAATATATATATAAATTTCAATGATAACAATAAAAGTATGATGGTATCAGGAATATATGAATATAGTGTTAGAAATTTCTATATAACATTTATTAAAGCTAAAAAAACAGATAATGAAGAAGATATAACTTTTCTTGAAGAAGAATATAATAAAGAAGAAGAAAATTATCAAACAAGTTATACTGGAAAATTTAAAGATAAAAATGTAATCTTTCTTCAATTAGAGGGAACCGACAACTGGTTAATAACAAAAGAAGATACACCAACTCTATATAATATGATGAATAATTCTATTAACTTTACTAATCATTATTCATATTATAATGGCGGTGGATCAACATTCAATTCAGAGTTTGCAGTAAATACAGGATTTATAACTCCTCTATCATATACCCAAAACGCTTATTCATTTAATAAAAATTCATTCCCATATTCATTAGCAAAATTATTAAAAAATGAAAATTATAGTGTTAATGCCTTCCATATGAATGATGGAGAATATTATTCAAGAACAACAAATTATAAAAATTGGGGTTATGATAACTATTATGGTTTAAAAGAACTAGGAACATATAAAGATGATGCCTATACATTAGATAGAGAATTAATATTAAATGAAACATTTAAAGAAAAAATGTTTAGTGAAGAAAAATTTGCCGATTATATAATAACTTACTCAGGGCACTTACCTTTTACTACAGAAAAAGGTGTATGTAAAAAATTAGTAACTGAAGATATATTAAAAGAACAAGGATTAGAAGAACTTCCATCAGATTATATTCTACCTACTATGAGTGAAGAAGATTGTGCTAGAAGACAAGCTAAAGAAACAGATTATATGGTTGAACTTCTAATAAATACACTAACTGAGAAGAATTTAATAGACAATACAGTAATAGTAGTATTCACTGATCATTATCTATATACCTTATCAGATCAAACAATATTAGATAAATATAAAGATACAAGTAATAATTTAATAAATCATACTCCATTCTTTATATGGGACAATGGAAATACTAAAAAGAAAGTAACATCTGTAACATCACAATTAAATATATTACCTACTATAATAAATCTATTAGGTTTAGAATATCATCCTAATTACTATATAGGAAAAGATGCTTTAAATGGTAGTTACAATGGCATAGTCTTCTTTAGTGATTATTCATGGTATGATGGAAATGTATATGTTGATGGCGGAGCAGTAACCAATAACAAATACATAGACCAAGTATCATTAGAAGATAAAAATTATTATATAAACTACATTATAAGAAAAAACGATTTAACATTAAAATATAATTATTTCAAAAAGATATCTACCTCAAAAGATAAAGAAGTATAAAAAAAGCTCACTTTAATTTAGTGAACTTTTTCTTTTACATTAGTATCAATATCATCAATAGTAACTTTACTATCATGTGGTATAGGTTTCCATGTAACTTTCATAAATAATGCTGCATAAGTAGTATATCTACCAATAATATCAAATATTGGCCAAGTAATAGTATATAATACTTTTTTCTTAAAAGTCATCTTTTTAATATTTTTTCTTTCAATAATAAATACATAAACAGCTACCCACATGTTCTGTATATACATACCCATTCGATAGAATAATCTAAGCCAAATAGCAGTAATCATTCCAATAAATAAAGCATTAATACCAGGTTCTACAGAAATCTTAATTGAAAATAAATTTCTAAGACCTTTAGCCAAATAAGTACCACCACTAAGTAAATCAATATTATTAATACCATTGTTGTAGTAGTAGCAGCTTCCCATAATAAGAATAACAATAATCCATTTAGCTAAATTAAATACTGAAAAAGGTGTTAATTGAAGTAAAGTATCATAAGAAGCAAATCTATGTCTAATAGATTCAATAATACTAAGAATAATATCTTTAAAAGATTTATTATTTTTCTTAGTATTTTCTCTCCACTTAGTTTTAATAAATAATTTACCAAAGAAAATATTTAAAAATAAATAAGGACCACTTTCACAGAAGGCAAGTAAATGACCTTTTGACCATCTAAGTCTTTGTCTTAATGCAATCTTTAAGCTAGTAGGTTGTTCATCATAAAACATAGCCTCATCATTATAAGTAATCTGATATCCCTGTGCAACAGCGTCTGCTGTAAGTGCTCTATCTTCAGTAAGAGAAGTATACTTCCACCCATCCTTTACTATCTCACTAGCAAATAAGAAACCAGTACCCTGTATATTAGTAGCTAGTCTAAGAACAGACCTAGCTCTATGATTACATCTTATCGATCTAATCCAGTGAATAGCATAAGTAGAAGCAATCCAGTTTTCATCAAAATTCTTCGTATTACGATAAGAAGTAATAATTTTTTCACCAGAATCAAAGGCATCATTCATCTTAGAAATATAATTTCCATTAAGAAGATTATCAGCATCAAAGATAAAGTATCCCTCAAAACTCATTCTACCATAATCTTCACCTATTTTTTCTAATAAATATTGAAGAGCAAATCCTTTAGTTTTATGTTCATTATCAAATCTTTCGTAGCAGATGGCTCCATGCTTTCTAGCAATCTCAGCAGTATTATCAGTACAATTATCCGCTACTACAAAAGTAGTAATAAGTTCTTTTGGATAATCTTGCTTATTAATACTATCAAGTAAGTTACCAATAACATTTTTTTCATTTCTCGCTGCTATCAATATAGCATATTTATGTTTATTTTTAGCAGGTTTAAACTTCCTAGTAAAGAAAACACCAATTAACCAATATAAAGTTTTATAAGCCATCATAATAACAAGAATCTTCCCAATAATATTGTATACATTTTTCCAAGCAAGATAAGAATCCCCTATTGAATTAATAATATTAAAAAAATACATCACATACAACCTCACTTCAGAAATATTGTATCATACATTGACATTTAATACAATAAAAAAACTCCCTAATAAAAAATGTTTGAATAATTATGTTAAATATGATATTATATAACCGGTGATAATTATGCATGTAATAGGAGTAATAGCAGAATATAATCCTTTTCACAAAGGACATTTATATCAAATAAATAAAATAAAAGAAAAATATCCCAATAGTCTTTTAGTAGTGGTCACTTCTTCTTCTTTTACACAAAGAGGAAATATCTCACTATTAAATAAATGGGATAAAACAAAAATAGCTTTAGATAATAATGTTGATTTAGTCGTAGAACTACCATTTGTCTATTCAACTCAGTCTTCTGATCTTTTTGCAGAAGGAGCAATTAGTATTCTAAATACCTTAAAAATAGATACTCTTGTTTTTGGTACAGAAAGAGATAATATTAGCGACTTAGAACTTCTAGCAGATATTCAAATAAATAATATAGAGTATCAAGACAAAGTAAAAGAATATCTAAGTCAAGGATTAAACTATGCAACATCTACTAATAAAGCCCTTGAAGATTTAACTAGTATAAAAGTAGATACTCCAAATGACCTATTAGCTTTGTCTTATATAAAGCAAATAAAAAAACATAACTACCCAATAAAATATTTAAATATAAAAAGAACAACATCATATCATGGCTCAGAAGTATTAGATAACATAACATCAGCCTCAAATATCAGAAAACTATATCTATCAGATAATTGTATAGATAACCTAGTACCTTTTGATAAAAAATATCTTTATAAAATAGATATGAATAAGTATTATGACATACTAAAATACAAAATATTAGCAGAAGATACAAGTATCAGTAAATATCAAACAGTAGATGAAGGCATTGAATCAAGAATAATAAAAAGTATTTATATATCAAATAACTATGAAGAATTAATTCAAAATATCAAAACTAAAAGATATACTTATAATAAAATATCTAGAATGCTTCTTCATATACTCGTAGGCTTTACTAAAGAAGAAGCTAATAATATATCTATAGACTACATAAGAATATTAGGTTTTACTAGAAGTGGTCAAGAATATTTAAATAAAATAAAAAAAGAATTATCAATACCTTTAGTTATAGGATATAAAAAAAATATATCTAAAGTATTAGATATAGAATTAAAGGCTACCAAAATATATGCCTTAGTTACAGATATGTCTCTTATTAAAAGAGAATATCAAATAAAACCAATAATTAAAGAAAATAATGACTAAAAATGTCTTTTATTTTCCCGCTAAATAGAGATTCAATAATCTCTTTTTTTTCATCATTATCCTTAGATAAAAGCAAACTAGCTATTAAAGTAATTTTTTCTTTGTTACCATTCTTATATTTATCATATTTTTCTTTTACATTAATATATTTAGTATCTTCATCACTATCAATATCATTCATAGTAAATATATAAGCTTTAAATCTATTATTATTCTTATTATCATAAATATTAAGAATAATATTGTCTCCTAATATTTTATATTGAATATAGACATACTCTTCCTTTTTAATATCAAAATCATAACCAAAAATATCATTTACAAAGTCATTAAGTAACCCCTCATTCATTACATCAATTAAAGATAATCTAAATATTTCGTCATTCATAAAATTCACCACTTTTAAATTACCATATAGATAATAGTAAAGTCAATAAAAAAAATAAAATGTAACCAAATGGGTTACATTTTTAGTGTCAAATTATTGTAAAGTTTGGCACTTAGGACAATAATAAGTACCTCTACCACCAACTTTAATCTTTTCAATTTTCGTATTACAAATAGGACAATTATTTTTATCCTTACCATGAACAAATAATTCATTTTGAAATAAACCGTGAACTCCATCAACAGAACTATATGTTCTAATAGTAGTTCCCCCTTTTTCAATAGCGGCCTCTAAAACTTTTTTTGTATATTTAATTATATTTTCAGCTTCTTCTTTAGTAATTAGATTACATTTCTTCAAAGGATTAATTTTAGATAGAAATAAAATTTCATCAGCATATATATTACCAATACCAACGATTATATTTTGATCAAGTAAAACGCTCTTAATAGGTAATCTCTTTTTCTTATATTTATCAAGTAAATATTCACTAGTAAGATTATCATCCCAAGGTTCAAGACCAAGTTCCACTAGTGGTCCTATCTTATCGATATCTTCTTTTTTTATAAGATACATTTTACCAAATTTTCTAGTATCCATATACCTAAGTTCGCTACCATCATCTAAGTCAAAAATAACATGTTCATGTTTATTAATATCATCATCTTTAGTCTTAAAAAAGTATTTACCTTCCATTCTAAGATGTGACAGAAGATAATAATCATCTAAATCAAACAGCAAGAATTTACCTCTTCTTTTAACATCATTAATACTTTGATTAGCAGTCTCTTTAATAAATTTCTCTTTACTAGGATATGCAATAATATTATCCCATAAAACTCTAGTTCTAATTATTTTTTTATTATTTAATCTTAACTTTAAAGATTCTTTAACAGTCTCTACCTCTGGTAATTCTGGCATATATATCACCTCTTTTATTACTTAAATTATTTCCCAAATTATTTCCCGGGAAATAATTTTACCTATTTAGCCTCATACCAATTATTTCCCAACTCTATATCTACATCAAGTGGTACCTTTAAATCAAATACATTAGTCATAGTATTATATACAATCTCTTTAACTTTATCAATTTCATCATCGTATACATTAAATATTAATTCGTCATGTACTTGAAGAAGCATCTTACTCTTAATATTTTCTTTTTCAAATATTTCATCAATTTCAATCATAGCTTTTTTCAAAATATCTGAAGCTGACCCTTGAACAGGAGTATTAAGAGCCATTCTTTCACCCATATTTCTAATCATATAATTAGTACTCTTTAATTCATCGATAACTCTCTTTCTATTCATAATAGTTTTAACATAGCCATTCTTTTTAGCAGTTTCAATTTCTTTATCCATATAGTCTCTAACACCTGGATAAGTATCAAAATATTTATTAATAAATTCTTTAGCCTCTTTAACTGGAATACCTAAGTCTTCAGCTAAGCCATAACTACTAATACCATATAAAATACCAAAGTTAACAGCTTTAGCCTGCCTACGCATATTTTTAGTAACACCTTCTTGTGGTACTTTAAATATATCCATAGCGGTCTTAGTATGAATATCTATACCTTCATTAAAAGCATTTATTAAATCATTAACTCCTGATAAATGAGCAAATACTCTAAGTTCAATCTGTGAGTAGTCAGAAGATAAAATAACACTATTACTTTCTGGAATAAAAGCCTTTCTAATAAGTCTACCATACTCACTTCTCATCGGAATATTTTGTAAGTTAGGTTCAATTGAAGATAACCTACCAGTTCTTGTTAAAGTCTGTGTGTAAATAGTATGTATTTTACCATCCTCTCTAATACAGTTAATCATACCATCAATATAAGTCGAATAAAGCTTAGTAAGTGCTCTATATTCTAAAATACAATTAACAATAGGATAATCCACTAATTTTTTAAGAACATCAGCATCAGTAGTATATCCCCCACTTTTATTTTTCTTTCCATAAGGAAGATTAAGCTTTTCAAATAAAATTTCACCAAGTTGTTTAGGAGAATTAATATTAAATTCACATCCAGCATAATTATAAATATCCTTAGTAATAAGTTCTAATTTAATTTTAATTTCTTCTCCCATTTCTTTTAAAATATTTTTATCAACTCTAATACCTTCAATTTCCATCTTAGCAAGTACCTTTGCTAGAGGCATTTCAATATTTTCAAATAGATAAATAGTATCTTCTTCTTTCATCTTATTATATAGTTCTTTCTTTGAAGTATAAATAAATTTAGCTTTAAGAATAGCTCTCTTACTAGCTTCTTCATCACTTACTACTTCTTTCTTATCATAAATAGGAATATTAAAATTCATATTATTAGCAAGATAAGCAATATCATCTTTAGTTTCATAATTAAGTAAATATGCACTAATCATAGTATCAAAAATAATATTAGGTACTTTAATACCATATTTATTAAATACTACAATTAATTTCTTATAATCATTAGTAAATAAATTATATTTAGTATTTAAAATATCAGTATTACTTTTAAATATATCATAAGGAATATAACAAGAGTATTTTTTATTATATAAAGAAATACCAAGAATTTGAGCATCGTGATAATTACCAATTGTAGTATCTAAGTATATAGCAGTATCTTCATCTATTACAACATCATTAATATTACTAATAACCTTAAACTCTTCTTTTACAAATTCTTCTTTTACCTCTTTCTCTGTATTATCCATCTTTCTAAGTAGAGAATAAAAACCTAAATTATTATAAATATCAATAAGTTCATTAGTATTTTCTTTTTTATATATTAAATCATCAAAAGTAACATCAAGTGGAACTTCTCTATAAATAGTAACTAAATCTCTACTATAATAAGCATCATCTTTACCATCAATTAGTTTAGTTTGCATAGCACCTTTAATATTAGCTATATTATCATATAAATTATCAATAGTATTATATTCACTAATTAATTTAATAGCCCCTTTTTCACCAATACCCTTAACACCAGGTATATTATCTGATGCATCACCCATTAGAGCTTTTAAATCAATCATATTAATAGGATCAAAGCCATAAGTTTCTTTAAATGTATTCTTATCCATCATAATATAATCTTTAGATTTAAGAAGTTTAACTACAGTTTCATCACTAATTAATTGTAATAAATCTTTATCACTACTTACAATTAAAGCTTCATATTCCGGATCTTTTTCACACCACAAAGAAACAGTACCAATAATATCATCAGCTTCGTATCCAGCACACTCTAAATATTTAATTCCCATAGCAGTAAGTATTTTTTTAGCTACTGGAAATTGTAATTTTAAGTCTTCAGGAGTCTCTTTTCTTCCATCTTTATACCTTTCATATTTTTCATGTCTAAAAGTTTTACCAATATCAAAAGCAACCATCATATATTCTGGTTTTTCTTCCAATAGAATTTTATTAATCATATTAACAAATCCATATAATCCATTAGTGGGGAATCCATCTTTATTTCTCATTATATTACCAGTATAAGCAGTAGCATAATAACTTCTAAATAATAAATTATTACCATCTACTAGAACAATCTTTTTCATAATATCACCAAGTCTTTCTATATATTAATTATACTAAAAAAAAGACTTAAAATAAAGTCTTTCTATGTTATTTTTTGTTAGTTCGAGCCTATAGTCTCTCACTATCATTAAAGCCTAAGGTCTTTAATGAGTAATATGAAGCCTATAAAATAGTCTTCATATTAAAGTTTATTTATTTTATACTAAGTTCATTATTAATAGTTAGTTCTCCTATATTAATAAACTCTTTCATTACCTGATTAATACCTGCTTCACTTTTATACCAATCATTCTTACTAATATTTCTATTATCTACTACTCCATAGAAGTCACATTTATCTATAGGAAAATTATACCTCTTAGCATTCATATACCATCTTCTAGCTACAAAATCTTTAGCTATTCTAAGTATTCTATTATATTTATTAATATCTACTAATTTATCAATATTCTTTAATATTTCTGGATTACTAATATATTTATCACTAACAATTATTTTATTTGTTAATCCTTCTCTTTTTAAATATTCAATTAATATACTAGCACTACTTCTACCATTATCAGGTTGATGACTTTCACATATTATAAATAAAGTATTATCATTAATAATATTTTTATCTAACATTAATTTCATATCTTTAGCCAGTTGTTCTTCTGCCCAATCGGCATTTATTATTAATAAATCATAATGTGATAGTTCTTCTAAACTCTTTCCTAAGAATAGAAAATCAGTAATATCTTTTATAGTATTCATTCTTTTACATCTCCCCTATTTTTGATTTTTTATTACATATTTCTTTTTTAATACTTTTTACAATCTATAATAGTCATCATTAAAATCTCAAATTATTTATATATTCTATCGACTTCTTTTTGTTTGAGAATTATTTAATTCATTTCCTAATTCATCAACATTAATATCAATAGATGAGAAAAAATCTGAAAATGTTTGAATTTCTCTTTTCCTTTTTTCTTCTAATTGTTCTAGAGTTAATGGTTGTAATTTTTTTAACTCATTATTCTGTTTATTTAACAAATCTATAACTGTATCTAATTCATAACTATCTGTAACATGTGGTACTATTTCTTCAACAAAAGGATAATCTTCACGTGTTCTTAATAATTTATTTTCACTAATTATAAGATTTAATTTTTCTTTGTCTATTTCTCTTAATAGTGGTTTTTCTTCACTATAATGCACACCAAAATTACCAACATATTTAGACATTCCAAAGGCTGTTCCGTTCATATATCTCTGCAGCATTTCTTGTGTTTCTACTCTTTCGTGTCCTATTTTTGAAGGTAAATATATTTGTTTTAATGTTTGATTTGTTGCCAAATTATATTTAGCATCACTTGCAGGAATAAAATTGAATCTGATATTTCCTGATACCAATTCATGTATTCTACTTGCACAAAAATGTTCTTCTCCTTTTGATTGTTCATTTAAATAACTAATAATATCTTGAACTGCTTTTTCATCTAGCTCACATGAATTTAATATCTTATAATCATGTAAATATGAATTATCATGATGAGTAGGTACATCTTGTTTTTCATGTGTTTCTGAAAAGCTTGCAAATTTGCCATAAAATCTAAAATCAAAAGCTAATTTATTAATACTAATAAAACTTTCATTTGTCTCAGTTACAGTAGGTAAAATAATATATATATCTTGTAGTTGTTCATCTACTTGTTGTTCTTGTTTAGGTGACTTACTATCTACACCACTACCTCCTACTTTTTTTTCTAAATGTTTTTCATTTCGTTTATAGTTTTCAATCAGTATTTCTTCTGTTCTTTTAGAGCCTTTCATAGTTACAGTGGTTGGAAGTGTTCCAAGATCCATTTCTCTTATTACATTTTGATTTAATAGATTATAATCTATTTTTGCGCTACTTTTACAAAAAATACCATTTATATTTTCTAAAATTGCATAACAATCAGTTTCTTTTCCGGTATCATCTAATGCTTCCTTATATTCAATAAAATAAGCTTGCTCACCATTTGGAAATTGTGTTTTTGCAAATCTATGACAAATTACATCATGAATAATAAAATCAGGATATTCTAATTGTATTGGCAAAGTACTTATTGTTCGTACTATAAAATCTTCTTCTCTATATGAATCTTTCTTGGTATTATGACTATGTGTTAATCCTAATTTTTTTAGTAAAAAATATTGATTCATCGTTTTAAATGGAACACTATTTTGAGAAGTTTTAGGATGTTCTTTTAAATGTTTTTTCATTTTAGCTATAACCTTCGGATTATTAATGTCTAATTTTGTAACTTCATCTTCAAAGATTTCTTCTGCAAACTTAATTTTTTCTTCTTCTGACAAATTGGAATAATATCTAGGGTTTTGAATAAAAGTTAAAGTTTTTTCATTATCATCATAGGTATAATATCCTAATATCATTTCGGAAGGAATTAAATGCGAAAATTTATAATCTGTATAACACTCTACATCCTCATTAAATTGTGCTTGTGAATCATAATTTTTATATCCACCAAAATATTTTTTACCATCAGCACCATCAAAAAAATATGGAATTGCAACAACTACTACATAATTTTCACCAGTTCTACTATTTATTCCTTCATAGTATTCACTCATTTTGTTTTTAATATCTGCTGTTGCTCCAGAAAGATCTCCAAAAAATCTTACAGTGCGATTCATACTACCACCACGACTATTTATTAGACCATGCTCTAATATACTAGAAGCTTTTTCTTTTTTAGATAGATTTATATATGGATTTGATGTCGTAGGTGAATCCACAATTGAATGAAGTCCAACATAACATCTGTCTTTAAGTAAAGTATTAATATAATCACAAATCATCTCTTTATCAATTCTTTTCATAAAACACCATTCTTTACTCGTCTATTTTGAATTCTTTTTTCATCATTTCAAATATTTGTTTTCTTTCTTCTTCTGTAAAAGGATCTTTTTGACTTTTAAATTTGCTTAAATCCCATTTCCAAAAGTTATATCCAAAATGACGATCTTTATATATTTTTTCAAATAATTTTAGTTCATTTTTATATCTAGGGACAAAATGATAATGTACATGCGGTTTTTCATTATCTCTATAGGCATTATTCATTAAGCAACAAAAATTAAACATAGTGGCCTTAAATATTTTTTTACATACTCTTTCTAGTTCTTTTTCTAATTTGCCTAACTCTTGCCATTCTTCTGGACTTAAATTGCTTAATGATTCTTTATCACTACTAATAATACAATATCCAGGATGATCTTGACACCAAACACCAAATATAACATCCCAATATTTTCCTTTATATAATTCCATATCTAACTCCTTTTAGTATTTTCTCTACTTAAATAATATCACAAAATATTAAACAATTATACAAATTACTTAAACTTTACAAAATTTTACATACAACAATAGCAACATATTATTAAACTGATGATGAGTAATTTATTAATTTATATATTAAATATTTTAACCTCAATTTTTTCAAGCTTAGGAACATCAATAATAGATTTATCCATATCCCATTCTATTTCATAATCAGGTTTAACCTTAGTTTTAATAGGCATCATTCTAGGCATTAAAATAATTTCATTAAAATAATCCATAGTCTTTAATTCTTCAATAGAAATAAGTGGTCCTCTTCCAGTATCTCCACAAAGTTTGCTAATTTCTTCAAGTGTATATAAATCATTAGCTAGAAGATAAATAATATTATCAAAACACATTCTAATTAGATCTTTATTTTTATTACCATAAATATTATTTAAATTAGTAAGATTCTTAATAAAAGCAGTAATTCTAATATTAATTCCTCTAGCATAATTTAATTTACCATAGAAGTCTTTAATAGGCATTAAACTATCAAATTCATCAATAATTAAATTAAATCTATTATCTTTATTACAATACATTTGAATACTATAAAAGATTTGTTCTAATAATATAGATATTAAAGTATTAGCATAATTAGAAATACCACTTATAACAAAAATAGCAGTTTTTTCATTACCAATATTCGTAATATCAAAGTCAGACTTAGACATCATACTAGATAGATTTTCTTTAGTAATAAATTTCTTAATTCTTTGACTAAATGTAAGAACAATACCAGGTTTAGTTTCACTAGGAGCAGTTAAAGTATTAGATAAATACTGATAAGTACAAGAATTTTTATCTAGATTATCAATAAATCTCTTATTATTATCATTAATTTGACTTGATAAAGCAAATACACTATTTAAGTTAATTTCTTCTTTCTTAGCATGATCAAATAAATATAGTACTAATCCAATAAAATATTCAATCGCGGTATTCTCCCAGAAAATATCTGAGGTATCGTTACTATCATGAAGTAAGTAAAAACCAATTTCTTCAAGCATCTTAATAGCTTTATCTTTATTATTATTAGCATATAAATAATAAGGAAAATCTAATATATTATAATAATTACCTCTTTCTAAATTAGCATAATCCAAAACAATAATATTATAATTCTGCTTTTTAAGTTCACCTCCAATATTTTCTAATATTTCACCCTTAACATCATTTATAAAAAATGATTCATTAGCTTTAATAGCCAATTTTACTTGTGGTAACATAACAGCCTGCGTTTTACCACTACCAGGAGCACCAATAACAAGAGTATGAGAGTTATCTTCTTTTATATATATTTTATCCTTATCATAACCCATTGGTATTCCTGATTTTTGAATACTAGAATTAATGTCTATTTCTTTAAGAACTTTTAATAATTCTTCCTTAGTAGACCATCTTGCATAATTCATTGTATTTCCTCCTTTCACAATCATTATAATTCTATAAATATTAAAAAAGTTAAACAAAAATGGCTTTTTATGTTAAAATATTACTAGGAGGGATTATTATCTATTCAAATGAACTTGTATGTAATATTCTAAATTATATTGAAAATAATATAAAAACAGAAATAACCATATCAGATATTAGTAGTATTTTCAGTTATGATAAAACATATATTATGAAAAGATTTAAAAAAGAATTAGGAATAACCATTAAAGAATATATAAACATCATAAAAGTATTAGATAGTTTAACCTACTATAATTCAAACAACACGATACTAAAAATCGCTATACTAAGTGGTTATAATTCTATAGAATACTATTCTGAAGTATTTTCTAAATTAATAGGAGTTTCTCCAAGAATATATAAAAAGTTTATAATGCCATTAAGTAATTTAAGTGAAAAAGAAATTCAAATAATAAGGACTTCTATATCTAAACTATATTCACTAGAGGATAAAATAACAAAATATTTAAATAATCAAAAACCTAAAAAGTTACCTACAAGAAAGTTATCTATATTTAATTAAAAAAATGCACAATTTTTTAAAAATATTGTGCATTTTGACTTATTTAAACCACACTTTTGCACAATGATTGTGCATTTTTATAAATAGAAAAATTAATACATAGTAAAAATTATTTCCCAGGAAATATTTTGGGAAATAATTTTTAAAATAAACTAAGTTGACTAGTTTCTGGCATTCCTTCAAAAATACCCATAGTTCTCATCTTATCTATTAAAGTTTGTGATACCTTACATCTAGTTTGAAAATCTTCAATACTAATAAAAGGTGCTCTAATAGCTTCTTTTTCAATATTATTAGCTACAACATCCCCAAGTCCATCAATAGCTCTAAATGGAGGAATAATAGTCTTATCATCTTCTACTGTAAAGA
>OIZB01000108.1_pt1 | contig 83286 bp, 74 predicted proteins | sample 1588401 | NCBI WGS metagenome assembly OIZB01 (sample SAMN03283270) | human gut metagenome | biome: human-associated habitat; material: feces | host: Homo sapiens | place: USA | collected 2013
TAGGTAATACAAAAAATAATTTTCCAAGAAAGCATGATACAATATTGGTTTATGGAAGAAGTATGGGGCAAAGAGTCTTCTTTCCTCAAAGGGATGGGAAACCAGAAAATGATGCAAACTATAAGAGATGGGAGAACTATTTTAATGAAAATAATGAAATTACAGGTACTAAGTATCCTAAGGACGATTCAAAGTTCGATGGTTATGTTAAAAGATTTATCAAGGAAAACGGAAGGAAACCTAAAAAGGGAGATGTTTTATTAAAAGTTGATGGTAAACTTGTTGATTCTGTATGGGATATTCAGTCAGTTAATCCAATGGCTAAAGAAAAGAATGGTTATCCGACACAAAAACCAGAGGAGCTATTGGAGCGAATAATTTTGTCATCATCAAAAGAGGGAGACATAGTCTTGGACTGTTTTGGCGGATCAGGGACGACAGCAGCAGTTGCTGAAAGGTTAGGGAGACATTGGATTACGATAGATATTGGAAAATTGTCTATATATACAATTCAAAAAAGAATAGTTGATATAGAAAATTATAGTGATTTTGCGGTTTATAATGCTGGCTTGTATGATAATTCGAAATTAAATGATTTTGATGAGGAAAATTGGAAGAAGTTTGCAATGTCTTTATGGGATATAGAAGCTTTTACAAAAGAAGTAAAAGGTATTAGATTTGATGGATGGAAAGATGCGTCTTTGGTTAAGGTGTTCACACCACAGGAATTAGAACGAATAGGAGGTCTGATAACAGAGGATACAATTGAAGAGTTATATCATAGATTAGGAAATAGTGTAGGAAGTGAAGTTTATATTGTAGCACCACGAGGAAAATTTGCATTTGCTAGCGATGAGATGGATGGAGAGGGTGAGTGGAATATTACATTTTACTTTTTGAGAATTCCTAATTCAATGACGGAAAGATTTACAAATAATTTTACGGCACAAATACAGGCTTCTGATAGTGATTCTGTTAATAATGCGATAGATGCAGTAGGGTTTGATTTTATTAGGCCACCGAAAGTAGAGTTTGAAGTAAAGGATAATAGACTGATTATAAATAATTTTAGTGCAGAAGCAAGAATCAAAGGGAAATATGAATATATTGGCTTTGAAGCATTCTCTATGTTGTTAGTTGATTATTCTTATGATGCTAAGGTTTTTTCCGTTGATGAAGTGTATTATCATGATGATTTTGTGAAAAATAGTATTGTATTTCCTACGGAAAAAATTAAAAAACAAGCAATGTTAATTTTTATAGACAAATTTGGTAATGAATATAGAACTATAATCGGAGGATAAAATATGGACTTTAGAGAAAGTGATTTAGTATTAAATGTAAGCAAAAATGTTGATCCGGCAGTCGGGGATGAAGGTAAATATGCAAAATTTTTTGATATATTATTTAAAAACAGAACGTATCAGAGAGAGGCAACGGAAGCTGCATTAAGATATATGAATTCTGGAGAATATAATTCATTGGAAGAATTAGCGAAAGAGAATTTTTATAAAAATGAAGTTATAAGAGAACGATATAACAATAATATGAATGCATTTATATCGGATTTAGGATTGCCTAATATGTTATCAGCGACGATTGATCTTGCCACAGGAACTGGAAAAAGCTATGTGATGTATGCAATTGCTGTATGCATGCTGGCAGAGGGGAAGGTAGATAAAGTTTTGGTGCTTGCTCCGAGTATTACAATAGAGAGCGAGTTGACTATTAAATTCAAGAACTTAGCAGAAAATGAACAACTTAATGCAAGTTTGGGTATAGGATATGTTCCACCATCAATAATTAATGGAGATCAAACAATTGTTGAAAATTCTATAGCAATAGAAAATAGAGATGCAATATATAGAACTCAAGAAAATAGAAATTCTATAGTAGATAGTTTGAGTGGGAAAGGAGAAAGAACATTAGTTTTAAATGATGAAGTGCATCATGTATTTTATTCAGAGGGTAATCAGTGGAAATATTTTATTGAAGATGAAGGAAAGAAAAATATAAAATTTAGATATGTTATAGGTCTTACTGGTACAGCTTATAAAAGAAAAGGAAAGACTGGGGATGCGAATGAATATTTGGCTGATGTAATATACAGATATTCTCTTAAGGAAGCAATAGAAGACGGGTTTGTAAAGGATATTGAGTATATTGATAAAGCAGATATGCCAACAGATGCAGATGAAAGATGGCAGATTATACTTGATTCACATAACAAAATATTACAAGAATTAGAAATAAATTAGAAGAAATTAATTTAAAAGATATATTAGAAACAAGAAGAGGACAGGGATATATATTAATTTAGAAAATATAAGAAGAATTTTTATATTAAGATTAAAATAAAAAATTAAAAAACAAAAAACAAATAACAAATAATAAATAATAAATAACAGTAAAGACAAGGATAAATATTTTACTATATATGTTTTACAAGAAATAAAGTCAGTGTTATATATGGTATCTATAATGAAGATTGCAGAAAGGAAGTTTATATGAAAATAAGTGAATTTTTAAAAGATAAAACATTAGAAATAATTTTTGCGATATTTTTAATTATTACAATAGTTGCTTTTCTTTCAGTTACACAGGTTGACCTATTTATTAAAATGTATATTCCAATAGCAATATTATTATTTTTTATAATTGTATTAACAGTAGAATATATAAAAAAGAAGAAGTTTTATAATGCAGTAAAAGAAAGTTTGATAGAATTAGATGAAAAATATTTAATAGCAGAGACTATAGAAAATCCATCTTTCTTAGATGGAAAATTGCTAAAAAATATTTTAATAGAAACAGATAAGTCTATGATAGAACATGTTAATAAGTATAAATATTTACAAGAAGAATATAAAGAGTACATAGAATTGTGGATACACGAGATTAAAACACCAATTGCAGCAGGAAAGTTAATAGTGCAAAATAATAAAAATGAAGTTACGAAAAGTATAGATGAGGAATTAGATAAAATAGAATATTATGTAGAACAAGCTTTATATTATGCAAGAAGCAATACTGTAGAAAAAGATTACTGTATTACAAAGTGTAACTTACAAGATATTGTAAATACAGTTATAAAAAAGAACAAAGACGATTTAATTAATAATAAAATTAAAATAAATATAGAAGATATTAATGAAAATGTTTATACAGATAGCAAATGGATAATATTTATATTAAATCAAATTATAACAAATTGTATAAAATATTCTAAAACAGAAAATGCAGAAATTAATATAAATGTAGAAATAAAAAAAGCAAGGGTAATATTAGATATTAAAGATAATGGAATAGGAATAAGAAAAGGTGAAATAACAAAAGTATTTGAAAAGGGATTTACAGGAAGTAACGGAAGAAAAGAAGGGAAAAAATCTACAGGTATAGGGCTATATTTATGCAGAAAATTATGTGGAAAATTGGGAATTGGAATAGAACTTAATTCAGAAGAAAATATTGGAACAGATGTAAAACTAGTATTTCCGAAAAACGATTATAACTTGATTGAGTAATTTAAGAAAATATGATTATATAGTTTAAGAATGTGTATGGTATAGTTTAAGAGAATTGTATCATACACATTAAAAAGTAATTTTAAGAAAAAAGAAGCTAATCTAACAGTGGACTGGACCAAAATTGCATAACTTTTGGGTTTGGTACAACAGTAGATTTGCTTCTTATTTTTGTAAATGTAGATAATATTACATTTGTATATCTTACGATTTTGTAATATTATTGAAAGCTAAATCGATGGTAATTCAGAAAAATAAAAGTTATAATAATATTAAATTAAGAAATTTATTTTTTAGAAACTATTAAAAATATTGATATGAGATGTTATTAAAGGAATGTTTTAAACATTAATATATGATAAAAAAACAAAAATAGTTTTGATTAAGAATTAAATTTTTAATAAATATACAAGGAGGAAAATTATGCAAGAAGTATTGGAAGTAAAAAATATTGAAAAATACTATGGAAACAAAGGAAATTTAACAAAGGCAATAGACAATATTAGTTTTAACATTGCAAAAGGAGAATTTGTTGGAATAATGGGAGCGAGTGGAAGCGGAAAAAGTACACTTTTAAATTGTATTTCAACAATAGACAGAGTAACGTCAGGTAATATTAAAGTAAATGGAGAAGAAATTACAAAGTTAAAAGGAAATAAATTAAACAAGTTTAGAAGAGAAGAGCTAGGCTTTATATTTCAAGATTTTAACTTATTAGACACATTGAGCTGTTATGAAAATATAGCGCTAGCATTAACTATTCAAAAGGTTCCTGCAAAGGAAATTCAAAAAAGAGTAAATGATGTAGCAGAAAAGTTAGGAATTACAGAAATATTAAAAAAATATCCTTATCAAGTTTCTGGAGGACAAAAGCAAAGGGTTGCATCTGCAAGAGCTATAATAACAAATCCAAAACTTATTTTAGCAGATGAACCAACAGGAGCGTTAGACTCAAAAGCAGCAAGGATGCTATTAGAAAACTTTGAATATTTAAATAAAGTAATGAATGCTACAATTTTAATGGTAACACATGATGCATTTACAGCAAGTTATGCTAATAGAATTTTATTTATTAAAGATGGAAAAATATTTAATGAACTAGTAAAAGGAAATGATACCAGAAAACAATTCTTTGAGAAGATTATTGAAGTTGTAACTCTTCTTGGAGGTGATTTAAATGATGTCATTTAAACTTGCATTTAAAAGTATGAAGAAAAATATGAAAGACTATGTTATATATTTTTTAACATTAGTTTTAGGAGTAGCAATATTTTACATATTTAATAGCTTAGATGCACAACAAGCAATGTTAGAAATGTCTGAGTCTAAAAGACATATTATAGATTTAATGATACAAATGCTTGGAGGAGTTTCAGTTTTTGTATCATTTGTATTAGGATTTTTAATTGTATTTGCAAATAACTTTTTAATAAAAAGAAGGAAAAAAGAATTTGGGTTATACATGCTTTTAGGGATGGGAAAAGGCGGAATTTCTAAAATCTTATTAATTGAAACTTTATTAATAGGAGCATTTTCTTTAGCAATTGGTTTATTAATAGGTGTTTTTGCATCTCAATTCATGTCAGTATTAGTTGCAAATTTATTTGAAGCAGATATGATGGAATATCAATTTGTATTTTCACAGTCTGCTTTAATTAAAACAATTATCTATTTTGCAATAATTTATGTAATTGTTATGTTATTAAATTTATTTACAACATCAAAATATAAATTAATAGATTTATTAACAGCAAACAAAAAGAATGAAAAAGTAAAATTTAGAAATCCAGTATTATCTGTACTTATATTTATAGTATCTGTTGTAGTATTAGGAATAGCTTATTATTTAGCAATTACAGAAATAGTTAGTGTAGAAGCAACAGGAGTTATGATAGCAATTGCACTAGGATGTATAGGAACATTTTTATTTTTCTACTCTTTATCTGGCTTTTTATTAAAGTTTATACAAACAAGTAAAAAAATATATATGAAAAACTTAAATATTTTTGTATTAAGACAAGTAAACAGCCAAGTAAATACAACAACATTTTCTATGACAATAATATCAATTTTGCTATTTTTAACAATTTGCATATTTTCATCAGCAATATCACTTAATAATACAATGACACAACAACTAGAAGAATGTAATCCAGTAGATATTACAGTATATAGAAGTGCTAATCATATGAGTGATAATGGAAAACCAAAAACAGTAGCAGAAACATTGAAATTAGTAGGAATAGAACCAGAAAAATATTTTAGTGAATATATAGAAACACCAGTATATGTAACAGAAGAGTTAACTATTGGAAAAGGATTAGGAGAAGAAATATTTAACAGTGCTAAACTAGAATTTTCTGGAATAAGAGATGATCAATTAGAAAGAATTATGAAAGTATCTGACTATAATAAAATTGCAAGAATGTTTGGAAAGCAAGAGATAAATATAGACAGTAATGAATATGCAATTATAGGAGACTATGATGTAGTTGTTGAGATTAGAAACAAATCATTATCAATAGGACATGAAATCGTTTTAGATGGAGAAACATACAAGCCAGCATATAATGAATGTGTATATGGATTTATAAGTGATTCAACTCAACATATGGAAACAGGAATATTTATAGTACCAGATAGTGCAGTAAAAGAAGAATGGAGAAAATTTAATTATTTAAATGCAAATTATATTGGCGAAACTGAAGAAGAAAAGCAAATAGTAGAAGAGAAAATTGTAAATTTATCAGATGATGAAACAATAAATGCCTCAAATGTAGGAGATATGATGGCATTAAGTAAATTAACAAATTATGAAGCTAGTAAAGGAATAGGAAGTATAGTTATATTTATAGGACTATATTTAGGCGTAATATTTTTAATATCATGTGCAGCAATACTTGCACTTAAACAACTTTCAGAAAGTGCAGATAATAAAGAAAGATATGACATATTAAGGAAAATAGGTGCTGACGAAAAAATGATAAATGGAGCATTATTTAAACAAATTGCGATATTTTATATGATACCACTAGCTTTAGCTATAATTCATTCGATTTTTGGAATAATTACAGCAGGAAAAATACTAGCAGTATTTGGTAAGCAAGATGTTGTAGGAGGAATAATAACTACAGCAATACTTATTGTAACAATATATGGAGGTTATTTCTTAGCAACTTACTTCGGAAGCAAAAACATTATAAAAAGTGGAAATTAATACAAATAATTTTTTATAAACTTAGGAAAAAAATGTAATTAACTAAGAGTAAAATATTTAAACAATCCATGTAGTAAATTTGTAGTAAGACCTTGTCTCACTACAAATTTACTACATGGATTGTTTTTTTATGTTTATAAAAATATATAAATAAAAATTTTGAATAATTGGAAAGCAATCCAATAGTCAACAATTTCTTCCACATATTGTTAAAAATAAGTGGAAAGAAGTATGTAAAAAATAATTTTAAAAAGAATTAAAAATAAAAAAATTATAAAAAATAAAAAAAATTACAAAAAAAGCTTGCTATTTCTAAAATGTTGTATTACAATTTAAGTGAAGTGGAGAAAAGTGGTGGAAAGTGCCACAAAAAGATAGCGAGGTGAAACAAAGTGCTAATCGGTGAATTTGAGCATTCTCTAGACATAAAAGGCAGATTAATTTTACCATCAAAAATTAGAGAAGACTTAGGAGAAAAATTCATATTAACAAAGGGCTTAGATGGCTGTTTGTTTGGATTTTCTAAAACCGAATGGGCAAACTTTGAAGAAAAGCTAAAAACACTTCCACTTACTAATAAAAATGCAAGAGATTTTGTAAGATTTTTCTTATCTGGTGCAACAGAATGCGAGATGGACAAGCAAGGTAGATTTTTAATAGCAAGTAACCTAAGAGATTATGCTACATTAGAAAAAGAAGCTGTTATTATTGGTGTTGGTACTAGAATTGAAATTTGGAATAAAGACAAATGGAAAGATTACAATAGTGATGAAAACATTTCAGCAGATCAAATTGCAGAAAATATGACAATGTTAGGAATATAAAAAAGGGTAATTACTAATTAATTTGTTATATAACTTTAAAAAGTTTATATAAATTTAAACTAAAGAAAATTAGAGAAAAACAAAAGATAGCTAAAACAAAAGAAAAGAAATAAGATACAAAAGATAAAATTATTTGAGTATTTACAAAAGATAATCAAATAATTTACAAAAGTATTAAGTATCACCAAAGAAGGTTAAAGGCCTACTAAAGAAAAATATATAAAAATACGAAAGTATCAAACGAAAGATAAGAGAAAAAAATACACATAAGAAAAATTATTTGTTTCTTAAAGTTTATAATATCTACACAAAAGAAAAAGCCAAACAAAAGATAAAGAAAATAGGAAGCATATAACAGTTGGTATTTTTATACCAACTGCTTGTGCTATAATATTTTAGTATTTTAGAAACAATGTTAAAGGTGGTATTATAATTGGAATTTAAACATGAACCAGTTTTACTAAAAGAATGCATAAAAGCACTTAATATAAATCCAGATGGAATTTATATTGATGGAACATTAGGTGGAGCTGGGCATAGCTTAGAAATTGCAAAAAAACTATCACCAAAAGGTCTATTAATAGGAATAGATAGAGATACAGAAGCTTTAAGAGCTGCAAAAGATAAATTAAAAAATTATACAAATGTAAAATATATTCATGATAATCATGATAATATAAAACAAATTTTAGAAGAATTACAAATAAATGGCGTAGATGGGATTTTATTAGACTTAGGAGTTTCTTCATACCAGCTAGATGAAAAGAGTAGGGGATTTAGCTATATAGCTGATGCTGAGTTAGATATGAGAATGGATAAAGAACAAAAGCTAACAGCTAAGGAAATAGTAAATACTTATTCAGAAGAAAAATTATCAAATATAATATGGGAGTATGGGGAAGAGAGATTTTCTAGACAAATTGCAAGAAATATTTGTAAATCTAGAGAACAAAAGAAAATAGAAACAACAGGAGAATTGGTAGAAATTATAAAAAAATCAATACCACTTTCAAAACAAAAAGATGGGCATCCTGCTAAAAGAACATTTCAAGCCATTAGAATAGAAGTTAATAATGAAATTCAACCATTATATAATACTATTTTAGATTGCATAAATTGTTTAAATAAAAATGGGAGATTAGCTGTATTAACATTTCACTCTCTAGAAGATAGAGCAGTAAAAAAAGCATACAATGAAGCAGAAGGAAAATGTACTTGCCCAAGTGACTTACCATATTGTGTATGTGGAGCAATATCACAGGGAAAAATAATAAATAAAAAACCAATAGAAGCGACTAAAGAAGAAACAGAAAGAAATTCAAGAGCAAAAAGTGCGAAGTTAAGAATTTTTGAAAAAAGATAAAAACAAAGGAGGTGAGATAACTTATGGCAAGCTATAGAAATAGTGGATATCAATATGAGACAAGTCCACGAAAAATAGCTCCAGAATATAGCCCAAGGAAAGAACAAACAGTAAATAAGACTAAAAAAGTAAATACCAAAAATAAAGGTAGAGCAAAAACTAAACCAAAATTAAAACCACATGCAAAAACAATATTATATGTGTTCTTTGGGTTTGCGTTGTTATTTGCCCTAAGTTATCAAAACTCATTAATAAACGAAAGTTTTGACCAAAAAGAAGACTTAAAAAAAGAATTAGCAACATTAGAAAAGGAAAATGAGCAAGCAAGGGTTAATATTCAAAACAGCTTAAATTTGTCTAATGTAGAGAAATCTGCAAAAGATATGCTAGGAATGAAAAAATTAGATGCTTCTCAAAAAGTATATGTAAGTTTACCAAAGAAAGATTATGTAGAACCTGCAACAGAAAAGGTAATTATAAATGCAGAAGAAACATGGTGGCAAAAAATACTAAATTCAATAATAGATTTTATAGGATAAAATAAAAATTTTAAAATAAGATTTATAATAAAATTTTTAATAAATGTTATGTAAAAAAGCGTTTTAAAAGACGTCTTTTTTGCTAATTAATAATATTGCTGATTTTAATGTTATAAGTATTAATTTATTAAATTAATACTTATAACAATTTTTTTTATTTATTATAAGAAGAGTTATAAAAGTAAATATTAAAAGTAAAATACAGTAATTATTATATTGCGAAATGCTTAAAATTGCAGTATAATAATATCGATTAGATAAGAAAAGAGGAGAACAATTATGAATTATAAGGATTTAGCAGATTTACTTTTTCCAGATGCAAAGCCAATAGCATATTACGAGGAAAAATATCCAGCAAGAAATTTAAAAGAAGGAGCAGCTGTAGTTAGGTTTGCACCAAGCCCAACAGGATTTGTTCATATTGGTGGACTTTATCAAAGTATTATAAACAGAAAATTAGCAGACCAAACAGGTGGTGTGTTTATATTAAGAATAGAAGATACTGACCAAAAAAGACAGATAGAAAATGGTGTTGTACAAATAGTAGATTCTTTAAAGGACTTTGATATAATACCAGATGAGGGAATGACAGGAGAAAACATAGAAAAAGGAATATATGGACCATATAAACAAAGTGCTAGAAAGGATATATATCAAGCATTTGCAAAATATTTAATAGAGCAGGGAAGAGCTTATCCTTGTTTTGCAACATCAGAAGAATTAGAAGAAATGAGAGCAAAACAAGAATCTGCAAAAATTAGACCTGGATATTATGGAATTTGGGCAAAATATAGAACTTTATCTGTAGATGAGGCAATACAAAAGGTAAAAGCAGGAATTCCATGGGTTGTACGTTTTAAATCAATGGGACAAGAAGATAGAAAAATTAAGCATCATGATTTAATTAAAGGAAACATAGAGTTTCCAGAAAATGACCAAGATATAGTTATAATAAAAGCAGATGGACTTCCAACATATCATTTTGCACATGCTGTTGATGATCACTTAATGAGAGTAACACATGTTATTCGTGCAGATGAGTGGTTATCTTCTGTACCATTACATTTAGAACTATTTAAAACATTAGGATTTAAAACACCAAAATATGCACATACAGCATCTATAATGAAAGAGGATGATGGTAAAAAGCGTAAGATTAGTAAAAGAAAAGACCCGGAGGCAGCAGTTAGTTATTATCATGAAGAGGGAATTCCATCACAAGCTGTATATGAGTATTTATTAAATATTGCTAATTCGAATTTTGAAGGATGGAGAAAGGCAAATCCAGATAAGGATATTTCAGAATTTAAATTTGAGCTTGGAAAAATGAGCGTAAGTGGTGCGGTTTTTGATATGGTAAAACTTTTAGATGTATCAAAAAATGTTATATCTAAATATACTAAAGAAAGATTGTATGATGAAGTCTTAACATGGGCGAAGAGATATGATTCTGAATTGGAAGAAATGTTAAATGATAAAGAATATTCTTTAAATGTATTTGGAATAGAAAGAGGAAATACAAAGGCTAGAAAAGACATTGCTAAATGGAGTGATGTAAAAGAAAGTATTATATATATGTATAATAATAAATTTGCAGATACAAATGTGGAATATCAATTTGGAAAAATAGACAATAAAGAAGAAATAAATAAAATTTTAACATCATATATAGAAAAACATTTTAGTATTTCAGATGATAAGCAAACTTGGTTTGACAAAATGAAAGATTTAGCGGAAGAATATGGGTATGCAAGAGAAGTAAAAGAATATAAGCAAAATCCAGAAAATTATAAAGGACATGTTGGAGATATAAGTACAGTAATAAGAGTTGCTTTAACTGGAAGACAAAACACACCAGATTTATATGAAATAATGCAAGTTTTAGGAGAGAATAGCATTAGGGAGAGAATAGAAAAGGTTATAGGAAAATAAAATATATTAAAAATGCAAAAATATATTTTTATACTATATTATACCAATATATTTGACAATATAGTATAAAATATATTGATATATAAATATTGAAACCCATTTTTATGAAAAATATTATATAGCAAAAGAGGCAGGTGTTTTAACATCTGCCTCTTATTTGACCAATTACTAAAAAGTAATCAGAATGGGGTGAAACACATAATCTTGCGGCGAGCATATGCGCTGTTTTCAGACATAGCGCGAATGTCAGCCAGTGCGGATTTGGGAGCCCAAATACATACCGTCACATCCGAAAGGGTGAATTTACAGTCCGGAAAACTTGAGGTAAGACCTAAGGTAAAGGCCTCAGCCCGTTCGTCGGTTGCAAACTCCATGCGGATATCTTCTTTGGGTGTTTTAGTTTTTTTCTTTTTCTGTCCCATAATGTCACACTCCAGTTGGGTTATTTGTTCAACTGAACAAACCGTGATAAACGTTCATTGAACATAATAATATTATAATACGAAAAACGTGTTAAGTCAATTAAATTATGTAAATTTAAAATATTGTAGATTCAAAATGACTAATTATATATCTATATATTCACATAATTTATTCCAAACATCTTCGGTATATATTTTTCTTTCACTAGAAAATGGAAGAAAAATAAAATCACGCATAGGATTTAACTCATCTTGTAATCTTTTTACAGAATCTGCTACTTTTGTAATAGCAATTTTATCTGCTTTATTTGCTATTACAATACAAGGCAGATTGCAATGAACAATGTAGTCATACATAATTTTATCATTAGCTCCAGGAGAATGTCTAATGTCAATTAAAAATACAACTAAGGCTATATTTTTAGATTTTTTTAAGTATTCATCTATAAAAAGATTTACTTTTGCTTGCTCTTGTTTAGACATTTTACTAAATCCATACCCAGGTAAATCAACAAAATAAAATCTATTATCCATATTATAAAAATTAATTTGTCTAGTTTTTCCAGGTTCACTACTTGTTCTGGCAAGTTTTTTTCTGTTTACCATTGTGTTAATAAATGATGACTTTCCAACATTTGATTTACCAACAAGAACAATTTGGGGTAAATTGTTTTGTGGATATTGTTTTGGATTAACAGCAGAAATTTCAAACTGAGGATTTTTTATAATCATATGATATTCAATTCCTTTTTAATATATTATTTTTTAGGTACTAGTTTTTCTGTACCACCCATATAAGGCCATAATACTTTTGGAATAGATATAGTTCCATCTTCATTGTAGTTGTTTTCTAATAAAGCAATTAACATACGAGGTGGGGCAACTACTGTATTATTTAATGTATGTGCATAGTAATTTCCTTTTTCGCCTTTTATACGTATTCCTAAACGTCTAGCTTGAGCATCTGTTAAGTTAGAGCAACTTCCTACTTCAAAGTATTTCTTTTGTCTTGGGCTCCATGCTTCAACATCACAGCTTTTTGCTTTTAAATCTGCTAAGTCACCACTACAACATTCAAGTGTACGAACAGGAATATCCATGCTTCTAAATAGTTCTACAGTATAAGACCATAATTTATCATACCAATTCCAACTGTCTTCTGGTTCACAGACAACAATCATTTCTTGTTTTTCAAATTGATGTATACGGTAAACTCCACGTTCTTCTATTCCATGTGCACCTTTTTCTTTTCTAAAACATGGAGAATATGATGTCATTGTGTAAGGAACTTCATTCTTAGGAAGTAATTGACCTTTAAATTTTCCTATCATAGAATGCTCGCTTGTACCAATTAAGTATAAATCTTCGCCTTCTATTTTATACATCATAGCATCCATTTCTTCGAAGCTCATAACTCCGTTTACAACATCACTTCTTATCATAAATGGAGGGATACAATAAGTAAATCCTTTGTTTATCATAAAATCTCTAGCATATGATATAACAGCAGAATGTAATCTTGCGATATCTCCTACTAAATAATAGAATCCATTTCCTGCAACCCTACGTGCCGAGTCCAAATCTATACCAGATAAAGATTCCATAATATCTGTATGATATGGAACTTCATAAGGAGGTACAACTGGATCTCCAAATTTTTCTATCTCAACATTTTTGCTGTCATCTTCTCCAATGGGAACAGATTCATGCATAATGTTAGGAATTTTCATCATTCTTTCTTTTATTTCTGAATTATATTTTTCTTCAAGCTTTTCATTTTCCTCAAGTTTTGAATTTATTTTTTGAACTTTCTTTTTTATTTCTTCAGCTTCGGACTTTTTATTTTCTTTCATTAAGACACCTATTTGACTGCTTAATGAATTTCTTTGCATTCTAAGTTCGTCACCTTTTAATTTTACTTCGCGGTTTTTTTCGTCTAAATCTCTTACTTCGTCTACTAAGACTAGTTTATGGTCTTGAAATTTCTTCTTGATATTTTCTTTTACAATATCGGGATTTTCTCTAATTAGTTTAATATCAATCATGAACATTACCTCTTTTCTTAAAATAGTGATATTATTCTATCATAAAAGTATGGTATAATCAAGTTTTGCATATTAAAGTTTAACTAATTTGTATAGACCATAAACTAAAAAGTTAAATATAATTTTGTAAATATTAAATTGTATTTAATTTTTTATTTCATGTAATTTGTATAAAATTAAGTAGATTGACATATAATAGTAATATTAACATATTAATGAAAAATGAAAGACGTAAATATAATTAAATTTTTAATATTTCTAGTATTTAAAATGTTAAAAAAATTAGTGTGTTTTGCATTTTTAAAGCTTTAAAAAAGTTAAAAGTTATTTGCAACATTATTGTTTTTCTAAGTATAAAGATAATATAGAAAGGGAATGAAAAATAATGGAAGATAAATATATTCAAGATGGAAAAAAAGTTAAAGATAAGACAGAAGAGCAAAAAAATATAGAACTTGTTGTTAGTATACTCAAAACTAAAAGAGATTTAGATATGGCTAATCACAATTTTGAATTTGCTGAAAGGGAACTAATAGATTATTATGCATATCAAATTAAAGCTAATAAAAGTAAATTAGATTATTTAATGAAAAAAGCAAAAGAACAGGGAATAGCACTAGACATGACTAATGAAATATATTTAAGAAAAAATGAAGTAGTATAGTAATAATTGTCCAAGAAATCTCATAATATTAATTAAAGAGGTGAGATTTCTTGGACAATAATATTTTAATAACATTTGCAGTATGTGTTATATCAATTTTTATATTAGGAAGAATATTTGCTTGGCCATTAAAAGGAATATTAAAGTTAATAGGAAATTCTATTGTTGGAGGAATTATTATATTTTTAATAAACCTAATAGGTGCAAATTTTGGTTTTCATATAGGTTTAAATATAGGTACTGCATTAGTTGTAGGAATATTAGGTATTCCAGGAGCAATTTTATTAATTATATTAACACTATTTTTATTATAAAATTATAAAATTTATGTATAGATGATTGAAATATAGTACTAAATTGGGTTTACATGTAATATATGGATAAAAATAGTATTAAACTGGATTTACATGAATTATCGATAAATAAACACTTGGTAATTTATTTATCTTTTTTTCCAAGCTATCAGCTATTTTATGGCTTTCAAAAGTAGACATATTTCCATCTAAATCTATTGAGATAGAAATTAAATATTGGTATCCAACAGGAGTAGATGTAAAATGCTTTGCTCCTTTAATTTCTTTATATGTACTTATAATTTCGAAGATTTCTTCTTTTGTTGTATTATCAATTGCTTTATCCATTAAAACATTATAACTTTCTATAAAAATTTTAATACCTGTTATACAAATCCATATAGAAATTCCAATACCAACAACACTATCAAACCAATAAATATTTATTATACTAAGAAGAACAGAAATTAAAGTAAATGTAGTAATTATACAATCATTTCTGTGGTCTTTCATATTTGCTTTTAATAATAAATTATTGTTTATTTTGTACAATTTAAGTGTATACAAAAATAGTGATAATTTAGTAATTATTGTAATGAAACAAACTAAAACTAATATCCATGAAAATGTGAATTTTGTGCCTAAAATTAAGTTTGTTGTTGAATCATATAATAATTTAAAAGCAATAATAATCATAGAAAGACTTATTAAAAGCGAAAAAATATATTCTGCCTTTCCATGACCAAAGTTATGGTCATCATCTTGTGGTGCGCTTGCAATTTTACTACCAATAGAAGTCATTGCAGATGCAAAGATATCTCCAAAACTATTGGCTGCATCAGCAATCATTGCTTGACTATGGGTAAAAAATCCTATAGCTCCTTTAATAATTAACAAAAATATATTTCCTAGTATTCCTATAATTCCAGCTTTTTGAGAACTTTCGTATCTTTCTTCCATTTTTTATACCTCTTATAAAATGATATAATAAAAATATTATATATTTTTATTATATATATTTTCAAATTTATTTAATATTAATATTTTTTTAGTTTTAATATTTAGTTTTAAAATGAAAATGAATATTAAAACTAATATCCATTTTCATTTATATTATATTTATTATATGATATTTTATAAACTATTCAACTGTAACAGATTTTGCCAAATTTCTTGGTTTATCAACATCCAATCCTTTATTTTTAGAAATATAATAAGAAAGGAGTTGAAGAGGAATAACAGATAATATAGGTGATAGAAAGTCACTAGTATTTGGTATATTTATTACGTAATTAAAGTGGTTAGAAGGTAATATTTGATTTGTAATTATTAATGTTTTGGCTCCACGAGTAATTACTTCTTGAATATTACTTAATGATTTTTCAACTAAGTTAGGGTCTGTTACTATTCCTATTACAGTTACATTATTTTCTATTAATGCAATTGGTCCATGTTTTAATTCCCCTGCAGCATAAGCCTCAGAATGTATATAAGAAATTTCTTTTAGTTTTAGAGACCCCTCTAAAGCTACATTGTAGTCTGTTCCTCTACCTAAGAAAAACATGTCTTTTTCAATATATACTTTTTTCGCAAATTTTTTTATTTCTTCTGTATTATCTAATATATTGCTAATTTTTACAGGTAAATCTAGTATTTCAGATTTTAAATTTTCTAAAACATTTTCTGGAGTACTATTTAATACTTCTGCAAAATATATAGCAAGAATAGCAAGTAATACTACTTGAGAAGAATATGCTTTAGTAGAAGCAACTGCAATTTCTGGACCAGCATGTGTATATATAGTATAATCTGCTTCACGAGTTATAGAACTTCCTATAACATTTGAGATTGCAAGAGTTGTAGCACCTTTCTGCTTAGAAAGTTTTAAAGCTGCAATAGTGTCTGCTGTTTCACCAGATTGGCTAATAAAAATACATAAAGTATTTTCATCTATTATAGGATCTCTATATCTATATTCAGATGCAATATCTACAGTTACAGGGATTCTGCAAAGTTTTTCTATAATTGTTTTACCAGTTAATCCTGCATGCATAGCTGTTCCACATGCTACTATATAAATTTTATTAATTTTAGATAAAAATTCTTTAGTAAAGTGTAAATCGTCAAAGTCACATTTTTCACCAAGTTTAAATCTAGATCCTATAGTTTCTCTAATTGCATTAGGTTGCTCATAAATTTCTTTTAACATATAGTCTTCAAAACCATCTTTTTCTGCGGCACAAGCATCCCATTCTATATTTTTTATAGCTTTAGAATGCTCTACTAAACTTGAATCATAAAACCTAATTGTATTTTTGAAAATTTCTACAAATTCGTTATCATCTGGAAGATAGAAATCTCTTGTATATGGTAATATGGCAGGAATATCAGATGCAATAAAATTTTCTCCGTTTCCTTTACCTATTACTAATGGACTGTCCTTTCTTACAACTATAAGTTTATCTGGATATTTGTAAGAAATTACACCAATAGCATAACTTCCTTTTAAATCATCTACTGCAGATTTTACAGCACGCAAAAATGGATTTTCTCCTTGTATACCATTTTCATAATAATAGTGTATTAAGTTTGGTATTACCTCAGTATCTGTTTGAGATAAAAAATTGTAGCCTTTATTTTCCAAGAAGTTTCTTATTTCTGTATAATTTTCGATAATTCCATTATGAACAACTGCAAAAGTATTACTGTTATCCATATGAGGATGTGAATTTTCTTTAGATGGTTTACCATGTGTTGCCCATCTAGTATGAGCTATTCCAATATTTCCTAATAAATCATTAATTCCATCTATATCATATAAATTATTAACTCTTCCTTTATTTTTCATTACAGCAATTTTATTATTATCTAAAACTGCTATTCCTGCAGAGTCATAACCTCTATATTCTAAACTTAAAAGCCCATTAATTAATATTGGAGTAGCCTTTTTATCTCCAATATATCCAACAATTCCGCACATAAAATATACCTCCTAAAATTCATAAATAAAATTTTTAAGAAAGCAATACAAATTAAGTTACCCTATTAGATTTGTTATATTATATTACTATAATTTTTTGTCTAATATTTAATGGCAGTAACATGCCATAGGACCATCCGCCGAGTCTTTCGATAAATCCTAACCTCGTCAACAGAAAAGCTCTGTCCAGGCGCTAAAACACAGTCTATCCTCCTTTATTAAATTGTAGAAAATTTGTAAACTTTCTAATGTTAATATATTACTATAAAATTATAAATGTGTCAAAAAAATATAAAAAAATTATAATTATACTATTTGACAATAATTCTACATATTGTTACAATTAACCTGTAAAGGAGAGGTGTATGGAAGATAGAATAGGAATGCATAACCATAGAGTTGGTGCAAAAAATAGTTTATCAGATTTTTTTAGTGAGTGTTTAGAAAATAATATAAAAACAGTAGCAATTACAGATCACAAAACTTTAAAAACATATATAGAAGAATTTCCAAAGCTAACAGCAGAGGATAGAGATAAATTTAGAAGAATTAAAATAATTATAGGATTAGAAATGACTGGAATGTATGAATATACAAATATAGCTGGACAAAAGCATAAAATTGCTATGGATATTTTAGGATATAATTTAGATCTAAGTAAACATGATTTATTAAATAAATTAGTATTGCAGAATTATGTATTCACAGATTTACCAGAATTTCAAAGAAAAGAATTAGAAAGGCTAATAGCTATTGCTAAAACATTAGGATTTGAAGCAGATTATGATAATATGCATATTTCAAAAGAAGAAAAGCTAGCGGCAAGAATTTTAAGTTATGGATTAATTGACCCAAAATATAAAGATTACAATTTATCAAAAGGAATGTTACCAGAACTTGTAATAAATCCTAGAGTATTTTTTAATCGTTATTGTAAAAATCCAGATTCACCATTTTATTTAGAACAATCTGGTTTTAATCCTCAAATAGCTACTGCTATAGATATTATTCATAAATGTGGAGGAGATGTAGTTTTCCCTCATACTGCTGCATATCATCCAAAGGCAGGAAATGAGATGGAAGTAAAATATGCATGGGAAGATAGCGAGAAATTTACTAAAGATTTTGTTAGTGAATATGGTAAAGAGTTGAAAGGAATAGAGGTTATTCATCCATCTTATTTAGGAAATGTACAATTTGAGCAATTTTTACGAGAAACAGCAAAAGAAAATGGCTTATATGTAACAGGAGGAACAGATTACCATCAACCTGGAGAAAAAATTGCACAAGATACAAATGGCATGTGGATAACAAAAGATAGACTTCCTGGGTTAGACGAATGGATAAAGACATATACAATTGATGATATTGAAAAAATGGTTCAAAAAATTTCTAAGGAGGAGAGGTAATGTTAAAAAATAACTATTATACTATTCCAATAGATAAAAATACATTTTTAAAGATAATAGAGAGTAATGGTGTAGAAAATTTTAATGTAAAATTAACTACTACTATTAATTATGATAAAGAAAATATGGAGTTTTCTAATGCGGATTATCAATATCAATATTTGGAATTAAAAGAAGTAAAAACTAATAATAGTGCAGAAAGAAGTATTATTTACAAACATTATTATCCAGAAAACGAGACCTATTATAATATGGAAAAAAACAATATAGTGAAAATAGATAATTTAAAAGAGATGCAGGAGATATTAAAAAATATAGGTTGTAGAATTTTAAGTAAGCAAGTTGTAAAAGAAATGATGACAGAAGTTTTAGATAAATATTATATGAGTTTAAAAGAATATGATGATACAGTATATAGTATAGAAATTAAAACAATTGATAATCATTATATAACTAAAGTAGATTATGAAGAATTAAGCAGTTATTTAAAAAAATATAATATAAATCATGTAGAAAATGTATTTTAGGAGAAAAAATGTCTGTTAAAATTATAGAAAGTTTTATAAAAGGAAAAAAGAATAATAAAGAGTTATGTGAAGATGGCTTAGTTATAACAGAAAATTATATTTCAATTATAGATGGAGTCACTTCTAAAGGAAATACTTTATGGCAGAATATGACAAGTGGTGTATATGTAAAGAAATTGTTAATAAATGCTATTAACAATATGTCTCCAAACTTAAACGCTGAGGATAGTATTTTATATTTAAATACACTTATTAAAGAAGAATATGAAAAAAGTAATATGTACGAATATGTAAAAGAGCATCCAGAAGAAAGATTGCAGGCAAACTTAATAGTATTTAACATAAGTAAAAATGAGATTTGGATGTGGGGAGATTGCCAAGCATTAATTAATAAAAAACTTTACCATAAAGAAAAGAAGATAGACAAGATATTATCAGAGGCTAGAAGTTTATTTGTAGACTTAGAGTTAAAGAATGGTAAAACAGTTAAAGATATTATAAAAAATGATACAGGTAGAAAATATATTTTACCATTATTAAAACAGAGTATAGTATATAATAATACTATAGGAAAATATGGATGTAATGTTTTAGATGGATTTGAGATTATGCCTAAAAGTGTAATAAAAATTAAAGTAAAAGAAAATGACGAAATAGTATTAGCAAGTGATGGATATCCAGTTTTAAAGAATAGCTTAAAAGAAAGTGAAGAAAAGCTTTTAGAAATTTTAGAAAAAGATCCATTATTAATAAATATATACAAATCTACTAAGGGGTTACAACAAGGTAATATTTCATATGATGATAGAACTTATATAAAATTTGTGGTGAAATAATTAAAACGAAGTATTTTGAATAGGAGAAAGCTTAAGAATATTGATTTTTAAGCTTTTTTGTGATAAAATATATAAAGTTTTATTAAAAAATAAGGAGAAGAAAATGGTAAAATTAAATGGACAAGAGCAATTAGATTTAATTTATGACCTTTTACTAAAAGGGGTTGGAACAAGTGAACTACAAAAGCTGGGAATTAATATAAGTAAGCTTTCTATTGTAAGACAGTGTAAATTAGCAGAAAAATTAATAAGAAGCGGATATTCTAAAGAAAATTTATCTGGTTTAGGAATTAGTATGGATAAATTTCCTATACAAGAGCAAATAAAGTTAAATACTATGGATGCTAGACTAAAAAATCAACAAAAAAAAGAAGCTGCACTTGAAGAGGAAATTGAAAAATAAAGGGGGAAGGAGAACATAGTAAGTTTACTATGTATAAAATAGAATGGCATATAAAACAGATAAAACTTCTAAGGAATTAAAAATTATGCTAAATGAGAATACTGTTGAGTCTAAGGAACTTAAGGAACTAATAGTTGATCTTGTGCAATTTTCTATTATAATAGGTAAATCAATAAATAAAAATGATGTGATAAAAGCAGTTAATTTAGCAAAGAAATGGAAAGTAACAACTGGTAAGCAACCGAAAAGTATAGCTGACTTTCAAAGAATTAAGCAAAAGGCTAATTTTGATTTAATGGGTTTTATAAACTATGAAGCAAGTATTTTAACAAACTTAGATTTTTTTGATATACAACATGATTTAAAACGGAATTTTTGAAACTTATATGAAGAATTTGCAAGAAATAAAACCAGATGCAACTAAAGAAGAATTATTTTGTGTGAAATATACTGTAAAAGATTATAGTAAGCAATTTACAGATATAAGACAAAGAGAACCAGCAGAAGTATATGCAAATTTAATGTATTTGTCTAACCAATTAGCACATGTTTTTACAGTAAGAGAAAATGGCAATAAGGCATATTTTGACCAAATGTCATTTATAAGAGAATCTTTTATGAAAATAAAAGACTGGTGTATACATAAAATAATAGATGAAAAAAGAAAAGGGGCAAATATAGAATTAGTTATTGATAGAAAAAATACATCATTTAAATATGACTCTGTTTTGTCTGTAGCCTTACCAACTTATTTTGAGCCTTTTAGAGTTCATATTCCAAATAATTTACTTTCAGAAGAAGAAATAAATTTATGTATGGATGATAGTAATAAAATTTGGAGACAGGGATTAAAAACTACTTTTCCATCTTATATTTCTGACGAAAAGGCAGAACTTTTACAGAAAATTTATAATGAAAAATATTTAAAGATAAAAAAAGGTGCTAGAGTAGATACAAATAGTAGGGAGAGATTAAAGTTATTTTTAGGCACAAGAAATAGAATATTAAAACGTAAAACAATTAAGGGAGCAACAACTGCAAGGAATATGCAGAAGAAATCAAAACAAGTTGCAATACAAAAAGATAATAATATTTTATTTAAAGAGTTGGCTCAACAATTGAACATACAATTTCCGAAGTATTTTAAAAATGGTTTCTTAAAAAGGACAAGCTATTCTTTAGGAGATGTACATGGAAAAATATATGAATTATCTAAAGAAATTTTAAAGAAACATGGTATAAAAGAAGAAAATATGGATAGCGAAATTGCAAAATTGTTTATTTACATGAAAGTAACAGAGCCATTAAGTTCATTTATGAAGTTAGCAGAACAAGAAAGAAAAGATATGGTAGAACAAGATGCTAAACTATATATAGATGGATTTGAATTTATTACAAATAATTTATCGATAGAAACAAATTATAATACACTAAGAACAAAAACTAAGAATTTAACAGCTTCAAAAGGTACAACTATTAAGCCAGATAATAAATTATTATCTGAAAATGCAGAATTAATAGCTGAAGTACAACAATTAAGAATAGAAGTAAATAGACTTACAGAAGAACTTCAAGATTGCAGAATAAAGCTTGCAAATTCAAGAAGATTACTAAATGCAAGCAGAAAAGATAATAGAAAATTAAATAAAAATAACGAACAACTAAGACAAGAAAATATAAGACTTAAAACACAAGAAGCATCGACTAGAGCAAGAACACAAAGAAGCGGAGGAAAATTACAGAAGAGTGAGAAAGAAGCGCAAGGAGATGACGAAAATGAAAAATAATTTCGAAAGTGAAGTAAATAGTAAGTCAAGCCTTACAATTAACAAAAATATTGCCCTATTTTTGTATGAGAAAGTAAAAAATGGTGACCTTGACCCAAAATATGTTCCAGATAAATATTTAAATATAATAAAAGAGCTGTTATTGGAAGAAAAAAGGCTAAAAACAGATAAACTGAATAAATTTAATAAATTATAAATTTTGACAAGGATAATTTAAGTTTTATGATTAATTAATGAGTTATTATAAATTTAAAACAGATTAAATATATACTTAAAATATTAAAGTACTAAAATATTGGAAGTATTAATGTATTTTAAGTATATATATTTTAAGCATAGTATATTTAAATAAACTAAAGTATAGGAGTTATAATGTTTAATATTGAGGAAGAACTTAAGAAATTGCCAAGTAAACCACGGAGTATATATAATGCATGATAAAAATGATAAAATTATATATGTTGGAAAGGCAGTATCTTTAAAAAATAGAGTAAGGCAATATTTTAGAAAAACAAATAAAACGAAAAGAATAGAAAATATGGTTGCCTTAATAGACCATTTTGAATATATAGTAACAGATAATGAGGCAGAGGCGCTAATATTAGAATGTAACTTGATAAAAAAGAATATGCCTAAGTTTAATGTACTTTTAAAAGACGACAAAACATACCCATATATAAAAGTAAATATAAAAGCAGACTATCCAGATGTATATATAACAAGAAGGATTTTAAATGATGGAGCTAAATATTTTGGACCATATGCAAATGCAGGCAGTGCAAAAGAGATGGTGGATTTCATAAAAACAAAATTTAAAATAAGACAATGTAAAACATTTAAGTATAAAGATAGACCATGTTTAAATTATCATATAAAAAAATGTTTGGCACCATGTATGGGATATATTAGCAAAGAAGAATATATGGAACAGATAAATCAAATTATAGATCTTTTAGAAGGGAAAACAGACAAAATTATTAGACAACTAAAGAAAGAAATGGAAGAAGCATCCATAAAATTTGAATATGAAAAAGCAGCATACATAAGGGATAAAATTTTAGCAATAGATAATATAAGCAAAAGGCAAAAAGTATCTAATTTATCTGAAAACGATATAGATGTAATAGGAATTGCAAAAAGCAAATATCAAGTTTGCTTGGAAATGTTTTTTATAAGAAATAGTAAAATGATAGGAAGAAAACATTACTTTCTTGCAAATATACAGGACGAAGAAGATAGTGAAATTTTATCTAGTTTTATAAAACAGTATTATGTTGGAAACCCTATTTTGCCACATAAAATTATGATAAAGGAAAACATAGAAGATAAAGAAATAATAGAAAAGTCATTAACAGAACAAGCAGGGCGAAAGGTAGAAATAAAAGCTCCACAAAAAGGAGAAAAATTAAGATTAGTAGAAATGGCAGAAAATAATGCAAAAATAACATTAGAAAATAAAGAAAAAGACAAAACAACAATATTAACAGAACTAAAAGAAGCTTTAAGTTTGGAAAATATACCAAGAAAAATAGAATGTTTTGATATTTCAAATATATCTGGTACAAACGTAGTTGCAGGTATGTGTGTAATGCAAGATGGTGTTATAAAAAAGAATTTATCTAGAAGATTTAAAATAAAAACTGTAATTGGTCAAGATGACCCTGCGTGCATGAGAGAAGTTGTAACGAGAAGATTAAAACATTCTATAGAAAATTCAGAAGGAGGTTTTGGAAAACTTCCAGATGTTATATTTGCAGACGGAGGAATTACACAAATAAGAGCAATAAAACAGGCAATTTCTGATGTTCAAAAGTGGATAAATAGCGAATTGAGTGGAAGTGTAAAATTAAATATTGCTGTATTTGGAATGGTAAAAGATGACACACATTCAACTAGAGCATTAATAGATGAAGAAAGAAACGAAATACAAATATCTGAAAAGCTTATGAATTTAATAACAAACTTTCAAGACCAAGTTCATGAAACAGCAATAAGTTATCATAGAAAATTAAGAGATAAACAAATTACAAAATCTGAATTAGATGAAATAAAAGGCATTGGAGAAACTAAGAAAAGAGAACTTTTAAAATATTTCGGAAGTATTAATAAAATAAGAGAAGCAAATATAGAAGAAATAGCAAAAATAAAAGGAATAAATTTAGAATTAGCAAAAACTATAAAAAATAAACTAAAATAATGGAGTAATATGTAAAAAAGTTAAGTACGATATTATGCATAAACTATAATAAATGTTCATATATAATAATAAGCAGGTAAAAAGTGCTTAATTATTTATAGGGGGAATTTTATTATGGAGTATGCAAAAGATGTTTCGTTTAATTTAAAGTGTGGAAATAAGGAAAATATAAAAACACATAGGACAAACCTTATTTCTAAATGTATGTTAAAAGCTAAAAAACATAAAACAATAATTTCTATTGTAATTTTAACTATTTTAATGATAGCATTAGATTGTTTTTTAATAGCAAATTTTATTAATGTGTTAACAAGTTTATAAAATGTTAATCATTAGGAGAAAAATACAAATAAAAAGTAAAAAAGAAATACAAATATATAAATAAAAAAAGGAATGCGAAAATATTAAAATAAATAAAAAATAAATGTAAGAACAAGAAATAAAAGTAACATAAAAAAATAAAATTAAGTAAATTATAAAAATAATGAAGGAGTAATAAGCTAGTTTAAGCTAGTAAAAAAGTTTAGTTATGGAAATAGCAAAAAATTGGAAAGATTATGAAATAATAGATATGGCAAATGGCGAAAAGTTAGAAAGATGGGGAAATGTATATTTAATTAGGCCAGACCCACAGATTATTTGGAAGGAAAAAACATTTGCTAATAAATGGAAGATGGCAAATGCTAGATATAGTAGAAGTTCAACAGGAGGAGGAAACTGGAATTATATAAAAAAAGTTCCAGCAAATTGGCAAGTAAAATATAAAGAATTAACATTTAATATAAAACCAATGGGGTTTAAACATACAGGATTATTTCCAGAGCAAGCAGTTAACTGGGACTGGATGATTAATAAAATAAAAAATGCAAATAGAGATATTAAAGTGTTAAATCTATTTGCATATACAGGTGGAGCAACAGTTGCTTGCAGCTATGCAGGTGCTTCTGTATGCCATGTGGATAGTTCAAAAGGAATGGTAACATGGGCAAAAGAAAATATAGTTTCGTCAGGGCTAAAGGACAAACCAGTTAGATTTATAGTAGATGATGTTGTAAAATTTGTAAATAGAGAAATACGTAGAGGTAATAAATATGATGCTATAATAATGGATCCACCATCATATGGTAGAGGAACTAACGGAGAAGTATGGAAGTTTGAAGAAAATATAGGAAGTTTAGTAGAACTTTGCACAAAAGTTTTATCTGATAAGCCATTATTTTTCTTAATTAATTCATATACTACAGGAATATCAAGTATGGTTTTAGAAAACATTTTAAGATTATCTATTAATAAAAAGGGGAAATTGAGCTGTGGAGAAATTGGACTACCCATGTCAAACTCAGATTTAATTTTACCATGTGGAATTTATGCAAGATATGAGGGAGAGTAGACTTAGAACATAACATGTTTGCGTTTAATTAAAAATAAAGTTGTAGTAATAATAAAGCATAAAATAAGGAGAAAAAATTGGAAGAGCTAAAAGTAATATATGAAGATAATCATATAATTGTAGTAGAAAAGCCTGTAAATATACCTTCTCAAGGAGATAAAACAGGTGATATAGATATGCTTACAATTATTAAACAATATATTAAAGAAAAGTATAATAAACCAGGAAATGTGTATTTGGGATTAATACATAGGTTGGATAGACCAGTTGGTGGAGTTATGGTGTTTGCAAAAACTTCAAAAGCAGCATCTAGGCTAAGTGAAGAGGTAAGAGAAAAGATTTTTCAAAAAACATACTTAGTTATAGCAAATGGAAAATTTGAAGAAGAGAAGCGGAATATTTGAAGATTATCTAATAAAAAACGAAAAAAATAACATTAGTAGAGTAACAAATAACCAAAAAAAAGGCAAATTTGCAAGTTTGGATTATGAAGTTTTAAAATATAATGAAGAATTAAATCTTTCAGTTGTAAAAATAAATTTACATACAGGAAGACATCATCAAATAAGAGTACAATTATCTAGTAGAGACCATAGCATATATGGTGACCAAAAATACAGTGGAAGAGGTCATGGAAAGCAAATAACTCTTTGGGCATATAAACTAAAAATTATTCATCCAACTACTAAAGAAGAAATGGAATTTACTTCTGTGCCAGAAAAAATAGGAAGCTGGAAAATATTAGAGGGATTAGAACTCTAGAATAGCATATTATTTATAAATGTTAGATAAAATACTTAGTATTAGATTATCATAATTTAATACTAAGTATTTTATTTTGGATTAAATTTAATTTATCAAATAATTCCGTATTTAGATAGAATTAATAGTTAAAAATTAAATATTAAATAAGTAGTAAATAAAAAACAGACTAATAAGTTAATAAATTAATAAGTATTATACGAAAATAAAAAAATACTATATGAAAAATAAAAAACTAGATTTTCGTATATTTTTTTATGCTTTTCATATAACTTTCATAAAAAATAAAGTTGAAAGATGTATTATTGTGTCAGAGCAAATGAGGTGAACAAAATGATAGATAAATTTTGTGACTACATAACTAAAAAAATTAAAGAGAAAAATCCAGATATGGATGAAGAAAAAACATTAGTAGTAGACTTTGGTGTAAAATTAATTTTTGGGGAATTACCTAAAATTTTATTTTTATTTATAATTGGATTTTTACTTGGTATAGGATGGTATACACTACTTGCATTTCTATTATTATGCCCATATAGAAGCTTTACAGGAGGATTTCATTTAAAAACTCATTTGGGATGTATGATATGTACAATAGTATTGTATTGTGGACCTGTAATACTTGCAAAATATATAACAATTGAACCACTATATATAAAATATACAATAACAGCTCTAATTGGAATATTAGCAATAATATTAATTGCAAAATATGCTCCAGCAGATACGGAATATATGCCAATTATTAGCAAAAGCGAAAGAAAGCGTAAAAAAATAAGTGGCTTTATATCATTAGCAATACTAATTACAATAATTATATTTGTACCAGATAAAGTAATATCAAATATGTTACTTTATGGAGTATTTATGCAGACATTAACAATTACAAGAATAGCATATAAAATTACTAATAATAAATATGGACATGAAGAATATGAAAAAGAGCAGCAAATAGCTGCATAAATTTGGTAATAGACATTGCCGGCAATGTTTTATTATATATTTACTTTTAAGGGGGAAAAGAACATGTTAAAAATATTAGCAAAGATAGCTGAAAAATATGCAAAATCTACTAATACAGCATGTTGGATTTTAGGAATTGTACATCAACCTAAAATGCCAGCATCTTTAATAAAGAAGGACTAGAAAATTCTTCTATTTCAACATATTAGACAAAAGAAGACTCTTTATAAGGAAAGAGTCTTTAAAATTTTAATAATATATTTCTAATTGTTGTTTAAAATACTCACTATTTTTAGTAGTAAATAAATTTAAATTATTATTTCTACTTAATATTTTTCTTACTTCATATAATCCAAGTCCATGACTTTCTTTATCATTTTTAGAAGTATAATTTTTCTCAAAAATTTTATCTATATTAACATCTTTATTTTTATATGTATTTTCTACTATTATTAATAATCTATGTCTATTTAATTCTTTTCTAAAATATACATTTATTTCTTTTTTATTACATTCTTTTGCAGCTTCAATTGCATTATCTAATAAAATTCCAAACATTCTAATAAACTCATATATTTTCATATTATCTTCTATTTCTTTTAAATTTAAGAAAGATTCAATATTCATAACTATATTATTTTCATTTGCTTTATAATATTTAGAAGAAAGAATATTATAAATTGCAGGACTGTTAATAACATTTGGATCTAATGCTGCTAAATTAAATGTAATTTTGCAATCTGCAAGTAAGCCTGAGTAGTATTTTCTTAATCCATCCATATCATCTTTATCTAAATAACCACCAATACTTTGAATAATATTGTTAAAGTCATGTTTAAAAGTTCTTAAATTATCATGCATATCTTGTAATTCTTTATTATGCCAATGTTGTACTTCTAAATCTCTAGTAGTTAATTCTAATTTTGTTACATTTAACATAGAATATAAGCTTAAAAATAAATAACTTGCTAAACCAAATATGCTGACTAAAGTTATAATAACAGGAAGAGTATCACTATAATAACTAATTAAATATAACTGTGTACCAATTACACATAATCCTAAAATAGCACTTACTATAAATAAAATTTTGTTCTTTCTACTTAAAATATCTAAATTAATATTAAACTTTATATATTTAATTAGTTTATAAATTAAATATATGCACAAAAATATGAAAAGAGTAAAACACACTCTGTGAAAAGGAACTGTCATAACATAATCATATGGTATGTTAAATATCTTTAAATAAAATTTTAGTAAAAATATTTCTAATACAGATAAAATAAATATTGGTACAAATACAGAAAATAAACCTTTGATAAGATTGGTTTTAAAAATAATTATAATTAATATTAACATAAAAGTCATATTAATAATTGTTCCTAATGGATCTGGTAGAAAAATTCTAAATACGAATGCTGCTATTGATAAAGTAATAACATATATTAATTTGTTACGTTTTGTTGATTTGATGTTAAGTAAAGTTGTAAATAAACACATGCTAACATATGCTTCAACAAAACATAAGAAAAATCCACTTATGTTTATTAATGTTTCATTTGGCGTGCTTATTGCATTCCATATTGTTTGAAAAATATTCATTTTTGAAAACCTCCATAAAATTGTTTTTATATTTTGGACCTATGTAACATTTTGTATCTTGGCTATTATTAAGATAAATAGTATTTGTTTTTATATCAATATTTGTTATTTTATCTGTATTGACGATATAAGATTTATGACAGCGCACAAAATTTTGAGGCAAGTTTGTTGAGACTTTAAGAAATGAACTATAAGAGTTGTAATCTCTAGTGTCGGTATGAAATATAATTTTCATGCCTTCTTTTTTTATATACTGTACAGTGTCTTGTTTTATAATTGTTTTATTATTATCAAGTCTTATATATGTATGGCTGTTACCATGTATGTCTTCTATTAATCTTAAGATAGTATCTTCTAGTCTTTCTTTTGTAATAGGTTTTGGTAAGTAATCAAAAGTTTTATACTTGTAAGCTACTAAGCCATATTCTAAGTGTGCCGTAGAAAATATAAGATAAATACTTTTATCTTTTTTTCTAATTTGTTCTGCAATGTCTAATCCAGAGATATGAGATTTTAAGTCAATATCAAGAATAAGAACATTAGCAGAGTTTTCATCTAGATATTTTATTAATTCTTTAGGATTAGTTGTTTTATATGAAATACAAGCCTCAATATCATGTTTTGCGAAAATAGATTCTAAAATTTTGCTTAATCTATCTATGATAGTAGAATTGTCATCGCATAAAACAAAATTTAACATAAATTTTACCCTCCGTTTAATATAACAAAAAAATATAAAAATAGGCACAAAAAAATATACAAGAAAATACAAGAAAATAATTTCCAATAATATCCAGTAACTATTTAACTATAATCTAAAATTTTAAACTTGTCAAGGAAATTAACGAAATAAATACAAAAAAATGTCGAAACGTGACAAGTATTGAAAAATAAAGAAATATTAATCTGAAAAAAATTAAATAAAGTAAAATATTTGTAATTTTTTTAATAATTTTTTTAATAATTTTTTTATTATTGCACTTTTGAAATGTTTTTTGAGTGCAATAAACTTAAAGGTAAAATTTTACAAAAAATAGCGGTTAAATTTTTCCTATAATGGTTATTTTTCTGTTTTTACTTTCATAAACTTAAACAAAAAGTTAAAAGTAGGAGGTTATAATGAAACAAAAAAATATAAGACTTTTTATAATGTTTGCTACATGTTTTATATTTGTTTTTACTATTGCAGTTGTAAATGAAAATAAAATACAAGTAATAGAAACAAGTTCAGCACTTTCTCTTAGTAATGAAAAAATAGGTTGGGGAATAAAGAGAAACAATAACCACGAACAACCGGATTTAGGAGTAAAAAATAAAACGATAATAGATAAATATAATGGTATAGCTATGGGAAATAAAGAAAAGCCATATGTTTATTTAACATTTGATGGTGGATATGAGGCAGGTTATACTGAAAAAATATTAGAAGTACTAAAACAAAATGATGTAAAAGCTACTTTTTTTATAACAGGTCACTATTTAAATACACAACCAGATTTAGTTAAGAAAATGATAGACGAAGGGCATATTGTGGGAAACCATACTGTAAACCATAAAAGTATGCCAGATATAGATAATAATACAATAAAAAAGGAAGTAATGGATTTACATACAGCAGTATATGAAAAATTTGGATATGAAATGAAATATGTAAGGCCACCAAAAGGAGAATATAGTGAAAGAACAATAGACTGTACAAATAGTTTAGGATATAAAACAGTAATGTGGTCTTTTGCATATGATGACTGGGACGAAAATAAACAAGGAAAAGAAGAATATGGTAAAAAGAAAATATTAGATAATATACACAATGGAGAGATTATGTTGTTACATTCAACATCTAAAGATAATAGTAATATTTTAGATTATTGTATAAAAGAAATTAAGAATATGGGGTATGAATTTAAAAGTTTAGACGAATTTGAAGAATAGAAGTATAGAAGGTTTATAGGCATCCTTTTAAAAACCTAAATATATTAATTTAAGGAGCATTGAGGTATTTAAAATATAAATGCTTCATATAAATTTGTTATATGAAAAGAAATAAGAAAAAAGGCGTAAGTAAATTAGATAGATTATTAGAATTGCCAGATGAATTAATTTCTAATGAGCCTAAAATAACAATAATGGCATTTAACAAGTGCTTAATAGAAAATTATAAATCTATTTTAGAATATCAAGAGTTTTACATTAGACTAAGTACTTATATAGGAATTATAAATATAAATGGTTTTAATATGCAATTAAATGAAATGACAAATGATGATTTATTAATAGAAGGAAAAATTGAGAGTATAGATTTTGAGAGTACAATAGAAAACAAGGAGGAATAACTTTGCGTTTTAAGATATTACTTGCTTATATTTTGGGATATTTAGAGATAAAAGTAGAAGGATATTTTATAGAAAAATTTATAAATAATTGCTTAAAAAGTAATATTTTTTTATGGAATATAAAAAGAAAAAGAACTACTATAATGACATGTAATATAGGAGTAAAAGATTTTAAAAATATAAGAAAAATATTAAAGCAAACAAAATGTAGAATAAAAATAGAAAAGAAAAAAGGTCTACCATTTACATTTAATAAATATAGAAAAAGAAAAATTTTTGCTTTGTTAATATTTATAATTTTAATAATAATTGCAATATTATCAAATTTTGTATGGAATATACAAATAGAAGGAACAGAAAAAATAAGTAAAGATGAATTAATACAGACTTTAAAAGAAGAAGGATTATCTATAGGTAAGTTTAAACCAGGAATAGAAACTAGAGAAATTATAAATAAAGTAAGATTAGATAGAGATGATATAGCATGGATTGGAATTGAAATTACTGGAACAAATGCAATTGTTAAAGTGGTGGAGGCCGAAGAAAAGCCAGAAATTGTAGATGAAGATGAGTATTGTAATATTGTTGCAACAAAAGATGGAGTTGTAACTAAGATAATGGCGCAAAATGGTACACCCCTAGTAAAAAATGGAGATTTAATAAAAAAAGGTACAGTGCTAATAGGTGGATGGCTTGAGGGAAAATATACAGGAACTCGTTATGTGCATTCAAATGGGCAAGTTGAGGCAAAAGTTTGGTATACACAAAAAGAAAGAGTATATTTAAAAGAGACTAAAAAGGAAGATACAGGAGAGGCCCAAAATAAATATTCCGTAAATATAAATAATTTTATAATAAATTTTAATAAAAGGGTTTCAAAATTCGAAAATTATGATACAATAGAAGAGGCTAAAAAAATAAAGTTATTTTCTAATTTTTACTTACCAATAGAATTAGTAAAAACTACTTATAAAGAGTACAAAGTTGTAGAAATAGCACATACTTTAGAAGAAGCTAAAACAATTGGTATTGAAAGGGCAAAAGATAAATTAAATGCGCAAATAGAAAATACTAACAATATAACCGATGAACAAATTAACATAAAAGAAGAAACAAATTTTGTTGATGTAGAAGTTGTTTATGAAGTAAAAGAAAATATAGGGACAAAAGAAAAAATAGTATTTTGAAAGGAAGAGTGCATATGGAAGAAAGAAGTTTAAGAGTATACAATTCAGAGAGAACATTTTTTAATAAAATAGCAAATGGTTTAACAAAAATGTTAATACCAACTAAAATTGGAATTAATGGTTTCTTAATAACCATAAAAAGAACTAATATTTTAAAAGCATACGAAGAAGTAAAGAAAAATGTAGACATAGAAGATGATGAAAAGAAGGAAATGCTAGACAAAAAATATGAAGATATGTATGCTTTATACTTAGAAGCTATAGATAAATACATAATGGATTCAATTTATAAAAAGGTGAAAACAGATACTGCAAGTGATTTTGAAAAAAATGCCTTATCAAATTATTATAATATAATTCAATTAAAAGATAATGATTATACAGAATTTAAGTATAGAAAACAAATATATTTATTAGGATTAGACTACGATAATATAGAGTCACATGGAAAACCTCAAGCAATAGAAAGGTACAGAAATTTCTATGGAAGTGAAATGGAAACTCTATATAAAGGACTTTTAAAACATTACTCTATAAAATTGTCAGACAATTTAACAGCAGGAGATAGAGATACAGTTTATAATAAAATATTTAATACATTAGCAGATTATGTAGAAAATATTTTACCAATAAAAATGCAAGAAGATGGAGAAAAATATAAAGAAGTTGTAGAAGAATATAATAACTTTGACAAATTTACAATAGGAAAACTAGACCAAAATGATGTAATAGAGAAAAATTTAATTTTGATTGGAATTAGTAGAAAATTGTTTACACACAGCCTACCACTAGTTGTAGCAGAAAGTTGTTATATCAAATTACTTAAAGATGCAAGAAATTTAATAGTAGATACAAAAATTTTGAGAAAAAAGGAAAAAGCATATTCTTTATTAATTAATATAATAGAAGAATACAATTTAAGAGTATTACTAACTAAAATTTATTGGGACAAGCCAGATCAAAGAGAGGAATATAAAGAATTTTCTAAAAAATATAGAGAGGTAGAAAAGTTAAGTATTATAAATAAAGAAGAATATTTAAGACAAAAACAAATATTATTCTTAAAAGCAGATTTAAAGAAAGTATACCAAAATGAAAACCGTTATTATAAAATTATAAAGTTTTATAAAGATAAGCTTGTAGAACTAGGTGCAATGAGAAAATTAAAAAATGGTTGTATATCTTATGGTTACTATGTAAAAGTTGACAAAAAGTTAAAAAAAGTTGTTAACAAATAGGAGGACTTATGAAAATTACATCAGAAATAACTCTTAAAGGAGTAGATAAAAAAGATAGCCACGAAGACCTAATAGATAGAGTTGTAGAAAAATGTTTTGAAATAGAAAATTTAGATTCAGATAAAGTTTATGTTGCAATTACATTAACAACTCCTGAAAATATAAGAGAAATAAATAAAGAATTTAGGAACATAGATAAGGAAACAGATGTGCTATCTTTTCCTATTTTTGAAAAAAAAGACATAGATATGCTTAGAAAAAATGATGAAGTTGTAGATAAAAATATGCCACAAGATGTTCTAGGAGATATTATAATATCTGTAAAAAAAGTAGAAGAACAAGCAGAAGAATATGGACATAGTATTGAAAGAGAACTTGCATATATGATAGTACATGGTTTTTATCATTTAATGGGATATGACCATATGAATGATGAAGATAAAAAAGCTATGAGAGAGAAAGAGGAAAAAGTTTTAGAAAGTTTAGATATAGTTAGAGAATAAAGGGATGATAAATTGTTATGAAAAAAGACAATAATGGGGAAAAAGAAACTAAAAAAAACTCAAAAGAAACAAAAGTTAACTCAGATAAAAGAATAAAAAACAGTGGATTTATAGATGCTTGGAAAAACGCTATAAACGGTATTATTTATGCAACAACTACACAAAGCAATATTAAAAAACAACTTATTATTGCTGTTGTAGTTGTTGTTATTAGTTTATTTTTTAATTTATCTAAAGCAGAATTTTTATGCTTTTTATTTACAATAATATTAATTTTATTTGCAGAAATGACTAATACAGCAATAGAAACAGTTGTTGACTTATGTACAGAAGTATATCATCCAAAAGCTAAAATTGCTAAAGATGTAGCAGCAGGAGGAGTAGTAGTAACAACTATAAATGCTGTTATTGTAGCTTATTTCTTATTTTTTGATAAGTTAAGCGAAATGGGAATTGCATTTTTACAAAATATAGCTACATCACCACAACATTTGGCTTTTTCTGTAATAATTATAGTAATTATAGCAGCTTTGGCATTAATAGCATTTTCTAAAACAAACAAGCATAAAATATTTAATGATAAATTTATTCCAAGTGGTCATGCAACAATAGCTTTTGCAGCAAACACTATTATATGGATTTCTACCCAAAATCCAGTAATATTAATTTTATCACTTGTAATGGCTATATTAATTGCAGAAAGTAGAATTCAAGCGAAAGAGCATAGGCTTTCTGAGGTGATTTTTAGTGCTTGTTTGGGAACTATTTTAGTACTAGTTTTATATGGAATAGCTAGATTATTTATAGCATAGAAAATGGTTTATAGGTTACCACATAAAACCTAAATATGTTGTACAAGGAGAAGTATAATAATTTTATTATACGGTAAATAAGTATGAAAATTAAAAGTCAAAAAGGTGGAGTGAAAGTTTTAGTAGGAATTTTAATAGTTTTAATACTTGCAGCAGGGGCTCTTTTAGCAGTAAAGTATTTAAAAGGAGATAAAACACAAGTAACTGCTAATGAAAATGTAGATGGAATGGAAGCAAATAAAGTAGAAGAAAAAAAGCCAGTTACTTTTTCTGGTAAAGATAGACCATTTGCAGTAATGATAGACAACCACAAAAGTGCAATGCCACAAGCAAATTTGTCAGAAGCAGAACTAGTTTATGAAATAATAGTAGAATATGGTGAAACTAGATTAATGGCAATATATAAAGGAGACAATTTAGATAAAATAGGTCCAATAAGAAGTGCTAGGCACTATTTTGTAGATTATGCATTAGAAAATGATGCTATTTATGTTCACTTTGGTGAAAGCCCACAGGCAGAAGAGGCAATAGATAAATATTTTGTTCCAGATATAAACGGAATAAATGAAAGTGAGAAATATTTTAGAAGAACAAATAGTAGATATGCTCCACATAATGTTGTAACAGATACAAAAAGTTTGTTAGACATATCTAATAAAAAAGGTTATAGAACAACATCGGATGAAGATAGTGTATTAAATTATGTTTTGGATGAAGTAAATTTAGATAATGGTCAAAGTGCTGTAAATATAACTATTCCATATTCAATTTATAATACAGTAAAATATAAATATGATAGTGAAAACAAAAATTATATTAGATATTCAAGAGACGAAAAACAAGTAGATTGGGATACTAAAGAACCAGTAACTGTAAAAAATATAATAATAGCCAAAGTAAAAAATAAAACTTTAAATGATGGTTCAGAAAAAGATAGACAAACAATAGATAATATAGGTATATTGGAAGGATATTATATTACAAATGGAAAAGCAATTCCTATAACTTGTGAAAAAGAATCTGTTACTTCAAAAACTGTATATAAAGACTTAGAAGGAAATGAAATAAAAGTAAATGATGGAAATACATTTATACAAATGTGCCCAAGTGATGCAAAACTAGCAATAGAGTAGAAATACATATAAAGTGATATTTGCTGAAAATAATAAACTTTAAGTTTATTATTAGTGATTATAAATTTAGAATAATTATATAAAAGTTTATATGCATAGCATTGTTAAAGTAAATAATATAATGAAAGGAGATATGATGTATTTATTTATTAAAGTAAGTAGATACATCATAAAAAATATATATGAGTTGTGTAGATGAAAAAATAATAGAAGAAACAAATAAAATACTTGAAAAATATAAAAAAGAAAAAGATAATTTAATTCCAATACTAAATGATATACAAGTTAAATTTGGATATATACCAAAAAGGTCTCAAATAGAAATTTCTAAATATTTACAAATTCCGATGGCAGAAATTTTTGGTGTTATAACTTTTTATTCAAGATTTTCTCTTGAACCAAAAGGAAAATATAATATATCTGTATGTTTAGGTACAGCTTGCTTTGTAAAAGGTTCACAGGCAATATTTGATAGGTTAAAAGAAAGACTAAAATTAGAAGATGGCCAAACAAGTGCAGATGGAAAGTTTTCTATAGATACTACTAGATGTGTTGGAGCATGTGGCATAGCACCAGTATTTACTGTAAACAACGAAGTATATGGGCATGCAACAGTAAAGAAATTAGACGAAGTATTAGATAAATTAGAAAAAGAAGGATAGTAAATACATTTTAAAATTATTTTTATATAGAATATTAATTTTAATAAAAAGTAATATAAAAACAGTAGTAATTGTATAATTAAAACGGTTTATCATTGTTATAAGGAGGTTTTAAATGAAGACTATAGAACAGTTAAATAAAATAAGAGTAGAAAAAAGAATAGAATTAGATTTAAGAAAAAATACAAATGCTGACACAAGAGAAAAACACATTTTGGTATGTAATGGTACAGGATGTACTTCTTCAAAATCACCCAAAATATTAGATAATTTTAGAAAAATAATAGAAGAAAAAGGCATAAAAAATGTAAAAGTTATAAAAACAGGCTGTTTTGGATTATGTGCAAAAGGTCCAATTGTTATAATAAGACCAGAAGATACTTTTTATGCAATGGTAAAACCAGAAGATTGTGAAGAAATTATACAGTCACATATAATAGATGGAAAAATTGTAGAAAGATTATTATGCAAAGATGTAGATGGTAAAATAGTAAGTAAATTGGATGATCTTACATTTTACAAAAAACAAAAAAGAATAGCTTTAAAAAATTGTGGTGTAATAAATCCAGAAGATATAGATGAATACATAGCTTTTGATGGATATAGAGCATTAGCTAGAGTTTTGGTAGAAATGACACCAGATGAAGTAATACAGACTATAGATAAATCAGGTTTGCGTGGAAGAGGTGGAGCAGGTTTTCCAACAGGAAAAAAGTGGAGAAGCACAAAAGATGCAGTAGGAGAAAAGAAATTTGTTGTATGTAATGCAGATGAAGGGGACCCAGGAGCTTTTATGGATAGGAGTATACTAGAAGGAGACCCTCATGCAGTACTAGAAGCAATGGAGATTGCTGGATACTCAATAGGTGCAGAAAAAGGTTTTATATATGTAAGAGCTGAATATCCAATTGCAGTAAATAGATTACAAATTGCTATAAATCAAGCAAGAGAATATGGTATACTTGGAAAAAATATTTTCGGAACAGGATTTAATTTTGATATAGAAATAAGACTAGGTGCAGGGGCTTTTGTATGTGGAGAAGAAACAGCATTATTAGAGTCAATAGAGGGAAGACGTGGTCAACCAAGAGTAAAACCACCATATCCAGCACAAAGTGGTTTATGGGGATATCCAACATTAATAAATAATGTTGAAACATATGCTAATATAGCGCAAATTATATTAAAAGGACCAGAATGGTATTCTTCTATAGGAACACAGAATTCAAAAGGAACAAAAGTATTTGCTTTAGGTGGAAATGTTAATAATGTTGGATTAGTTGAAGTACCAATGGGAACAACTTTAAGGGAAATTGTTTACGACATAGGTGGTGGAATACCAAATGGTAGAGAATTTAAAGCAGCACAAACAGGTGGGCCTTCTGGTGGTTGCATTCCAAAAGAGCATCTAGATACACCTATAGATTATGAATCTTTAAAAGCTATAGGTTCAATGATGGGGTCTGGTGGACTTATTGTAATGGATGATACTAAATGCATGGTGTGTTTAGCAAAATTTTATTTACAATTTACAGTAAGTGAGAGCTGTGGAAAATGTACACCATGTAGAATTGGAACAAAAAGAATGCTAGAAATACTAGAAAAGTTATGTAGTGGGGAAGGAAATGAATATGACATATATAGACTAGAAAAATTGGCTGTAAATATACAAAAATCTAGCATATGCGGTTTAGGTCAAAGTGCTCCAAACCCAGTAATAAGTACATTAAAATATTTTAGAGAAGAATTTAGACAACATGCTATAGAAAAAGAGTGTAAAGCAATGGAATGTAAAGCTTTAGCAAAAATAGAAATAGATGAGGATAAGTGTAAAGCTTGTGGATTATGCCAGAAAAATTGTCCAGTAAATGCAATTGAAGGTGAAGGAAGAGATAAAAGACATATTAATCAAGATAAATGTATTAAGTGTACTACTTGTATTAGGTCTTGTCCTTTCCATGCTATTGGCTAATTCAAAAAATAAACTTCGCATTTCGTTATCAAAATTTAGATAAAAAATCCTCGACGTACACAAAGTACGACTTCGGTTTTTTACTAAATTTTTTCTAGAACTACTCGTTTCTTTTTTGAATTATTATAAGGTTAAAGTTAGTTTAGTAATACTTGTTTTTTATTAAAGCTGTTAATGCAAAAAATAAATATTCCAAGGAGGAGAATAATGGTTAATTTAAAAATAGATGGAAAAAATGTTGTTGTTCCAGAGGGGACTACAATATTAGACGCAGCAAAACAAGCAGGAATAGACATCCCAACACTATGCTTTTTGAAAGAGATAAATGAAGTTGGAGATTGTAGAATGTGTATTGTTGAAGTTGAAGGAAGAAAAGGTTTTGCAACTTCATGTATACAAAAGGTAGAAGAAGGAATGGTTGTCCATACACATACACCAAATGTATTAGAAGCAAGACATACCATACTTGATTTAATTATTTCTAATCACTCTAAAGATTGTTTAACTTGTACACGTTCTGGTAATTGCGAACTTCAAGATTTAGCAATTAAATTTAATGTTTTGGATATAGATTATAAAGGAGAGAGAACAGAACATAAAATAGATGATAAATCTCCTTCAATTGTAAGAGATTTTAATAAATGTATTTTGTGTAGAAGATGTGTGGCAACTTGTAAAAATGTTCAAAATATTGGTGCAATTGATTGTATTGAAAGAGGTTTTGAATCTTGTATTTCCACTACATATGACCATAGTTTAAATGATGTAAACTGTACATTTTGTGGTCAATGTATAGAAGCTTGTCCAACAGGTGCTCTTCATGAGAAAGAAAATATAAATGATGTGTGGGCAAAATTAAAAGACCCTGATACATATGTTGTAGTTCAAACAGCACCATCTGTAAGAGTAGCACTTGGAGAAGAATTTAAAATGGAAATTGGCACAAATGTTACTGGAAAAATGGTATCTGCATTAAAACGTTTGGGATTTGATAAAGTTTTTGATACAAATACAGGAGCAGATTTTACAATTATGGAAGAAGCAACTGAATTTGTAAAAAGATTTAAAGAAAATGATAATTTGCCAATGACTACATCATGTTGCCCAGGTTGGGTAAGATTTGCAGAGATGGAATATCCAGAAAATTTAAGTCATTTATCTAGTTGTAAGTCACCACATCAAATGTTTGGAGCAATAATAAAATCTTATTATGCAGAGAAAAATAAGATTGATCCTAAGAATATATATGTAGTTTCTGTAATGCCATGTATAGCTAAAAAGTTTGAAAGACAGAGAGAAGAAATGAAAGTGAATGGATTATGGGATGTTGATAGTGTAATTACTACTCGTGAACTTGCAAGGATGATAAAACAAGCGAATATAGAATTTGATAAATTAGAGGATGAAACTTTTGACAGTCCAATGGGAGAAGCTACAGGAGCTGCTGCTATATTTGGAGTTACAGGTGGAGTTATGGAGGCTGCACTTCGTACAGCATATGAGTTAATTACTGGAAAAGAGTTAAAAAAGTTAGAGTTTGAAGAAATAAGAGGAGCAAAAGGAATAAAAAAAGCAACTGTACAAATCGGAGATAAAGAAGTAAAAGTAGCTGTTGCACATGGATTAAGCAATGCTAGAAAAATAATGGAAGAAATAAAAAATGGCACATCAGATTATCAATTTGTAGAAGTAATGGCATGCCCAGGTGGATGCATAATGGGTGGAGGTCAACCTATTAAAAGTTCAAAGGTAAGAATGACAGTAGATGTAGCTGCAAAAAGAGCAGAAGCAATGTATTCTATAGATGAAAGAAGTGTAATTAGAAAGTCTCATGAAAATCCTATATTAAAACAAATTTATAAGGAATATATAGGAAAACCAGGAGAACATAAAGCACATGAACTTTTACATACACATTATATGAAAAGAGAAATGAACTTTGAAGATATTTCTTAAAAATATAAACCTCGGAAAGGAGCGCCTTTCCGAGGTTTATTCTTACTTTAATTTAAAGTGACAAATGCGGAACTGAACTAAGAGAAGCAACAAATCAATGATAAAGACTACCGATATATTAATAGATATCTGGAATGCTACAAATAGTCCTGCTATACAAGCAATTAGTCCTAAAACTACAGTTCCTAACAGTTGATGAAATTGCAACCGCTCTGTATAATCCAGTTGTTTGCTAGATTTTAACAATATGATTACTGTAAAGATAAATCCAGAAATAATACATATTGTAAGCAATATTGTTACAAATAGCAACAACAGAAACATACCATCACTCCTTTCATAAAGTAGTAGTGCAATTTTACAAATCTTAACTCAAAGATAGGAAAATTACATAAAAATAAATGCGCTCCATAAGTTAATTATAAGATATTTTACACAATATGTCAAAATTATGTGAATTAAATAAGATGAAAGTGGCAAGTTAAGACGTTGAAAATAGTAAAAAAATGTGATATAAATAAAAATATTAATAAACTTAAAAAATCTCAAAATAGACTAATAAGGTTTTATAAAATGTCTAAAAATTTTGCAAAATATTAATTAAATAAAAATAAGCTCAAAAATTCAAGAAAAATAAACTAAGTTTACAAAATCAAGTGAAAAAGTACGAAATTTTAGTAAAATTTATTTACATGTTTCTACAAAAAAGTAACTTAATAGAATATATAATAAATAAGCTAACTAAAAGGTATATTAAAAATAAACAAGAAAGGAACAGAAAAACAAAATGGATAAAGTATTTAAATCAGGATTTGTTTCAATAATAGGTAGAACAAACGTAGGAAAGTCTAGTATATTAAATAGTTTGGTAAATGAAAAGGTGGCTGCGATTGCAAATAAACCTCAAACTACAAGAACTCAAATTAAGGCAATTGTAAATAGACCTAATTCGCAAATTATATTTATGGATACTCCAGGAATTCATAAACCAAAGTCTAAACTTGGAAATGTTATGGTAGAAAATGCATTTGGCTCTATTGGTGATTGTGATGTTTTGCTTTTTGTTATTGAAGCAACATCAAAAGAGATAGGAAAAGGTGATAGATTAATTTTAGACAAAATAAAAGATTCTAATAGAAAAACTATTTTAATAATAAATAAAATAGATTTGGTAAATAAGGAAGAGATAGCTAATTTAATAAATTTATATAAAGATGAATATAACTTTGCAGCAATTATTCCAGTATCTGTTGAAAAAAATTATAATTTAGAAACAATATTAGATGAGATAGAGAGTAACCTAAAAGAAGGTCCTGCATATTATAATACAGAAGAGTATACAGACCAAACATTAAGACAATTAACAGAGGAAACAATAAGAGAAAAAGCATTAAGATTATTAAAAGACGAAGTTCCACATGGGATATTTATAGAAGTGGATAAGATGAAATTAAGAAAAACTATTGATAAAGAACCAATTTATGATATAGAAGCAACAATTTATTGTATAAGAGAATCACATAAGGGTATTATAATTGGAAAAAGTGGAGCAATGCTTAAAAAGATTGGAACATATGCAAGACAAGATTTAGAGAAGATGTTTGATTGCAAAGTTAATTTGAAAATTTGGGTAAAAGTAAAACAAGATTGGATAAATAATGAGAATTTTGTAAAAAAATTTAAAAGTGGAAATTAATAATTTTAAAGTTTTTATCTTTTAAATTTTTATAAGATAAATAAAGTAAATTAATATAAATAAAAAATAACAAATTTATCCTAGTATAAATTTGTAATATTTGCTTAAGATAAAATTAAACAACATTATAAAATAATATTATGAGATATAATAAAAAGTTATAATGTTTATGCAAATATAAAATATTTGCTTATTAAACAGGAGATGATTTCTATGATAAAACAGATTGCTTGGAATACTTTTAAAAATACTGGTAATATAGACACATTTATGGAATTAATGGAAGTAGAGAATGTAGAGAAAACGATGAAAGGTATGTACGACTATGGGAATAATAAAAACGAAGGGAATAGTAATAGCAGAAAACAATATGAGCGACTTTGATAAAATGGTAACAATTTTAACTCCAAGTGGAAAAATTGGGTGTGCTGCTAGAGGTGCGAGAAAGCCAAAAAGTATGCTAATGGCAGCAACTCAGTTTTTATGTTTTGGAGAATATATGTTATATAGAGGTACTAATTCGTACAGTGTAAATTCGTGTGATACAATAGAAATATTTTATAATATAAGAACAGATTTGGATAAATTAAAATATGCTACACATATAACTAAAATAATAAATGATGTAACAGACGAAAATCAAAATACATACAAGATTTTACAATTATTTTTAAATACTTTATATATGATTTCAGAAACAGATAAAGATTTAGATTTTATAAATTCTGTTTTTAAGATAAGACTTTCTTGCTTATTAGGATTTATGCCAATAATAAATAAATGTACATCTTGTGGTGAAACTGGTGCTGAAAGCTATTTTAGCTTTGAAGATAGTGGATTTAAATGTGAAGCATGTGCAAGACAAGATAAAGGAGCAATAAAAATAAGTAAATCTACTGCAAATGCGATTAAATACATAATTTTAGCAGATGCAAAAAAGATTTTTTCATTTAACATAGCAGAAGAAAACAAAAGAGAGTTAGAAATTATTGCAAAACTTTATTTAAATGATAAATTAGATAAAGAATATAAAATAGAAGATTTATTTTAGCAGATATTGAATATCAATATAAAAAATACAGATTATTTATAAATAATCTGCATTTTTATGTAATTTTATAATTAAGAAAATATTAATAATATAGTTCTATAAAAAGCAATTTATATATTTGACATTTGCCGTAATAAAATGATATAATAAGTAAGCTAATAAACGTTTTTGAGGGAGATATTATGAGTAAAGTAATAAAGTTTGGTATAGGTTTTGTTACAGGAAGACCTAATATTTGTAAGCTTATTAATAATACCTGTAAGCATTTAGCAGAACAAGTTAATAAATCAGATGTAAAAATAGAATTAACAATTTTTATACTATTCGATTTACAATATCAATTTACAACAAGAATAGATTTTTATGGACTTATGCCAGATGTATATAAAAATGTTAATATAAAGTATATAACACCAGAAGATTTAGAAGAACAAAAAAAGATATTAATAGGTAAAGAAATATTAACGAAAAAAGAAGCGGATTTATTTTTAGGATATGGTTATGCTAAAGGTAGAAATACTATAATGTATTATGCATTAAAGAAAGAAATAGATTATTTATTATTTTGGGATGATGATGAATATCCTGTAGCATGTCTAAAAGAAGATGAAGACGAAGAAATAACATGGGTAAAACAGGATAATATTATAAACACAATAAATTATATGAAAAAAGCAGATGTGGCTTTAGGTCATAAATGTGGTTATGTATCGCCTATTCCATATATAGAGCTAAAAGAAGATATAAATGAAGACTTATTTAAAGATTATATAGAGGCTGTTTCAAATGAGGCTATATCATGGGAAGGAATAAGAGAGCAATTAGTTAAATATCATGGTTTTAGATATGTTCCAAAAAGCGAATTAGAAGAATCAAAAGTAAGAGAAATAAAATTTGATGGAATTGGAAAGTGGGTATTAGGTTCACCTCTTTGTCTAAACTTTACTCACTTAGATAAAATACCTTCGTTTTATAATCCAGAAGGAGCGAGAGGAGAAGATGCCTTTTTCTCTACATGGTTAGAAAATTCAAAAGTAATTGAAATGCCAGTATATCATTTTCATGATGCTTTCTTAAAGTATACAAATATTTTAAATGAAAAATATCCTAAAAAATTAAGAAAGATAAAAATGGAAGATGAACAAACCACAGAAAGATTTATAAAAGCTTCAATAGGATGGATAAGATATAAACCATTATTTATATATTTAACAGACAGAAAGAATTATAATGAAAAAATAGATCAGATACGTGAAAAATTAAAAATAAGTATACCAGAAGTTAATAAATTATTTGCGAATTCAGATTTAAATTTATTATTACCTGAATTAGAAAAATTTAATTCTAGTGTAAAAAAAGATTATGATGATTATATAAAAACAGATGAGGCTTGGAAAAAAGTAAAAAAGGCAATGACAGAAAATAAGTAATGAATAAATAAAAATGATGTAATAATAATAAAAAGTTGGATTTTTCCAACTTTTTATTATTATATTAAATTTGTAAAAATTTTAATAATTAAATTGATAGAAATCTAAATTGATAAAAATATAAATGCTTAAATTGGTAAAAAATACAAATTTAAGCAAAGAAGGGATATAAGTAAATAGCCAAGAACAAGTATACATAATTTGTTTACTACAAGAAAAAGGAGAGCCTTGTAATTAGCATTAAAACTGAAAAAGGATTGCTTTTTTTATTTAATTATGTTATAATACAAAAGATTGAGAAATAATATAAAAAGTGACAATTGTATTAATTTAATTGTCATATAGAAAGGAGTAATTATGAAAAATGTTGGAATTGTAACTCTTTTTGGAGAATATAACTTTGGAAACAGATTGCAAAACTATGCGGTGCAACAAGTGCTGAAAAAAAACGGATTTAACACAGAGACAATAAAATATATAGGACTAGAAGATGACGTTCCCATTATTCATAATGAAAGAGATGAAAATAGATTAAATAAATTTAAAGACTTTAATAAATATATAAAATTTTCAGATGATATTATGTATAAAGAATATGAGGCTCCACAGAAAATTAAAGAATGTTATGACTATATAGTATTAGGAAGCGATCAAATTTGGAATTTTACATTTGACAAAATCTTTTCAGATAAAGCATTAGGAGCTTTTGTTCCTAGTGAAAAAAGAGTTTCTTTTTCTGCTAGTTTTGGAGTGAATTATATACCTAAAGAGGGTGGCGAAGAGTATAGAATTTGTAAGGAAAATTTGAAAGATATGAAGGCTATATCTGTACGCGAATTTGCTGGAAAGGATATAGTTAAGAATCTAACTGGCAGAGATGATATAGAAGTACTAATAGACCCTACAATGATGCTTGAAAGTACTGAATGGGAAAGCGTAATGAAAAAGCCAGAAAAATTAAAAACAGATAGATTTATATTAAAAACTTTTTTAGGGAATGTTTCAAATAATGCTTGGGATGAAATGAATAGAATTGCAAAAGAAAATGACTGTGAAATTATAGATATTTCAGATAAAAATAGTCCTTATTATGATATGGGACCAGCAGAATTTTTATATTTAGAAAAAAATGCTTTTTTAGTAGCTACAGATTCTTTCCATTCATGTGTATTTGCAATACTTTTTTCAACACCATTTGTTATATTTAAAAGAGAAGATAATCAACTAGAAAGTATGTATTCAAGGATTGAAACATTATTAGAAAAATTTGAAATAGAAAATAGAATGTTTAGTGGAAAAATAACACCAGATATATTAAGCAATGATTATAAGAGAGCTCACGAAATATTAAATGGTGAAAGGAAGAATGCATATAAATTTATAACAAGAGCATTTGAATAAAGAGGTGTTAATATGAAAAAAATAGATACACTAGAAAAAAAGGATTGTTCAGGATGCATGGCATGTATGAATATATGTCCAAAAAATGCAATTATAATGAAAGAAGACAAAAATGGTTTTAAATATCCTAAAATAGATGAAAAATTGTGCATAGATTGTGGTTTATGCTCTAAAGCATGCCCAGTAATAAATAAACTAAAGGAAAATTTATATAATATTAAAGTTTATGCATGTAAGAATAAAGATGAAAATATAAGAAAAAAAAGTTCATCTGGAGGGTTATTTACTTTATTTGCTAAATACATTTTAGATCAAGAAGGGGTTGTATTTGGAGCAAAATATGATGAAAATCTTAGAGTAATTCATGATTATATAGAAAAAGATGATAATATAAATGAATTTAGAGGATCTAAATATGTTCAAAGTGATATAAATAGTACATATGCTAAAGCAAAGAAATTTCTTTCTAATGGAAGAAAGGTACTTTTTACTGGTACACCTTGTCAAATAGAAGGATTAATTACATATTTAGGAAAGAATTATAGTAATTTATATACACAAGATTTCATTTGTCATGGAGTACCATCTCCAAAAGTTTGGAAAAAATATTTAGATTATAAGAAAGAAAAATGTGGAGAAGATCCTATAAAAGTAAATTTTAGAGACAAAGAAGTTTTAGGATGGAGCAATTTTCAAGTTAAATATAAATATAAAAGTAAAGATGAGATTGTTCACCATGATGATGATTATTATATGAATTTCTTTTTAAGAAATTATGATTTGAGAGAATCTTGCTATAATTGTCATTTTAAGAAAATTCGCAGAAATTCTGATTTAACAATAGCAGATTTTTGGGGAATAAATGAAATTTTACCAGAATTTAACGATGAAAAGGGAATATCTTCATTAATTATAAATTCAAATAAAGGGCAAGAAATTTTCGATAATATAAAATCTAGGATAGACTTTGTAGAAGTGAGTATAGAAGATATCATAAAACATAATTCACCATTATATGTTTCAGTGCCATATAATGAAAAAAGGGAAAAGTTTTTTGATTATTTGGATAATTATAATTTTGAAGATATAATAAACGAATTTTTAGAAAACAAATAGGAAAGAAGGTATAAAGGTGAAAATTAGCCATAAAAAACAAAAATATATAGGAAATGTATTAAAAATTTTACAAGGTTTTAAAATTAAATCACCAGAAGAAACAATAGATAAAATAATAAATGATAATTGCTCAATAACAAGATTTGGCGATGGGGAATTTGATATGATTTTAGGTAAAGGAATGAAATATCAAACATATAATGAGCAATTAGGAAGAAGGTTGGAACAAGTTCTAAAAAGTAATGATGAAAAGCTACTTATAGGAATAAACAATGTAATTGACTTAAAATATTCAGAAAATTACAATGATTTTGCTAATAACTTTTGGAAAGGATGGCTACGCAGTAATAAATTTAAGCTATTAAAGTTATTATCTAAAAATAAACAATATTATTCGTCAAACATTACTAGATTTTATATAGATTATAAAGATAAAACTAATGTAAAAAAATATGTGGAAAAGCTAAGAGGTATATGGGACAAAAAGGATATTTTAATAGTTGAAGGAGAATATAGTAGATTAGGAGTAGGAAATGATTTATTTGACAATGCAAATTCTATAGAAAGAATTATATGTCCTTCAGAAAATGCTTATGATATATATGATAAAATACTTTCAGAAACTAAGAAATATGGAGAAAATAAGTTAATCCTTTTAGCTGTAGGGCCTACTGCAACCATATTGGCTTATGATTTATATGAAGCAGGTTTTAGGGTTATTGACATTGGACATGTTGATATAGAATATGAATGGTTTCTAAGAAAGGCAACTGAAAAAATAAAAATAGAAACAAAATATGTTACAGAAGTAAAAGACGGAGAAAATAACATACAAGATATCAGTGATGAAAAGTATGAGAAAGAGATTGTTTCTAAAATTCTATAATATAAAATTTACAAAAATATAAATATATGTTATAATTTCAAACAGTTTTAAACTATAATAACATTTGACAAAAAGAGGTTAAAAATGTATTTAATAGTAGGTCTCGGAAACCCAGGAAAAGAGTATGAAAATACAAGGCATAATATGGGGTTTAAAGTATTAAATAAATTATCAAAAAAATATAATATACCTATTACCAAGAGTAAATTTAATGGAAAATACGGTACAGGGATAATAGAAAATGAAAAAGTAATTTTATTAGAGCCACAAACATATATGAACCTTAGTGGAGAAGCTATAAAGCCAATGCTAGATTTTTATAAAGTGGATTATTCAAATTTACTTGTTATTTATGATGATATAGATGTAGAACCAGGCAAAGTAAAAATTAGAACAAAAGGTGGACCTGGTACGCATAATGGAATGAAGTCTGTTGTAAAAGAAATAGGAACAGAAGAATTTCCAAGAATAAGAGTTGGTATAGGACAGCCTATAATAAAACTTGCCATGATAGATTATGTTATAGGATATGTTCCAGAAGAAGAATTAACAATATTAGAAGAAGGTATAGAAAAAGCAGAAAAAGCTATAGAAGAAATTTTAAAACATGGAATAAATTATGCAATGAATAAGTTTAATTAAGCTTATTATAAGAGAGGATTTGTATGCAAGAATTAATTATAAACAGTGATGGAGTATATAAACAAATAGCACTCGTAGAAAATGGTAAGTTAGTAGAAAGATATGAAGAAAGACCAGATATGCATAGATTAGAAGGGAATATTTACCTTGGAAGAGTAGAAAATGTATTACAAGGAATGCAAGCTGCATTTGTAAATATAGGTGAAGAAAAAAATACATTTATGCATATAAAAGATGTTATTCCTAAAGTTAGTAATGAAACTGGAAATAAAAATGAATTATTAAGTAAATATGACATAAAAGATTATATAAGGGTAGGTATGCCAATTTTAGTACAAGTAAAAAAAGATAGTACAAATAAAAAAGGTGCAAGAGTATCTACTAATATTAGTTTACCTGGAAGATTTGTAGTGCTTTTACCAGATACTAATTTTATTACAATTTCTAAAAAAATAACTGACCTTAATAAAAGAAAAGAATTGCAAAAAATAGTTCAAGAAGAATTACCAAAAAATTATGGAGCAATTGTTAGAACATCTGCAGAAAATAAAGATATAGAATTTATAAAAAGAGATATAAAAAGTTTAGTTAAATTATGGGAATTAATACAAGAAAATTTTACAAATATTAAAAAAGAAAAAAATATAGAACCAACTTTAATATACGAAAATGAAGGAATTATAGGAAAGCTATTAACAGATTTAATAGATCAAAATTTAGAAAGAATAGTAACAAATGATATAGAAATACATGAAAAAATTTCAAATATATTAGAGCAGTCTGGAGCAAATAATATTAAATTAGAATTAAGAAAACAAGCAAATATATTAGATTTGTATGACTTACAAAGTCAAATAGAAAAAGCAAAAAGTAGAAAAATATGGCTTAGATGTGGCGGATTTATTACAATAGACAAAACAGAAGCTTTAACTGCAATAGATGTAAATTCTGGAAAATATATTGGTGGAAAAGATTTAGAACAAACAGTATATAGAGTAAATAGAGAAGCTACTATAGAAATAGCAAAACAGCTAAGATTAAGAGATATTGGTGGAATTATTATTATAGATTATATAGATATGGAAAAAGATGAAACAAAAAATAAAATACTAGAAGAGTTAAATGAATGTTTAAAAAAGGACAGGTCCAAGAATCAAATTATTGGATTTACTCCTTTAGATTTATTAGAAATGACAAGAAAACATATGTGTAGTAATGATTAAAAGCAAATTTAGACCGTATGGTCTACAATTTGCTTTTTTTTGAAATAGGCTATAAAATGGATAAAGTAATTTTGACATAAATTTGAATTTATAAATTATTTAAAGTTATATAAAAATAACCAAAAATAAATTATATATAATTTAAATCTTATATCAAAAAAATATAAATGAAAGGAACGAAGAAGTTCTATGAAAAAGAATAAAAGAAAAATTTATGAAGGTGAAGTTTTAAAAGATTACAGAGAGCTAGTAGACAGATATAAAACTAGATATGCTAATAATATTGCATTTGAGTACAAAAAAGAAGTGCATGATAAAGAACATATAAAAATAACATATGCAGAATTTGCAAGAGACATAGAAGCATTAGGGTCTGGATTACTTACTTTAGATTTCATAAATAAAAGAGTTGCAATAATATCTCCAAATAGGTATGAATGGTGCACTAGTTATTTAGCTGTTGGAACAGCAGGACTTACAGTAGTTCCATTAGATAAGTCATTACCAAATAATGAAATAGAAAGTCTAATTGTAAGAAGCAAAGTAGAAGCAGTTATATTTGATAAAAAGTATGCAGAAGTATTTAATAAGATAAAACAAGAAGAAACATCTAATTTGAAATATTATATTTGTATGGATAACTTAGAAGATTTTACAAAGTATGGAGATATTTTAAATAAAGGAAAAAAACTATTGGATTTATGCATAACAGAACAAAATGTTATTAATAAAAAAAATAATAATTTAGAAAATAGTAAAGAAAACAAAAATGAAGTAAAAGATAGCAAATTAAAAAGCAAATTAGATGGAGAACTTAATAATGTAAATAAATATTTAAATGTTAAATTAAATCCGAATGAAATTTCTATTATTTTATTTACATCTGGAACAACATCTATAGCAAAGGCAGTAGCCTTATCTCAGTCTAATATTTGTGCAGATATTACAGCTTTAAGTCAAATTGCAAAAATATATGAGACAGATAGATTTTTATCATTTTTGCCATTACACCATACTTTTGAGTCAACAACTACTTTTTTATATGGAACATCATGTGGAATTACAATAGTATTTTGTGATGGATTAAAATATATACAAAAAAATTTGAAGGAATTTAATATAACAGGTTTTGTTTGTGTTCCATTAATGTTAGAAATAATGTACAAAAAAATGATGAAAACAATTGAAGAACAAGGAAAATCAAAGCTTGTTAATACTATGAGAAAAGTAACAAGAGGACTATTAAAAATAAAAATAGATGTAAGAAGAAAAGTATTTAAACAAATTTTGGAGGCATTAGGACCAAATTTGAGGATGTTTATATCTGGTGGAGCTGCAATAAGTGTAGATGCGATAAAAGCTTTTAGAGATATAGGTATTAATCTTTTACAAGGATATGGACTAACAGAAACATCACCAGTTCTTGCAGGAGAAAATGATAAATATAAAAGAGATGGTTCAGTAGGTTTTGCTCTTCCAGGAATAGAAATAAAAATAGATAATCCAAATAATGAAGGAATAGGAGAAATAATTGCTAAAGGGCCAATAATAATGCATAAATATCTAGATAATGAAGAAGCAACAAAAGAAGTTTTAAAAGACGGATGGTTTTATACAGGAGACCTTGGTAAATTTGACAAAGACGGTTTTTTATTTGTAACCGGAAGAAAAAAGTATGTTATTGTATTAAAAAATGGTAAAAATATATTTCCAGAAGAATTAGAAATATTAATAAATAAATTAGATTATGTGTCAGAATGTATGGTGTTTGGTAAACCAGATAAAGAAGATGATTTAAAAATATGTGCTAAAATTGTGTATAATAAAGAAATAATGGAACAATTATATCATAATAAAAATAAACAAGAATACCATAATATAATTTGGCAAGATATTCGTAACAATATAAATAAACAAATGCCAGCATATAAATATATTAGAGAAATAATAGTAACAGATGAACTTCTTATAAAAACTACAACGCAAAAAGTAAAACGTAATGCAGAAATGGAAAAAATTTTGAGCATTTAAATAAAAACCTAAAAATACCATTTACTTATTTTTTCTAATATGTTAAATTATTAGTATAGTAATTATTTGGAGGAAAAGAAATGCCAAAAGACAGAAGAAAAGATAAAAGGAAAATTACAAGAATTAAAGATTTACTAACAATGAGAAATTTTTTAATTATTGTAGCAATTTTAGCAGTAATTATATGTATTTCAAGTGGAATTATGATTTACAGAAATTATCAAGATAAGCAATTACTTGCTAAGCAAAAAGAGGAGTTAGATAAGCAAATAGAGTCTATTTTTACAGAGACATTAAATAATATTTCATCAACAAATGAAGAAGTAAATAAAATGGATAAGTTAGTAAGAATTTCTACTGTAGGAGATATATTATGTGGCGACGAAATGCTTATGGACGCTAAAAATAAGGACAATAGTTATGACTTTAATAGTATATTTAAAAATATAAATCCATTTATAGAAAGAAGTGACCTAGTAATAGGCACAATGGAAACTAATTTTACAAATGCTCAATTTTCTGGATATAATAAATCAAATTCGCCAAGGGAATTTGCAATGGCAGTAAAGAAAGCAGGTATAAATGTAGTAAGTTTAGCACATAATCATGCTTTGGATTATGGAATAAACGGACTAAAAGACACAAAAAAGTATTTGCAAGAAATGAATTATGATGTTTTAGGAGATAGACTTGAAGAAAATAATATATTAATAAAAGATGTAAATGGCGTAAAAATTGCATTTTTAGCATATACATATGGAGTAAATGAAGAGCAGAGTAAAACAAGCAAAGAGCTAGAGACCGTAAACATTTTTAGTGAAGAGCAAGCAAAAAAAGACATAGAATATGCAAAACAAAAATCAGACACAATTTGTGTGTTAATGCATTGGGGAGATATGTATTCAAACGAAGTAAGTGAAGGACAAAGAAAAATTGCCGATTTTTTAGTAGATAATGGAGTAACTTTAATAATAGGAACACATCCTGCAACTGTTCAGCCAATGGAAATAAGACAAAATAAAGAAGGAAAAAATGTCTTAGTAGCATATTCTTTAGGAAATTTTTGTTCATCAATTGTAGAAGATAATGCAAAAGTAGAATTAATTTTAAACATAGAACTTAGAAAAAGTGGAGAAACTGGTGAAGTTTTTTTAAGAAAAGTGGATTATACTCCTTTATATATGCTAGATAATGGTACAGCATCAGAAAATAGGTATGAAATAATAGATATGAAAAATGCTGCATTCCAATATGCAAGTGGAAAAGGAACAATAACAAGAAATACGTATAACAAATTAATAAGTGGACTTGATTTATTAGAAAATGTATTAAAACAAGAATAAAGTACTTAAAATGTAAAGTAACCTAAGATAAAATATTTAAAGGTTACTTTATATTTATAATTAAATGATATAATAAATAGTATAAAAAAGAGGTGTAAAAATGAAGGTAGGATTTGTTTCATTAGGGTGTAGTAAAAATTTAGTAGATACAGAAAAAACAATAGATATATTTAAAAAACACGGATATGACATAGTAAATAATCCAAAAGAAGCGGAAATTATAGTTATAAATACTTGTGGTTTTATAGAAACTGCAAAAGAAGAGGCTATAAATACAATACTTGAAATGGCAGAGTATAAAAAAGAAAACTGTAAATATATAATTGCAATGGGGTGTTTAGTTCAAAGATATAGAGACGAATTAGAGAAGTCGCTACCAGAAGTGGATTTGTTTATTAAATATGATGAATATGATACAATTTGGAGTCAAATAGATAACTTAATAAATAAAGATATAATTCATGAAAAAGAAGAAGATATTCCTTTTAATAAATTACAAGATAGAGTAATAACAACTGGAGATAATTTTGCATATGTAAAAATTGCAGATGGATGTAATAATTGCTGTACATTTTGTGCAATTCCATATATTCGTGGTAGGTTTGAAAGTAGACCAATGGAAGATATTATAGATGAAGTAAAGAAATTAGCTAAAAGTGGTTACAAAGAAATAATATTAATAGCTCAAGATACAACAAAATACGGAATAGACATATATGGTAAGCCAAAGCTTGCAGAATTATTAAAAAAATTATGCAAAATAGACGGAATAAAGTGGATTAGATTTCTGTATGCATATCCAGAGACAATTGATGATAAATTAATAAAAGTAGTAAAGAAAAACGAAAAAATATGTAAATATTTTGATATTCCAATTCAACATATATCAGATTCAGTATTAAAAAGAATGAATAGAAAAAGTAATTCAGAAAGTATAGAATTATTAATAAAAAAATTAAGAGAAAAAATACCAAATGTAATAATAAGAACAACAGTAATGGTAGGATTTCCTGGGGAAACACAAGAGGATTTTGAAAAACTATGCAATTTTGTAGAAAGCGCAAAATTTGACAAATTAGGAGCATTTGCATATTCAAAAGAAGAAGGAACACCAGCAGCAAAGTTAAAAGAACAAGTACATCCAATGACCAAAAAAGCTAGATATAATAAAATAATGGAAATACAGCAAAAAGTATCAGAAGAGAATTTAAATAAATATATAGGAAAAGAACTTGAAGTGTTAGTAGAAGGGAAAACCATAGACGGAAAATATTATGTATGTAGAAGTTATATGGATGTACCAGATATAGATGGATTAATATACTTGAACAATTCAAAAGAATTGAAAATTGGCGATTTTGTTAAATGTACAATAAAATCTTCAATAAATGAATACGACTTACTTGGTGAGTAAAAAACTGAAAATTTTAATAGAACTGTAATTTAATAAAAAACCTTTTTATGATATTTTTATTTTATCATAAGAAGGTTTTTTTTTAACTTTACACAAATTTTTCGATGTGCTCTAAAAAGGTTTTTTGAAGCTTTACACAAATATTCGATATACTATTATAAGAAGTTTTTTACTTCACACAAATTATTGTGTATACTCCAGTTTTTTTAACTAAAAATAGCAAATTTGTTATAAATGTTTATAATTAATAATTTTCTGCGTTTACTTCAAAGAAAGCTTGTGGATGATTGCAAACTGGGCAAACCTCTGGAGCTTCTGTTCCTACATGAATATGTCCACAGTTTCTACATTTCCATACAGTTATACTTCCTTTTTTAAATACTTCACCATTACCTAAATTGTCTATTAATTTTCTATATCTTTCTTCATGGTGTTTTTCAACTTCTGCTATTCCTCTAAATTTAGCAGCTATTTCAGTAAAGCCTTCTTCATCTGCAACTTTAGCAAAGTTTTCATACATATCTGTCCATTCATAGTTTTCACCAGCTGCTGCAGAATGCAAATTTTCCATTGTATTTCCAATTCCACTTAAATATTTAAAATGAATCTTTGCATGCTCTTTTTCATTTTCTGCAGTTTCTAAAAATATAGCTGCAATTTGCTCATATCCTTCTTTTTTTGCTACACTAGCAAAATATGTGTATTTGTTTCTTGCTTCTGACTCTCCTGAAAAAGCTGCTTTTAAATTAGCTTCAGTTCTTGAACCTTTTAATTCCATGTTAATTCCTCCTACAATAAATTTGAGAACTATTCTCACTTTGCAAATAATATATCATTATTTGCAAAAAGTCAATAATTAAATAGGATAAATTGTTTAACTTGTAATTCATTTATTATATTGTTTTAATAATTTATTTTAGAAATTTTTTACAGCATTAGGTAAGTGAAATTGTTTGAAAAATATTCCAAGTAGCAGTTGTTAATAAGCATAAGATAATTCCACAAACAGTAGGAATTAAAAATGCAAGTATTGTGTATTTTAAACTGCCAGTTTCTTTTTTTATTGTCATTAAAGTAGTTCCGCATGGAAAATGCATTAATGACATAATCATTATATTAATTGCTGTAAGTAAAGTCCAACCATTATTTAACAGAATTTGAGAAATATTTTCTAGATTTTCTAGATGTAGTAATGTTCCTGTTTTTGCATAACTCATTAAGATAATTGGCAGAACAATTTCATTTGCAGGTAGACCAAGTAAAAATGCGGTAATTATATATCCATCTAAACCTAAGAGTTTTCCAAAAGGGTCAAAAAAGTTAGCGACATATGTTAATATACTTATGTCATTTATTTGAATATTTGCAAATAACCATATTACAAGCCCTGCTGGAGCTGCTATGGCTATAGCTCTACCCAATACAAGAATAGTTTTATCAAATATTGACCTTACGATAGTTTCAAAAATTTTAGGCTTTCTATAAGGAGGAAGTTCTAGTGTAAAGGAAAAAGGAATTCCTTTTAATATTGTTTTAGAAAGAATTTTAGACACAAAAAGAGTCATGAATACACCTAACACAATTACAAATAAGACTACAATTGTAGCTATTATTGATGATGAAAAACCACCAGTAATTCCTCCAAAAAATATAGTAGCTATTGTTATTAAAAATGGAAAACGACCATTACAAGGAACAAAACAGTTAGTTAATATAGCAATTAACTTTTCTCTTGGTGAGTCTATTATTTTTGTACCAACAACGCCGGCTGCATTACAGCCAAAACCCATGCACATAGTAAGAGCCTGCTTTCCAGAAGCACAAGCTTTCTTGAAAAATTTGTCTAAGTTAAAAGCAATTCTAGGTAAATATCCCAAATCTTCTAAAATGGTAAATAATGGGAAAAATATAGCCATAGGTGGGAGCATAACTGCAATAACACAGGTTAATGTAGAGTAAATTCCATCTACAAGCAAACTAGTAAGCCAATTAGGACAATGTATATAGTTAAAAAATATTAATATTTTTTCTTGTATAAAAGCAAAAAAGTTAGACAAAAGTTCAGAAGGGTAGTTTGCACCAACAATAGTAAGCCAAAATATTAAACCTAAAAATAAAACCATAATAGATATGCCAAATTTTTTTGAAGTTAATATTTTATCTATTTTTCTATCTGTACTATTATAATTTTCCTTGTTGTGCTTACAAACCAATTTTGAAAGCATTTCAGCATTAAAGAATATTTCAGTAATAACTTTATCATTAAAATTTTCTTTCGAAATATTACTTTTTTCTAATCTAGAATAGGCCTTAATTAAAGCATCTTGTATTAAACTTGATGATAAATCTATGTCTAAATTTTCACTAATAGAAGATAAAATTTTTTTATCCCCTTCTATTAATTTTATAGAAATCCATCGAGCTAAATATTTATTTTCATCATTTAACAAATTAGAGACAAGAGGCTCTAAAATATAAATACTTTCCTCAATAGCGGCACCATAATTTAATTTTGTAGGAGTATTTGTAGTTTTTTTTGTACAGATATTTTCAATTTCTTGAATTAACATTTTTAGAGTTTTTTTATTTTTGGCAATTGTACCAACAACAGGAATTCCTAAGCGTTCTGAAAGCAATTTTAGATTTACGTCAATTCCTTTTCTTTTAGCTTCATCAAGTAAATTAACGCATAAAATAACATTAGGTGTTATTTCTAAAGCTTGATAAACTAAGTTTAAGTTCCTTTCTAAACATGTAGCATCTACAACAATTAAAAGTGCATTAGATTTTCCAAAACATATAAAATTTCGTGCAATTTCCTCTTCTTCAGAGTGTGACATTAAAGAATATGTACCAGGTAAATCTACTAATAAATAATTTTGGTTTTTGAAAGAACATATACCACTAGCATTTTCAACAGTTTTTCCAGGCCAATTACCTGTATGTTGGTGTAATCCAGTTAAGCCATTAAAAATAGTAGATTTGCCAACATTAGGATTTCCAGCTAATGCAATTGTGTAATTATGTAAGATGTTCTTTTTTTGGATTAGTTTAGATAACATAGTTCCTCCTTGTAGTTAAAAGATAATTTACTTAAATTACCTAAGATTATTTTTAATATATTTATCTTTCATATATAAAAATGTAGTGGGCTATATATTTTATGAATAATCTTAGTTAATGTGCTTATATAATAAAACGCAAAAAATTAATTTAAAATTGTAATATCATATTAATGAAATATTATTAAATTATAACAATAATATTTTTAGCATCTTCCATTCTAATAGCAATAACAGTTCCATGTATTTCATAAGCTGTAAGTTCTCCAGCAGGACTTTTTAAAATTGGAACAATAGTAGAACCTTCTATCAATCCTAAATCTAATAATCGTCTTTTTATTGATCCAGAACAGTTTAAGTATTTAATTTTTACAGGAGTATTTAAAGCTATTGTATTTAAAGAAGTTTTCATAAGTTTTTACCATTCCTTTGATTAAATTTACTATTATATTTTATGTAGAATATAAAAAAAACGTGAAAAGTATCTAATCAGAAAATTAATGAAATAAATATTAAAAAAATATAACACATATAAAAAACTAATATAAAATGTAAATAAAATAAAAAATAGATACATATAAAAAATTATAAAAGTATAAAAAACTAATGACTTTTTAAATTTGTTATAATATAATAAAGAAAACTAGAATAAGAAAGGAAGAAAATAATGGAAAAAGTAAGAGGATTTGAAATAGCAAAAGGATTTGAAGATAAAAATATTAATTTGCCAGAAAGAAAAACAAAATATTCTGCAGCATATGATTTAGAAGCAGCAGAAGATACTGTTATACCAGCATTTAAAATGGGAATGAAACCAACTTTAATAAAAACAGGATTAAAAGCTTATATGATGCCAGACGAAGTATTAATAATAGTACCAAGAAGTTCTGGACCAAAAAAACAAGGAATTTTATTTCCTCATAGCATGGGAGTTATAGATAAAGATTATTATGGTAATGAAGATAATGATGGACATATATTTGTTCAATGTATTAATATTAAAGACGAAGATGTTATAATAAAAAAAGGAGAAGCAGTAGCACAAGCCATTTTCCAAAAATATTTAATGATAGATGGAGACAATGCAGAAGGAATAAGAAAAGGAGGATTTGGTTCAACAAGTAAATAAAAATTTAACACAATTATCAATTATATATAGACAAATTATAAAGACAAACTATAATTAGAAAAGTATAAATTATGGTAAATTGTAAAAGTAAAATATAGTTTGTAAAACTAAAATAAATTGTAAGATTAATACAAGAAAAAACAAAAATAGATGGTAAAAGTTTTGACTTTTGCCATTTTTTATAGTATAATAGAAGTGTAGTTGAAAAGAAAGAATAACCTTCCTAACTCAACAAAATATTATGAAAAACGTTGAAAGGAGCTGATACTTACATGTTTAATGTAGGAGATAAAATTGTATATCCAATGCATGGAGCTGGAACAATAGATGCAATAGAAAATAAAAACATATTAGGAGAGGAGCAATCGTATTACGTAATAAAAATGCCTGGTGAAGTTAAGGTAATGGTTCCAACAGAAAAAGCAGAACAAATTGGAGTTAGAAGTGTTATAAATAAAGAAGAGGCAAGTAAAGTTATAGCAGTTTTAGAACATAACGAAACAGAAATGTCTCAAAATTGGAATAAAAGATATAGAGACAATATGGATAAAATGAAAAGTGGAGATGTATATGAAGTTGCAGACGTAGTAAGAAATCTCGCTTTTAAGCAAAAAGAAAAAGGTAGCTTATCTACAGGAGAAAAGAAAATGTTCTCAAATGCTAAACAAATTTTAATTAGTGAGTTAGTTTTAGCAGAACATGCTTCAGCAGAAGAAGTAGAGCAATTAATAGACAATAAAATAAATGTATCTTTCGACGAATATAAATTACCTCATGAAGAAACAAACTTAAATAATAATGTTGTAAATAAATTTATTCCATTTAACAATGACGGAACAACAAATGTATAAAATATATTACAAAAATGCACCACGTTTAGTAACCATAGTAAATATTATGGCAATCTTAACGGAGGTGCTTTTTAATGTAATATTTTGTAAAATATCAATTCTTTTATGTAAATTAAATTGCATAGAAGGATTTAATTATTTTATGTCGAATAATATTAATATATGAAGAAAGGTAAATAAAATTGTTTAGATATAGTGATGAAGTTATAGAAGAAGTTAAAAGTAGTAATGATATAGTAGATGTAATTTCTCAGTATGTGACTTTAAAAAGAAGTGGAAGAAACTTTTTTGGGTTATGTCCATTTCATAAAGAAAAGTCACCTTCTTTTTCTGTTTCTCCAGACAAACAAATATTTCATTGTTTTGGTTGTGGAGTAGGAGGAAATGTTATACATTTTGTAAGCAAAATAGAGAATATATCTTTTATGGAAACAATGGAAATGCTTGCAAATAGAGCAGGTATTACACTTCCTACATTAAATAATAACGAAGACGACAAAACTTTACATTTAAAATCAAGAGTTTATGAAATAAATGCAGCAGTTGCAGAATTTTATCACGAAAATTTGTATAAACCAACATCTAAGTTAGCTCAAGAATATGTAAAGAAAAGACGTTTAGATAATAAAACTTTAAAGGCATTTTCCATAGGGTATTCTGGAAATTATGATGACACATATAAATTTTTAAAAGATAAAGGCTTTACAGATGAGGAAATTTTGGCATCATGTTTAGTTTCAAGAGGAAAAAATGGAGGATTTATAGATAAATTTAGAAATAGATTAATGTTTCCAATTAAAGATGTTAGAGATAGAGTAATTGCATTTGGAGGAAGAGTTTTAGACGATAGCAAACCTAAATATATAAATTCACCAGAGAATATTGTCTATAGTAAAGGAAGGCACTTGTTTGGATTAAATGTTGCAAAAAAGAGTGACTGTAAAAAAATTTTAATAGTAGAAGGATATATGGATACAATTTCTTTATATCAAAGAGGCATTACTAATGTAGTAGCATCACTCGGAACAGCACTTACAGAAGCACAAGGAAGGCTTTTAAGAAGGAGCTGTGAGCAAGTAATACTTGGATATGATGCAGATGGTGCTGGACAAGCTGCTATTATAAGAGGAATGGATATTTTACAAGATTTAGGTTGTGACATTAGAGTTTTACAAATACAAGGTGCAAAAGATCCAGATGAATTTGTAGTAAAATATGGTCCAGATAAATTTAAATATTATATGGATAGAGCAATATCTTTAGTAGAATTTAAAGTTAAAGTTTTAAAAAAAGAATTAGATATAGAAAATGTTAACGATAAAATAAAATTTTTGAATCAAATAGCTAAATTACTTTCAAAAATAAATAATAGTGTTGAAAGAGAAATTTACATAGATAAAATATCAAAAGATTATGAAATTTCAAAAGAAGCAATACAAGCAGAAATAAATAAATTAATATATTCTAATAATGTTGGAGCAAAAGTTTTACAAAGGCCAGTTAAAACCAAGATTGTGGAAGAAACTGTGCAAAAAGTGGATGAAGCAACTATAAAAAGAGAAAATATGGTAATTTATCTTTTAATAAATTATCCAGAAAATAGTTATAATAAGTTAAAAAGTATATCAATAGATAATTTTAAAAACGAAATAAACAAAAATATTATAAAAAAATTGTATGAGCACTTAGAAAAAGGTAATATTAATACTAATGATGTTATGAATTGGTTTGAAGACTCTAAAATAATTAACCATTTATCAGAGATAATGTCATATGATTTTGAAATTTCGGATGTAGATAAAGCTATAGATGATGTTATTGCTATTTATAAAAAAGAAAGTTTAGTAAATAGAAGAAATAGTATTTTAAAGGAATTAGAAAATGTGAATACATCAGAAGAGGGAAAATTGCTTGAAAAAGAGTTAAATAATGTTATTATACAACTGGCGAAAATGAAATAGGAGGTATAATATGGAGAAGAAAGAAAATAAAGTAGAAGAAGTTGTAAAAAGTGAAGAAGAAATTATAAAAAAAGATAAAAAGAAAAAAGATATTGCTAAAAAGGAAGATAATGTAATGGAAAAAGAAAATAATAAAAAGGAAGTTGCTTTAGATAGCAATAAAAAATCAAACTTAGAGAGTAAAAATAATAATATCAAAAAAGAAGAACAAGAAAAGGTAATGAATATAATAAAAAGGGCAAAAGAAAATGGTAAAATTACTTATGGAGAACTTGCAAACGAATTACAAGATACAAATCCAGAGCAACTTGATAAGATTTTCGATACTTTTGAAGATTTAGGTGTAGATATAAAAGATAGTGATGACTTAGATATAGAGCCAGACATTGATGATTTAGAAGAAATGGAAAATATAAAGGTAGAAGATGTAGATCTTACCAATATGGATGGGGTTAGTATAGATGACCCTGTAAGAATGTATTTAAGAGAAATAGGAAAAATTCCTTTATTAACATATGACGAGGAACTAGATTTAGCTAAGAAAATATTAACAGGTGACGAAGAAGCGAAGCAAAAACTTGCAGAATCAAATTTAAGATTAGTTGTAAGTATTGCTAAAAAATATGTTGGAAGAGGAATGCTTTTCTTAGATTTAATACAAGAAGGAAATATGGGATTAATAAAAGCAGTAGAAAAGTTTGATTATACTAAAGGATATAAATTTAGCACATATGCAACTTGGTGGATAAGACAAGCCATAACAAGAGCTATAGCAGATCAAGCAAGAACTATAAGAATTCCAGTTCATATGGTAGAAACAATAAATAAATTAATAAGAACATCAAGACATTTATTACAAAAAAATGGTCGTGAACCTACTCCAGAAGAGATTGCAGAAGAAATGGAAATTCCAGTAGAAAAAGTAATGGAAATACAAAAAATAGCACAAGATCCTGTATCTTTAGAAACACCTATAGGAGAGGAAGATGACAGCCACTTAGGGGACTTTATTCAAGATGATGACAGTCCAGCACCACAAGACTCAGCGGCATATACTATGCTTAAAGAACAATTAAACGATGTTATGGGAACATTAACATCTAGAGAAGCAAAAGTATTAAGATTAAGATTTGGGTTAGAAGATGGAAAAGCAAGAACCCTTGAAGAAGTAGGAAAAGAATTTAATGTAACTCGTGAAAGAATAAGGCAAATAGAAGCAAAGGCATTAAGAAAGTTAAGACATCCAAGTAGAAGTAAAAAGTTAAGAGATTATATGAACTAAAAAGTTATGAATAGAGCATATTTTACTAATTTACAAATAGGGTACAGATTAAATCAAAATCTTATTAAATATAGAAAAATAGCAAAAACTGGGAAATGCTGTATTGACAAATACTCCATGTTATGTTAAACTAAATATAGTGTTTTAATATGAAGGGAAGGTATATAACTTTTTAGTTATAGAAAAAAATATGAGTATTTTAGAAAAAATAAAAAATGGATTTAATAGGTTTTGGAATGAAGACTTAGGACCAGACATAGATGATGAAAATGAAAATGATTTCCCAGAAGATGTAAAAGATGAGCTTATGACTTCAAAAAATGGACGTGTATCAGACTTAGAAAAAGCTCAAGAACAATTATGGGAAGAAAAACCAACAAAGCGTTCTCAACTTGCAGAAAAATTAGCAGTACATGAAGATGGTTCTATTAAAGGAAATACAATAAAAGGACAAACAATTAATACAGAAAAAACAGTAAAAGAGCAAGAAAATAATATAAAGAAACAAAATGCTGCTACTGAAACTACTAGAGGGAGAAAACCTAAACAAGTTGACGATAGTGAAATAATACATTAAATAGAATTATATTAATAAAATATAATAAGTACAAAAATTAATAAGATTAAAATTAAAATAAATTGGATTAATTGAAAAATTAAATGCAATTTTTAAAAATAATTTGTCAAGAAATTTTTAAATTTTCTTGACAAATTATAATTATGAAAGTATAATATTACTTACGTGATATGGCGACGTAGCTCAGTTGGCTAGAGCATTCGGTTCATACCCGAAGGGTCATGTGTTCGAATCACATCGTCGCTACCAAAGTTTTAGAAAATGGCTAAAAATAAGGTGTTTCAAGAGCTTTGAAACACCTTATTTTTTCTGTTCCCGACTTTTTCCCGACTCAGTTTAAGATAGAGTTCAATTTAAAATAAATCAGAATGAGTACCAGTTCTTGATACTGTTAAAGTTAATTCATTATTTTCAACTTTATAAATTAAGAGCCAATCAGGTTGTATATGACACTCTCGAAAATCGTTTATAATTTCCAGTAAGATAGTGCTCTTTATATTTTGGAGAAAGAGGCTTCTCTGCTGCAATTAATTGAATAGTTTGTTTCAATAAATCAATATTATAGCCTCTTTTTTTTATTAATTTATAGTCTTTCTTAAATTGATTAGAATATTTTACTTTTAGCACTATTTATCCAACTCCTCAAACATTTCATCCACACTATCAAAAGTTTTACTTAGATTTTTTCCGTTTTTAACGTCCTCCATTGCTTGAATAGTTTCTTTATTATATTTTGGCTTTTCAATTTTAAAGGGAATACCATTGTGTAAAATGACTTGATTTAAAAATACATTAACTGCTTCTGTAATAGATAAACCTAAATCATTTAAAGTTTGCTCTGCTCTTGCTTTTACAGATGGTTCAATTCTTATATGCAAAGTATCAGTTTTAGCCATTTTAATCACCTCCATAGGATTATTATATTCATTGTATCACGATTTATACACAAAAGCAATACAAAATATTTTTTTATAATTTATTTTGCTTGGAACTGTCGATAAGAGATGGAGATGAACTAGAAAAATATAATGTAAAAAGGTTGAAGATGTTGATTGAAGAAATCAAATTAGATGAAGAAATGTCCAAAGAAGATAATGATTTGTACGATTGAGGAGCCAAAGGAAGGTCACGATAAGTGACCTTCCTTTTTGCATAAATAAAGCAAGATGTGCATATTTAATAATAAATGTATATTATTGATATAAAAATAGGTGATTATATGAATAACAAAAAATTTAGATGTGTTACATTTTCCTTAAAAAATAAATTATATATTATAATTTTTTGCAGTTTTATTTTGTGTTTAGTATTGTTTTCAAATACCAATTTAGCTTCTGCAAAAGAAGGGCTTTTTCTGTGGGCAAATTCTGTTGTACCTACTCTTTTTCCATTTTTTGTAGCGACAGAACTTATGAATAATACTAATTTTATTCCAATGCTTGGAAAATACCTAAATAAGTTTATGAGACCTATTTTTAAAGTACCAGGAGAAGGTGCATATGCTTTCTTAATGGGAATGATTAGTGGATATCCAGTAGGTGCAAAAATTGTATGTCATTTAAGAGAAAAAGGGCTTTGTACAAAAGATGAAGGAGAAAGAATGCTTGCTTTTACTAATAATTCTGGGCCTTTGTTTATAATAGGAACAGTTGGAATAAGTTTATTTGGAAATCAAACTATTGGAATTATTCTGCTTATTACTCATATATTGGCATGTATTACAGTTGGAGTTTTATTTGGATTTACTAAAAAAAATGAAAATATAAAATGGGATAGATATAATGTAAAAAATAGAAATAGTGAAGAAAAAACTTTAGGAGGAATTTTAGGAGATAGCATAAAAAATGCAATTAGCACAATACTTATAATTGGTGGATTTGTGGTAATATTCTCTATAATAATTTCTATATTAAATAATAGCTATATTTTAGATATGATTTCTAAATTTATTTCACCTGTTTTAACAAATTTTGGAATGAATTTTGAATTTACTAAACCTATATTAGCAGGTATTATAGAACTTACAAATGGATTAAAACTTGTAAGCGAAACAGCAATTGTAAATTACAATTTAAGTATTATAATTTCTGCTTTTTTACTTGGATTTGGTGGAATATCTATATTATTACAAGTTTCTAGTATTGTAGCAAAAACAGATTTATCTATAAAAAAATATGTAATAGGAAAGTTTTTACAAGGAATATTTGCAAGTATATATGTATTTTTAATAATTAATTTTTTTCCTAATATAAATGTACAAAATGTAAATATAGAACTTATCACTTCTTTTTGCTTAATTATAATTTTGTGTATTTTAGTATGTTTTATAGTAAAGATTTTTTTAAAAAAGACTTTGCAAACTAAAAAGATGTAATATTTTAAAGATTATAGAATATATATTTTATATATTAAAGCTAGTATAAAATGAAAGGAATGGATTTTCTTATGGATAAAAATATGGATATGAATAATTTTGGATATCCACCATATATGAACTATGATATGGGATATGACCCTATGATGGGTGATGGTGCAATGTTTAATCCTGTTGTTCAATATGAGCAGGCATATATGTATTATAGATATTTAACTCAACAATTGGAATATAAAATAAAGTGTAAAGAATATGAGAGAATATGTGGTAAACAGGAAAATTATAGAGGGGACAGAAAGGTAGAATAAAATAATCTATTAATTTATAAATTTTTATTAACATATTGAATGAATAATGTTAAAATAACAAAAGAGAAACGAAAGAAAGGAGAATATAAGATATTTAAAAATTATTAGATATCTTATAGTTATGAAAAAATGGCTACAAATGAAGAAAATAAGGATGTTTATGAAACATATAAAAAAGATTGTATATATTCAGTAGATGAGTTTTTAAAAATACATAATTTTAGTGAAAGAGGTCTAACAAAAAGCCAAGTAGAAGAAAATAAAACTAAGTATGGTTTAAATATAATAAAACAATCTAAACCTAAAAAATGGTATCACTTTTTATTGAAGAGCTTATTTAGTTCTTTTAATATAATTTTGCTTTCAATTACATTACTTCTTATTTATACAGATGTAGTTTTGCCAGAAGTACCAAGTTATGCGAACATTATAGTGATACTTGTTTTAATTGTTATAAGTTCTTTTTTAGAATTTTTTGAAGTATATAAATCAAATAAAGCAGCAGAAAAGCTAAAAAAGATGGTTTCTGTTAAGACTACAGTAATAAGAAATGGAAAAGAAGAAAAGATACCACTTGACCAAGTGACAATAGGAGATGTTATAAAACTTTCAGCAGGTGACTTGATACCAGCAGATTTAAAAATAATTGAAGCAAATGATTTATTTTTAGTTCAGTCATCTTTAACAGGAGAATCTGATGCTGTAAGAAAAAATGTTATTTCTGAAAATAAAACTGAAAGCCAAATAGAAGATATAACAGATATAGATACAATTTGTTTTATGGGAACAAATGTAATGAGTGGTACAGGAAAAGGCATTGTTTTAAAAATAGCAGATAATACATACTTTGGAAAGGTTGCTCATACAATACAAATAGGAAAGCCAAAAACCAGTTTTGAAAATGGTATAGATAGTGTGAGTAAATTACTTATTAGGTTTATGTTAATATTTATTGGAGTAGCATTTTTTATAAATAGTATTAAACATGATACTCTAGTAGCATTTACATTTGCAGTAGCAATTGCAATTGCTATAACACCACTTCTTTTACCAGTTATATTGTCATCAAGTTTAGCAAAAGGTGCAGTAAACATGGCAAAAAAGGAGACAATTGTAAAAAAACTGAATAGTATTCAATCTTTTGGTGCAATGAATATATTATGTACAGATAAAACAGGAACATTAACACAAGATAAAATTGTACTTGAGAAATATTTGAATATAAATGGAGAAGAAGATGAAGAAGTCTTAAAATATGCTTTTATAAATGCTTATTTTCAAAATGGACTAGAAGGTAGTATAGATAAAGCAATTGTAAAGAAGATAAAACAAGAGAAATTATATAAAATTTCAAAAGAATATAAAAGAATAGACGAAATTCCTTTTGACTTTTCAAGAAGATGTCTTTCTGTAATTGTTTCTAATGGAGACCAAAAAACAATGATTACAAAAGGAGCAGTAGAAGAAATACTTTCTAAATGTATATCAATGGAATACAAAGGACAAGTTTCTTCTATGAAATTAGAAGACAGAAGAAGACTAGAAGAAATTGCTAAAAATTTAAATCAAGATGGACTAAGAATAATTGCAATTTGTAAAAAAACAATTATGAGAGAACAAGAAGATTATACGGTAAAAGATGAAAACAAAATGACACTTGTTGGCTTTGTAGGATTTTTGGATCCACCAAAATCAAGTGCTAAAGAAGAAATAAAAAGACTTAATAAAGATGGAATACGTGTTATAGTTCTTACAGGTGATAATGAATATGTTACAAAAGCAATATGTAAAGAAGTTGATATTAACACAGATAGAATAGTTTTAGGTAGCCAAATAGAAAAATTATCAGACACAGCATTACAAAGGTTATTAAAAAAGACAAATGTATTTGCGAAATTATCTCCTATACAAAAATCTAGAATAGTGCAGACTTTAGAAAAGGCTGGAAATGTAGTTGGATACATGGGAGATGGAATAAATGACGCACCATCACTAAATAGTGCAGAGGTAGGAGTTTCTGTAGATACAGCAGTAGATATAACAAAAGAAACGGCAGATATAATTCTTTTAAGGAAAAATTTAAATGTTTTAACAGATGGAGTTATTGAAGGAAGAAAGACTTTTGGCAACTTATTGAAATATATAAAAATTGCGGTAAGTTCTAATTTTGGAGAGGTAATATCTGTTATGATTGCAAGTTTGCTATTACCGTTTTTTCCATTAACGCCAATTCAACTTTTAGTACAAAGTTTACTTTATGACTTAGGCCAGCTTTCACTTCCATATGATAATGTAGATAAAGAATATATACAAAAGCCAAGAAAATGGGACATGAAAAGCATAAAGAAATTTATGTATTATATGGGACCAACCAGTTCAATATTTGATTTAGTTGTATTTGCATTATTATGGTTTGCATTTGGAATAAGAACGGCAGCGCTTTTTCAAACAACGTGGTTTTGTTATGGCATTGTTTCTACAATGATGGGCTTACATGTAATAAGAAGTAGCAAGAGACCATTTTTAGAAACGCATGCATCAATTGCTGTATATGCAACAACAATTTTAATTAGTATAGTTACTTTATTAATACCATTTACTCCACTGGGCTCTATTATAGGGCTTGTTCCAATACCTCTTATATATATAGTGGTTATATTGGGAGTTTCATTCTTATATTGCATGTTAGCATCTTTTGTAAAAAAGATATACATAAAAAAATATGGAGAATGGTTATAGAAAAGAACTAGAAAAATATTAAAAATATTTTTCTAGTTCTTTTAAAGTATGCTAATTATATATATTAATGGAAAAATCTTACTAATGTGAGGAGATAGAAAAATAAATACATAATGTATAAAAGTATATATAAAACTACAAATTATAAAAGTAAAAAATATGTATATGAAAAAATAAATAATTTACTTTAAAGTAATAGTATGTTATAATGATGACGAAATAAAAGTAAGAAATATTATAAAATTTAAGCTAAGCATATTTTAGTAAGGAGAGAGAAGTTAAATGAGTAAGAAATTAAAACCAACCAAAGGTCATGAAATTGGAAAAATTCAAGATCTTAGACAGTTATTAGATAGAGCAGCAGAAAAATACGGAGATAAAATAGCTTTTGAATATAAAAAAGATGCTACAGATAAGAATTCTGAGATTATAGTAAAAACTTTTAATCAATTTAAAAAAGATGCTAAAAAATTATCAACTATATTTTTAAATATGGGATTAGAGGGGAAAAGAGTTGCAGTAATAGGTAACAATAGTTACAGTTGGTGTGTAACTTATATGGCAGTAGTATCTGGAGATATGGTAATAGTACCTTTAGATAAGGCTTTACCAGATACAGAAATAAAGTCTCTTATTAAAAGAAGCAAGGCAGATGCAGTAGTTTTTGACAAAAAATATGTAGATGTATTTGAGGAAATAAGAAAAGAAAATAAGTCAAATTTACAGTATTATATTTGTATGGATGATATTGAAAGTGCAAATGTTATTAAATATAGTGAATTAATGCAAAAAGGGGAAGAGTTAGTAAATAATGAAGATAATAGATATGACAGCATTAAAATAGATAATAAGAAAATGTCTATTATGTTATTTACATCAGGAACAACAGCTGCTGCAAAAGCTGTTATGCTATCACAATATAATGTTTGCAGTAATATTAATGCAATGCCATATTTTGTTTCAATGTATGACACAGATGTACTACTTTCATTTTTACCAATTCACCATACATTTGAATGTACAATAACATTTCTTTACGGTTGTTTATACTGTGGTGCAACAGTAGCATTTTGTGATGGCTTAAGATATGTTGTAGACAATTTAAAAGATTATGGAATTACTGTATTTATAACAGTTCCATTAATGCTAGATATTGTTTATAAAAAAATAAATAAAGGAATAAAGGCACAAGGAAAAGAAAAACTAATTAACTTTATGAAACCAATTACAAATGGCTTAGCTAAAGTACATATAGATTTAAGAAAAAAAGTTTATAAACAAATAATAGATAATCTTGGGGGAAAAATAAGGCTAGTAATACATGGAGGAGCACCAGCAGATAAAGCTACTATAGTAGGATTAAATAGTTTTGGAATTTCAACAATTCAAGGTTATGGGCTAACAGAAACATCTCCTGTTATATCTGCAGAAGCAGATTACAAAAAAAGCCCAGGTGCTGCTGGATTAGTTATGATAAATGAAGAAGTAAAAATAGATAGTCCTAACGAAGAAGGAATAGGGGAAGTTGTTGTAAAAGGTCCAAATATAATGCTTGGATATTATGAAAATGAGGAAGAAACAAATAAAGTATTAAAAGATGGTTGGTTTTATACAGGAGACTTAGGTTATTTAGACAAAGATGGATTTTTATTTTTAACAGGAAGAAAAAAAGATGTAATTGTACTTAAAAATGGTAAAAATGTATATCCACAAGAAATAGAATTTTTAATTAGTAAATTGCCATTTGTAGCAGAAAATATGGTTTATGGAAGACCAGATAAGGATAAAGACTATGTAATTTCTGCAAAAATAGTTTATAGCAAAGAAATTATGAATGAGTTATATCCAGATAAAAAAGAAAACGAATATAAAGATATAATATGGCAAGAAATAAAAGAAAAGATAAATACTCAAATGCCAGAATATAAACATATTAAGGAAATTCAAGTTACAGATGAACCTTTAATAAAAACAACAACACAAAAAGTAAAAAGAGCAGAAGAGTTTAAGAAAATTGGAGTTACTAAATAATGCAAATGAATTATTTAATTACTAGCTTACAAGAAAATGAAAAGTTTAAAGAAGTAGTAGAAAATGTAAATGAAAAAATAAGTCCGATAGCAATATCGGGCTTATCTGACGTGTCTAAAGTAAGTATAATATCTTCTATTTTGGAAAGTACAAAAAGAAAAATTTGTGTACTTACATATAATGAGATTCAAGCAAAAAAACTAGTAAAAGATTTAAAGTACTTTTTTAAACAAGTGTATTTTTTACCTAAAAGAGAAATTGCGCCATATGATTATATTGCAGAAAGTAAAGACCTTCCATATGAAAGAATTGCAGTTTTAAATAAAATTATATTGCAAGAAAAATCAAAAGAACCTATCATAATAGTTACAACAATAGAAGCTGCTATGCAAAAAATGATTAGCAAAGAAGAACTTTATGAGAATATTGTAGACTTTAAGATTGGGGAAACATATTCAATAGAAAATTTAAAGCAAACTTTTGTAAAACTTGGATATGAAAGAACTAATTTAATAGAAGGTCAAGGACAGTTTAGTATACGTGGCGGAATTGTAGATGTTGGTCTTTCTAACAAAATAGGAGTTAGAATTGAGTTTTGGGGAGATGAAGTAGACTCTATTAGATATTTTAAAATAGATTCACAAAGGTCTACAGAGATGATACAAAATATTACAATATTTCCTGCACATGAATTTATAGTTCAAAATATTTATAATGCTATAAAGAAAATAGAGGAGAATTATAGCAATGTAGATGAAGACATTGAATTAATAAAAAATGGAGAAAATATAAGCAAAATAGACAAATACTTTAATGAATTTTATGATAAGCAGGAGTATTTTTTAGATTATTTATCAGATAAATACTTAATTTTTATAGATGAAAATTCCAAAATACAACAAAGAAAAGAAAATATTATAATAGAAAATAATAATTTAATTAAATCTTTGGTAGAAAAGGAAAGAATAGTTCCTGAGTCTATAAAAAATGTTAGTAATTATGAATATGACTATTCAAAAAAGCAAATAATATACTTAGAACAAAATGACATAATAAAGAATATTCTAAAATTTAGCTTTACAACAAGAGAAATAAATTATTATAAATCAGAAATAGATTTGCTTATAACAGATTTAAATGAATATGCAAAGAAAAATAGGGTTATAATATTAGGTGGAAATGAAACTACATCCGAAAAAGTGTGTGAACTTTTAAAGGAAAGAGAAGTTAATTATAAATATGAAAAAGAGATAAAAAGTGTAAATCCTGGGGAAATTATAGTTACTCTTGGAGCATTTTCTGCTGGTTTTCAGAATTATGATTTAAGATTAGTTGTAATTAATTTATCAAATAGTTTTGAAGAAACTGTTAAAAAGAAAAAATATAAAAATAGTGCATTTAAACAAGGTGAAAAAATAGTATTTGCAGACTTAAAAGAAGGAGATTTTGTAGTACACAAATTACACGGTATTGGTCAATTTATGGGTGTAAATACTATTACAACAGCAGATAAGATAACAAAAGATTATATTAAGATAAAATATAAAAATGATGATGTTTTGTATGTTCCAACAGATAGCTTAGACAGTGTAAGAAAATATATTGGTGGTGGAGATACTTCCCCAAAACTAAATAAACTTGGAACGAAAGAATGGGAAAATACAAAATCTAAAGTTAAGAAAAATCTAGAGATAATTGCAAAAGATTTAGTAGAATTATATGCTAAAAGACAGCATGTTAAAGGCTTTGAATTTTCAAAAGATACTCCATGGCAAAAACAGTTTGAAGACGGATTTCCATACCAAGAAACAGATGACCAATTAAGATGTATAGAAGAAGTAAAAAAAGACATGGAAAAACCTGTTCCAATGGATAGGCTCTTGTGTGGTGATGTTGGATATGGAAAGACAGAAGTTGCAATAAGAGCAGCATTTAAAGCAGTTATGGATCAAAAGCAAGTTGCCTATTTAGTGCCAACTACTGTACTAGCTAACCAACAATATGAAGAATTTAAATCTAGGATGGAAGAATTTCCTATAAGAGTAGACTTATTAAATAGATTTAGAACAAAAAAAGAGCAAGAACAGGTAATAAAGAAGTTAAAATTAGGAGAATTAGATGTAGTTATTGGGACACATAGATTACTTAGCAAAGATGTTGAATTTAAAGACTTAGGACTTCTTATTATAGATGAGGAACAACGTTTTGGTGTTAAAGATAAGGAGAAAATAAAACAATTAAAAAATAGTGTAGATGTCTTAACTATGACAGCAACTCCAATACCTAGAACTCTTCATATGTCTATATTAGGTGTAAGAGATATGTCTGTAATATATGAGCCACCTCAAAATAGAAGACCTGTTCAAACATATGTGTTAGAATATGATGAGGAAATTGTAAGAGAAGCTATTTTGAAAGAGGTTGAAAGAGGAGGACAGGTATTTTACTTATTTAATAATGTAGAGCAAATAGCTAAAAAAGCAAATGATGTAGCAAAACTTGTACCAGAAGCAAAAATTTCTTATGCACATGGTAAAATGACAGGTAAAGAATTAGAAGAAATTATGGAAGCATTTATTTCAAAAGAAATAGATGTATTAGTTTGTACAACAATTTTAGAGTCTGGTATAGATATGCCAAATGCAAATACAATAATTGTAGAAAATGCTGAAAGACTTGGATTATCACAACTATATCAAATAAGAGGTAGAGTTGGAAGAAGTAATAAGCAGGCATATGCATATATTACATATAAACGCAACAAACTATTGTCAGAGGTTGCAGACAAAAGGCTAAAAGCAATAAAGGAATTTACTGAGTTTGGCTCTGGTTTTAAAATAGCAATGAGAGACCTAGAAATAAGAGGAGCAGGAAGTATGCTAGGAGAAGTTCAGCATGGACATATGGAGCAAGTAGGATATGATACATATTGTAAACTATTAGATGAAGTTATGAAAGAAACACAGGGAATACAAGTACAAGAAGAAAAAGATATACAAATAGACTTAAATATTTCAAGTTACATACCAGATGATTTTATTAAAGATAGTAGCCAAAAAATAGAAATATATCAAAATATTGCATTATGTAGGACAGAAGAAGATATACAAAATGTTATAGATGAGATTATAGATAGGTATGGAAAAATGCCAGATGAATTGGAAAACTTAATAGAAATTGTAAGGATAAAAGAACTTGCAAGAAAGTCTTCTATTACAAAAATTGCACAACGAATGGAAAACATAGTATTCTATTTTGAAGATAATAATTATCCAGAAAACATGATAAATATCTTAATTCAAAGATATGGAATTAGAATTAAATTTTCTACAGGTATTGAACCATATATAACTTTGAAAAATGCAAAAAATGTAGTAGATGATGTAAAAGAATTTTTAAGAGCAGTATATGAGTGTAAGAAAGAAAAAACTGACAATATAAATAAGTAAACAGGTAAATTGTAAAACTGAAATATATTATTTTATATCTAAAAAAGATTTTAATTGTACATTCACTACAAATGTAAATAAATATCTACAAATAAAATTAAAATTTATTAATATATAGTAAAGCATATGGAAAGGAGGAAATATGCAAGTTATTTCAAGCAAGGATAATGAAACAATAAAATATATAAAGAAATTAAAAGAGAAAAAGTATAGAGAAGAAACAAATTGCTATATTATAGAAGGAATAAAGTTAGTAAAAGAGGCAATAGAAGAAAATGCAAAAATTAAGTATATAGTAATTTGCGAAGACTGTGATGATGCTGTAAAACTAGAACAAAACTTATTATATGATATTGCAAAAAATAATTGTTTGTATGTTACTAAAAAACTATTTTTATCAATATCAGATGTAACAACTCCTCAGGGAGTATTGGCTGTAATAGAAAAGAAAAAAGGAACAGAACAAATTGATTATAATGATGATATAATAGTTGCATTAGATGGAATTCAAGACCCAGGAAATTTAGGAACAATACTAAGAACAGTAGATAGTGCAAATTTAAAACAAATAATACTTTCAAAAAATAGTGCAGATCCATACAATCCAAAAGTAGTACGTTCAACAATGGGAGCAATATTTAGAGTAAATATTATAGAAGCGGAAAATTTAGCAGAAATTTTAAAAGAAATAAAAAAACATAGTTTTGATGTGGTTGTTACTTCTTTGGAAACAGAAGAAAGTATTTATAATTTAGAATATAAAAATAAAATTATAGTAATTGGAAACGAAGCAAATGGAGTATCAAAAGAAATTCAGGAAATAGCGGACAAAAAGGTGAAAATTCCAATGCTTGGCAAGACGGAAAGTTTAAATGCATCTGTAGCTACAGGAATTATGGTGTATGAATATGTAAGAGGAAAAGTAAAAAAACTATGAGAATATCGAATTTGTGTAAATTGTAAAATTTATACAAATTATTCTATATATTCAAAAAGGAAGAAATTATAAAAATTTCTTCCTTTTAATTTTTTATTTTTGTTCTGGTAAGTCTAATTTAATATGAACATCTTGTAACTGTTCTTTAGTAACTGTGTTTGGAGCACCCATTAGCAAGTCTTGAGATTTACTATTCATAGGGAATGCTATAACATCACGTACAGTTTCAGAATTTGTTAATAACATAAGCATTCTGTCAACACCTGGTGCAATACCAGCATGTGGAGGAGCACCATATTGGAATGCATTAAATAATGCTCTAAATTTTTCTTCTATGTGTTCTTTACTATAACCTACAAGTTCAAATGCTTTTATCATTATTTCTGGGTCATGATTTCTTACTGCCCCAGAAGAAAGCTCTATACCATTACATACAATGTCATATTGATATGCTAAAATATCTAATGGTTGTTGAGTTTTTAAAGCTTCTAAACCACCTTGTGGCATTGAAAATGGATTGTGACAAAAATCTAATTTTCCATGTTCATTTAGTTCGTACATTGGAAAATCTACTATCCAACAAAAACTAAATACATTTTCATCTATTAAATTTAATCTTTTACCAAGTTCTGTTCTAATTTGGCCAGCTAAGATATTTGCAATTGGTTCATCATCTGCTATAAAGAATATAGTATCATTAACTTTTAAGTCAGCTAGTTCTAATAACTGTTTCTTTAGGTCATCTGGAATAAATTTATCTATTGGACCTTTATAACTTAAATCTTCTTGTACTTCTAGATATCCAAGACCACCCATACCAATTGATTTTGCAAATTCAAGCATTTTTTCATGGAATCCTTTTGACATATGACCAGTTACTTTTATAGCTCTAACAGCTTTATTATAAAATGGTTTAAAAGTACATTTTTGGAAAAAGTCTGTTAAATCTATAATAAATAATGGGTTTCTCAAATCCGGTTTATCACTTCCGTATTTTACCATAGCTTCACGGTAAGGAATTCTAGGGAAAGGGTATTGTGCTACTTTTTTGTTAGAAAATGTTTTAAATGTATTATACATAACAGGCTCTATTACAGAAAAAACATCTTCTTGGGTAGCATATGACATTTCCATATCTAATTGATAAAACTCACCAGGACATCTATCTGCTCTTGCATCTTCATCTCTAAAGCATGGTGCAATTTGGAAATATTTATCTATACCAGAAACCATAAGCAATTGTTTAAATTGTTGTGGTGCTTGAGGTAAAGCATAAAATTTTCCAGGGTGTAATCTACTTGGTACTAAATAATCTCTAGCACCTTCTGGTGAAGAACTTGTAAGTACAGGTGTTTGAACCTCTAAAAAGCCCTGTTCAATCATTTGACTTCTTAAATATTGTAATACTTTTGCTCTTAATATTAAATTATCTTTTAATTTTGTATTTCTTAAATCTAAAAAACGGTATTGAAGTCTTAAATCTTCTCTAACTTCTTGGTTAGAATTAACTTCAAAAGGAAGGTCTTTAGTTCTTTTTCCTAAAATTTCTATTTTTTCAATAGCAATTTCAACAAGACCTGTTTTTATTTTTTCATTTACTGTTTCAGGGTCTCTTTTTCTTACCGTACCTTCAACAGAAACACTAGACTCAATTGGAATTCTTGAAGCAAAGTCAACATCCTCGCTTTTACCAGATGTAACAACTTGTGTAACACCATACATATCGCGGATGTCTAAAAATACAAGTCCACCAAAGTCACGTATTGTTTCAACAAATCCAGCAACTTTTACATGTTTTCCAACATCATCTAAACTAATTTCATTACAAGTATGAGTTCTATAAATACTCATTTTTATTCCCCATTTCGTTTTAGTAATTTAATAAAATATATAAAGCGTAAAAACGCTCTATATCACATAATTTTACACTAGTATACCACAAAATGTCAATATTTATAAGTAAAATAATACTTTGCATAGATAAAGGGTGGTATAAATTATAATATATTCAATACTAAACATTTAATATTGAATATATTATAATTAAAAAATTTATTCATCGATATGTTTCATTTCTTCAAATCTTTTAATTTTTTGTGTAGTTGTTTTTATTAAAGGAGTTGTAGTAATTGTTACATATTGAATATGTTTATATTTAGGTATTTCGTTATTTACCTTTTTTACTTCTTCAGACAGAAGACTAAATATTTCATCTTTACTTTTTCCTATTAATGATTCATTATCTTCAGAATAAACTAATTTTACACCAAGTTTTAGGTTTTTATTTTCTTTTTTTGCATAAACAAAACTTTCTGTAATTATATCTGAATTATTAAGTAAGGTTTCAATTTCATGAGGAAATATTTTTTTACCATTGTCTAAAACTATCATATCTTTAACTCTACCAGTAATATGTAAAAAGCCTTTTTTATCAAACCTACCTATGTCGCCTGTATGAAGCCATCCATCTTCGAAAATTTCATTTGTTGCATTTTCATTTTCATAATAACCAAGCATTACATTTGGACCTTTTACAAGTATTTCACCATTTCCCTTTTGGTCTGGACAATTAATTTTAACTTCTTCACAAAATAGAGGAAAACCAACACTGCCGGGATTTCTATATTTGTCATTTTCACAAGCAATAACAGGGGATGTTTCTGTTAAACCATATCCACCGATAACAGCAATTCCTATATTTTCAAAGAATTTTATTACTTTTTTATCAACTGCAGCAGCACCATATAATATTAGTCTCAATTTATGTCCTAAACTATCATATATTGACTTAAAAGCTTTTCTTCTAATATCTATGTGGAATAACCTTAAAAAATTAGAAACACACATTAATATTTTAAAAGGAATTGTTAGGCCTTTTGATTTTATAGTTCTATTAACTTGTCTGTATACAATTTCCAAAAGAGCTGGTACACATACAACACCAGATATATCATATTCTAAAAGATTTTTTGGAATTTGCTTAATACTGTCTGCATAGCAGATGTTACAACCTGTAAAGTTACAGTATAAAAATGTTGCTGTACATTCAAAAGTATGGTGCAATGGCAAAAATGAAAGTACATTATCATCATCACGCATTTTTATTAAAGTGGTCATTGCAGAAACATTTGAACAAATATTTTTTTGAGAAAGCATTACTATTTTACTTTGACCAGTAGTACCTGATGTAAAAAGTAAAACAGACATTTTATTAGGATCTATTTTTATTTTAGAAAAATCGTTATTGCCATTTGCAATTAGTTTTTTACCGTCATCTACTAATTTATAAAAAGATAAAATATTATCTTCTTCTTTTTCTAAATCCATACAAATATAATGTTTTATATTTGTTTTTCCATTTTCTCTAATTTTTTTAAATGTGTCTATAAAATGTTCTTCAAAAATAACAGCTTCAGCATTACTTCTAATTAAAGAAAGTTCTATTTCATTAATAGGAAGTTGATAATCCAAAGGAACTCCAATCATACCACCAGTTTGAATAGCCATATAGCTTACAGGCCAAGGGTATTTGTTGTGACTTATAATTGCAATTCTTTTGCCATATAATCCTAAGTCTAAAAGTTTAGTAGAAAAACCAATAATGTCATCAATATATTGTTTATAAGTTATTTTTGTAATTTCTTTTGTTTTAGAATCTTTAAAACAAAATGCGGTTTTTGAAGAATATTTGTGAATAGAATTTAAAAAATCTCTAAAATTGTCAATATATATTTCTGGATATAATTTATCTTTAGATGGAACAAAAACTTCACTCATAGTAAAACCTATCCTTTCTTTATGTATTAAACTATTATTTATTAATAATAACTACTATGCAAAAGAGCATGGTAATTGTTAAAAATTTAAGTAATAATTATTTAGAAAATTGCTAAATAATTATTGTACACTAGGTAGTATACTAGTAAATAGAAAAAATAGCAATAAGTTTGTATAATTTCCTTGAAAGACAAAGTTTATACTTGATATAAAAATATGTGTTATGATATACTGCTTTATAGTTTTTATACAAGAAACAATTGATTTGGAAAAACAATTACGAGTATCTCACAAACAAAAAGAGAAAGGAATGCATTTTAAATTGGGAAAAAATGTACTAATAACAGAAAAGCCATCTGTAGCAATGGAATTTGCAAAGGTGCTTAAAATAAATACCAAAAGACAAAATGGGTATATGGAGTCGGAAAATTGGATTATAACATGGTGTGTAGGTCATTTAGTTACAATGTCATATCCAGAAAAATATGATGAGAAACTAAAGTTTTGGAGACTAGACACTTTACCATTTATGCCAAAAGAATATAAGTACGAAGTTATATCAAATGTGCAAAATCAATTTAATATAATAAAGGGAATTTTAACAAGAGAAGATGTAGAAGTAATTTATGTAGCAACAGACTCTGGGCGTGAAGGAGAATATATATATAGGTTAGTAGACCAAGCAATTGGAGTAAAAGGCAAAGAAAAAAGAAGAGTATGGATAGATTCACAAACAGAAGAAGAAATAAATAGAGGAATTAAAGAGGCAAAGGAATTATCTGAGTATGATAGTTTATCAAATTCTGCATATTTAAGAGCAAAAGAAGACTATTTGATAGGAATTAACTTTTCTAGATTACTTTCTATAATATATGGTAGAAGGCTTGCAAAGGAACTTGAAGAAGAGAAAGTTTCTATTTCTGTAGGACGTGTTATGACATGTGTACTTGGTATGGTTGTAGAAAGAGAGCGAGAAATAAGAAACTTTAAAAAAACAAAATACTATAAAATAGTAGGAACTTTTGGGAAAGAAGATGGAAACTTCAAAGCAGACTGGAAGTCTGTTGAAGGGTCTAAAATGTATAATTCACCAAAGTTATACAACGAAACAGGTTTTAAAAAAGAAAATGATGCTAAAGATTTTATAATTTCTTTAAAAGATAAAAAAGCTATAGTAAAAGAAGTAAAAAAATCAAAGCAAAAAGAAAATGCTCCACTTTTATTTAACTTGGCAGAAATTCAAAATGAATGTACAAAAAGATTTAAAATAAAACCAGATGAAACATTAGAAATTATTCAAAACTTATATGAAAAAAAATTAGTTACATATCCAAGAACAGATGCGAGAGTACTTTCTACAGCAATTGCTAAAGTTATAACAAAAAACTTAAATGGAATAGCAAAAGGTTTTAAAGATGAAGAGGTACAAAAATATATAAAGAAAATGTCAGAAGAAAAATATTCAACAAACCTTTTAAAAACAAAGTATGTTAATGACAGCAAGATTACAGACCATTATGCAATAATTCCAACAGGACAAGGGTATGAAAATTATGATGCTTTACCACAATTACAAAAAGATGTATACAAAGTAATTGTAAAAAGATTTTTAGCAATATTTTATCCGCCAGCAGAATTTAATAAAATATCTGTTACAATTGATGTAGAAGGAGAACAATTCACAGCAAGTGGAAAAGTATGTGTAAACCTAGGCTATCAAGAAGTATTAAAAGAGGAAAAGAAACAAGAAAAAAGTACAATAGAAAGTAAAAATAGTTTAGAAGAGAAAGTAAAAAATGAAGAAGAGCAAGAAAGTAAAGACAGAATAGATGAAAGCCAAAACTTAGAAATATTAAATAAGCTAAAAAAAGGGCAAGAGTTAATAGCAGTAAATTATGAAACAAAAGAGGCAGAGACTTCACCACCATCAAGATATAATTCAGGTTCAATTATTTTAGCAATGGAAAATGCAGGAAAGCTTATAGAAGACGAAGAGCTAAGAGAACAAATAAAAGGAGCAGGGATAGGAACAAGTGCAACAAGAGCAGAAATTATAAAAAAATTAGAGAGAATAAAATATATACAAATAAATGACAAAACACAAATAATTACACCAACTAATAAAGGAGAAGCAATCTATGATATTATATATATGTCTATGCCAGATATGCTAAACCCAAAGCTAACAGCAAGCTGGGAAAAGGGGTTAGATATGGTTGCAAAAAACGAAATAAAACCAGATGAATTTATGGAAAAATTAGAAAAGTACATAAAATCGAAGTTTGATAAGTTAGTAGTAAAATGGTAGAAAGTAATATTAATGTAAAACAATAAAAAGTAGTATTTTTGGTTCGACTGCGGACGCAGAGCTACTTAAAATTTGTATACACAAATTTTAAGACCTTGTCTCACAAAAAATACTACTTTTTATTGTTTTATATTGTTAATGATAATTATATAAAAGTAATATTTTTAACTCGACTGCGGACGCACAGCTACTTAAAATTTGTATACACAAATTTTAAGGCCTTGTCTTACTAAAATATTACTTTTATTACTTTATTGTTAATAGTATTTTCTTAAAATACAAAGTTGATTGCAATTGAAAATGAAATTAATAATGCAATTAAATTGTAATACAAATGTAACCGAAAAGAAATACACAATCTTATAATGAGATGATATAATTGTTCTGTACAAGATAATACAAAGTAACAAATTGTTCCACATTTATTTATTAATCATATAGAATAAATTAATAAAATAAAACAGTAAAATATAAAAAGAAAAAATAAATAAAACAATAAAACCAGTAAACAAAGTAACAAAAAATAATAAAAATAAACAATGCAATAAAAATATGATTAATAAATAAATTTTGTGGAATAATAACAAAAGAAATAATGGGAGGAAGAACATGGAAACGGAAATGAAAAAGAAAGAACAATTAAACTTAAATCACCAAATAGCAAGCAAAGAAGAAAGAGGAATAACGTTAATAACATTGGTAGTAACAATTGTTGTTCTTTTAATTTTAGCAGGGATAACAATAAGTCTAGTGTTTGGTTCAAATGGAGTAATAAAAAAAGCACAAGAAA
>OIZB01000111.1_pt1 | contig 81303 bp, 85 predicted proteins | sample 1588401 | NCBI WGS metagenome assembly OIZB01 (sample SAMN03283270) | human gut metagenome | biome: human-associated habitat; material: feces | host: Homo sapiens | place: USA | collected 2013
ATTAGTTTTATCTGTAATTTTTGCAGTAATAGTATTATTTGATACATTTTTAGCTTTAGTATCACCAGTTACTTCTATATTAGAATTAACATTATTTAATGTAGGAGTAATATCACTACCAGTATATTCAAAAGTATCTTTAGTTAAAGTTACTTTATCAAGTTGTGCTTTTTTAATAGTGAATGTATAAGTAACACTTCCTACATAGTTAGGATTACTATCTTTAACTTTATAAGTTATTGTATAAGTACCAGCATTTTTAGGTGCATCAGTACTATCATAACCTGTACCAGTATATTTAACATCTAATTCACCTACAGGAACTTTATCACCTGTTACAGTTAAAGTTCCAGTCGGAGTTTTTGAAGTTCCATCATATGTGAACTCTTCATTATTGTTTAGACCACTGATAGTTAATACTTCTTTATTAGCTATTTCAAATGTTGCTATTCCTGTACCTTTATAATTATTTTTACCAGTAACAGTTACAGTTGCTGTACCTATATTAGTATTATCAGTATAGCTTACTGTATAATCAGTATCTTTTGTTAATGTTCTACCATTTACTACTACTGTTGGTTCTGGTGTAATTTCACTACCTGTTACTCTATATGTTGCTTGTGGTAATGTTACACTTGCATCAGCAATAGTAGCTTGAATAATTTTCCAATTAAGAGTTAAATTTCCTGGAGTACCATCGGTCCATTCATAATTGTTTTTATCTTTTAATGCTACTGTAGTTGTATAATCACCTACATTAGTAGCTCCAAGTGTTCCAGATAATTCTTGTAAACTATCATTATAATTATCCATTGCTGGAAAACTTCCTGAACCATTATATACAATCGTATCTGTTACTAAAGTAACTTTTTCTAATTGAACTTTTTTAATTGTAAAATTTACTTCCTTATCGCTAAAAGTATAATTTCCATTAGTTACCTTAGAAATTGTAGCTTTAGCTGTTCCAGCGTTTATATTATCTGAATATACAACTTCATAATCAGTTCCTTCTGTTAATATTGTTGATCCATCTTTTACAACAACTGTTGGTGTTTTTTCTAAACCTGTATATGTTTGATCAGCAATAGTGTCAACTGCAATAGTTATTGATTTTGGATTAATTGTGAAATCCTCTTGGCTAGTTGTTGCACCTTTATAATTAGTAGTTTCACCAATTATAGCATATACTTTATAACTACCAGCGTTTGTTGGTTTTGTAGCAGTATCATTTTCTTCTGAATCAATATAGTGATATTCTACTGTACCACTTCCAGTATTACCATTTATTGTTGGGTTTACTGATGTACCATATTCTACATCACTTACACTTACTGTTGGGGTAATATCAGCTTTTTCTACTATAAATGTTACAGTTGCTGTATATATCTTATCTGACATATCAGTAACAGTTATTCTTGCTGTATAAGTTCCTGCCTCTAATCCATCTACTGGTTTAATAGTAAATGAAGTATTATCAGTTGCTTTTGAGGCAATTGTTGGTTTTGTAGTTCCAATTACAGTAAATTTAGTTGGTTCATCTACGGTAACACTTTTAACTTGTAAATCAGTTGTTCCTCTGTTATAAATTGATATTTCTTTAGCACTTACACTTGTATAGCCATAATTAACACTATCAAATGTTGGGGCAGTTACATCAAATCCATCTTTTTTAACAAGTTTTATACCAGCATAATTAAGATTTGTGTAACCATCAACATTGTGCCATAGAGATGAAGGAACTTCTGTTTTAGCTGATATACTTCTTTCTGCAATCAATACTTGTTTATCTTCTGATGAATTAAAAATATAGAAATTAGTATCTTCTGGAACGACATCATCAATAGAATAACTTTCACTGCTTGCAATCAAACGATTGTTACCAGATTTAAATGTTAAATTATCAAATGACATATTAAATGTAATATTGTTTAACCTCATATCGCTAGCTAGAATAATTGATGACATATTAGTAGATACATGTTCAAAATATCCTTTTGTTATTTTAAAATCAAAAGTTATTAATTTATCTTTCCAATAGTAAGAATTGTCAGTATCAAATTCAAAAAACCTATTATATGCACCGCTTGTTCCATAAAATTTTCCACCATCTATTGTTAACTTGTAATGCATACCAGTATTTGATACGTTTTGTTGATAAACGAAAATAGGTTTAATTCCTAACTTAATCGTTCCTGTTTGAGATTCACTAGTATCTGTTATAGTTAAACTGCCTGAAGTAAAATTCTCAATTCCATTACTTCCATAGTTAATGCTCATAATAGAATTACTATCAGTTATATCTAATCCATACCCATTTAAATCCAATGTAAAATCATTAACAACATATATGCCCATGACAGATGAAGCAGGAATTGCAATATTTGCTCCTAATTTTACTTCCGTTATGCTAGTATCAGTAATACCATCATTATGACCATTAACAGCTTCTTTAAGTTCATTATATGTTGTTACAGTTACAGTCGATGCATCTACTTTTGTAATACCTACAGCAAAAAGACATACAAAAGCAAATGCCATTACTTTGAAATATGTTAATATATTTCTCTTTTTCATTTTCTATCCTCCTCCTTTTTAATTATAGAATATTTTACATTATTTTCATAGATGAAAAAAGTCATATTTTTATTCCTAAAAATATGACTTTTGGCATATTTTATATATCAATATGCATAATTTAAATAATTTTTTAATTAATTCTTACTTTAATGAGTATAGTCATTGATTGCCCTGCTGGAGTACTTAAAGTAACTTTACTATTAGAATAACTATTTGAAGTTGTTCCATCAGATTTGGTATAAGTAGCCGATAAAGTTCCCTTAAATGTTGTTGCTGTTGAACTAGTTTTTCCTGCATATGTACAAGTTCCATAATAATAATGATCCTCACAACTTGCATTCCATTTAACACTTTGATTAGCAGTAATACTAAATTCACGTTCACCACCATGATAAAAAGTATTTGATGTTCCTAAACCAACAAAAGTATTGTTATTTTCTGTACCAGTAAAATAGGCAGATAAATCTTTTTCCAATGTAATTGTTGCAGTAGCACTTTTACCACTAGGTAAAGTAGCAGTTACTACAAATTGATTTTCTTTATTAATACATCGACTTTCCCAGTCTCTTGTTTTCGTTTGTGGATTAATAGCAGTAATAACTCCAGTATTTGAATCTATACGTGCGCAGTTTCCACTATTAATTGAATAAGTAACAGCACCACTTGCATTTTTAACATTTGCTGTTGCAGTAGCAGTACTTACTCCATTTCTATGAATTACATTTCTTGATAAAGATAAACTAATTGTTTCTTCTTTCTTTTCCTCTTGTTTAGGAGTTTCTTGTTTTGGTGTTTCTTTCTTTTCTTCTACTTTTTCCCATTTAGCATAAAGAGTCATACTTTCACTTAATAAAGCTTTATCATATATTGGTGTTCCATTAGCTGTTTCCCAAGTGATAAACTTATATCCTTTATATGTAGGATTAGTTGGTAAATTAAGTTCTGTCCCTTTATTAATAGTAATGGGATTAACACTAGATCCACCCTTACTATCAAAAGTAATAGTAATAGTTTCAACCTCCCCGTTATATACAGCTTTTAATTCAATACCTTTCTTTATCTTAGTTTTAAAATCAAACGGTTTATCCTCTAATACATCCTCTCCATCTTTTTCTCCTATAACCAAATACCAATCAATAAACTCTTCTCCTAAATCTTCTTTTGTTTTAACATTCTTCTTATCAATAACTGTATTATATTTAACTAAAACAACTTCTTCTTTAGTACCATTATTATAATCAAATGTTACTTCAAACTTACGATTAAAGAACCAAAGTAAGAATAAAATAATTGCAAGTAGTATAACACCCACTACTACAAGAATAATTTTTTTCTTCTTTTCTTTTGAAGTATCTGCTTCTTTTTTTGAAACTTTAACTTCTTCTGTTGAAGTATTAACTTCTACTTTTTCCGACATATTTTTTCACCTATCCTATTAATATTATAAATTATTTTTAAAATTTAGAATAGATGAAAAAAGTCATATTTTAGTTTTAAAAAATATGATAAAAGTCATAAAATTTTTCTTGTTAATTAAAAAATAAGCGAAAATTCAAAATAATATGATATAATATAATTGTATTTTGGAGTGATTTTATGTCTATGAAGAAAAAAATTATGATCATTGAAGATCAAGCTTTGCTTAATAATATGATGCAAAAGGTATTATCTAACGATTACGATATAGTTTGTACTTGTACCAGTGCTAAAGAAATGATGAATTTATATAAAATACATACTCCAGATTTAATTCTGACTGATGTTGTTACTAAAGATGGTGCAAATGGTATATATTATGGTAAAGAAGTAAAAGAAAAATATGGGAAAAAAGTAAAAATTTTAGCTATTACAGGAATACCAGATATAACATTCTTAGATAATGCAAAAAAATATAATTTAGATGGATTAATTTATAAAGATATTGATAGCGAGTCTCTTCTAGCAAGTATTAATCAAATTTTAAGCGGATATATTTTATTTCCTGATAATTATATTTACAGCGAAGAAAACGAGAAACTAAAAAATCTTTCAACTAAAGAAATTAAAATATTAAAATTATTATGTGAAGCAATAGATAGAGAGGCTATTGCTAAAGAATTAAATATAACATCTGGCACATTAAAAAACTATATTACCAATATACTTAACAAAATGGATTTTGATAGTATATCTAAACTTACCATGTTTTGTGTCAGTAATGGTTATATTATCCCTAATATAAAAAAATAAGAAAATCATCTTAATGACTTTCTTTTTTTATACAATAATTTTTAAAACAAAATAATTTTCAGTTGAAATATTTAAACTACCATTTATTAAAGTCAATTTTCTTCTCATACCTTTTATACCATCATTCTCGTAAATAATAGAACTTGGTTTTTTGCCATCGTTTGTTATAATCATTTCAATTCTATCTAAATATTGTGCTATGATTACTTTAACATTTTTACTATCTGCATGAATAATAGCATTGGTAACTGCTTCTCTTATTATTTCAAAAAATATATTAGCAATTTTTTCATCTATCGGAAGTTTGCCTTTTACAATTATGTTTATGCCAATTACTTGATATATCTTAACTAAATTTTTTAGCTTTTCATCGGAAGACAACTTAGAATCAAAATCCTCATAAATACTATCTAATAAGAATAAAATACTTTTAGCATCTTTTCGTTCCTGTTCTAAATATTTTGTAAGTAACGCAAGACGATGTCCTATTATATCATGATATTCATTTTTAATTTTAAGTAAGTTTTTAGTCTTCTCTATTTTTTCTATATTGTTTATAGCTTCTAATATTTTTTCATTATTTGCTTTTATCTTTTTATTTTGTAATTTGGCTTGTTCTTGTAATTTATATAATTCAGTTATATCAATCAAAGATACTTCTTTATCATAAAATATTTTTAGTAAATATACTCCATTATTACACTTTAATATATAATCATTATCAACATTCTCAGTGCATTTTTTTATTAGGTTATCTATATAATCTTTTTTTATATTTAGTTCTTTTAAAATATCACTCATCAAATTGTTCATTAGTACTATATCACCATTATCATCTAAAAACATTATTCCTGTATCAGACAAATCAATTCCATTTTTTACTGATAACATTGATACATACTCATTTTTAAATAACTTTTCATATATAAATGATATAAATATATACATAGATAATATAGTAGAAATACAAAATGTTAATTTTAAAATATTTCCTGTTAAGTTAAAATAACTTAATATTACCATTAAAATTAAAACTACTATTTCTATTATTTTCTTAATAGATGATATATCCTTTCTTAAATAATAAATAGATATTCTAAATGCTTGTAATATAGTTGCTACAACCATTAATATTAATAATAATCTCATAATTTATCACTATCCTTAATAGTAAATATAAGCTCAGTATCAGTATCATAAACTTTTTCTTTTACTTTAATATTTGAATCTAATTTTAGTTTATCTTTTATCTTTTTATTAGTACCGATGACTGCTTTTAAGTTAACCATATTATTATCGCTAAATACATAGATCATGACAGCATTATTTTTAGAATTTTCAATAAGTTCATAAACAATATCATATAAGTATGACATAATTCTTCCTTTAATATTCATTTTATTTTTTACAACTACTAAACCCTCTATATTTAAACTTGACATTCCCACTATTAATTCATTCAATAATATTTTTATACTTTCTTCATTATATATTTCATTATTCATTTCTGAAATTATAAGCATACTTTTCTTTTTACTATATATAATGATTCTCTTTACTTTTTCTAAATCTTCTCTCTTAATATCATCTTTCATTAAAATTTTTTTTGCTTCTAATCTTTTTTCTTCTAATTTCTTTTCTACCCTATTAATAGTATCTTTTCTTATTTTTATTTCATATAATTCTCTTTTTGTTTTTTCTTCTAATTTCATACTTTCTTGTTGTTTTAATAATTCTTTTTGTTGTTTTAACATTTCTTCTTTTAATTTAAAGATATTAGTTAAATCTTTTCTTAATATTACATAACTATCTTTATTTTCTTTAATATCATACACTATATTTTTCTTTTGATAAATTTGTTTTACTTTGTTATTTTTAATATCATCAAGAATAAAATTTGGAATCACTTTAAATGAACAAGTAGTATATTTTGTCTTTTCATCTAATGATATAATTGCCATATCTAAATTGGAATTGAAAAATTTTTGTATATATTTTTTATTATTTGGTATTAAGTCTAAATAAAAAGCAAGTTCAATTCCTAAACAAATCAAAACACTATTAACTATTGACATATTCGTTTCTCTAATATATGGAACATCTAAAATATAAAGATAAGTATAAATTAAACCAAGTAATAAAACTATTAAAGGTAGAAAAACTTTTAAATCTTTTTTAATTTTTAATCTATTTATAGCTAATTTTATCATACTTCCACCAAATAAATAAAATATCCAAATAAAAATTAAATAATAACCAACATAGTGATTATAATCATTATGAAAATAAATTCCATTATTAAACTTAAAAACAAGTTCATGAAAGTCATTTGTTAAAACTAAGATTAATAATATTGAAGATATTAAATATATAAATATTTTCCTTGTTTTGTTCATTTTACTTAATAATGAATTTGAGCAAACATAAAAGAGCGTTGGAATAAATATAAGTGGCAAATAATACAAATACCAGCAAATTCTTTCGATGTTAATATCTATTGTAACCCCTCTTATAATTCTAATTAACATCCAGAAAACAATTAGTATACCAATAAATAAAATATATCTTCTTGTTTTATTATCATATAATTTATAATATAATCTTATTGTCCACATAGTAAAAAATATAGCAAATAAAAGTGTAATAAACTTATTCATAATATTATCCACCTCGTTTCTAAAAAAATAAGTAAGCAACAATATTATTATAATATATTTTTTAAAATAATAAAATAAGGTTCTCCATTTTTATGGAAAAGCAATGACTTTTAACTATAAATTTGTTAGAATATATTTGGTGATAAAAAGTGAATAAGAAAACTAAATTTTTATTAACAACTATTATAGTTATATCTTTATTACTTTTAATTTATTCTATTGCAAATATAATTATTTGGAAAAAAGACTCAAATAAAACTAATAAACAAATAGAAGATGTTCAAGAAATAATTAAAGCAGAAGAAGTAATAGATACTGAAAATACAGAAGTAATCGAGCAAGAAGCAGAAATTCCAAAAGAAAATCCTTACTGGGATTATATAAAAATGAATATGATAGATATTAACTTTAACGAATTAAAAAATATCAATAATGATGTTAAAGGTTGGATCAAAGTAAATGGTACAAATATCAATTATCCTTTCGTGCAATCTAGTAATAATAAATATTATTTAACACATAGTTTTGATAAGAGTTATAATTCAGCTGGTTGGTTATTTCTAGACTATAGAAATACTATTAATAATAATAAAAATACTATTATTTACGCACATGGTAGAAATGATAAAACTATGTTTGGATCATTAAGAACAGTTTTAACTAAAAACTGGTTATCTAATACAAATAACTATGTAATAAAAATATCTACTGAAAACGAAAATAGTTTATGGCAGATATTTAGTACTTATCATATACCTACTACTAGTGACTACTTACAAACTAATTTTGAAAGTGATATTGAATATCAAGAATTTTTGGATATGATTAAAAATAGAAGTAGTTATAACTTTAATACAAATGTTACATCTACTGATAATATTCTTACTTTATCTACATGTTATAATAATAGTGATAAAATGGTAGTTCATGCTAAATTAATTAAAAAAGAGCAAAAATAAAAAGATTGGATAATATATAATATGATACTTATTATATATTACGGTGTGCCAATCTTTTTTCATTTTGATATTTTCAGAGAAAAATTGATGAAAAATCAAAATATAGTCAAATCGGTTAACTACTCCCGACACTTTAATTATAGCACACTTTTCTTTGTTTTTATATACAAAATTTATATTTTTTACTCAAAGAAGACACATTCATCACATTGTTTTATATAATTATCAAGTTCTTCAATATTAGATAACTCTTCTTCTAATTCATCATAATATTTTTTAATTTTATTATTATAAAGTAATATATCTTGGTTGTACTTTTCCATCTTCTTTTTTTGAAACTTATACGGTTTATGTGCTATTGCATTTTTTTTAAGTTCTTCATTAAATGAAATTTTTAATTTTATCATATCTAAAAATCTATATGATTGTTCTCTTAAATAGTAGAAATTCAATTGAGCTATTTTATTTGATAAAGTAAAATCATCTATTGAAGAATATACGCTTTCTCTCATTTTTTGCCTCCGTTAGTCATACAAGACTAACTATATTATAGCATAAAATTCAAGCAATAAAAAAGAATCATTTAAAAAATAAATAATTCTAATTATCTAAATCAATATCATCAAATATAGGGTCGTCAAAAAAATCTTTTAATTTAAGTCCAAATCCACTGCTTATTCTAGCAATAGTTAACATTTTTGGATTTTTACTTCTACCGTCAGTTAAGTGTTGAGCTGTACTTTGAGTTATATAACTTAAACTTGCTAATTTATTTGTTGATATATTATCAGATTTATTTAATTTGTATGCTAAATCTTTATCATTACATAAATCGTTAATTCTTTTAGCAATCGCGTCATTTATCTTCATAATTACCACCACCTATAATAATTTTAATGGTTAATCCTTTGAAACTGTTAATCACGCAAGACTAAATTAGTATTGCAAGACTATGTTTTTTGCACTAAAAAAATATCTATACCTGTCAATATGTTATTATTACCAAAAGTATCTTTTTTATTAACCCTAATGTTTACAAGTGTTTACGAGATTTTAATAAGACATTTTTATCGCTTTTTTTAAGACAAATTATCCTTATTGACTATAAACAAAGCTATGATATAATTATGTTAAGATATGAAATAAATGTATCCAGAGAGACATTATTTTCAAATATCAACTGAAATACTTTGATGTTTGAAGTAATGTTTTTTTCATATCTAAATATCAATTTTTAATTGTTTCAGTCATTTTTCTTGATTTTTCAAGCAAAATTCATTGAAAACACTTGATTTTTGGTAGATTTTGGTATATCATAGTCAACAATTAATTTAATTTTTGATTTATGATGTTGAGGAAGTAGTACGTATCCTTTGTTTTGGTTATTTCTATGACCTTAACACGCACTGCTTCCTTTTCAATTAAAGGGGGGATTAGATATATGGTTGCATTTTCTTACATTTATTATCAAGCTAACTTATTTAGTAAAAATAAAAATGTAGGGTTTGTTTCCCCAAAATTTCCTGTTAATAAATCAAGTAATAAAATATTGATATTTAGAGCAATGGGTATTAGTAAGACTTTGTCTTTCGCTATCTGTTGCTCTTTTACTTTGGATACACATTTAGATCAGGGGGAATGAGTATATGAAGAACACACTTTTAGGAAAGGACGAACTATTAATGTATGATTATGTTAAACTTAAAAACATAATCACAGATATTTTCAAGTTATTTAAGTATCTAAAAAGAACTGATGATAAAATTTCTTTGCCAAAAATAACAGCTGACTATCGTGTAAGGTATGAGCAATTTGTACCTGTTAATAATTCAGTTGTAGAAAACTGCGTATTAAGAAATATGATGTTAGAAACAAAACTTGAAAATATAAGAAAAAGATTATTGTCTAAAATAACTTTAGCTTTAAGAAAACTTAATGATATTGAATTACAAGTATTTGATCTTACTTTTTACAAATGTAAAGATGAAGATGAAATTATGGATATAATATCTTATGGTAAAGATAAAGTTAGGTATATCAAAAAAAGTGCTTGTATTAAATTCGTATCCGCTCTTGGTCTTGATGATAGGTGTTTTAAATAAGGTGTCGCAAGTGGCACTTTTTTTAATGCACTAATTTAGATTGGAGGTGTTAGAAAAAATTAAAGTACTGACTTAAAAGAATTAAGGGGGTTGGTTTTTATAAATATAGTTAGAATCATAATTAATATCTTTGAAGAAAGCACATATAGAAATATTGACTAAACTATTTAATTTTATGTATTACAACAAAATAAAAAAATATATATTAAAAATTTAGTAAACTTATAAGTTTTAAAGGGGGTTATATAATTAAATGAATAGTATTTTAAATGATATACTGCGTCTAATTGGAGACGCAACTAATTACTTAAAAATGTTCGTGGCTGGTGCTACGGGCTTTTTTGTTTTAAAAGATTGCATTATGTATATGGTCTCATCAGAAGATCATCAAAAAGCTGCTTCACTTCGTAAGATACGTACAACACTAATAGCTGGTGTATGTGTTTTTGTTGTAGTTCAATTTGTTAATTGGCTTCTAGCTTACTTCAAATAAAAGATTATGGATCAATACAAACTTGTAAAAGAAATTATAAAAACTTGTCAGTACTTTAAAATAGTAGAAAGAGATATTGATAACTACTTTGTTGAAAAAAAGATAATCGACGGTTTAGATGATATTATCTTTGTAGAAAATTTGCTTAACATATTTTATAAAAAAATGAAATTAAAAAGATATAGAAATTCTTTAGACCAAAATAGATTAAAGAAACTTCTAATTGAATTAGAAAAAATAAGGTTAAATTTAGAATTTAAGGGGGTGTATGAATGATGAATCAATCTTTAATTATAGGTAGAATTGTTAATGATCCAGAACTTAAAGAAACTGAAAAAGGAAAAGTATCAAATATTACGCTAGCAGTCCAAAGACCATTTAAAAATGCTAATGGCGAATATGAAACAGACTTCTTCCCAGTTGCAATATGGAATGGCATTGCTGAAACTACATCACAATATTGTCGTAAGGGCGATTTAATTGGTGTCAAAGGTAGATTGCAAAGTAAAGATAATGTTATTTCTATAATTGCTGAAAGGATAACTTTTTTATCTTCAAAGTCAATAAAAGATGACATTTCAACAGAAAAAGAATTAAAAATATAAAAAAATATATAGAAATTTCATTTTAGGCGCTGTATTTTTTTAAAAAGCGCGTTATAGTGTTTGTAAAGAAAGGACGTGTCTTATGTTAAGAAAAATTTTAAAAGTATTTTTAGTAATTGTTTTTATAGGTTTTATAAGTGCTTATGTAAGGGGGATTCATTACAATAGTAATAAACTCAAAGATGACAAATCAGTAGCTCAAGAAAATATAGAAACAGAAAAGCAAAATATTATTGATGAAGAATTAATATCATCTATAATAAATGATAATGAATCTAAAGAAGAACTTAAAGAAAATAACACTTCAAATAACAAAGTAATAAATAATAAAAATGAAGAAATAAAAAATACTATTCCAGAACAAAAACAAGAATCCAATCGAAATGAAGAAAAACAAATAAATAATATTTCAAATAAAAATGAAACTAAAACAAATGATGTAATAGAACAAGTACCTGAAGTTGATGATGAATATAATAATCTAGTTAATTTTGTAGATTATAAAGCTGATGAATTTAACAAATGTCATACTGATAGTATTGATGTTGCTTTATCTGATACAGATAATATTAGAAATACATCTTGCAAACAATTTGCATATAATGGTAAATTGGTTGGTTATAAAATACAAGTTTTTTATAATGACGGTACTTATAAATATTACAAATAAAATTTTTAAGGCGATCAATTAATTTTGGTCGCTTTTTTATATTAATTAAAGGGGGAATGAAAATTGAAATTAAACTTAAAAAGTGTACTAGCTTTAGTAGTTGGTGCATTTTCATTTTTAGTAGGTTTTACAAATGTCTTTGCTGCTACACTAACTGAAACAGCGGTTGACGGTTATTTTTATACTCGTCGTGGTGGCGGACAACCTTATATGTCGGCTCAATGGAAACTATATGATATGGACGGTAAAGCTGCTTATTGTATAGAGCCGGGTGTAAATATTACTATTCACGATTACGACGGTGCGGTTGGTTATATCAACTCACCATACTCTGATGAAATAAATCAAAAGATTGGATTAATTGGATACTATGGATATAACTATCCGGGACACCAAACTTTAAGATATAGAGCTGCGGCTCAATCTCTAATTTGGGAAACAACAGGCGGTCAAATTGTAGAGTTCTGGACTGAAAAATATGGTAATGGTAGTTTTATAAATCTTAATAAAGAAAGAAATGACATAATGTCTTTAGTAAACTCACATTATACAATGCCTTCTTTTAACAATGAAACAAAAGACGCTATCATAGGTCAAACAGTATCATTTACTGATAATACTGGTGTATTATCTGGATATGAAATTTATAGAAGTGATAATGCTACTTCTAGTATTAATGGAAATACATTAAATATAACTCCTAATGCTGTTGGCGAGATTACTGTATCATTAATTAAAAAGACTTATACTTCTGATCCTACAATGATCTTTGTAGGTAAAGATAGTAAAAGTCAAAAAATGGGAATGTTTGGCGTACACGATCCAGTAGTAGCAAAAGTTAAATTAAATGTTAAAGGTGGTCGTGTTGAAATTATTAAGACTGACGCTGATACTGGTACAACTACACCAAGCGGTCAAGCTAGTTTAGTTGGTGCTAAATTTGGTGTTTATGATGTTAATGATAATTTAATTACTACTTTAACTACTGATAGTAATTCTTATGCAATAAGTGATTATCTTCCTAGTTTAAATGTATTCTACATTAAAGAACTTGAAGCTCCAAAAGGTTATGTTCTAAATACTGAAAAATATTACTTTAAATTAGATAAAGACAATTTACTAGCTAGTATAAATATTAGTAATAAAGTTATTGAAAGAAAATATGAAATAACAAAAGTTGTAGCTTCTAATAAAACTCAAATAATGACACCAGAAGTAAATGTTGAATTTGGTATATATGACTACAACAATAATTTAATCAAAACTTTAAAAACAGATAGCGACGGTAAAATTTACTTCACTTTACCATTTGGGGATTATATTTTAAGACAATTATCAACACCTAGTGGTTTTGAAAAGATTGATGATTATAAATTCTCTATAACAGAAAGCGGTCCTACTATTAATAAAGTATTTAGTAATGCCGAAATAACTTCAAGAGTAAAAATTATTAAAGTTGATGATTCGGGTAATAGAATTGCTATAGCTGGTATAAAATTCAAAATTAAAGAATTATCTACTGGTAAGTATGTATGTCAAAAAGTAGCTTACCCTAATAGTAAAACTTATTGTGAATTTGAAACTGATGATACTGGTATGCTAATTACACCATATCCACTTAATAGTGGCGATTATGAACTTGAAGAAGTAGATCAAAAAATTAATGGTTATCTATGGAATAGTGAGCCATTAAGATTTAGTATTAATGAGAAATCTAATATTATTAGTAGTGATGACTTTGATAAAATACTAGAATTAAGATTTACAAATAAAGAAGTTAAAGGTGCTATTGAAATAAAGAAAACTGGCGAAAAGTTAGTTATTGAAAATGGTAAATACACCTATGAAACAATAACACTTCCTAATGTAGTATTTGAAGTATATGACGAAAACAATAATTTAGTTGGAACTATTACTACTGACGAAAACGGTTATGCTAGACTAGATAATTTGAAACTTCAAAAATATACTTTGAAAGAAGTATCTAGTTCTCTATCTCATTTAATAGATAATAATATTTATGAATTTGAATTAGTATATAAGGATCAATATACTCCTATTATTACTAAAACATTTACATTAAAAAATTATCTACCAAAAGGAACACTAGAATTTACTAAAACTGATTATTCTACTGATAAAGCACTACCTAACACAATCATAGAAATTTATACAGAAGATGATGTTTTAATGGGTACTTATACAACAGATGATAAAGGAATGGTTATTATTAAAGATTTACCTTTATCTAATGGTAAAAAATACTATATTTTAGAAAAACAAACTTCTGATTCATCATACTTATTAAATGAAGAAAAAATGTATTTTGAAATTAATGAGAATGGCGAAGTTGTTAAAGCTAATATGAAAAATGAAAAAATCAAAGGTAGTTTAGAATTTACTAAAGTAGATTTATCAACAAGTAATCCTATTCCTAATACTAAAATTGAAATTTATAACGCTGATACTAACGAATTAATCTATTCTGGATTAACTGATGAAAACGGTAAAATTATTATTGATAATTTAGAATATGGACGCTACTATATTAAAGAAGTTGAAACTGCTTCACCTGACTATATTTTAAATACTGAAAAAATGTATTTTGAAATTAGAGAAAATGGCGAAGTTGTTAAAGCTACTATGACTAATGAAAAAGTAGAAATGCCAAAAACATTTAATACTGATTTAACTAGCTCAATTATTATAATTAGTACTGCTGTTCTTGGTTTAGGATTATTAATATATGCAAAAAAGAAAAATAAATAAAATTATACAAATTTTAGGGTTGATATTGATTTTAATATCAGCCCTTATTTGTTTTAAAAAAATATATTGTAATTACAAAGTAGATAAAGAAACAAAACAAGTAATTGAAACAATGTTTGAAGAAGATAATCCACCACCTACCATTGAAGAAGAACAAACAGAAGAAGTTGTAGAAACTCCTAAAAAACAAGAAATACATTTGACTAACAATTATCTTGGTTATATAGAATTAAAATCTGGTATTCAAAGATTAATAACTTCCGGAACAGATAAGAAAACACTAGATAAGGGTTTAGTTGGAACATTAAGTACTTCTGCTGGAATTGATGATGAATTTGGTAATCTCATAATTGCCGGTCATAGTGTTTATAATACATTTCAAAGTTTGCACTACTCCAGTATAGGCGATAAGATTAAAATTGTATCTCATAAAGCTACATATATTTATGAAATAGTAGAAAAACATACGATTAATGATGATGATATGTCTTATTTTAAAAGTGTGGATAATGAAAAAATATTGACATTAATTACTTGTAAAAATAATGGTAATAAAAGACTAATTGTAGTCGCAAAATTAAGGGGGTAAAAAAATGAGAAGATATAATACAAAATTTATTTTTTATATTTCAAAAGACTTGAAAAAGAAGTTAGAAAAAAGATCTCAAGAGTTAGATATTTCTATGTCTGATTATATAAGAACTTTAATAAAGCAAGATTTAAAACTAAATGATATTGCTTATGTTAATTCTATTATAGATAGGCAGACATTTGAAATTGAAAATATAAATAAAAAGTTATCTGGTTATTATAAAGGTTTATAAAAATTTAAGGGGGTTTTATGAATATAGAATTAAATAATGAATTGATTGAGCGTTGTAATAGTCTAAGTATGTATAATCGTGGTACACATATCAAAGAAAGTGCTGAAAGTGATTATAAAAAGTTTATAGATACTTTTAGTAGTCGTACTCTTAATCCACAGCAATTAGAAATTGTTAAAAAAAGGACAGAACAATTTAAAGAATTAATAACAAATATTTATAATGAATATTTAAGTATATCTGCTAATTTTGTTCCTGTTAATGTTGCTGGACCAGCAAAATATAATTCTAATAAGTTTGAAAAAGTTGCTGATAGAATGGATAAAAAAATGGAAGAAATAAATGATAAAATAAATAAGTTCTATGATAATACAGAAAGTATGTTGAAAAATGCTTATTCAAAAGATGAAATAATATTAAAATATAAGAATGGATATAATGAGCCAATAAGTTCTGATGATCCATTAGCTAGAGAAAAACTAGAAGCAAAGTTAGAATACTTACAAACTAAACATCAATCGTATTTAGATTTTAATAAAAAAGCAAGACTTAATAAAACGGAACAATTACCGCCTTATGTTCTTGCTAATTCTAATCAAAATATGAAAGCTGTTAAAGATAGATTACAAACACTAGATAAAATAGATAACATAGAAACAGGTCGCTATTATTTTGATAATGGCGAAGTTAGTTTTGATAAAGAGGATATGAGAGTAAAAGTTTTCTTTGATGAAAAGCCAGATGAAAAAACAAGAGATGAATTAAAATCTCGTGGTTTCAAATGGTCTCCAAAAAATTCTGCTTGGCAAAGAAAACTAACACCAAACGCTATTTATATAACTAAAAGAATGTTTAAAGATATTGGAAGTTTAGAAATCAAATTAGTTAATGATTATACTAAAACTATATAGGTAATATTATGCTACAAGTATTAGTCGTTCAACAAGAATCAGCAAGTTGGTTAATGGACGCCGTCCGTTCTATCTTCTGGTTTCTTGCTAAAGGTGTATTACTTCTACTAGACGGAATGTTTTTAATAATTGATGATATATGGAAGTTTAAGTTTTTTGATAATCCTTATGTAAATAAAATCTATTCATCTGCTATTATTGTTGCTTGTACTTGGTTAATATTAAAAGTTATATTAGAACTGATTATGAGATACTTTGTAGATCAAGATGATAATAGCTCACCTACTAGGGTGTTTAAAGGTATTATTTTTTGTGTCGTTATGATGTTTTTAATTCCACCTATATTTAATTGGGGTTATGATTTATCTTCAAAAATGACACAGTATGTTGTTTCTGTATCATCAAATAATACTGCTAGTGCTACTTCTTTTGAATCTAGTATGTCATCAATGATACTTAATGCTTTTGCTGATGATGACAAAATGAAAGAAGAACATAAAAAATATTTTATAGAAAACTGGTTTACCGCTGATTATAACGAAGTTGAAGATGACGGTTTATTTGATAGTGGTGTTTATAAGTATAGTTTTAGTACTTTTCCAATATTTCTGGTAGGTTTAGTAGTTGTAGTACTTCTTTTCTTTATAGGAATACAAGTTGCTAAAAGGATTATAGAGTTAGCTCTCTATAAGGCCATAGCACCTTTTGTATGTACTTCTTTAGTGTCAAACAAATCACACGCTTTTGAAGTTTGGTGCAAGGGTGTTATGGGTACTTTTTTGGTAACGACAGTTCAATACTTATGTATAGGTATCTTATTTAATGTTTTCGGTCAAGTATCATCTGGAACAAATTATGTAATGTCGGTCATTTTAATTGTCATAGGTGCTTTATTATTTATAATAGCTTCTCCTCAATTAGTTTCTGCATTACTTAATGCAAATACTGGTGCTGGTGCAAATATGAGTGAATTACATACACTAGCTGCTTTAGGTACAAGTATGATCGCTATGTCTAAATATGGTAAGACAGTAGATAATTCTACAAGTTCAAACTCTAATACTGATAATTCAAATAGTGATAGTTCTGGAGCTGGTGCGGATACTAATATGGATAATTCATCTTCAAATTTAGAAAGTGCTTCAAATAGTGCTTCTAGTAATGAAGATAATAATTCTAATAGTAATCTTAATAATGAAAGTCCTGATAATAGTTCTAGTGATATATCTTCTTCTGATCCTGAAGTAAGTGATTTATCTGGTAATATAAGTGATAATATCAATATGGATACTACTACATCTTTATCAGAAAGAATTGATACATATAAAGACTTTATGGATAATCGTTATTCATCATTAAATGATGATACACCTACATATAAAACTAATGTTGATTGGGGGAATATAAATGTATCTAATACCAAAGAACATAAGAGTTAAAAGAGAGATTTTTAAAGGTTATGGTGTTAAAGAAATTATCTTTTTAGGAATATCAATCTTTGTTGGTTATTTATTAGCTAGATTATTTGGTAAGGGTTTATTAAAAGTGTTTTTATTCTCATTTTTTCCTATACTTACATTTTTAATAACTCTACCTATGCCTAATGGTAATGGTAATATTTTAAGTATTCTAATTAAAATGTTAAAATTTAGAGCAAGTCAAAAAAAATATAAGAAATATAATTCTTAAATAAGGGGGTATGTAATTGAATAATAAAGTTGATGATGTACTTTATAAACTTGTAGAAACAAAAAAATTCATAGCAAAAGCGGCTTTAAATGATAATAGTAATACTTCTTATGAAAACACTATTAAAGGACTAAATAATATTATTGTTGATTATACTATGAATAATAAAATGTCTCGTAAAGAAATTTTAGATATTACTTTTTCTTTGTATGATATTGAAGTTGAAAAAACATTTTTAGATAAAGTTAAAGATTTCTTAAATATACCTAAACATATCAAAAATACCAAAGAAAAAATAATTGAAAATCATAAAAAAAAAGAAACTAAAAAACAATATGAAAATGAAATAGAAAGTTTAGTTAAGGATAAACTAAAAGAAATGATTAAACAAGATAAATTAGATAGCCAAAATAAAGTTAATGATGATAAGGTTTTAGATAAAGAAAAACAAAAAAATATAAATATAACTAATAATAAGGATCTATCTATTAATCATAATATTAAAACTTCTGTTCCTACTTCCAACAAGGAATTTGAAGAAACAAAACAAATGAAAATTTAAGGGGGTTATAAAATTTATGAATAAGAATCTTGACGAAGTGTATATAACACTTCTAAAAGCAAAAGAAAAAATATACGAATATACCAAAAACAAAGTTAAGAATGAAAATTGGCGACCATATTATAATGGAATTGTAGAAAATATAGATAATATTATAGTAGATTATTCAATAGCTACAAAGATGTCTAGTGAAGAAATTTTAGATTGCTTATTTGAAGTTGGTGCTGATAATAAAGATAGTATTTTCTATGATACTTATAACACTATGAAAATGAATATGTAATTCATAATATTTGGGGGTTATTTTGAATAAGAATAAAAAGAAAAAGATTGATAAATCTATTCTTGAATGGTTGCCTTTTAAAGAAGTTTGGAATGATTTATTATATCTTGATAATGACAAAGTTGTTGGTATTATAAAAGTAAATAGCATTAATCTTCAACTATATTCTAATGAAGAACAAACATCTAAAATATTTCAATTTAGAAAAGTATTATTAAGTTTAGAATATCCTTTTAAAATACTTGCTCTTGATAGGCCGATTAGTTTATCAGAACACATAGAAAACTTATTATATTTATCTAAAAATACTGATGATAAAATTAAAAAAGAATTATTGGAAGAAGATATAAAATATGCTGATACAATAATGAATAATAATTTAGTAAACAATCGTGAATTTTATTTATTAATTGATGAAGATAAAGACAATGTTAAATTATTAAAATCTAAAATAAATGATATTGTATCTCAATTATCTAATATAGGTCTATCTTCATCTCAAGCTAAAACTGATGAAATAAAAGAATTACTATTTATCTATCTTAATCCCACTTCATCACTTGAAGTATTTAGACAAGACAGTAGTTTAAAAACATTAAAAGAAAAAATTGCACCTATTGCAATGAAGTTTAATGAAAAAGACATATTACTTGGAGATATATATGCTACAAGTATTATAATTGATACTTTCCCCTCTTATGCTAGGGGAAGTTGGTTAGGTATGCTATCTAACATTAAAAATACTCGTATGATGATTTCTGTTAATCCAATGGATAATATAGAAGTTAATAAAACTCTAAAAAAAGGAATGACAGAAACTAGAAGTAAGTTTATTAATTCTAAAGATAGAAACGATCAAATAGTACTCAAAAATCAATTAGAAGATTATGAGAAACTAACAAATAAAATGGATCGTGAAAATGAAAAAATGCTACTGATGTCAGTAGTGTTTTTTACTTATGCTGAAAGTTTGGAAGAATTACAAAAAAGAATAAAAGAAATAAAATCTGCTTTAAGTAGTTTAAATCTTCGTGGATCACAGTTGATATTCGAGCAAGAACAAGGTTTAAAAACTTGTTTACCAACTCTTGATATGCCACTTCAAGAAAATTTTGGACTACCTATGCCTACAACGACAGTAGCGGCTTCATTTCCTTTTGTCTTTGAATCTATACAAGATGACGGTAATTCTATAATACTTGGCGACGACATAAACGGCGGTCTTACACTGTTTGATTTGTGGAAAAGAACTAACAAAAGAACAAACTCAAATATGTGTATTATAGGTAAAAGTGGTAGTGGTAAATCTACTTTAATCAAAAAGTTATTACGTGGTAATTTTGCTCGTGGTGGTGGTAAAAAACGAACTCGTATTTTGTGTGTAGATCCAGAACGCGAATATAAAGATTTATGTAATACTCTTAATGGGAATTGGATAGACTGCGGTAGCGGATCAGGATTTGTTATTAATCCACTAGAAATTAAAAATTCTGCTAATGATGAAGATAATAATGTTGCTGTAATAAAACACTTACAAACATTTAGAACTTTTATAAAATATTATTTTAAAGATTTAACAGAATTAGAACTTACTAAAATTGAAGAATTACTTTTAAAAACATATAAAAAGAAAAACATAGATTTAGATACTGATGTTAGTAAGTTATCATCAAAAGATTATCCTATCATTACTGATTTTCATAATGAAATAAAAAGTGAACTAGAAAAAGCAAAAAATGATAAAAGAATTAATGATGACACCATTAAGTCTTTAGAAAAAATAGAAGCTATTGTTAGAAGAATGGCTACCGGTGTTGATAGTAAATTATGGAATAATTATTCTAATTTAGATTTAAACTCTGATTTTATAGTATTTGATATTCATACTTTACTTGATAGTGATGACACTATATTAAGAACTCAATTCTTTAATATCTTGTCTTTATGTTGGCACATTATTAGTCAAAATAGAGACGAACAAGTTATTTTAATTGTAGATGAAGCTCATTTATTAATTGATCCTGAAAATAAAGACGGACTAGAATTTTTAAAAAGAACTTCTAAAAGGATTCGTAAATATAATGGTAGTTTAATTGTGTGTACTCAAAATATGATTGACTTCACCTCACCAGAAGTAGTTAGATACGGTCAAGTTATTGTTGATAATTCTGATTATCAAATCATTATGGCTCAAGGAAGTGAAGAAATTATTTCACTTCAAAAAGTATTAAGATTAAGTGAAAATGAAAGAAGATTTTTACAAACTGCGGGTAAAGGTCAAGCACTATTTGTTATTACTCACGACAAACGAATACCTATCTTCGTCCATTTAAGACCAGAAGAAAAAGAATTATTTGGCAAAGGTGGCGGTAGATAATTAAAGATATTGTATCAACTATAATGAAAGGTAAAATGATAATTGCACTACTTCCAGTTGCATTTATCATTTTTATTGTTTTAATAATTGTAGCTTTACTTACTTCATTGTTTGGTAATCAAGAGATGACTTATAAAACTTCTTTTGTACTTCCATTTGATACAAATAACTTTACTATCACATCTGATTATGGACTACGTGATGATCCATTTACTAATGAAAAATCAAAACATAATGGTATAGATGTTGTCCCAGTAAATACAAAAAATATAGTTGCAATAGCTGACGGTAAAGTTGTTGCTAGTACTCTTGATAGTGCTGGTGCTGAATATGTTTTAATAGAACATAAAATAAATGGAACTACTTATAGATCTGGATATTGGCATTTAGAAGAAAATTCAAGAACTGTCAATGTGGGCGACGAAGTTAAGCAAGGTCAACAAGTTGGTATTATGGGAATGACTGGTAGAGCAACAGGTGTTCACTTGCATTTAGTTTTGCAAGTATATAATGCTAAAACAAATCAGTTTGAATATACCGATCCAACTACTATTATAAAAAATAAAATAACTGCTAAAGATTATATCTTATATGATTATAATTCTAAAAGTTTTAATAATCCATTTGGTAATCTACCAACTACACCAGAGTTTAATCCATTACCTAATCTTAATAATTAATGGCCGAACTTTTGGCAAAAAAGCAATTCAAAAAGTGGCGATTTTCTAAAAAATATATATTTAAAAAGTGTGTACGATTGTTATACACCCCTTATTTTTCAAAGGGTAAGAAGTTAACGATTGTATAACAAAAAAATGAAATGTAAACACTTGTGTTTTTTGGAAACCCTTATGAAATAAGGGAAAATTCGCCACTGGCGAATTGTTTGTAAACAGGATTTATCCTGCTTTAAATATAACTTAAAAGTTAGTACATTTTTTTGGCCGAACTCTTGGCCGAAGATAGAAAGGATTTTATGAAATTATTTTTGATTATTTTAGAAATTAATATTCTAATATTTTTAATTGTATTTGTTTTCTGTGCTTGTAAGGTTGCAAGTTTATGTGATAAAGAAATGGAAAAAATAAATAAAGATATTTAAGTTGTTATATTAAAATTTTATTATTTTATAAAAGGGGGTTATATAAATGAATGATAAAAAAAATAATTATTTAAAAGTACAAGTGGATCAAAAAATGGAAGAAGCATTTAGAAAGATTATTGAGAAAAAAGGATTATCAATTCAAACTGCTTTAGAAATTATAATTAAAAATTATATACTTGAAAACTTGGATTGTATATTGAATAGTAAATAATGAATGAAAATAAAAATTCAAATATTGTTGCTTTCAGACTAGATCCACATAAGAAAAAATTATTACAAGATCAAGCTGATAAAAATAATATGAAATTAAGTGAGTATTGTAAATTAGTTTTATTAGATTATTTGGAACAGTCAATGTTATTAGATACACAAAAAAAGTTGGTCGAACTAATTACAGAAACAGTACAAAATGCTAATGAAAAACAATTCTATAAAATACTTACTATGCTAAATAAAAATAATATAGGAATAGAAACTATAATATTACAAAATGATATGACTTATAAATATTTTGATATACCACAGACAAGATCTGAATTAAATACCCATTTAGTAAATCACCCTATAACAGAAGTTGCAAGAGAACAAGTATTAAAAAATATTCGTGAATTAAGAAATAAAAAGGAACTAACTGATGAGTAGTAATATAGTAGCTATCGTTCGTTATAAGAAAGATGTTAATTTTCAAAAGTTAGTTGGTGGTTGGTGTAAGTATGTTTCAAAGGACGGTGCTGACGGAAAAAGTTTAAAAGACTTTTCTTCTAGTGATGAATTGTTTGATAAAGAATTTGGAATATATGATGACACTATTGATAATGATGTTAATTACATTTGGGATAAAAACGGAGATGTAAAAAAAGAAGATATATTAAAAGATTTGCCAAAAGATGAATTAGGTAGAATGTGGAATTTAGTTATTTCATTCCCTCCAGATTTTGCTTTAGAATCTGGACTTAAAACTAAACAAGATTATTATATGATGACTAAAGCTATTATGCCTAGATTTTTATTAGATAATGATTTTGACTTAACTAATACACGGTGGTATGCAAGTAAACATAATGATACTGATAATCCACATCTTCACATTACTATTTTTGAAAAAGAAATTAGAAGAAAAAAAGATACATTAGAAAAGTCATCTATAAAATATTTAAAAAGTAATATTGCTTCTTATTTAGTAGATAATAAATCTTTTTATCAGGAACAAGATTATTTGTTTTTAGGTTTGGAATATAAGATAAGAAAAAACAATTTTACAAAAGTTGATAAAGAATTATTTTTTAGTAGTAAATATAGAAAAGCATTAAATATAGACTTATTGAATCTATATGATAAACTACCAAAAAGGGGCCGACTTCAATATAACTCAAAGAATTTAGATTATTGTAGAAAAGATATTGATAAAGTTATAGAAAGAATTTTATATCACGACACTATCAAGTATGAATTTGAAAAATACTATCATAGTTTAGAAGAAATACAAAGAGAACAAAAAAAGTTATATGGTAATAATGCAAATAATAAATATATAGAAAATAAAATGAAACGTTTATATTCTAAAATAGGAAATGATATTTTGCATAACTTTAAAGTTTATAACTCTACTAACTTTATCAAAAGACAGAAAGAATTTTTGAAAGTTAATATAATGAATATGAATTTTAAAAGTCGTCCTGTAAAAAAGAACTCTACTATTTTAAAGTATGCTAAAGAATTATATAAACTTGGTCGGCTTGCTGAATTATCTGATAATGATATTAAAAAGTTATTAAGTGATTGGATTAGAAGATCAAACTTAAATGTTAATGTTGATAATGTATTTACTGCTGTTAGAATGACAAGTGAAGATATAAATGCTACTGATTTTTATAAATCACTATCTCACTTTGGTTATACAAAAGAAAAATATACTAATTATAAAAATAAATCTTTTTACAAAAATATTAGATTTAAACAGTTTATTAAAAAAGCTAATTATTTTTTAGAATCTGAAAGTAAAAATGAAGAAAGATATTTACAAGAGATTTTAGAAAAAGAATTACAAGGAAAAGAGATTTAAAGGGGGGTTGTTAAAATAAAGAAATTTAACTATTGTTTAGTAGTTATTATTTCTCTATTATTAATTATCTTTTTTCTACCGAATTTTATAAACATAGTTCAAAATAATTTTAAATTAAGTTTTAATTTTAATTTAATAGAATTAATTAAGATAATATTAAATGATAAAAAAATGATTATGGGGATCTTGCTTTTAGAGATCCTTTTCATTTTGCTTATAACTTATTATAAATATAATTTTAAGGTTAAGAACTCTCACTCTACTAATGGTATTCCAGAACGTGTATGTTCTAATGAATTTGGTAGTAGTAAATTTGCTAGTATAAAAGAAATTAAAGATAACTTTACTACTTGGAAATTTGGAAAAGAAAATAAATCAGGTGGTATGGTTGTTGCGATAGAAAATAATAAATACTATGTTGATACAAGCTCTAATCATAATTTAATTGTTGGTAGTACTGGATCTGGTAAAACTGTTAGTGTCATATTACCACTAATTTTTAATCTAGCCGATAGTAATGAGTCAATGATTATTAATGATGTTAAGGGCGAATTATATAAATATACTTATGATTATTTAAAGAAAAAAGATTATGATGTTAAAGTTATTAATTTAAGAGATACTAAAAATAGTGATTTTTGGAATCCTCTTACTTTAGCATATCAATATTATAAAGAAAACAATTTTGAAAAAGAAGTTGAAACAGTTAATGACTTATCAAATGCAATATGTGAAGAAGTTAATAGTCGTGATAAGTATTGGCAAGAATCATCTTCTTCTGTATTAAGTGCTTTATGTCTTGCTTTAATTGAAGATTGTAAAAATGAAAATCAAATACATTTTCATTCTATTTATAATTTGTTAGTAGAACACGGTGCTAAAAAGTATGGTGATCAAAACTCATTAGACAAATACTTTGATGATAGGCCTTTCGGTAATACTGCTAAAAATTTGTATTCTGCTGGTAATTTTGCTCGTGGGGAAACAAGAGCTACTATCTTCTCTATATTGGCTTCAAAATTAAAAGTATTTGGCGATACTGGTATAAGTTATATAACAAGTAAAACTTCTTTTAATATGCGTGATATTGGCAAGAAAAAAACTGCAATATTTTTGGTAGTACCTGATGAAAAGTTATCTCGTCATTTTATAGGTGGCTTATTTGTAAATCAAGTCTATCAGACTTTAGTAGAAGAAGCTCAAAAAAGTCCTAGTGGCAAATTAGATGTTAGAGTTAATTTAATCTTGGAAGAACTTTGTAATACTATACATATCAACGAATTATCAAAAAAACTTACAGTTGCAAGATCCAGAAAAATTAGAATATATGGTGTCGTTCAAGATTTTGGAATGATACAAGAACATTATAGAGATCAAGCTACTACTATTAAAGCAAATATGAATTTATGTTATCTTCTTACAAATGATTATAATACTGCTAGAGAAATATCAAACCGTCTAGGAAAATATACAATAAAAACTACTAGGACATCATCTTCTAATAGATATGGTAAAGCTGATTTTAATTTATCAAGTGATACTTCTTTAACTGGTAGAGATTTGCTTACTACTGATGAATTAATTAATTTTAAAGTTGGCGACGCATTATTTTTAAGAGCTCGTATGGATCCTATCAAAACTAAACTAAAACAAATAAGTGATTATCCTATAAAATATAAAATTGTTGATGAAATAAAAATTGATAATCCAGAATTTCAAAAATTAGAACTTTTTGATTTAGACACTTTTAGAATAGAAAAAGAATTATTTAAACCGGAAGAAACTAAAAAGACTACACCTACTAAAAGGGCTAACCCTACTAAAAAGAAAAAGGATAATGGGGATAAACAATCCTAGTATAAATCTTTTTAATTTTAATTATCCGGTTATAAAATTAAATAAAGATAATGTTAAAGTTGGTACTTTCTTTTCTGGTATTGGTAGTCCTGAAATGGCTTTTAAGAGATTAAAAGACAATGGTATTATTAATAATTATGAATCAGTATTTTTTTGTGAAATAGATAAATGGGCGGTAAAAAGTTATTGTGCTATTCATAATAAAACTGAAAAAGATAATCTTGGGGATATTACCAAAATAAATGGTAAAGATCTTCCTTACTGCGACATTTGGATTGGTGGCTTTCCTTGTCAAGATATATCTATGGCTGGTATAAGACGTGGATTTGATTTTAATAGTAATACTAGATCATCTCTAGGTTGGAAGATGATACAATTTATAAGAGAAATGGATAATCCACCAAAGGTTGTTATATTTGAAAATGTAGCTGCTATTACTAATTCTAAAATGAGAAAAACATTAAGTCTTTTTAAACAAGATTTAGAAAATCTAGGTTATTCATTATACGATCATGTTTTAACTGCACTTGATTATGGTACACCTCAAAATAGAGAAAGATATTTTTTAGTTGCAATTAAAGGTAAATATATCTATCATTTTCCAGAAAAAATAAAACTTAAATTAAGACTTAAAGATTTATTAGAAAAAGATATTGATCCTAACTTGATATTATCAGAAAAAGTGAAATTTGATTTAGAGAAATTTGTTAAAAATAAAAACTATTCTAAAAACAGTAAATTGATATGCAAGAATTTAAAAGACAAAAGAAAAAAATATGTTATAAATTTATATAGATTCGTTGACGGTAAAAATCATTGTGGACGTGATACTTCATCAAAATATAATCAGACTGCAAGGTTATGGTCTATGAATGGGTATTGTCCTACTTTAACCGCTAACTCTACTGAAGATACAAGCAAAATGATTATCTACAAAGATAATTGTTTTTTTGTTAAGAAAATTAGTCCACTTGAAAGTTGGCGATTTATGGGATTTTCAGATGATGATTTTTATAAAGCTAAAAGTACTGGTATGTCTAATAGACAATTATTTAAACAGGCCGGTAATAGTATAGCAACAAATGTTATTTATTACATACTGAAAAATTTATTTTAAGGGGGTGTTAATTAATGGAATATGAAATATTTTTAAATAAAGTTAGAAAGAATTTAGAAAAAACAGACAACTACTTTGAATGTGAAATGAATGAGATAATTGATGTTATAAGAAATACTTTAACTAACGAAAAAATAATTAATATATCTGATTTAGATGTTCTATTCTATAAAGTCAAATGTTATATAAATAGAATGATAAAAAAAGAAGAATAATTTTACAAAATATGACAAAATACGACAAATCGTTTAATTAGTCTTGCAAGACTAATTAAAATGTGTTATATTTATATTGTCAGTAAGATACTGACTATTAAACCATTTTACTTTGACTTGCATACGCTACACCTTACTTCTAGTAGTGTTTGTAGTGAAAGTAGCTCACTAAAGCCGCTAGTACAGGGCTTTGTTTTTTTAAGAAAATATATCAAATTATAGCTGTTTGATTGACTTTAACTTATATTTAATGTAAGATAATAGCAATAATGAAATCATTAACTGATTTAGGGGAAATGTTTTTATGAAGTCTGAAAGTTTTAAGCTCTTAAAAAGCAAAATAAATATTTTAAATGATTTGAATGATAAGATTAATTTAATCGAATGGAACAAAGATGACGGTCCAAAATTTGAATCAGTTGAAGAAATGAAAGAATTTGAAAAAAAAGTTATAAATGGCGATTTTGAATTTGTATTAGATGATAATACTGATACTGATAATAATACAATTTTAAAAGATTATAAAACCACTAAAGATAATTATTTCTTTTATATTTATAGTTATAAGAATAATGATAAATATATTACTTATTTATCTTTAAAGAATTTAGATGAAACAGATTGTATTCATAATATATATGGATATAAAACTGATGATGAAAATTCTGCTTTAACATATTTTGATAAATTAAAAAATGATATATCAAATAATACGATTGATTATATACTTAATAAAATGATAATTGATGTTGATAAAAATATAAATAATTTAAAAAATAAGTATAAGAAATTGACTAGCGAAAGTTAGTCTTTTTTTTATACTTTTAAAGGGGGTTGAAATTATAGATATAATTAATAGTCTTAATTTGATTAAAGAATATACATCAAAAAAAGACTTTGAAAAAATTAAAGATACAACTTTAAATATAGAAAAAAATATTTTGAATAATTACCATAGTCATAATGATTTTAAAAGATTAATTGATACCATTGTGCTATATAGTGATTATTCTTTTTTTAATACCTTATTAATTGATTATCAATATCCTTTTTTCTTGGATCTTGGTACTGAAAATAAATATAAGAAAAATGGATTTACTATTTTAAATAATGCTAAAAAGATTAATATACTATCACCAGATAATGATGTATTTGTAAAAGTTAAAAATGATGATAAAGAAGAAATATTACCTTATACTTCACTAACTGATAAAGAAAAAGAAAAACTTAATAATCCTAATGATAAAAGTATTACATTAGATCATACAGAACTAAAAGGAATGAATATTATAGAACTATATGATTGTAAAGATACTACTATGGAACAAAAAGATTATAAAAGTTTAGAATTACCTGCATTACTTCTTTTTGATTATCAAGATATATATAATTCTTTTGTAAAAGCACTATATGCTGATGGATATAAAATTAACTATTGTAATAATTTAAAAAATAAATTTGATTATGATAAAGATAATAAAACTATTAATTTGAAAAAAGGTATCAATGATAGAATTAAAGTTTTATCTATGCTAGATATTTATACATCAGATAATGCAAATAATGATTTTGAGAAAGAACTTCTAAAATATTCTATTTGTAAAGGTATAGGAATTGATACAGACTTTGATGATAGATTTGATTTATATAATTGGTATAAAAAAACAGATTTTAATGATGTTGAAAAATCTTTTAAATTAATATCATCAAAAGGAAGAAAATTTATTAATAACTTTAATAAGTTTTTTAGTATTGAAAAGAAAAACTTTGAGTACATACCTACCGGTTTATATGAAGATTATAATTTATCACTTTAGGCGCTGACAAACATATTTATAGCGCGTTATAATTTTTTTGTAAGGCGGTGTTGATATGAAAAAAGATTCTTGGGATAAATACTATAACAAAGCTAAAGAATTAAGAATAAATGCAATTTATGCTGATACTTTATGCGAATTAATACTATTAAGGTATGAATATGTATATGATAATATTAGTAAAGCTGATGTTTTGAAAGAATTACCGGGAATTAGAGAATTAAAACCTATTCAAGTAAAAACTATTTATGAAAAAGCAATAAAGTTATTAGAGTTAAAATATGATGTTATAGTTTTGCAAGACAATCCATTTGTATTTAAAAAATAAGAAAGTGAGTGATGAAAATATGGAACTAGCTATTAAATACTATAAATTTATAAATGATTATGCAAAAGTAAAAAAGTTAAAGTTAAATATAAAAATAATAAAGAATTTCAAGAAGGAAAATATTATAGTTTATTCATAGAATATATAAATATTCTTGATGAGTTAAGAAACTTATTAAAAATCAAAAGATAGAATCAAAAGACTATGATTTAGTTATTTAATTTAATAAAATCTCATAAATTAAATTAGAAACTATTTATCATAGTTTTTTTAATTTAAGGGGGTTGAGTATTATAAATAAAGAGAATAAAAATGGGGATAAAAACGAAATTAATTACATAATTGAAAATAAATTTATAACAAATGCTAAAACAGAAGAAGAATTAATTGAAATATTTAATAAAAAATGGGCAACTATCATTTTAAGTTTAGAAAGTAAATTTGGGGGCTGTAATCTTGCATAAAGCGCGTTATAATTTGATTGTATTACAGTGCTTTCAATATATACGAAAGGAAGATATATGTTGAAAAATGAGAGAAAGGTGGTATGTAGTAATTTAAGTAATACGGTATGTTCAAATGACTATATAGTTGATAATGTTTCGGGAGATGACTATTTAGAAACAACTGAATTTAAAACAATAAAAAAATTGCTATCCGAAGATAATTTAGAATATATGACTGATTATTTAAGAGATTTATTAAAAGTATCTAAAAAAAATAATCCTAATTGTTTTAAAAAAAATGGATTAATTAGTTCTTTACATATTCCCGGCAAAAGAGGAATAATATATGTTAGATTATCTCAAGAGGACTTAGATAGAGAAAAAGGCAATGTTAGTAAAAGTATTTTAAATCAATTATTAATGTTATTATCATATTGTAATGACAAAGGTATTGAGGTTGTTGGTATTTTTTATGAAGAAGATATAAGTGGAAGTGATGGTTCACGTGAAGAATGGAACAAAACGCTTTTGTTCTGTGAACTTGGAAATACAGATATTTATATTTGTAAAACTCAAGCTAGATTCGCAAGAAGTATTGAATTCGTAGAAAAATATTTACATAAAAAGTTTATAGAATGGAATATTAGATTTTTAAGTATTGTAGATAATATTGATACTTACAACAAAGGTAATAAAAAATCAAGTCAAATAACTGCAATGGTAGATGAGTGGAAAATTGAAGAACAATCAATAAATACTAAAAAAACTTTAAGAGCAAAAAATGACGCGGGACAATGGACCGGTTCCTTTGCTCCTTATGGTTATATTGAAGATCCTGATGATATGTATCATCTAGTAATTGATGAAGAAGCAGCTAAAGTTGTAAGAGAAATATATTCTATGTATGCTAATGGATATGGATATTATAAAATTTGCCAATATCTTAATGAAAGTAAGATACCAACACCTAGTAAGCATAAAAAACTACAAGGATTAAAATTTGTTTGTTGCATGGCTCCTAATGGTGCAGAATTTTGGAATACCGACACAATAAGAAAGATCCTATTAGATGAAACTTATGACGGCATTTTAATACAACATAGAACCGAAAAAATTGCTTACAATATTAAGGGTTATAAAAAAATTCCTAAAAATGAGCAAAGTATTATAGCTTGTGCACATGATAGAATTGTAGATCCTGATATTTCTAAGATTGTTAGAAAAAAATTTGCTGATAGAAAGTTAAAGATAGATTTGGACAATGCAAGAAAAGATTCAAGACAATTTATAAATGCTATTAAAGAAAATATTAAAAGCTTTGATGTTGATAAAGGAAAAAATGATGAAGTATATAGAGCAATAGAAGAATTAGATAATAGCTTGACAAATAATGATATTAAAATCATAACTGAAAAATATGATAATTTAAGAGAAAAGACATTGTCTCTTGATAGTGAATTGTACTCTTTAATTACTGATCAGGTTGATATTTTAACAACATCAAATACAAGAGCACGTCCTGGTAAAAATGGCGAAGTACATATTTTCAGTAGAAAAGTATATTGTGCTGTTTGTGGAAAAGTTTTTCAAAAGAGTAATTGCAAATCTGGTCCAAGAAAGAATCCTTTTATGAAACCTTATTTGCATTGTAGAAACCACAGAAAAACAGGTGGAACTCAGTGTGATAATACTAGTTATATTAGATATGAAGTTCTTGAAGAATTAGTTTTAAATGAAATAAATAAAATTATTGAAAAATATTATAATCTCGAAAAATTAGAAAAAAATTATTCATCAAAAAAGTCTAGTATTGATTATGACAAAGATATGAAAATATTAGAAAAAGAAAAAAATGATATAGAAAAAAAATTGAATAAAACAAGCGACCGCTTTACTATGTTGTATGATGATAAAGCTGACGGAATAATTACTACTACAGAATTTGTTATGTTAAAAAATAAATATCAAAAAGATATTGATAATTTTAATTTAAGAATTGAAGAAATTAAAAGGGAAATATATGAATTAAGTGAAAAGAAAAATGATGAAATCAATGAAAAAAGTATATTAGAAAAATATACTCATATTGATAAATTAAATAGACGTATTATAGATGAATTTATATCAAAAATTCTAATAGGAAAAAAAGATGAAAATAACAATAGACCTATTAAAATATTTTGGAATTTTACTTTATAATGCACCGTGCATAAGATTATCTGCCATGTCCAGCATCTAAAATTATTACCTTTCCCAGTAAATTTAAATTTTTTACAGTAGCAGTTACTCTGGGTAAACATAATGTGACAAGAAAAAAGCATATTATTATAAGTAGTTTATATTTATTCATATTACACCTACTTAAATATATGCTTTTTATTTATTCAAAATAACTTCCTCCAATAAACTCTCTTAATATTGAAGTTTTTGGTACAGTTTCACTTGGTATTGGTAAAACGAACTTTAATAATTCTATTAGTCTTTGAGCTAATTGATAGTTAGGGTCATCTTCGGATATGGTAAATAACAATGGCTCAGCATATGTTTTGATGACTGCTAGTTCATAGGCTAGGCTGGTGTTAAACATAACATCGGCATTATCTTGATATGGGAAGACATATTTTTCTTCTCCATCGCGAACATCGGACCATGATTCAAGCGTTTTTGATGGATTATATCCTCTTGTTCGATTATCTCTTACAATTCTTCTTAATAATCTTAAATCAGTCATACCAATACGATTATCATTATCAATATTTAGATATATTAATGGACTTATGTATACTTTAAACTTTTTCTTTCTAGGTATATTAGTTAATAATTCTTCATTTAAAGCATGTAAGCCTTCAATTATTAGAATATCATTATCTTTTAACTGAACTGTTCTTTTATATTCTTTTTTTCCTTCAATAAAGTTAAATGTTGGTACTGTTACTTTAGTTCCCTTTAACATTTTACTAACTTGACTATCAAATAATTTTACATCAATAGCATTAAGAGACTCGAAATCCGGCTTACCATTTGGTCCTAATGGAGTTTCTGATCTTTCTAAGAAATAGTCATCTAATGATAGATGAGTGGGATTTAATCCTAGACTTCTTAAATATAAAGATAATTTCATGGCACTAGTTGTTTTACCTGAACTTGATGGTCCTGATAATAATATTACTTTATAGTCATCTTTATTTAAAACTATCTGCTCTGCGATACTAAGTAATTTATAGTCCTGCATTATTTCTGATAATTGAATGATATCTCCGGCATTATTATTAGTTATAAATTCATTTAATTCTCCTAGGTTGTTTATATTTAAATTGTTTCCCCATGTTCCATATTCTTCAAGACTATTGAAATAATTCTCATGATGGGTATATTTTACTACTTTGTTATTATCATATATTGATGGGAATCTTACTACGACACCATGGTCTTTAATTAATGATAGGTCAAAATATTTTAAAGAACCTGTTGTATATGGAAGGGCTCCAATTATATAGTTATAGGTATCTCCTAGTTTATATAGGGTTACAAAATTTGTTTTTATATAGAATAATGTTCTTACTTTATCCTCTCTTTTTTTATTCTTGAAATATGCTATGGCATCTGATTTAGATGTTTCTATTTTTGTAAAAGGTATATTTTCTTTTATTTTTTCTTTCATTATCTTTTTTATTTTTGTTATATCTTCAGTAGTTAATGGTTTATTTACTTTGCAATAAATTCCTTTATCAATTGAATGTTTAACTATTATTTGAGTATCTTTTCCTAAGGCTTCAACTGCTGATACTTCAAATAGATAAAGTAATCCTTTTTCATAGATTTTATTTCCTTCTTTGGTATTTAAATCATATATATATAGTTTACCATTTTTAGTTAGTGTTTCTTCATAGTCAATCATATTATTGTTATAAAGGGCTCCTACTACGGTATTTGTTAATTTATCTTTTTCTTGTTCAATTATCTCTTTTAATTTTATTCCTTTTACATATTCTTTCTTTTTATTATTATCCAAAGTTATTATTATTGTTTCCATATTATTCCTCCTTTTGGATAGTCTATATTATTATTATATCATAGTTTGTTATATTTTGTCATACTTTTTTTGTTATGAATAGACTATCTATATATTATACTAATTATGGGTGACTAATTATGAATTTAATTCCTACGATTATTGAAAAGAATGATATGGGCGAGAGAGCATATGATATTTATTCGAGATTATTAAAAGATAGAATTATTATTTTGAATGGAGAAATTAATGATAATACTGCTAATGTTGTGGTAGCAGAGTTTTTATATTTAGATAGTTTAAATAGTGATGATATTTGTTTATATATTAATTCTCCTGGTGGTTCTATTACTGCGGGTATGGCTATCTATGATACAATGAATTTTATTAAAAGTGATGTATCCACAATTTGTGTGGGAATGTCGGCATCAATGGCTGCTTTTCTATTGGCTGCTGGTAAAAAGGGTAAAAGATGTATTCTTCCCAATGCAGAAGTTATGATTCACCAGCCACTTGGAGGAGCACAAGGCCAGGCAACAGAAATTAAAATTGCCGCTGAAAGGATATTAAAACTTAAGAAAAAACTTAATAAAATTTTAGCCGAAGTTACTGGTAAAGATATTACTACAATTGATAATGATACGGAAAGGGATTATTTTATGGATAGCATGGAGGCTTTAAACTATGGTATTGTTGATAAAATATTAAAATAGAACTTCTATTGAAGTTCTATTCTGTTTTTGTATTTCCTGTTTTAGTATATCCTTCTAATGATGTTTCTGTTGACCATTTTGTTTCTTTATTTTTTTCAACATAACGATAGTATATTATGGTATCATAATCTCCTGATGGTTTTTCTTCTGTTATTTTAGGAGACATAAATTTAACTGTTACTTTTAATGGTACAAAGTATACATTATTATAAGATGATATGGTTGTATTTATATCATTTAATGTAACATCTATGTAGAAAGATCCTTTACGATAGTATGGAGATAATTTATATGTAAAATTGTCTTCAGTTAATGAGTAATTTTTAATACTATCTGGTAATTTATTTATTTTTGTTCCTTTAGATATTGATGTATTATTACTAGATAAGAATTCTTTTTCATTATTTGATAGGAATTCTACCTCTTTAACTATAGTAAAGTAGTAATCTTTATTTGGAACTTTATCTAATTTTATGGTGTAAGAAGCTGATGTGCTGTTTTTAGATACTGCTCCTAATGTGTAGTATTCTTCAGTTGCAGTACTATAATACTCATACTTATTTTCTATATTATCGCCAGTTTTATTGCCTTTTGCCCATTTACTATATGTTGTTGTTTCTTTTACATATTCGTAATATGTTGTTTTTGTAGTGTTTGTGCTAGTGTTAGTACTGGTTGTATCTTTGTTAGTATTCTTATTTGTATTATCTTTTGTGTTATCTTTAGTTTCTGTTTTTGTATTACAGTTTTTGCAATCTTTAAAACTAAATTTTCTTGTTATGGTATCTTTTTCTTTACCACATACTAAAGTAGTTTCTACTTTATAATCTTTTTTATTTCTAGTTATTTTGGAGTAACTTTTTTTTACGTCACAAGTTGATTTTTTATTTTCATTGATAGAAACAATTAATTTTTTTTCTATCATTTCCTCTAATGTTATTTTAGTACTTTTTCCTTTTTCTTGTGGTAAATCTATTTCTTTAAAATAAGAAACTGCTACTTCTTCCATGTTATTAATATTATTTTTAAATGTTTCTGTTGGTTTACTACTATTTATTATTTTTGATACTAACCATATTAATATTATAGCAAATATGAATATGATTATTATTTTAATAAATAAGCTTAACCAATTTATTTGTCTTTCATCTTCCATTATATAAAACCTCCCTATTTTGGTGATATTATATTAATTCAACAATGAATATTATTAAACATATTATTAATAAAAATATTAGCAGTATGATTTCTTTTATGATGGTATTTATTTCTTTTATCTGTTTAATTATTTCTTTATTTAGCATATAATATCTTCCCTAAAATTGTAATTTATTATAGCATAGAGATAATTAGTTGTCAACAGATAAATAAACTATTGTGCATCCATCATTTAAGTTATCGGTATGATATTTTGTTACTTCTTTTCTTTTACTTAATACATTATGAACTGATTTTCTTACTACTCCTAGCCCTTTACCATGTATTATTAATATTTTATCATTTTTTAGTATTATATTTTCATCTATAAAATCTTCGGTAGCTACGCGCGCTGTTTCTCTATCATAACCATGAAGATCTAGAGATGGTAAATTCTTTAAAAATATATCTTCCATAAAATCACCATTATATATTATAGCAGATATTTATAAATATTAAAACAATAAGATCACTAATATGGTAATCTTATTGTCACTTTTGTACCTTTATTCAGTTCTGATGTAAATAATAATTCTCCATTATGGGATTTTATTATCTCATTTGATAAAGCTACTCCCAAACCAGTTCCATTTTGTTTAGTAGTATAAAACATTTCCTTGATATTCTTTAATGTTTCTTCATCCATTCCTATTCCATTATCTTCGATTAATATGTCTAAATAGTTTTTATATAGATTAGAAGATATTTCTATTTTACCATTTTCTGTACAGGCTTCGCAGGCATTTTTTAATATATTGATAATTACTTGTTTTAATCTTTCATAATCTCCATTAAAATAAATTTCTTGGTCATCGCGATTTTTATATTCTAACTTTATTTTTTTATTAGTCATAAGTATTTTAAAAGAATCATAAACATCATCTAATAGACAGTTTAAATCTATTTGTTCTTTCACTACTTTAATTTTATTATACTCGACAAAATCACTTATAATATTTAGGCTTCTATTTATTTCTTGTTTCATTATATTAATATATTTTAAGGCTTTTTCCTCTTTATTTAAATCAATCATATCCATGTATCCTTTACAAACTGCTAATGGATTTTTTATTTCATGAGTTAATTTAAATAATGCATCTTTTATTTTTTTATCTTTTTCTAGCATTTTAATCGTAGTATTTAGTGATTCTATTTTATCCATTACCTTAAATAAATATAATATAGAAAATGTAGTAAAGTAATAGATAAATACTATTATTAATAATAATATAAAATCATTTACTGATACTTTTATATCTTTAAAGAAGTATTCAAATGATAAAAAGAAACCTTGAATTATGGCTATTGATAATATAAATGAACCACTACTAAGATTCTTTTTTCTAGCACATATGTATAAGCCTAAATATGATGCATATTTTATAATCATTATGATTACCTCTATATTTAGAACATAATAACTATATAAAACATTTATGATTGATAAAAATATACCTAAATAATGTTTCTTTTTCATGTAAGCTATTACTATTGGTATATTGCAGAATAATAATACTTTGGTATTTATTTCACTAGGAATATATTTTAAACATAAATATAATGATGTAATTAAAGCTATTGTTAACAACGTATCTTTATTGTTATTATCTATATTTTCTCGATAGCAAACTAAAACTAAATATACTAATATAGGAAATGTAATTAATATTAAATTTAATATTATATCTTTTATTATAAATAAATTCATTCTACCACCTTCAAAACAATTATACGACTTTACTTTGTCGATTTTTGTCGAATTAAGTCGAAAAAAAGAACTTTTTGTAATTTTTTGTAATTACATAAGTTCTTATTTTAATTCATCTATATATTTTTTTAATTTTTTAGCATCTGATCCTAGAATTATTTTTAATTGGTCATCTATTTCAACAACACCTTTAGCTCCTAATTTCAGAATTCCTTCCTTATTTGCTTTAGTTATATCTTTTAATGTTACTTTGAATCTAGACATTTCTACCTCGGTATCAAGAATGTTATCTTTACCTCCTAGTAAATCAACTAATTTATTAAATTCTAATTTAATATTCTTTTTATTCATTTTCACAATGGCAAGAGCTATTATTAATAAGACTACCATTATGATTATATATTGATATAGTTCCACTTTATCTTCCACCTCTATTTAATTATACTATCTTTTTTGTTATATTACAAGTAGTATTTTGTCTGCTATTAAATACCAATTTGGTTATCTCGTAGTTAACCTTTATGTTATTATTTGTATTTTATAAGTTAATTCATTTATTTTATTATTTTTTTTCTATCTAAATGTTATACTTGTCTTGTAGGTAAGAAATATGAAAGAAAAATTTTTAAATAAATCAATGACTAGTATTAAATTTAAGTTTCCTGAATATGACCAAGATAAGCTTGATGAAATTAGTTATGGTTTAGAAGCGTTGTATATTACTTTCACAAAAACCATTGTTATCTTGGGTATTTCTTTAATCTTAAATATTATTAAGGATGTTGTCTGTATCTTAATTTCTTATAATATAATAAGGACCTACGCATTTGGAATGCACGCTAAGAAGAGTTGGCATTGCTACATAATATCAGGAGTTCTTTTTATAGGAACTGCTACTATATGTAAATATGTTGATATTAATATATATGTAAAATATATTATTAGTATTATAGCATTTATTACACTTGTAAGATATGCTCCTGCTGATACATATAAAAGACCGCTTGTAAATAAATATAAGCGGAAAAGATATAAAATTTTAACAATAATACTTAGTTCTTTATACTTAATCTTTATTATTTTGTTAAAAGATAGTGTTGTTAGTTCATATTTATGTTTTGGACTACTTGATGCAAGTTTAATGATCCATCCTTTAGTTTATAGGATGTTTCAATTGCCATATGATAACTATAAGAATTATAATGTTACTTATAGTTAATATGGAATAAATATAGTTTGGAGGAATTAGAATGTTAGCAAGATTATTAAGTTGGATTGGTTCTCTATCTGCTGGTGCTGGTACTAAAGCATGCTTAGCTTGGTACGTAGATGAACCTAAAATGCCAAAAAGTTTATTAAAATAATCCTTTTTAAAACTTAACAAAAAAAAGAATCATATAACCGCAAGTTGATTCTTTTTTTATTATTTTTCTTTTATCTTAATTTTCTGAATATAGATTCTATCTGTTATTTTTGTTTCTGATTCAAATCTATTGTTTTCATTTAAAATTTTCTTTACTAACAATAAACCATGTCCTCTATTTTTTCCTTTGGTACTATACTTTTCATTACCAACTTTTTCTTCATCAATAACATTATCATAGGTATTAGAAATAATCATTTCAACATTATCTTTTAATTTATATATTTCAATACCAAGTTTCTTTCCATCAGATGCGCTAGCCGCCTCAATAGCATTATCTAGGTAAACACCTAACATTCTAGTTAAGTCTTTAAAATCTTTTGTTACCATTTTGCCAAGAAAACTATTTTCTATTTGTTTGGCGATATGTAAATTTACGCTTATTCCTTTTTCTTCAGCTTCAATAAACTTATAATAAAGAAAGCCTTTTAAACCATTTGATGGTAAATATTTAAATTTAGAGAATTTAGAACTATTGATATGTTTCTTATCACCCATAATACTATCAATATAATTACATAATTCTTTATCTTTTTCATTAGATAGCTTACTTCTTATTGTTAATAATTCATTTTTAGTCTCATGATTAATAGTTCTTTGTTCTTCAACATCACTTTCATAATTTTTCATAACAGTTAATAAATCATCATATTTTTTAAACATGTTTTCATTATCTATTTTTTGTCTTAATAGGCTTACCAAAATTATAATTAATGTTACTATAACCAATAAATACATAAAAATATTGTTATTATTTCTAAAGTTGTTAATTAAATTATAAAAGAATACAGCTATGGTAACTAAAGTTAAAAGCGATACAATAATTATTTTTACATTTCTTGATAATTTATAATTAACAATTTTTCTTAATGGCTTTCTTAATAAATATATTGTTCCAATCATTATTAAATTAACTATTAAATTACCTAAAACACTTCCGGCAATATGTGTATGAAAATAATCTTTTGTTATACCAAGAATTTTAGTTGAAAAACCCAAAGTTATCAAGTCTGGAATTATCAGTAAGATCATATACATAATCCCGGAAAAAATCGATTTATACACATCTTTGTCAAATGTTGTGTATAAGTACAATGAATAAATAGTACATAGTAATATAGATTTATAAGTGCCATTCAAACATAAACATGCTATTGTATGTAATATAGCAAAAAATGTTATTATTACTATGCTTTTTAATTTTATCTGTTTGTTTAAACTATTCTTTGAAGTTACTAATCCAAAAATATGAACTGATATTATCATAAATATACTACTCAAAAATATCTTCAAAACTTCCAACACGTTCCCTCAACCCCTTTCTACATGCAGTGCTTAATAGATTTGTTGAGTCACCGTTTTTGAAATAAATAGTAAAATCAGCATATTCTACTTTGCTTATATTTTCTAAATTAACTAAACAGGCTTTATGTGAACGGTAAAACAATGGTGACATTTCTTTTTCAAAGCTTGTTATTGTTCTATTAGTGTATTTTGGTTTATCATTAATAAAATGTATTATACTTTTTGCTCCAGATGGATCTTTTTCTATATATGTTATATTTTTATATAGAACCTTGTAGGTAGTATGATTGTAAGTAAATGTTAATACTTTATTTCTTAACATTCTATCCACTATATACTTTATAGTTTCTTCAACTCTTTCTTGATATCTATATTGTTTTGATATATAATCTATTGCTTCTAATCTTGAAAAGAATATATCATTTTTACATTCTGGATGTGATGTTACAAATATTATATAACTTTTGTCATCTATTTCTCTTATTTCAGAGGCTATTTCTAAACCTCCAACCACTGGTAACTCTATATCAAGTAAATATATTTTGGTATCAAATGGTTCATTTATTACTGCTTCTAATTCTTTGTTATGTCTATAAAATTTCAATATTTTATATTCTATATCATAATTCATCATAGCTTTCGTTATGGTTTGTACTGCACTAGTTAAATCTTCTTCATTATCTTCGCATACTATAAATTTTAGCATTTTTATCTTCCTTTCAATATACTACTAGTTCATCTACTGCAAACACCTTTTAATTCTTTTACTAGATTATATGAAATGATATCATTAGAAACATCAATTATATCATTAGCATACGCTGCTCTTTCTTTAATGTATTCTTCGCTTACTACATTATTTATTATAGCATATATTTCGCTTTTTGGAGCATTATAATATATTTTTGATGTTAAATATGAACCGTCAACAAACACTACGGTATTATCTTCACTGTCTAAACTGAAAATATCTTTTCCTAATTGAAAATCACTATGTATACCAAGCATGTTTCCGACTGTTGGTAAAACATCAATCATTCCCATAGGTGTATTTACAATTTCATTTATTTCTTTATCTTTTGTCCAAATTATTAATGGAACTTTTTTATCTAATTCATAATTATATTTGCTATATGGTATATATCCATTATCTGTTTCTTCTTTTACTTTGTCATTAACCGGATCGTAATTATATAATAAGTTAAATTCATTATAACTTAATCTTGCATCATGATCACCATATATTATTAAAACTGTATTATCTAATAATCCTTCCGCTTCCAACCCGGAGACAAAATCTCCTATTGCTTTGTCTGCATAATGGACTGATCTCAAATAATTATTCATTGTTGTTCCTTCTAGGTAATCCCTAACTATTATGCCATCTTCTGTTTTTAATGTTATACTTGTATCAAATTCTTCAGTTAATTCTAAATCATTAAATGGAGTGTGATTTGATAACGTTATCAGTAGACCATAATATGGTGATCCACGCTTATCCTTTATTTCTTTTAATTTTTCTATAGATTGTTTAAAAAATGATTCATCAGACAATCCTAAGCCTATTTCTTCATCTATTAAATATGATTCTTTACTATAAAATTTATCATATCCTAACGCTTTATACATATTGTTTCTATTCCAAAAATCTCCGGTGTTAGCGTGCATACTAAATGTATAGTAATCTTTTTTTCTGAGAAGGTTTGGAATTGCTACGTACTCTCTATCAAAATAATTTACAAAGGCAGTTCCTTTTGTTGAAGGCATCAGTGATGTATTAAAAGTAAATTCACTATCACTACTGGTTCCAACACCCACCTCTGCATAGAAATTGTTAAAGAATAGACCTTCATTAGCAAGTTTATTTAAATTTGGTGTTACTTCTTTATTATTAAATTTTAAATTCATAGGAAAAGTTTGCATACTTTCAGCATGTATAACTAATACATTTTTGTTTTCAAATATATTAGTATACTTGTTCTCTTTTTTTATATACTTATGTTCTTTATAATAGTCTGTTACTTTTTTTAAAGCTTTGTCATGGCCAAATATACTATTTATTTTAGGCGTTAAACTTTGTACAAAATCATCTAATTGATAAACATAAATTCCATAATTCATAACAACGGATTCTCTATTCCATAATTTATATAGTCTATTCCATGAACTCATTGGCATTGATATAGCACCAACAACAAATAGAATTAATGATATTATTACTAGTTTATTTGAAATTTTTTTATTTATAAATTTTACTTTTTTCAATGATATTTTTTTTCTTTTGTTCATTTTATACATTACATAAAGGGAAATCGGACACCAAATATAAATTAAGTCAGTTACCTTTAACACTTTTTCAAATATTGCATTACTAACATCTCCTGCAAAAGCAATGTTTGCTAGTATAGAAAAAGAAGCAAATGATTTATAATAATTGTAATAAATATTATTTATTATGCATACTATGGTAAAAATTACTGTCATTATCATTAAATAGTATATTCTTCTTTTTTCTTTTATTTTATTTGGTAAAAGTGATACCAGTATAAGAAAACTTAAATCAATTAATAATGGTGACAATCTAAAAGGATTATTTACAGTATTGATTCTGAGTATTAAACCATTTATTAAATTGAACAACACGAAAAACAACTCAAGTGAGTAGTTTTCTTTTACAATATTTAAAAGTTCAATAATACTTTTTGATAATTTTTTCAATCTCATTTATATCACTAGGTTAATTGTATCAAATTTTTTGTAAAAAATCTATGTTTATTACTAAAAAACAAAAAAAATGTGAATTAATCACATTATTTTTCTGTATCAAAACCAAATTTTTTATTAAATTTCTCAACTTGTCCTTTTTTAGAGCCTAATGTTTGTTTACCTGTATAAAAAGGATGGCATTTTGAACATACTTCAACTTGAATATTTTCTTCAGTTGATTTTGTTTTAAAAGTATTTCCACAAGCACATGTTACAGTTGCTTCTACATAATTTGGATGAATATTCTTTTTCATTTTTTATCTCTCCTTCCGCCATGACAAATGTCATAGTAATAAAATTACATGGTATATTATATCAGTTATTTTGTATTTTTTCAACTATTATTTGTGAAATTTTTTCATAACCTTCAAAATTTGGGATAAAAGTGCCTTTTTTTGAAAAGTACATAGGATTTTTACTTAATTGTTTTGATAAATCTATATATATAAATTTTCTGTTTAAGCATTCTTTTTTTAATTTGTAGTTAGCATATTCAAATATATCATTTGAATTTTCTGTAACATTATAATAACCTAACACAAATACTTGTTGATGATGAAATTTATTTATGTAATCAAATATTTTGGCATAGTCATTTATTAAAGTATCTATATAACTATAAATATTCTGATCTTTTTTTTCTAATTTATTATATATTTCATTCATACCTAATGAAATGGTAATTATATCTGCTTCCTTTATTAATCTGTTTAATGAATAGTTATCTTTCTTTTCATTATATGATAATATTTTTATAATATCCAAAACTCTATAGTCATTAGAAGTAAAAGTTTTGTTATAGTCTTTTAATTTTTGATTATTCGATAAATATTCTTTTAATTGTTCACTATATCCTTTACTAGAAGTACCATATTCACTAGTTCCCTTTGATAATGAATCTCCTATTGTTAAATACGATATTTTCTTATCGTTAGTAAAACTATATATGAAATAACATGATAAAAAAAGAGTTAATACTAATAAAATCTTTTTCATAGTTCACCTATTCAATTATATTATATTAACTCTATTTTAGCACCTACTTTAGATAATTTCTCGCAAATATTGTCATAACCTCTTAATATGTAATTTATGTTTTCTATTTGTGTAGTTCCATCTGCTATTAAGCCACATATCAACATTGAGGCTCCTCCCCTTAAATCTGTTGCTGTTACATCTTTTCCATGTAATGGAGTTACACCTTTTATTTTGGCAATCTTATTATTTTTTACTATAATATTTGCCCCCATTCTATTTGTATCATATATGTTTTGAAATCTATTTTCATAAATAGTTTCTTCTACTGTACTTGTACCATGACATTTTGTTAAAAATGGAATCATTGGTTGTTGTAAATCTGTAGGAAAGCCTGGATATGGTTGGGTTTTTATATTTACAGCTTTATATTTATCTTTTGCATTTATTAATATTTCATCTTCTTTTATTTTAATATCAACACCAGCTTCAATTAATTTTGATGTTAAGGACTCAATATGTGATGGTATTACTTTTTTTATTGTTAAGTTATCTCCTAATAAAGCTCCTATTATCACATATGTTCCAGCTTCTATACGATCTGGTATCACTTCATGAAACGCTTTGTGTAGATACTCTACTCCTTCTATTGTTATTGTTTCGGTACCAGCACCCCTTATTATGGCACCCATGTTATTTAAAAATGTTGCAACATTAACTATTTCAGGTTCTTTAGCGGCATTTTCTATTGTAGTAATACCTTTGGCTTTTGTTGCTACTAGTATTGCATTGATGGTTGCTCCAACACTCGGCATGTCTAAATATATTTTATTTCCTATTAATTCATCTGCGGTTATTGTATATCTATTTTCTTCTTCTATTACAGTTGCGCCTAAAGAACGATAGGCTTTTAAAGTTTGATCTATTGGTCTTTCGCCGATTGAACATCCACCAGGAAAATACATTTCAACATGTTTGTATTTGCCTAATAACGATGACATAAAATAATAGGATGCCCTTAGCTTTCTTGACATTTCTTCTGGTATTTCTTTATTTACTATTTTACTAGAATCTATTATAACTGTTCCTTCTTTTCGCTTGATCCCAGCATTTAAATGTAAAAGTATTTCCTCCAACGAATCAACATCAGAAATATTTGGAACATTACTTATCTCTACTGTTTCATCACATAGTATTGCAGCAGGTATTAAGGCAACTACACTATTTTTAGAACCAGATATTTCTATTGTTCCAGAAAGGTTATATCCACCCTCTATTTTTATTTTTGACATACATACTCCACTCCTGTTCTTTACTTTATTGTATTCTTTAAAAGAGTATTAGTCAATAATATTTTATTTTTTTACATTTTATTTTACATTATCATTTAAATATATAAAGAATTCCTAGTACGAATAAAACTATTCCACCTAATATGGTAGAAATTCTTCCATACTTTTTGTTTAATCTATCTCCTATATTTAGGCCAAAAAAGGTAAATGATAAACTAGTTATAGCAAAAATGAGTGATGAAAATATATACTTTTGTGTTATCAATGATAATCCTATACCAGTAGTTAAACTGTCAATACTTACAGATAATCCAAATAATAAATAACCTGGTATTGTTAATAAAAACTTTTTATCTTCTTCTTTAAAACTAGATATTATCATTTCTATGGCTATTAGGGATAATATTATTCCTACTATTATATTAGGATTTACTAATATTTTTTTAGTAATCACTGTTCCTATTGCTACTCCAATTAATGGCATTATAAAATGATATATTCCCACTATTAAAGAAAGTAAGATCTTATGCTTTTTAGTTATTCCTTGTGTCCCATATATTAATGCCAAAGAAAAAGCATCCATTGATAGGCTTACTGCTATTAAAAATATCGTTATTATCTTCAAATTTATCACCTATCTAAATATATGTATTAATAACTAGAATATTTTATTTATTTGTTCTACTATCCATGATTTATATTCAACATTTGTTTTGTTTTCTAAATCTACAAGACACAAATTAGGAAACAAAACGCACCACCAATTATCTCCTTTTCCCTCTCCGATTGTTATAACTAATGATTCATAGTATCCTTCTTCATATTTTAGCCCACGATATTTCTTTTCAGGAAAATAATTATAACCAAAGTCTACTGTATATTCCATATTATATTTATTATCTTTAAAAATCTTGTTAATGTTAATGTCTAAATTTGATAAACTTTCATTTATTTTAGTCCTTGCTTCTTCAATGTCTGTTACATTGCTTAATGTTGCATAAGTGTTTTTTTCTAAATATTTTTTTACTTTGTTTTTCATACTTTGATCTAATGAAGAGTTACTATTTGGAATTACTCTTAATCTAATAGCGGTATCTGGAATTATTACTTCATTATTTTTGAACTCATTATATATTAATATTGATGTTAACATAGTTAGTATAATTATTATTTTTTTCATATAAAAAATATCACCCTTTCGTTTTAATTATGAGTGATATTTTAATATTTTATTCTTATTTTTGAACTTTTATGATTATTTGATAATCATTTGGGGTTTCTAATTCTTCTAAGGCTACTTCATATCCTGCCAATTTGATATTTTCTATGGCATCTTTAGCAAGTTTAATTGCGGTAGCATATTTTACTTTGGAAATATTATTATTATTTGCTAATTGTGTATTATTTTGAGGTTGTGGTTCATTAAATGATGTAGTATTTGACATAGAATTAGTATTCCTTTCTTCTTCAATTGGATTTGGTATTTGGTTTTCAGAATTAGAATTTGATATTTCATTATCTAAAGCACTTATATTTACAAAATCCATATTTTTAGTTTGTGTATAAACATTTGGATTTTCTTCTTTTTTCTCTTCTACTTTTTCTACTAATGGTGGTAAAGGATTTTCATATAATGGATTTACTGTATTATCAATTGGTTTTGTTAAATCTATACCATGTTCAGTATTATCTGGTTGTGGTGGTAATTCCTTTGATATTCCAAGTAAATTTTTAATATATTCATCAGTATCTCTAACATTTATTCTTTCACTTATTATTTTATTTAATACTTGTTTTTGTAAATCTTCATCTTTTATTTGCAATAAGCATCTTGCATGTCTTTCTGATATTAGATTATTCATAAGTGCAACTTGTACTTCGTTTGTTAGTGACAATAATCTCATTTTATTAGCTATAGTAGATTGGCTTTTTCCCATTCTTTTTGCTAATTCTTCTTGAGTAAAATTACCCATATCTAGTATTTTTTTATAAGACTTTGCTTCTTCAATAGCGGACAAATCTTTTCTTTGAATATTTTCAATTAATGCCAATTCAGCACTTGTCTGGTCATCCATTGATCCTACTATTGCTGGTACTTCAGTTAACCCTGCTATAGTAGAAGCTTTATATCTTCTTTCTCCTGCTATTATTTCATATTTGCTACCTAAATCTCTTAAAATTAGTGGTTGAATTATACCATGTTCTTTAATTGAATTTGCTAATTCATTTAGTGCTTCTTCATCAAATGTCAATCTAGGTTGAAATCTATTTGGTATTATGTCTGAAAGTTTTACCATTACTACTTCTTTATTCATTTTCATAGTTATACACCCTCTTCAATTTCTTTTTTCCTACTCTAGTATAATGATACTATAAATTTGTAAAATTTACAAGATATTTTGTCAAATTTCTTGGATTAACAAAGTAAAAAGAGTAATTTTTTTAATTTTTACTCTTTCTAAAAACTCGTTTCTTTATTTTTCTATAAGTCTTTTTTTATTATTTCATTGTATCTTCTTGGGTATTTTTTATTTGTCTCTTTTATTTTTAAATATTTTATTAGGGTCCTTAAACTTCCTTCTATAGGAAGTTTAAAGATTAGCTTTTTTTCTTCTTTTATATTTAATTTTTCTAAGTAGTTATCAATATTTTTTTCCTCTTCTTCTACATTTGCTTTCATTGCTATAAATTTTCCATTTACTTTTACTAGTGGAACACCATATTCTAATAGATGCTTTAATGGTGCTACAGCTCTAGCAGTTACTATATCATATACTTCTCTATTATTCTTAGCATAATCTTCACTTCTTGTATTTATAATTGTTACATTATTTAATTGTAATTGTGATTTTACTAAATTTAAAAAATAACATTTTTTACTATTTGCTTCTATCAGTGTTATTGTGGTATTAGGAAAACATATTGCTAATACTAGGCCTGGGAAACCTGCTCCTGAACCAAGATCACATATACTTTGATTATTTATATTTTCAATTTTGTTAATTGTCAAACTATCATAGAAATGTTTTAAATATACATCTTCTTTACTTATTATTCTTGTTAAATTATATTTTTTATTTTCTTCTGTCAATATATTGTAATATTTATCTAAATTTGCCAGTTTAGCATCATCTAATTCTATTTTTATCTTTTTTAGTTCTATTATGAATTCTTCTTTATTCATTGTAATACTTCCTTAAATATACTAATAGTATTGATATATCAGCTGGATTAACTCCACTTATTCGTATGGCCTGTGCTATATTTAGAGGTCGCACTTCTTTCAATTTTTGTCTTGCTTCACTAGCTAAATTAGGTACTCTATCATAATCTATATCGGCAGGAATTTGCTTTTCTTCATTTTTCAACATTTTTTCTGCTTCTCGTTCAATTTTTTTGATATAACCTTCATACTTTATTTGAATTTCTACTTCTTCAACAACGTCTTGTGGATAATTTAAATCTAAGTTATTTGTTTCTATTATTGCTTGCAAATTGGAAGTTGGATTTTTTAAGTAATCATATACTGACATGCCAACTCTTCTTTTTTCATTATCAACAATTATTTTTATTTCTTTTAATTTATTTTTTAATTTTTCTATATTATTTTTCTTTTCAATGAATTTTTGATATTTTTCTCCTGTTACAAGCCCGACTTGATGTCCATATTCTCTTAGTCTTAAATCTGAATTATCATGTCTTAGAAGTAAACGATATTCTGCTCTTGATGTTAGCATACGATATGGTTCTCTTGTTCCTTTGGTTACTAAATCATCTATTAGTACACCTATATAAGCTTCATTTCTCTTTAATATTAATGGTTCTTTTCCTTCTAGTTTTAATCCAGCATTGATACCCGCTATTAAGCCTTGGCAAGCTGCTTCTTCATATCCACTAGTACCATTTATTTGGCCAGCAGTAAATAAATTATTTAATACTTTTGTTTCTAGATTTGGTTTTACTTGTGTTGGATATATAGCATCATATTCAATAGCATAGGCATATCTTAATATTTTGGCTTTTTCTAATCCAGGTAATGAATGTACCATTTTTTCTTGTATATCTCTTGGCATACTTGTAGAGAATCCTTGAACATATATGTCATCATAGTAAATACTCTCTGGTTCTAGAAATAATTGGTGCTTTTCCTTATCACTAAATCTTACTACTTTATCTTCAATTGATGGACAATATCTTGGCCCAACACCAGTTATATCATCTAGTCCACCATACATACTTGATTTAGATAAGTTTTCATTAATTATTTTTTTAGTTTCATCTGTTGTATATATTAAATAACATGGTTCTTGATTGTTTATGTCATAAATTGGTGGATTGGTATGAGAAAAAGTATAATACTTTTTATCTCCATCTTCTCTTTGCGTTTTGGAAAAGTCTATGGTACTTCTATCTATTCTTGGTGGAGTACCTGTTTTTAACCTTAATATTTTAAATCCATATTTTTTTAAGTTATCTGATAGATGCATCGATGGCTTTTCGTTATGGGGACCGCTTCTTGTTCTAGTATTCCCTATCAAAATATCTGATTTTAAGTATGTTCCTGTTGTTAATATTACTATATTTGAAGTTATATTTGTTCCATCCTCTAACACAACACCATAAACGGTATTATCTTTTACTATTAAATCTTCTACCATTGCTTCTTTTATTGTTAAGTTGGTTTCTTCTCTTAGTAGTTTTAACATTTCTTTAGGATATGTTATTTTATCTGCTTGAGCACGAAGTGATTTTACTGCAGGGCCCTTAGCAAAATTCAACATTTTCATTTGTATTAATGTTTTGTCCGCTACTTCTCCCATTACTCCGCCTAAAGCGTCTATTTCTCTTACTATTATTCCTTTAGCGGAACCTCCGATTGATGGATTACATGGCATTGTCGCTATATTATTTATTCTTCCGGATATTAATAATGTTTTATGACCTTTTCTAGCTGATGCCACTGCCGCTTCACATCCAGCATGACCTCCACCTACTACTATTACTTCATAATTCATATTTACACCTACTTTCCTAAACAAAATCTACTAAATAATTCATCTAATAATTCATCAGTATATGTTTCTCCAATTACTTCACCTAAATTATTCCATGCATCTTTTAGACTTAATTCTACAATATCTATTGGGTTATCATTGTTTATTTCTTCAATTACTTCATTTATATTATTTAATGATTTTTTTAATAATGCTATACTTCTAGCATTAGATAAATATGTCATATCATTTGATGATATTTCACCAATATTAAATAATCTTTTTATTTCATTTTTTATTTTATCAATTCCTATATTTTCTTTTGCTGATATTTCTATATAGTTATCTAATAGTGATTTATCTAATTTTGTTTCTAGGTCGATTTTATTTACCACTATAATTCTTTTCTTATTTTTTGTTTTATCTAGTAGTTCTTTTTCTTCATCAGTCATCTTTTCATTATTATTTAAAATGTAAATTACTAAATCTGCCGTGTCGATCATTTTTAAACTTTTTTCAACACCTATCTTTTCTACTGTATCATCAGTTTTACGAATTCCAGCTGTGTCTATTATATTTAATGGTATTCCCGATATTATTAAAGAACCTTCCACTATGTCTCTTGTAGTCCCAGGAATATCTGTAACTATTGCTTTTTCTTCCTCTAATAATGAATTTAAGAGACTACTTTTACCTACATTTGGTTTCCCAATTATACCTACTTTTATCCCTTCTTTTATCACTTTACTATCTTCTGACTTTCTAATTATTTCTTCTAATTTTTCTTTAAACTTTTGGACACTTGGAAGAACATTTTCGTTTGTTAATACTTCAATATCTTCGTATTCTGGATAATCAATATTTACTTCTATGTTGCTAATTATTCCCACTAATTCATTTCTTAAATCTTTAATTAAATTAGAGGTTTCTCCTGTTAATGTACTCATAGATATTTTTCTTGCTGACTCGGCCTTAGAGGAAATTAAATCCATAGTGGCTTCGGCCTCAAGTAAATCTATCCTACCATTTAAGAAAGCTCTTTTAGTAAATTCACCTGGTTCTGCTAGTCTAGCACCATTTTCTAATAATACTTCTAATACTTTATTAGTGGTTGCAACGCCACCATGGCAATTTATTTCTACTACATCTTCACGAGTAAATGTTTTAGGAGCCTTCATTACAGTTACTAACACTTCATCTATTTTTTCATTTCCATCTTCTATAAAACCATAGTGTATAGTATGGGATTGTACCTTAGTTAAATCTTTTGTAAACACTTTACTAGCTATATTCAAAGCTTCATTACCACTTAATCTTATTATTGAAATGGCACCTACTCCCATAGTTGTAGAAATAGCCACAATTGTATCTTCCATAGTATTCCTTCTTTCTTCCATAGTATTTTACCATAATATGAAAAAAAATAAAAGTAATTATTTACTTTACTATTCTTTTTTACATTTATTTGTATAATTCTATTTGACCATTTTTATTAGCCAACAAGATTTCACTTGTAAGTATAGATTCTATATATCTAGCCTTTTTAGGATGAATTAAATATCTTATTTGTAATTCAACATGACTTTCATTTATTTTGGTATATATCATAGGATCATATTGATTATAATATATGCGATAAGTGTTTGAGACATTATTTATTTGCTTTTTTAATTTTGCCGGTATTTTTTTTATGACTTCATTAGAATTCACAATTTTATATAATATCTTTTTCGTTTTTACAATATCAGCCTCTAATGGTACTCTTATAGTTATTTCATCCCATATATATTTAAAAGCTTTATTATAATTTTTTAATGGGTAACTAAATATTATGGAGTTTGGTAAATGAATGATTATTCCTGTACTTTGGCCTGTCATGTCAGAGTTTGATACTTCTAATATTTCAAAGTTCATTGTATTAATATTTACTACATCTCCTTTATATTCATTTATTTCTATTCTATCTTCTACCTGAAATGGCTTTACTATTTTTATATATAATCCACAAAAAAAGTTAAATATTAGATCCCTTATTGCTATTGTGAAGGCTGCTGATACTAAACTTATTAATGTCAAAATATTTTTTACATACTTTCCCCATATTACCATTATTACTACTATGATTATAATTTTTATTATTAATTTATATTTTTTTGTATAATTATATTCTTTTTTACTATCTTTAGTTTTCTTTATTATTTTTATTCCAATTTTTCCTAATATTAATATTAAAAAAACTATAATTATTGTCTTTAAAATTAGACTTATATACATTTCATCAATGTCAAATATTTTACTTATTTTCTCAATATACTTCATTTATTTGCCTCCTTCTAATATGCTATTATATGTTTATACAAAGGAAAAAAGAAGATTACTCTCCTTTTAATTTAATCACAACTTTCCTATTTGGTTCTTCACCAATTGACTCAGTATAAACATATTTATCATCTGCTAACGCTGAATGAACAAGCCTTCTTTCATAAGAATTCATGCTATCCATTGTTATTTCTGTTTTGGTTTTATACGCTTCTCTAGCTAATTTTTTTGCTAAATATTCTATATTTCTTGCCCTCTTTTCTTTATAGTTTCCAACATCTATTATAATTGATAATGGTTCTTTTAAGTTACTATTAACCATTTGTCTTATTAGTAGTTGAAGAGCAGATACATTTTTACCATTTTTTCCTATTAATATGGCATTGTTATCAGAAAAAATTGTTATTGATATACTGTTATCTCTTCTTCTAACTTCAAGGTTGGCTTCGGTATTCATTTTGCTTATAATTTCATTTATTGTATCTTTAATAAATGAAACTACCTCATTCATATTTAATACTTCTATTCTTACTAGTTTTTTTAGTAAACTAGACTTGTCTTCTACTTTATTTATTATTAAATCTTCTTCCGATACCTTTAAATCTTCGATAGCCATTTCCATTGCTTGTTCTTTTGTTTTTCCTTCATAATAATACTTATTCATTACTTCTCTGCCTTCTTTCTTTCTACTATCATGTTTTGTACCACTGTAAATAGTGAAGATGTTATCCAATATAATCCTAGTGCCACTGGTAAACTAAATGCTGCTACTAAAATCATTGCTAACATAAAATAGATAGTACCTTTCATTTGTTTTGCCATTGCTGTTTGATCTTTTAATGTCTTTCTGAATGATAGATAAGAAGTTGCAAGTATTAATAATAAGAAAATTATATATGCATACCAAAGATTTGACATTATTCCATGTGATATTGTTGTACCCATGTCTAGTTTTAGAAATTTATTTTCAAATATTACTGGTGTTCTATTAATTGCTTCTAGAAAAGCAAATAGTAATGGAATTTGAATAAAAGATAGTAGACAACTTGATAATGGATTTATTTTGTGTTTTGAATAAATTGCCATCATTTCTTCAGCTTTTCTCTTTTGATCTTCTTCACTAGTTTTATCTTTATATTTCTTCTCTAGTTTTTCTAATTGGGGTTGAACTTCTTTTAATTTTTCAGACTGCATTGCTGTCTTTCTTGTTAATGGATACAAAATTAATCTTATTACTAAACAAGATAAAATTATAGCAGAGCCGTTTGCAAGGCCTTTTCCTAGTCCTGTTTTTTCTAACAATAGTCCTATATTTATTATTACCCATGCTAATGGTTTTACAAAAATTGTAGTCCATAATCCTTCATATTCTGCAAATGGTTTAAATGATTCACATTTTGGTAATTTATCTACATCTACCTTGTTTTCTTTATAAATTTCTATAACATTCTCATCTGTTGGCCTACACAAAACATTTTCAGTTAGTGCCTTACCTGTTTCCTCATATTTTACTGGTTTTTTATCCTCTCCAGTAAGGGTCTTTGTACACCCAGTTAACATTACTAAACTTAAAATTAATAATATGATTTTTATTGTTTTTTTATTTTGTTTCAAATTTATCACCTATACTCATTAGTTTTAACAACTCATTTTCTATTTCTTTATATGTTAAATCTAATATACCTTTCTTAATAATTATAACATAGTCATAACCATTATGCACGACTTTTTTATTATTATCAATAATGTTTTTTATCCTTCTTTTTATTTTATTTCTAGTAACAGCAGTACCAGTTTTTTTAGGAACTGTTATACCATACCTATTACTATCATTATTTTTTCGATAGTAAATACTAAAATATTTACTTTTTTTTGATTTACTATTATTTATTATCTCGGTATACTCACGAGATGATTTTATTATTTCGATTTTCTTCATTTTGGATAAAAGAAAAAAAGAAAACAAAATTATGTTTTAAGCACATAATTTTTTTCTTTTTTTTGCTCTTCTACTTTTTAAAACATTACCTTTAATTCTACTAAAGAAACCGTGCTTTTTTGCTTTTTTTCTATTGTTAGGTTGATATGTTCTTTTCATTATATAATACACCTCCAAGTCAAATGCTATTTTATTATATATTTTTATTTTGATTATGTCAAGTAATTTTGTTATTTTTAATTAATTAGTACTTTTGAAGATTCTTTTCTTCTTTAAGTGGTTTAAAGCCATTTAATTCAAGTTCATCCATAGTTACTATCTTATTATTTAGTGCTTCTTTGATATTATATTTCTTACCGTCCACTATAACAAAGATACTTCCACTTTTTACACAGGTAAAATAATATTTATAATTACTATCTTCGTAATAATATTCTATTGCTGAAGCGCAGGCAGCATCTTTTGATTCATCTATTATAGTAATTTTATTTTTGGATACTGCTATATCCTCATCCTTTATTATAGTGTCTTCTGGTAATTTATCATCTGAATTATTTTCTTCTTTTTTAGGAATATTTTCTTTCTCTTCCTTGATTGTGTTGTTTTCGTTAATGGTATTTTCTTTTATACTTTCTTTGGAATTATTATTAGAAAGATTTATATTAGTTTCTTTTTCTTTATAATAATATCTTAAGCAAAAGAATAGAACAACTACAATAAAAATAATGATTAATATTGTATATAATATTTTCTTATTCATAAAATTCCTCCTTCTTACTTAGTATTTTACTATAAATTGTATATTTTTACAAATATATTTTGATAATTATGATTTAAACTTTAAAAACTTATATGTAAAAGATAACTATTAATTCAAAGACTTTATGGCTTTGAATTACTTTTTTAAAGACCTTAGGCTTTAAAAATAGTGAGCAACAAAGTGCGAACTCTAAAAAAATAAATAAAAGCCCTTTCTTTTTTTAGTTTTTTTTGATACAATTATATTTGAGGAAAATAAGGTGAAGCAGATGGGAAAAATAATTGCAATTGTAAATCAAAAAGGTGGTGTAGGAAAAACCACTACTAGTATAAACTTATCAGCCTCTTTGGGTGTTTTAGATAAAAAGGTGTTACTTGTTGATCTTGATCCACAAGGAAATGCCACTACCGGCGTTGGTGTAGACAAAAATGATATATCAAGTAGTATTTATGAAGTATTAACTAAAAAAGAAACAATAGAGAATTCTATTATTAAAACAAAAAGTAAAAATCTTTGGCTTCTTCCAGCATATCTTAATTTAGCTGGTGTAGACATGGAACTTATTGAGTTAGAACGAAAAGCAAAGGAAACTGGTGAAAAATTTAATAGGGTAGTTAGATTAAAAGAAGAACTGGGTAAAGTTAGAGAAAATTTTGATTTTATTTTAATTGATTGTCCTCCTAGTTTAGGTATACTAACTACTAACGCACTTGCTGCTGCAGACTCTGTTCTTATTCCGGTTCAATGTGAATACTTTGCTCTAGAAGGTATTATGCAACTTATTAATACTATAATGCTTGCTCAAAGAAAAGTTAATCCTAATCTTGGCATTGAAGGTGTTTTACTTACAATGTTTTCTAATACTAATCTTGGTATTGAAGTAATAGAAAGTATTAAAGGTTTCTTTAAAGAAAGAGTATATAATACTATTATTCCTAGACTTGTCAGACTAGCTGAAGCTCCAAGTCACGGTAAACCTATACTCGAATATGAGCCTAGAAATAAAGGTACTATTGCTTATCTAAATTTAGCAAAGGAGGTTATTGAAAGAAATGGAACAGAAGAAGAAAGCCCTAGGTAAGGGACTTGAAGAATTGTTTTCTAGTGAAGTACTTGATTTTGATACTTTTGAAAATAATATAATGGAAAGTACTCCTACTAACGAGGTAAAAGAAATTCCAGTTAGTGAAATCAGACCTAATCCATATCAGCCAAGAAAAACTTTTAATGAAGAAGCACTTAACGAACTTGCTGAATCTATTAAAAATTATGGTGTATTTCAACCTATTATCGTTAAGAAGAGTATTAAAGGTTATGACTTAATTGCAGGTGAAAGAAGACTTAGAGCTAGTAAACTTGCAGGTATGGAAACGATACCCGCTATTGTGAAGGAATTTTCTGATGAGGAAATGAGAGAAATCTCACTACTTGAAAATATTCAAAGAGAGAATCTTACTGCTATTGAACTTGCTTGGGCTTATAAAGGAATTATTGATAACTTAGATATTAGACAAGAGGACTTAGCTAGAAAAATTGGTAAGAGTAGAAGTCATATTACTAATACTTTAGGACTTTTAAATCTACCCGAAGATATTCAGAAGAAAATTCTTGATGGAGAAATTTCTATGGGTCATGCTAGAGTGTTATCTAAAATGAATGATGAAGAAGAAGTTACTAATTTAGCTAATAAAGTTATTGAAAATAATATTAGTGTTCATGAATTAGAAGAAATTAGTAAAAAGGAAGAAATTAAGAAAAGAATTCCTAACACCAGAAGAAGAACGGATACTGATTATTTTCATATTGAGAATGAACTTAGAGATATTCTTGGTACTAAAGTTAAAGTTGATAATAAGAAAGTTAGTATTTACTTTGAAAATGTTAATGATTTAAATAGAATTCTTGATATTATGAATATTGAAATTAAATAGTAGAAAATTAGATTTTTCTACTATTTCTTTTTAGTATACTTATAGTTAACTTATCCTTGTTTGCAATCTTTTATTTTTTATTTATTTAAAATTAATTAATTTGGTCTTATATAATGATATGATTAATGTGCTTGCGGTAAGGGTAAGTACAAGAGTTTAACTTAGAAGAATTTTATCAAATTTTGTCGTACTTAATTGTTTGCAAAATGAGTCAGCAGTATATTATAATATTCTTGTAGGGAAGAACAGAAAAGTGAGGTGTCAAAGATGCAAGGAAGAGTTAAGTGGTTTAATAACGACAAAGGTTATGGCTTTATTGATTATCCGAATGGTGAAGATATTTTTGTTCATTATTCTGCTATTAAACAGGATGGTTATAAAACTTTATCTGAAGGTCAAATTGTTGAATTCGATTTAATTGAAACTACTAAAGGTTTACAAGCCATTAATGTAGTTGCTACCAATAATGTTAAGGCTTAGAAAAGGAGTACAATTATATAAGACAGCTAGATGTACTTAAGGCTATCTTATTTTTTTGTGTAGAAGTTATGAAAAAAATTAAATACTTATTATTATCTTTAAAAGAGATATTTATTGTTTTATTTATTCAGTATTTTATTCTTATTTTTTCTATTATTTTATTTAATGGAGATGAAAATATTTATATTGGTAATATTTTACTTAGTATATTTAGTATTATATATATCTTAAGTAAGAGAAGGGTAATTGATATTTCTTTTAATATTAGGAATAATTATTTTATATATATTATGCTAGGTAGTTCTATATCTATTATTTATAATATGATTTTATATAGATTAAATTTATATACTTATAATATTAGTAATAATATACTTTTTCTAGATATTTTAACTTCTGGTATTATTAGTCCTATATTTGAAGAAGTTGTTTTTAGAGTGAGTTTTATTCCTAAGGTAGAATGTTTTATTTATAATAAAGAGAAAGTTATTATAATAACTAGTATTATTTTTGCTATATTACATTTTAATTTTTTATCTGGTTTTATTGCTTTTATTATTGGTATTATTAATGGATATATCTATATTAAGACGAGAGATATTATTAAAATATCTTTGGTTCATATTTCTCTTAATACTATAAGCTGTTTAATAACTGGTTATAATATAGTAATATTTATTTTGGGTATTATATTAATGATAGAAGTAATACTATATTTTGGAAAAGAAAGATATTTGTAAAGAAGGAGGTTTAGCTTCTTTTTTCTTTACTTTTATATTAATTTATTATACAATATAGGTGGAGAGGACAGGGGATACTTATGAAAAAATATATTCTTTTACCTGCTGATTCTTATGTTGTTATTAATAAGACAATTTTACATGATGAGGATAGAAAAATTATTACTAGTTTGTATCTACCTGTTATTGGTATGGATGCGGTGATGCTGTACTTTTTGTTATGGAGTGACTTAGATAGTTCTTCAATTGTTAGTTCTGATTTTACTCATCAAAAAATTGTTTCTAATCTTAGAATGACTATTAATGAAGTAGAAGATGCTAGAAGTAAATTAGAGGCTATTGGCCTTATTAAAACTTTAGTTAAAGAGGGTAATGTTAATAATTACATTTATGAATTATATAGTCCAGTTTCTGCTACTGAATTTTTATCTCATCCTATACTTAATATTGTTTTATATAGTAATATTGGTAAAAAAGAGTATGATAATTTGATTAAAACTTTTAAGATGCCTAGATTTAATACTAGTGGATATACTGATATTACTAAGAATTTTAACGATGTATTTGAAAGCACTACCATGACTTCATATGATTTATCATTAGAGGATATTAGAAAATATAATAAACTTAAACTTAATATTAATAGTAATTTTGACTTTAATTTTCTTATAAATGCTATGCCTAAGAATATTGATACTAGTAGAATTTTTACTAAAGAGATTAAGGAACTTATTATTAGTTTATCTTTTATTTATGATATTGATGCTATTAAGATGACTAATATTGTTAAAGGAAGTCTTAATGAAAGAGGTACTATTAATAAAGAAACTCTTAGAAAGACCGCTAGAAACTTCTACCAATTTGATAATGGTGGTAATCTTCCTACAATTGTATCTAATTGTCAACCAGAGTATTTGAGAAAACCAATTGGAGATACTTCAAAGAGGGCTAAAATGATATATACTTTTGAAACTATTTCTCCTAGAGAACTTCTTATTAGTAAGAATAAAGGTAATGAACCTACTAAAAGAGATTTAAGATTAGTTGAAGATTTACTTCTTGATTATAATTTAAAACCTGGTGTTGTTAATGTTTTAATTGATTATGTTCTTAATATTAATGATAAAAAGCTTACAAGAGGATTAGTAGAAACAATGGCGGGTGAATGGCAAAGAAAAGGTATTGAAACAGTTGAAGATGCTATGAGTCTTTGTGAAAAAGAACATAAGAAAAGAACTAAAAAAACTATTGAAGAGAAGAAAATTATTACTAAAACACCTGATTGGTTTGATAAAGAAATTGAAAAAGAAAAAATTAATGATGGTGAAGATAATCAATTAGAAGAACTTTTAAAGGAGTATAAATGATGAAGGATACTAAGAATATTATTAATAAATATAGTTTTGATAGATATGAGTTAGAGAGAAATTTTGATGTTGAAATGGAAGATGAAACTTTTAAAAAGTTAGTTAGTAAACTTAAGTTATCTAAAGATGAACTTATTAAATATACTTCTAGAATTAAGGATGCTTCTTTAGAACTTAAAAATTGTGCTAATTGTAAAAATATTATGGAATGTAAAAATAATATATGTGGATATGTTTATTATCCTAGTGTACTTCAAGATAATTTAGTTTTTTCTTATGTTCCCTGCAAATACAAGAAAAAGTTAGATAATGATACTAAATATCAAGATAATATTATTTCTTTTGATATGCCTAAGGAAATAATTAATGCTTCAATGAAAAATATATATACTGATGATAAAAATAGATTAGAAACTATTAAATGGCTTACTATTTTTATTAAAAAAATTGAAAATAATGAAAAAAGTAAGGGTTTATTCTTGACAGGTAACTTTGGATGTGGTAAAACATATGTAGTGGCTGCGGCCTTCAACGAACTTGCTAAGAAAGGTAAAAGGGTAGCTTGTCTATATTATCCAGAGTTTTTAAGAAGTCTTAAAGAAAGATTTTCTGATGACTATAGAGAAGTATTTGATAAAGTTAAAAAATGTGATCTTTTATTAATTGATGATATTGGAGCAGAGACTGTTACTAGCTGGAATAGAGACGAAGTACTTGGTACTATCTTACAATATCGTATGCAAGAATCATTACCAACATTTTTTACTTCTAATTTATCTTTAAAGGAATTGGAAGTACATCTTGCCGGTAATGATAGTGAAGGTAAAATTAAAGCAAGACGAATTATTGAAAGAATTAAATATTTGACAGATAATATTACAATGATTGCAGAAAATAGAAGAAAGTGAGGATAAAAATGGAAAACAATAGTAATGCATTTAAGTTTGATCCTAATAAATTAGAGAAGTCTTTTACTGATAAAAATGGTACTTCGAAGATTGAAATGGAAAGTGATGGAGCATATCTTAATATGCCAGAGAGTGTTACTCTTGCTAATAGACCTAAGACTAAAATTCTTACCAAAGAGATAAAGACTCCTAAAGGTGGAGCTAACATTGGTGTTGGTAGTAATGGATTTGCCGGTGTTATAACTCTTGCAGGTATTATTGCAATAGCAGGAGTAATTATTGCTTATTTAACACTTAGATATTAATTAACTTATATATAAAGGAGGAGTAGTTATGCTTTGTGCTTTAGAAGTTAAAACTTGTTATTCTATTTTGAGTAGTTTAAATAGAATTGATATTTTGACTAAAAAGGCTAAGGATATGGGCTACTCCTCTTTAGCTATTACAGATTTGAATAATATGTTTGGAGTATATGAATTCTATTTAGCTTGTCTTAATAATGATATTAAACCTATTATTGGTATGGAAGTTAAAACTAATCAAGATAATTTTATTTTAATTGCTAAGAATAATAATGGTTATAGAAATCTTATTAAAATAGCTACAATTATATCTGATAGAGAAATTACTTTTGATGATTTGAAGATATATTCTAAAGATATTATTTTAATTATACCTTATAGTTCTTATAATGAAAAGATTACTAATTTTTTTGATGAATATTATATAGGATATACTTCTGTAGAAGAAAGAGATAAAGTTAAAGATAAGGGAGTTCTTATTACAGATATTTCTTATATTGAAAAGAATGACTATAAGTACTTAGATTATTTATTGATGATCAAAGATGATAAGAAATTAGGAGAGATGGAACTTAATACTTATACTGGGAAACATTTACTTGATAAAGAAGAATTTAATAATCTTACTAATGATATTGTTAGAAGTAATATGAAATATATTTGTGATGAATGTAATGTTACTTTTGAGAAAAGAGATGGATTATTACCTATATATAATAAAGATGTTGATTCTTTTGAATATTTGAATAGTTTGTGTAATAAAGGTCTTAATAAAAGACTCTCAGGTAATATTTCTAAAGAATATCAAGATAGACTTAATTATGAACTTGATGTTATTAATAAGATGGGCTTCTGTGACTACTTCTTAGTAGTATGGGATTATGTTAAATATGCTAAATTTAATAATATATTAGTAGGTCCTGGTAGAGGTAGTGCAGCGGGTAGTTTAGTTAGTTATTGCCTTGGTATTACAGATGTTGATCCTATTAAATATGATTTGTTATTTGAAAGATTTTTAAATCCTGAAAGAGTAACTATGCCCGATATTGATATTGACTTTGATAGTGAAAAAAGGGGATTAGTAACAGATTATGTTATGAATAAATATGGTGAGAAAAGAGCGATTGGTATTATTACTTTTAATACATTAGGAGCTAAACAAGTTATAAGAGATGTTGGCAGAGTACTTAATATTTCACTTCCTATTATTGATGAAATTGCTAAGGCTATTACTACTAAAAACCTTAAAGATAGTTATATAGTAGGCAGTAAGTTTCATAGACTTATTAATTCTAATCCTGATTATATAAAATTATATAATGCTTCGGTTAAACTAGAGGGACTTCCTAGACATATATCAGTTCATGCTGCTGGGGTTGTTATGAGTAATATAGATATCGATGAAGTTATTCCTTTATATAAGAATCCTTTAGGTATGTATGTATCAGCCTTCTCAAAGGATTATTTGGAGCCATTAGGACTATTAAAAATGGACTTTTTAGGACTTGATAATTTAACTTTAATTAGTAATGTTATTGAAGAAATTAGAAAAAATGAAGGTATTAATATTAGTTTTGAAAAGATTCCTCTTGATGATAAGAAGACACTAAAAGTATTTAGAGATGTTGATACTGATGGTATATTTCAATTTGAATCTGTTGGTATGAAGAGATTTTTATCTAAACTTAAAGTTAATTCATTTGATGATATTGCTACAGCTTTAGCATTATATAGACCAGGTCCTATGGATAATATTGATTTATTTATTGCTAGAAGAGAAGGCAGAGAGAGGGTTGATTATATTCATCCTGACTTAGAAGATATTCTTAAACCTACTTATGGTATTATTATTTATCAGGAGCAAATTATGCAAATAGTTAGAAAGATGGCTAGTTATTCTTATGGTGAGGCTGATATTTTAAGAAGAGCAATGTCAAAGAAAAAAGAAAGTATTATTTTAGCAGAAAAGCCTAAGTTTATTAAGGGATGTCTAGATAATGGATATGATGAAAGGACCGCTACTGAAGTGTATGACTTGATTTTAAAGTTTGCTAATTATGGTTTTAATAAATCACACTCTGTTTCTTATGCTATTACTGCTTATAAGATGGCTTTTATTAAAACATATTTCCTTAAGTACTTTATCGCAGGAATCTTAACTAATTCTATTGGTAATACTAGTAAAATTAATATTTATGTTAATAGAGCAAGAAAATCCTTAATTAAAATTCTTCCTCCAGATATTAATGAAAGTAGTAATAAATTTTATGCTGGTAAGAATGGTATTAGATGTCCTTTATCTATTATTAATGGCGTTGGTACTTCTATTTCTAATGATATCATTAGTGAAAGAGAAAATGGTAAGTTTACTGATCCTATTGATTTTATTGTAAGAATGTCGAATAAAGGTATTAATAAAAAGACTATTTCTAGTCTTATATATGCAAGAGCAATTAATTTTGGATATAATAAAAATACTCTTATACAAAATTTAGATACTATTTTAAATTATGCGGATATTGCTAAAGATGCTGGAATGATTGAAACTTTAAAACCAGAAATTATTTTATATGATGAATATGATAAGAATGAACTTATTTCTTTAGAACTTAAAACTATTGGTTTTTATCTTACTGAACATCCTGCTTCTAAATATAGAGATGATAGTATTATTGTTAATACTTCTAATATTAGTGATTTCTTTGATAAGAGAATTTTTATGATTGTTATGATTAGTAGACTTAAGGAGACTACTACTAAGAATAATGATGTTATGGCTTTTATTGTAGGTAGTGATGAATTTGGAGAAGTTGATCTTACTTGTTTTCCAGATGTTTATAAGAAATTTAATAATATTAAAGTTGGTAATATCATTAAGATTTTTGGTAGAGTAGAAAAAAGATATGATAAATATCAAGTTATTATAAATAATATTAGTATATTGGAGTGATGTTATGAAAAAAGGTAAATTTGTTATTATTTCTGGTCCTTCAGGAGTAGGAAAAGATACTATTTGTGATGAGTTAGTTAAAAAAGGAATGGGCAGATATTCTGTATCTATGACTACTAGAAAGAAAAGATCTAACGAAATAGAAGGTATTAGTTATTTCTTTGTAAGTAAAGAAGAATTTGAAAGACATATTGAAGAAGATTATTTTCTAGAATATGCTATGTATAATGGTAATTATTATGGTACTCCTAATGAATTTATTAAAGAGACTACGAATAATGGGGATAATGTTATTGCAGTACTAGAAATGAATGGGGCTATTAATGCTAAGAGAATTTTTAGTAATGCTATTACTATATTTATTATGCCTCCTTCTTTTGATGAATTAGAAAGAAGACTTAGGGGTAGAAAATCTGAAGATGATAATATTATTAGTGAGAGGCTTAATATTGCTAAAGAAGAAATTAAATATAAAGATAAATATGATTACGTAGTTATCAACAATACTGTTGATGAAGCTGTTTTAGAAATTGAAAATATTATTAATAATTGTTAGTTTATCAACAGATACTGTGGATAAGTGATAATTATATAACAAAAACTCAAGAAATTAATCTTGAGTTTTACTATTTTATCTTCCTTTTCCTACATTACCAAAGTTATAACCTTCTTCTTGCATTCTTTTATCAACAAATTCTTCCCAATTTGCATAGTCTGTCTTGATAGGTTCTCCTGTAAGTTCTGCTCTTCTCTTAGCTTCGTTATAATAGTCATAAAATTCTAAATAGCTTTGTACCATTAATTCTATAGCATATGGATCATCTAATTCAGCCTTTAAATACTTATCATACATTTGGTTAAATAATGGTTTATCTATGATATCATTATTTCTAGTTTCTACTACTAGACGATTATAATAGAATTCTCTTTCTTTTAAATCATCATGTGATAAACCTTCATCAGGAATAACGGCTTTATTTTTTTCTTCTGACTCTATTCTTATATTATTGATTTGTGATTGTTTACTTAAATTATATATTCTTAATGCTTCTTGGTAGGCAATAGAATTTTCTTTACTTGCTCTTTCTAATTCTTGTTCATATTCTTGTAATTTTTCTTTTGATAATTCATTTCCTTTACTATCAGTTTTTCTCTCTACCATAGCCATTAGAGCTACTAATCTATTAATATCTATTTTACCATGAGCTTTTTCAGATACTTCTACCTCTTTTTTATTAAGATTATTTAATATCATTTCTTCTTCTGCAGTTAATTCTTTAGTTAATGATTCTAATTCTTTAATAAAATTATTTAAAACAGCTTTAGTTTCTGGAGTAAAATATGCCATATATTTATTCATATAATCTATTGTTTCTTGAACAGAAATCTTTTGCCTACTTATTGCATATAAACTATTTTTAACTGATTCTAAATATCTAAGTCCTGCATTAGTGTTTAAATCATTTTTTATTGTATTTTCTATACCTGAAAATTTCAAGTCATCAACACTTCTTGACATTTGGCTAGCTTTGGCCGCTACTTGTTCCATTGAAGGTACTGCTAATGTAGTTGATATTTTTTCAAATTTTTCTAACAAATTTAATTTAGAACTTATTAATGATGTACTTAAAGCAAAAGCATCTTTTCTCCCACCTTCTGGTAATAAAATACATTCACTGTTTCCGTTAACTACAATCTTACTTCTTGATGATGGAGTATATTTAGCATACAATCCTGTTGATTTTGTTTCAATACTCTTTTTAAAATTAATGAAATAACTATCTCTTTTTCCAGCTTTAGCCGCTAACTGGTTATATAATTGTTTTCCATTTGGAGTTAATTTATCTGTTGCATTTAAATTTCTTAGTATTTGACTTAATAATACTGCTTCGACATAATTACTCCATTCTTTTTTTACTGTTTGAGTTATTTCTTCGGTTTTATTATGCTTCTTATCATCATATCCTTTAGTGTTATATGTGTTTCTTACAACTTCATTAATTGCCATAAGCAAACTATCTGCACTATTAATATTTATTTTTATTTCTTCCATTTTTCTTCCTCCAAATCAATTTCTATATTAATTGTATCATACCTAAGTTGGTATTTCAATATTAATTTTAGATGTTTACATTATTTTTATTTTTGATATAATTATATTATAAGTATGTATATAATATATTTTTTTATTCTTTTAAACATAAAATTGGGAGGAAATATGATATGATAAATGATGACTGTTATAAATTTTTAAAACTAGATATTGTTAGTGATACAAATAACATTATTAGTGCTTATTCTTTATTTGAAATATTAGATAAGTTTTTTGAAAGTTTTAGAACATTAAGATATGGTAATGATAAAATGATTAATAGTATGAATAATGAATATACTTTTGTAGATAAACTTAATAAAATTAAGAATAGCATGATAAATCCTTGGTTTAGAAAAATTTTTGTTTCAGAATTTAATGATAATTTTATTAAGATGGTTATTATAGTTAATCCAATATATAGAAGAAAAGAATTTCCTACTAATAACATTTATTATTATATAATAAAGGATAGAAATAGTGGTGATATTTACTTTGAGAATAATGTACTAAAAAATAGGGTATTTGATAAATTTTATCAAGAAATTATAAATATATTTTCTTTAGCAGAAATTTATACTGATATTTTTATGCTTGATAAAAAAGATTTTCCTATATATCATCAGACATTTGACTTAGATAATGTTGGTGCCAGTGTTGATTATAATAATTTTGGTAATGTCTCTTCTTATATTATATATGATGGTAAAATATGTAGTAATAATGAAATTAAAGATATTAAAAATGATATCTTAAAAAGAATTCCTGTATATACAGATAATCTTGATGCTATAAGTAGTTATATTGTTAATGAACAAAGAAAAGCTAAAATTAGAAAAAAAGAATATTAAAGTAGAGACAATGTGGCTCTACTTTATTTCTGAAGACTTATGGCTTCAGAAACAACGAACAGCGAAGTGTGAGATGCCTAAATAAATTAGATATTTTACTTGAAAATTATATGATTTTATTATATACTTATATTAACCAAAGGAGGTATTTTATGAAAAGTAGTAGAATTATGAAAATATTTGAACAATATGTCAGAAAATATGATATGAATAATATAGATATTAAAGCTAGATATTTTCATTCACTGAAGGTTATGGAACTTGCAAGAGAACTAGCTACTGGTTTAGGTATTTTTTCTGAGGAAGAAGTAGCCGTCTGTGAACTTATTGGTCTATTTCATGAGATAGGTAACTTTTCTAAAACTCCTAATTATCAAATGGATGATGATATTAATGATAGTTATAATAGAACTATTGATGTTTTATTTAATAAAAAGTTAATTAGAGAAATTAGTAAAGAAACTAAGTATGATACAGTTATTAAAATGGCTATCTTTGCTTATGATAAAAATGGATTCCCTGCTGATATTGATGAGAAAGGTAGACATATGTGTGCTATTATAAAAGATGCTCATAATTTAGATTCTTTTAGATTATTTGTTAATTATCCATATGTAGATACAGTAATCAAAAGTTATCCTAGTAGTCTCGTGTATGATGACTTTAAAAGTTTTAAAACTATTAGTTCTAAAGTGAGTGATAATGCTAGTGATGAAGTATTAGTTACTTTATCAAAGATGTATTCATTTAATTATAAATATTCTTATTATTTATTAAAACAAAATGATTATGTTAATAAAATATTTAATTCTTTAAATTTTGATAATAGTGAATTAGAGGGGTTCTTTAAACAACTTATGGTTGTTCTTAATAATTATATCGATAAAAGGATAGGTGTTGTAAATGCTTGATAAAAAATATGACCACTTGATGGTTGAAAAAGATAAATATGATAATTGGAAGAAAAAGGGGTATTTTAAATCAGGAGATTTAAGTAAGAAACCATACTGTATAGTTATTCCTCCTCCTAATGTAACAGGTAAATTACATTTAGGTCATGCTTGGGATACTTCAATTCAAGATATTATTATTAGATATAAGAGAATGCAAGGTTTTGATGCATTATGGCTTCCAGGAATGGATCATGCTGGTATTGCTACGCAGGCTAAAGTAGATAAAAAACTTAGAAGTGAAGGTATTAATCCTAGAAGTATGTCTCGTGAAGAGTGGCTTAAGGTTGCTTGGTCTTGGAAAGAAGAATATGCCGAAAATATTCATAGTCAGTGGGCTAAACTTGGTTTATCTCTTGATTATGATAAGGAAAGATTTACTTTAGATGATGGTTTATCTCATGCTGTTAGAAAGGTGTTTGTTGATTTATATAACAAAGGTCTTATCTATAGAGGTGAGAGAATTATTAATTGGGATCCTGCGGCGATGACTGCTCTAAGTAATGAAGAGGTTATTTATAAAGATGTTGAAGGAGCCTTCTACCACATTAAATATATGATTGAAGGTACTGATGAGTATCTAGAGGTTGCTACGACTAGACCAGAGACTTTATTTGGTGATACTGCAGTTGCAGTTAATCCAGATGATGATAGGTATAAGAAATATATTGGTAAGAATGTTATGCTTCCAATAGTTAATAAACTTATTCCTATTATTGGTGATGAACACGCTGATATGGAGTTTGGTACTGGTGTTGTTAAGATTACTCCTGCTCATGACCCTAATGACTTTGAAGTTGGTAATAGACATAATCTAGAGAGAATTGTCGTTATGAATCCTAATGGTACAATGAACGAGAATGCTGGTAAATATAATGGTATGGATAGATTTGAATGTAGAGATGCTGTTATTAAGGACTTAGATAGTGAAGGACTTCTTATTAAGATTGAACCTATTAATCATAATGTTGGTTTTTCTGAGAGAAGTGATGTTATGGTTGAACCTTATCTTTCTAAACAATGGTTTGTTAAGATGAGACCACTAGCGGATAGAGTTCTTGAAAACCAAAAGGATAAAGATAAGAAAGTTAACTTTGTTCCTCCTAGATATGAAAAGACTATGAATCATTGGATGGAGATCACATATGATTGGTGTATCTCTAGACAATTATGGTGGGGTCACAGAATACCTGCTTGGTATAAAGGTGAGGAAGTTTATGTTGGTATGGAAGAACCTAAAGGTGATGGTTGGGTACAGGATAATGATGTACTTGATACTTGGTTTTCTTCAGCACTATGGCCTTTTAGTACTTTAGGATGGCCTGATAATACTGACTTACTTAAGAGATATTATCCTAATAATGTACTAGTTACTGGTTATGATATTATTCCTTTCTGGGTTAATAGAATGACTTTTCAAGGACTTGAATTCTTAAATGAAAGACCTTTTAAAGATTGTTTAATTCATGGCCTTATTAGAGATAAAAAAGGTAGAAAGATGAGTAAGAGTCTAGGTAATGGTATTGACCCTATGGATGTTATTGATATGTATGGTGCTGACTCTTTAAGATTCTTCTTAACTACAAATACTGCTCCTGGTATGGATTTAAGATATGATGAAGAAAAAGTTAAATCAACTTGGAACTTTATTAATAAGATTTGGAATGCTTCAAGATTTGTTTTAATGAAACTAGAAGACTTTAAAGAGGAAGATTATACTCTTGATAATTTAAAAGAAGAAGATAAGTGGATTTTAAATAGATTAAATACTACTATTAAAGATGTTACTAAGAGTATGGATAAATATGATTTTCATATTGTAGGTAATACACTATATGATTTTGTATGGGGAGACTTCTGTGACAAGTATATTGAGTTATCTAAGTTCTATAATGATAATACTACGAAGAGTGTACTTATTAGAGTTCTTACAGATATTCTGAAGATGCTTCATCCTTTTATGCCTTATGTTACTGAAGAAATATATGGTATGATGCCTATTAAAGAAGCAGAATCTATTATGATTAGTAAGTATCCTATATATAATAAGAAAGAGGTATTTACCACTAATATTGATAATGTACTTGAATTTATTACAATGTTTAGAAATAAAAAGGCTGAACTTGGTAATATTGGAGAGTATAAGGTATATATTGATATTGATGACGAGACTTCTAAAGACATTATTATTAATATGCTAAAATTAAGTGATAAGATTTCTTTAGAAGATGGTAATGGTATAAAAATAGAATATGCTGGTATGAAGGCTTCTATTATATATGATAATAGTAAGAGTTTAGAAGAAGAAAAAGAAAAACTTCTTAAAGAAAAAGAAAGTCTAGAGGCTTCAATTGCAAGAAGAGAAAAACTTCTTAGTAATAGTAATTATGTTGAGAAGGCTCCTAAAGCAATTGTTGATAAAGATAGAGAAGCTCTTCTTAAAGAAAAAGAAATGTTAGATATTATTTTAAATAAAATTAATGGTTAGTTTATAAAAAGGAGGTTATATTTATGGCTAAGTATTGTGCAAATTGTGGAAAGGAATTAACTGATGAACAAGATATTTGTTTAAATTGTGGTGTTAGAGTTAAAAAGAGTACTACTTCAAGTGATCCTAATGCTAAATCTAAACTTGCTGCTGGGTTATTTGGTATTTTCTTAGGTGTCTTTGGTGTTCATAACTTTTACCTTGGTTTTACTGGTAAAGCAGTTGCTCAACTTTTAATCACTGTTTTATCTTGTGGTATCTTAAGTCCTGTGTCCGCTATATGGGGACTTATTGAAGGTATTATGATTCTTTCTAGTAATGACTATAAAGATGCTGATGGTAATACTTTAAGAGACTAATGAAAAAAAGAATTATTAATTTAATTATTTTGCTTTCTGGTACTTTATTTATTTTTATAATAGTTACTGGGAAGGTTAATGTGGAATGTCTTTTTAAGAAGATATTCCATATTTCTTGTCCTGGATGTGGTTTAACTAGATCTTTTAGGTCTATTCTTAATTTAGATTTTATTAATGCTTTTAAATATAACATTCTTGGTATACCTTTATTTATTTTATGTATTATTTATATTATTCTCTTAATTAGAGATGTTATAATAGGTAGTGATAAAGGTAATAAGTTAGTACTTTATATTTTTAGTAAATACTATATACTTATTATTTGTTTATTTATTATTTCTATGATCATTAATAATATTAATGGTATATAATTATTTTTACACTTCATACTAATTATGAGGTGTTTTTTATGAGCAATTTTTTTAATATTTGTTTTAGAACAATACTAGTTCTTATTATTCTTTTCTTTATTACTAAGATGATGGGAAAGAAACAGATATCTGAACTTAATTTTTTTGACTATGTTGTTGGTATTACGATTGGTTCTATTGCCGCGGATATTTCTTTAGATATTGAAAAGAATATGATTGCAGGAATAGCGGCATTATTTATATATGGATTTATATCTTATATAATTTCATTTGTATCTATAAAAAGTATTTGGGCAAGAAGATTTTTTATTGGTGTACCAACAGTTCTTGTGGAAAAAGGTAAAATTATTGAATCTGGTTTAAAGAAATCTAAAATTGATGTTAATGATTTATTAATGGAGGCAAGAGAAAATGGTTATTTTAATTTAGATGAAATTGATTATGCTCTTATGGAAGTTAATGGTAATATTAGTTTTCTTCCTAAAGAAAAAGAAAAGCCTGTGACTAAAAAAGATATGAAAATTAAATGTAGTAATGAAGGACTTACTGTAAATGCCATCATTGATAGTAAGTATATGGTTAATAATATGAAGGCGATTAATAAGGATAAAGAATGGTTAGATCATGAACTTAAAGTTAATGGTTATGATAATTATGATAATATTCTTTTAGCTATGATTAATAATAATTATAAAGTTACTATTTACGAAAAGAATGTAAAGCCAGATAAAAATACTGTTTTGGAGTAGTATTTTTTTTATAGTGATGATATAATGAAATCTGATATGGAAGTAGATAATATGAAGTTTAAAAAGACAATAATTATCTCTATAGTTATTTCAGTAATTTTACTTATATGTTCTTTATTATTACCTAATATTAATATTGATAAAGATACAATTGGTTATAATGGTAATGATACATATAATATAAAAGCTTATAACACTATAAGAGACATAAATAAGTATATTAAAATTAGTGATAATATAGATAAAAAGATGCTTGGAAATTATCAAGTTACTGTTAAAGTTAGATATTTATTTTATAGATATAATAAAGTTTTTGATATTAAAGTTGTCGATAAAGTAAAACCAGAAGTTGAATTAAAAGGAAATAATCCAAGTTATGTTTGTCCTAATAAAGATTATGATGAAGAAGGATATACAGCAAGTGATGATTATGATGGAGACATTACTGATAAAGTAAATATAGAAAAGAATGGTAATTTTATTATTTATAGTGTTAAAGATAGTTCAGGTAATAAAAATGAAATTAGAAGAAGTATTATATTTGAAGATAAAGAAGAGCCTTCACTTACTTTAATAGGTGATGATAATATTGTTATTTATAAAAATAGTAAATATATTGAAAAAGGATATACGGCAATTGATAAATGTGATGGTGATATCACCGATAAGGTTATAGTAGCGGGTACTGTTGATACTAATAGAGTTGGAACTTACACTATTAACTATAAGGTAGTAGATAATAGTGGTAATGAAACTTCAGCAGATAGAAAAATTACTGTCAGAGAAAGACCAAGTTATTATGGAAATGGTAGTATTTATTTAACCTTCGATGATGGGCCTAGTTATTTGACAAAAGAAATTTTAGATATTTTAGATGAAGAAGGTATTAAAGCAACTTTCTTTGTAACTAGTGGTGGTGAATATGTAAAGAGAGCCTACAATAGTGGACATACAATTGCTTTACATACTTCTAGTCATAAATACAGTTATGTGTACTCTAGTGAAGAAAATTACTTTAATGATTTAAATACTGTTAGTGATAGTGTTTATAATTCTATTGGAATTAGATGTAAATTTATTAGATTTCCTGGAGGTAGTTCTAATACTATAAGTAGAAATTATAATAAAGGTATTATGTCTAGACTTGTTAATGCTGTCACTAATAAAGGATATGTATATTTTGATTGGAATGTTGATTCTAATGATGCTGGTGGTGATGGTAATAACAGTAATAAAATATACAATAATGTTATAAATGGTTTATCTCATAATAAAACAAACATAGTACTTATGCATGATTCTGCTAATCACAGGGGTACTGTGAATGCTTTAAGAGACATTATTAGATATGGTAAAGATAATGGATATTCATTTAAAGCTATTACTAATGATACACCAGTAGTAAGACATGGAGTTAATAATTAAATAGTTGTAAAAAAAAATTTACAACTATTTTTTTAGTTATGTTGTTGTAATTTTTGGTAATTTTGTTATAATATTGTTAGAAAGGATGGTTAGTATGATTAAGAAAATAAATGAGTACATTAATTTATCAATTATATTGTCAGTTTTATTTATGATAGTGGGAGTATTACTTATAGTATGGCCTAAAGCATCTCTTGATACTTTTGCTTATGTTATTGGTACTATTATGATTATCTATGGTATTTATAGTTTTATAGATAGTTTTAGTATTAATCCTGCTCTTTGTTTATTCCAAATGACAAATAGTATTTTATCATTTTTACTTGGTATTTGTGTATTCTTAAATCCTAGTATTTTTGAGAGTATTTTACCAATTGCTTTAGGTATTTTCTTTATTATAAGTGGTGCATTTAGTTCTAGAATATCATTTATTATTAAAGATATTGATAATAGTTATATTCTATCTTTATTTACCTCTATCTTGATGATCATATGTGGTGTAGTATTAATTATTAATCCAGGAAATACTGCTCTTGTTATTACTACATTAATTGGTATTATTCTTATTGTATACTCTGTAAGTGCCATAGTTGATATGTTTGTATTTAAATCAAGAGTAAAAGAAATAGATAAGTACTTTAGTAAATTACTTAAATAATCCTATTAATTTAGGGTTATTTTTTTATGTAAAATATTATGTAAAATATGAATCATTTCCTTTATTGTTATTTTTAAATGTGATATATTTATACTAGAAAAGGTGATAACTATGGATGATAACATGAGAAATGCTTGGCTAGATATGATATCTAAAGTTTATACTAATTTACATAATAGTGATAGAGTTCTTAGAGCTTCAAATGTATCTGATAAAAAAAGAGAAAGACTACTAAAATATTTTGAAAGGCTTGAAGAACTACATAATAAGGTGTCTAAAACTAAAAGTGTTAATGGTGAAAAATTACTTAAAAGTTTTTATTATGACTTATATGTTATTAAACCAGAAAACATACCTGATGCTTACTTTCAAAACCAAGTTAGACTGGCTAGAGAAAGAGGTTATGGTAACATAGAATTAACTGAAGAAGATAAGAGGAGAATGACTGAAGAAGTTGTTGATGATCAAAAGAAAAGTTTAGATAAATGGATTGAATACTTTTTATATGATGAAGAAAGTAAATCTTATGGAATGTGGGAAAAATACTGGGTATTTCAAGGACTACAAAATTTAGGTAAATATGATAAGGAAACCGGTAAATTTAGTAAAAGAGATAAAAGTACTGTATATCCTTTTCCTCCAGTGGAAAGAGAATATATTTTTACCACTTTAAAACTAATGGAAGATTTTCTTAAAGATAAAAAAAGCGAAGAAGATATTAAACAGGCTTTAAGTACTGGTAATTTTAAACTTTTATACGAGTATGTTATTAAACAAAGCTTTTTAAAAGGAGAACATCAAAGTAATAGTACTGATGGCAAATGGATTAAATATGAACAAGGAAGTGATTATAATATTTTAAGAAATTCACTTCAAGGCTATTATACTGGTTGGTGTACTGCTGCTGGGGAGAACTTTGCCAAAGACCAGTTGGCAGGTGGTGACTTTTATGTTTATTATTCATTAGATGAAAATGGAGAGGCTAAAGTACCTAGAATTGCTATTAGAATGGATGGTAAAGATAAAATTGGAGAGATTAGAGGAATAGCAGATAATCAAAATATGGAACCTGAAATGATGTCTATTCTTGAAGAAAAATTAAAAGAGTTTCCTGATAAAGATAAATATCTAAAAAAAGAGCATGATATGAAATTACTTACTTTAATTGATAAAAAGGTAAATAATAATATTGAACTTAATGTTGATGAACTTAAGTTTTTATATGAAATAGATAGTAAAATCACAGGTTTCGGGTACCGGAAAGATCCTAGAATAGAAGAAATTAAAAGGAAAAGAAACGAAAGAAGAGATTATAGTCTTATATATAATGTTAAAGAAGAAGAGGTTGCTTTATCAATACAAGAATGGCTAAATAATCCAGAAAAGTTTAAAGCACTTCCGGGTAGTATAGATTCATTGTATCTTACTAGTGCTGAAGGGCTTGTTCTTCCTCAACTTGTTGGTGGCAATATAGAGTTAAGGTCTCTTGCTAGTGCTGAAGGGCTTGTTCTTCCTAAAAGTATTGGTGGCGATATAGATTTAAGGTCTCTTACTAGTGCTGAAGGGCTTGTTCTTCCTCAACATGTTCGTGGTATAAATTTAAGTTCTCTTACTAGTGCTGAAGATCTTGTTCTTCCTCAACTTGTTGGTGGCGATATAGATTTAAGGTCTCTTGCTAGTGCTGAAGGACTTGTTCTTCCTGAAAGTATTGGTGGTAGTATATTTTTAAGTTCTCTTACTAGTGCTGAAGGACTTGTTCTTCCTAAAAGTATTGGTCGTCATATAGATTTATGCTCTCTTACTAGTGCTGAAGGGCTTGTTCTTCCTCAACATGTTGGTGGTGGTATAAATTTAAGTTCTCTTACTAGTGCTGAAGGACTTGTTCTTCCTCAACATGTTGGTGATTATATAGAGTTAAGGTCTCTTACTAGTGCTGAAGGGCTTGTTCTTCCTCAACATTTTGGTGGCTATATAGATTTAAGATCTCTTACTAGTGCTGATGGGCTTGTTCTTCCTCAACATGTTCGTGATATAAATTTAAGTTCTCTTACTAGTGCTGATGGGCTTGTTCTTCCTCAACATGTTGATGGCTATATAGATTTAAATTCTCTTACTAGTGCTGAAGGGCTTGTTCTTCCTCATTATTTTGATTTAAATAAACTAAAATGTCCTGATAATATTAAAGAAGAAATTATGAATAATCCTAATAAATATTATATGGCTCCTACTGAAGAAGATAATAAAGGAATAAAAAGATAAACTTAAAATTGAAGACTACAGGCTTCAATTTTTTCATTAAAGACATTAGGCTTTAATGATAGTAAAGAGATTACAAGCTCTTTACTAAACACTATAATATTTTATATACATTTGTTTGATTTTTTTATATTTTCTATTTACTTGATATTAAATATATGATATACTTTAAATGTGAAATATGGAGGTATAAAAATGTTAGATTATATAATTATAGGACTACTTATTGTAATAATTATCTTAGTTATTATAGCAATTAGTAAGAATGTTAATGAAGGAAAAATTACTGAAAGAATTGGTAATTTAGAAACTACTACTGTTAAAGAGTTATCTAGTTTTCAAATAGATATAATGAAAACAATGAATGATAATTTTAATGGATTAAATGAAAGAATGGAAAAGAAACTTAGTCAAATTAATGATAAAGTTAATGAAAGATTAGATGATAATTTTGCTAAGACTAATAAAACATTTACTAATATATTAGAAAGATTATCTAGAATAGATGAAGCTCAAAAGAAAATAGATACTTTATCTACTGATATTGTTTCTCTTCAAAGTATTTTAACTGATAAAAAGAGTCGTGGTATATTTGGTGAAATTAATCTTAAGCATATTCTTGTTAGTATATTTGGTGAAAGAAATGATAATGTATATAGACTTCAGTATACTTTTCCTAATACCACTATTGCGGATGCAGTAATATTTGCTCCCGAGCCATTAGGTACTGTTGCTATTGATTCAAAGTTTCCTTTAGAACACTATCAAAAAATGGTTGATAAGAATCTTTCTCCACTAGAAAGAACTGCTGCGGAAAAAGAATTTAAGGCTGATGTTAAAAAACATATTGATGCTATTAGTTCTAAATATATTATTCCTGGTATTACTTCAGATCAAGCTATTATGTTCTTACCTGCTGAGGCTTTATTCGCCGAAATTAATGCTTATCATAGTGATTTAGTTGAATATGCTCATAGAAAAAGAGTATGGATATGTTCTCCTACAACATTAATTAGTACATTTACTGTTATTGAAGTTCTTCTTAAGAATATGGAAAGAGATAAATATACTAGTATAATTCATGATGAACTTAATAAGTTAGGTGTTGAATTTAGTAGATATAAAGATAGATGGGATAAGTTATCTAGAAGTATAGAAACTGTTAATAAAGATATTGAAAGTATTCATGTTACTACTGATAAGATTACTAAAAGATTTGATTCTATTAGTAGAGTAGAAATTAAAAATAATAACGAAATTGAGTAAGTAAAAACTCTTAATAATATCTATTTATTTGAATATGTTTAAATGAGGGATATTATGGTAAGAGTTTTTTTCTTTTTACTTGGATTTGGTTTTATGGTTATTGGATGTAGTTTTATTATTTTATATCTTAATTTAATGTCTATGGGGTATAATTTTTTGAATTATGTTAATTTTATTGTTAGAAGATTTGAATGTTATTTTAGTATTATCGGTCTTATTATGATGATTTTATCAATGACTATTAAAGGAGAAGATAAGAATGAATTATATTTATGATATTGTACTTAATTTTAATAAGGAATATTATTCTTTTTATGAATGGAATAGAAAAGATAATATTATTAATGTTAAGAAGATTCCTCTGTTTCTAGTAGATAATGAATGCTTTAATATTATGAAATATGATAATGTCTGTGTTAGTAAGGATTTTATTAATGTTATTAGGGATAAAACTTATACTTATACCAGAAGTAAATTTGGTCCTTCTCTTCTTATTTCTAATGAGAAAGAAGTAATAGCTATTATGTTTAATGAGAATGGTAACTTAATTAAAAGAAGTAGTCTTACTCTTGATGAAGAAGAAGAGGTACTAGATGAAATTGTAAACAACGAAATATACAATATTCCTATTATTAAACATACTAAAGTTAATAATGATAATGTTACTAGAAGTATTAGAGAAAAGAGAGACTTTCTTCTAAAATATATTAGTAATGAAAAGAATGATATTAATTTAAAATATTTATACTATGATTATTTTGAGAAGGATGAAGATAATATTAAAGATATTAAAGATAAGTTAATTAAAGAAATTAAAAATGATTGGAATAAAAGACTTAATAAATTTTATGATACAGCAATTATATTTAGTAAGATTAAGAATTAAACTTATATTTATTTGTATAAAAAAAAGAAAGTTTTTACATAATTATAATAGAATATTCGCAGATATTCACTTAAGAAAATATTTATTTATTTTCTTTTTTTTGATATACTTATAGTGGAGGTAACCTAATATGGATATATTTTGTAAAATTATTAATAATGAAATACCATCATATACAATATATGAAGATGATATTGTAAAGGTATTTTTAGATGTTAACCCTAATAGTACTGGCCACTGTCTAATTGTACCTAAAGAACATTATCAAGACTTCTTTGATATTGATAAAGAGGTACTTAATCATGTTTTAGAAACTGCGAAAGTTATAGCAACTAGATTAAAAGAAAGACTAAATTGTGACGGTATTACTTTTGCTCAAAATAATGGCCTTGGTCAAGATGTTAAGCATTATCATTTACATCTAATTCCTAAGTATCATAATGATGATAAATTATCTATTGAAGAAGTATATAATAAATTAAAGTAGGCAAATGTCTGCTTTTTTTGATATGAAAAAACTATCCGAAGATAGTTTCTCTAATATAAATATTTTAATATAAGAAAGCATTTCCTAATATGATAGCAAGTAAGATGTATAATACAATAACAATTAATAAACCATTATTGCTTTTATGACTGCAAGTGCTGCTGCAAGAACTATTTCCAGACATTATAATGCACCTCCTTTAAATTATATCCAAGCGCCTAGTATGATTATTAGTAGGATAAATAGTACTAATACAATAGCAGCACTAGATCCAGTACCGCATCCACAGTTACCCATAATACATTCCTCCTTTTTTTCTATTCACAATATTTTATGGAAAAATAAGAAAAGTGTGCTGTACTTTATAAACAATAAAAAAATAAAATTTAAAATTGTGGTAATTTGCCCATATTTACAAAATAGCCTTGTATTTTTAGCCTAGATTTGATATTATATTAGTGTATCTTTGAAAGGAGAATGAAAAATGGCAAAGAAAAAACAAGAGACAAAAAATAATAAAAAAGAAAAGAAAGAGGTAGTAGTAAAGGAAGAGAAAGTAGTTAAAGAAGTTCCTAAAAAAGAGTCTAAAAAAGAATCAAAGAAAGATACTAAAAAAGTAAATAAAGTTAATGATGATAAAGTATTTAAAATGCTTGAATTCTTTGATAAATATAGACTTGCAATTTATGGAGCAGTTGGTGGTATATTAATTACTGTATTAGTAGTTGTTATTATATGGCCTGATAGAATTGCTACATTAAAAGATGGTACTCAACCTGTTGCAGAAATTGATGGTTATACAGTAACTGCAAATGACTTATATGAAGATATGAAAGATGTATATTCTATTAGTTCATTATTAGATAAGATTGACAATAAAATTCTTGAAGAAAAATATCCTGAAACTGATGAAATGAACGATGAATTAAAACAGCAAGCAGAAAGTTATTATAGTGCTTATGAACAATACTATAAAATGGATAAAGAAACTTTCTTATCAAATAATGGTTTTGGTAGTGAAAAAGCTTTCTTAGAATATTTAAGACTACAATATAGAAGAAATAAATATGCTGAAGACTATATCAAAACTTTAATTTCTGATAAAGAAGTAGAAAAATACTATGAAGATAAAGTTTATGGTGATATTAATACTAAACACATCTTAGTAAAAGTAGATAGTTCTGCGAGTGATGAAGATAAGAAAAAAGCTGAAGATTTAGCTAAAGAAATTATATCTAAATTAAATAATGGTAAATCTTTTGATGATGTTAAAGAAGAATATAAAGATCAAATTACTTATGAAGAATTGGGATATAAATCTTATAATGCCAACTTAGAATCTGCTTATATGGAAGCTATGCAAAAACTAGAAAATAATAGTTATAGCAAAGAACCTGTTAAGACTTCTTATGGTTATCATGTAATTTATAGAATAGACCAAAAAGAAAAACCTGCTCTTGAAGATGTTAAAGAAGAAATAATTGATTCATTAGTAAGTGAAAAGAAATCAGAAGATAAAAATATCTCTTATGTTGCTTTAGATAAAATGAGAGAAGAATCAGGTCTTAAATTCTCTGATACTGTATTAGAAAAGAAATATAATACATATATGTCTCAATATAAATAATTTAAATGGTATACACTCTGTGTACCATTTTTTTATGTTTTTGTAGTATTGTTGAGTTATAATACATATGTTACAGATTTAATATAAAAAAAGATACCATTCT
>OIZB01000112.1_pt1 | contig 80943 bp, 75 predicted proteins | sample 1588401 | NCBI WGS metagenome assembly OIZB01 (sample SAMN03283270) | human gut metagenome | biome: human-associated habitat; material: feces | host: Homo sapiens | place: USA | collected 2013
CAGATTTCCTGTTAGGCGAAGTCAACACGCCCGACCGGACAAATTTTGATATTGAGGAACTGGGCCTGTCGGTGCAGGCGGCGCGGAATCTGTACACCGGGAAAACTAATGCTGAGATCGTCAACCGCCTTTTGGAAAGCCCGCGCTTTGCAGAAGTCACCTACATGATCGAACAATATTTTGATGATACGCTGGCCGCCGGTTTCGCCGGGCAGAACCAGATGCTTACTACCCTCAGCGCCATGCTGCGCCGGAACAATAAAACAGACGCTGCGGTGCAGGCTGCCAGAACTGTCAACAGGCAGAAAGTCCCTGTATATCAGGCAGACCTGACAATGATACAGAATACTTTCATGGCGGCTCTGCGGGAAGTGAAGAAAGAGATCGGCAACGATTTTACAGCGGCGCAGGCTTTGACTAAGGGCATTACCCAGCAGATGTTCACCGAACTCACCAAAGGGGCAGATGTCCATACTCCGACTATCACGCCCGAAATGATTTCCGCCGCCGTTACCCAGAGCGCAGCAGGAATGGACGGCGTGCAAAAGGAAGCGTTGGACAAGTTTGGTCAGGCGCTGACGGAATTTCTCCAATCTACCTTAGACCACGCGAAGGAGAAGCAAAATGCCGACCCGGAGCAATGAACAGCTGTGCAGGCTGGCACAGAAAGGGGATACAGTTGCCCGTGACATTCTGCTGGAATACAATCTGGGATTCATCCGAAAAATAGCGTTGGAGCAATACCGGAGTATGGGGCTGGATGAAAATGATATTGGAATTGATTTAGATGATTTGGTACAGGAGGGAAGTATCGGCCTGCTGAACGCGATCCCTTTGTTTGACGCCGGACGGGACATGAAATTTCTGACTTATGCAGCACCGGCAATCCGCAACGCCATGACGGACTGCATTCGCGCAGCCCTCGCTCAGTTTGAACAACGGATGGTGGATAAGAAAGACGGCCCTGGCTTCCAGAGAGTATATCTGGATGACGTTCTCTCTGATGATGAACGGATGCTGCGAATCGAAGCCATAGCCGACCCTTACACCCAAACGCCGGAGCAAATCTATATCCAAAAAGAGCAACTGATAGAATTATATGCGGCGCTGGACAAGCTGACTGCCAGAGAACAGACCTATCTTCTGTACCGCTACGGTTTTACCGATGGAATCGAGCACCCGCTGATCGGCGCGGCGCTCCATTTCCATCTTAGCGAGAGCCGGACAAAGAAGGTGGAGGGCGAGGCGATGGCCAGCTTACGCGGGAAGCTGCCGTGGTGGTTCTGATACGATGGTAAGCAACGACTGACGGGGGCTTTGATATACCTTTGTTCCGCAGATGGCAAGGCTGGCAGACAGTGTATATCCGCACCGCCTGCCAGCTTTTTCTGTCGCTTATGCTGCCCCGCATGGGGCAACCTTTCCCGCCAGAACGCCGCAACTGTAGCCACACTTTCCGGGGTGTGCTAAAGCTCCGGCTGCCATCTGCTCTACAAAGGTATAACACACTAGACTTTCCGGGGGAAAGTCGTGTGCCAACAGGGATGCTGCTCGCCCCTATTGGAAACCCAGAGCCAAAGGGACTGCGCCCCTCTGGACACCCCTTTATGTTCGTGCAGAGGTTATCTATCCCATCTGGGGCTGTTAGATTTTTCCTACCCGAACATGAAACCGGCACACAGATTTAACAGCTTATCTGCATGAAAATCTGTGTGCCGGTTCGCTGTTAAGATGCTACTATCTGAACAGCATTCTCACGAATCTGATTTATAGTTGCTATCAAGGCTGTTCTAGTCTTTACATCAAACAGTTTAATAAAGCTAACCGGTTTGTCAAAGGGCGGCTTTGTAAGTTCTGAAACATTTTCCATATACCCATTCAGTTCTATGTGATTGATGATTTTTTTTACAAAGGAAATCTGCTTCTGATTTAAGGATTGGTCGTTAATAAAGGCAGAAAATGCCTGCATGGCCGCCTCGTGATCCAACTTGGCAATCTTGCGAATTAACAGTCCAAAAGGTGTATCACCAAATTCCCGTTTATAATCTTCTTTGCTTCCAAGCTCGCTTGTTAGCACTCGTTCCAGCTCCTGATAATCGCCCGTAGTCAACGGAATATTATGGGTCAGCTTGTAAATAGCCAGAGTATTTCCGTGCTCATTGACATAGCGGTTTACTTTGGCACGGTAGTCTTCAAAGTCATACGCTATATCCAGCTGAACTCCTTCCTGGCTATCTATAATTGGATCAGCAAGTTTGGTAATAATACGTTTTTGCCCTCCGCCATCTTCATCCAAAAAACGAATCAAACCACGAAGCTCTTTCCGAACCTTCTCAAACAGCAGAATATCATTGGCGTCCCAAAAGACATCGGTATGGATTCCCTGTAGAAGCGGCAACTTTTCCTTAATCTGCGGAATATTCGCCTTGTGCTCCAGCAGAGAAGCAGTGTCACACAACTGCTTTTTTGCATATTTGAAAGCAGGCATCTGTTCAATATGTGCCAACATCAGCCCGTACATGAAGTTATCAAAACGCTTGGCGAATTCATCAGTTTCTTCCGATTGAACAAGCGGTGCGATCTGTGTCAGCAACTCGCCTTTGTCACCCTCACTGATAGAAAGAAAGGCGTCCTGCTTTTTATATTTCTCCACATACTGCATCCGTAGTTTTACGGAAATCAACTCTGGGTTCAATGCTGTAACTTGTTTATGGCAGGTCTCAACAAGTTCGTTTCGCCACGCCTGGTAGTTTTCTCCTGCAAAGGTGCTTTCTTGCAAAGCCATAGCAATTTTAATCTGCTTGCCGAAAATATTCTCCGACAATGTCTTTGTTTCCCTGGCTTCATATCCTTCCTTGTGTTCCCGGAAATATTCAAAATTGCCGCAGTAATCGAAAATCAAGAAGCGCCGTTTATCCGTATATACTCCATCAACCTGATCCACACAGGATAAGCCCTTACACAAACGGGTGCCACGTCCAATCATCTGCCAAAACTTTGCCTTGGAGCGCACCTTCTTGAAAAACACCAGATTGACGCATTCCGGCACATCAATACCAGTGTCCATCATATCCACGGACACGGCAATATGCGGCTCTTTCTCCGGCTGTTTGAAATCATCTATGATGGTCTGAGCATAACTATCATCACAAATCACGCGCTGGGCAAATGAACCGTGATACTGAGGGTAGAGTTTGTTAAACCGCTCCAGAATAAATTCAGCATGGCGTTTATTCTGCGCAAAGATAATGGTTTTACCCAACCGATCTCCACCTGCGACCTTGATACCTCGTTCCATCAAATCCTGTAAAACCATGTCAACCGTTTTCTCGTTAAATACAAATTTGTTCAGATCTGCGGACGGGATAAAATCCGGTATTATGCCATCTTCAATGAAGTCATCTTCGTAACGCTCTTTGTCTTCATCGGACAGATCATCGTAAGTAATGCCTTCATCCAAAAACTTTGTTTTGATCTCATAATTATAGTATGGTACCAGCACATGGTCTTGGTAGACCGCTGTTTCATAATCATAGGCGTAAGTAGGGACACCATGCTCCATCTCAAAGAAATCGTAGGTGTTCCGATCTACATCTGTTTTCGGCGTAGCAGTAAGACCAACCATCAAAGCATCAAAGTATTCAAAAATCGCCCGGTACTTTTTGAAAATACTTCGGTGGCTTTCATCAATAATGATTAAATCAAAATGCGCCGGAGTAAACAACTGGCGGCCATCTCTGGATTTCGTATCATCAATGGCATTCAAAATCGTTGGGTAAGTGGAAAACACAATCCGGGCATTTCGGTCATCCTTGTTGGAACACAGATTGCAGAGGGACATATCTGGCAAATACCGCTTAAAATCATCCTTTGCCTGTTTTACCAAGGCAGTGCGGTCAGCCAGAAAAAGAACATTCGTAATCCACTTGCCACGGCTGAGTACATCGGTTAGGCTGGAGGCTGTCCTCGTTTTTCCCGTACCAGTTGCCATTACCAGAAGATGCTTACGAAATCCTTGTTCGATCTGATCGCAAACAGCCCGTATGGCCTCTTTTTGGTAGTAGCGATCTGTGATTTTATCATCGATAGGAATACTCATCAAGTCTTGCCGTTCAGCGCGACGGTTCATCAGCTTTTGTAAGTCTTCCTTGCCGAACACGCCGCTGACCTTGCGCTGCGGGCCAGACTGGTCGTCCCAGTAATAAGTTTCAAAACCGTTAGTAGTAAACATCATCGGTCGGCGGCCAAATTTCCGTTCCAAGCAATCCGCGTATAGAACTGCCTGCTTCCGCCCAATGTTAGGGTCTTTGCTAGTGCGTTTGGCCTCAATCACCGCCAGCGGAAGGCCATCTTTGCCAAACAGCACATAGTCGCAGTAGCCCATTTGGCCCACCACACCGGCCATACCCTGTACAGGATATTCCTCCTGTACATCTGCATCGGTACCGTCGAATTTCCAGCCCATGAACTTCAAATCTACGTCAATATAAATTTTCCGCGTCTGGAACTCAGACAAATCTTCTGGCTGGAAAGATCGCTCCTGCTGATGTTTCTCTTTCTCAGTAGTATATTGGGCTGACATCTGCTCAATTTGTTTGCGCAGCGCCTCAATCTCTGCTTCCTTTTCACCTAGTAAGCTTTCCTGCTCTTTGATTTTCCGAGTATCTACCGCTACTTTTTCAGTAGGAATCAGACTTTCATCAAATACACGTTCCTGATAATCAGAACCATAACAATAATCAATCCACTGGACAAACTCGAATAATCCTTTTAAGGATGCAAGGGCATCACTGGACTGTACACTCCGTTCTGTATGTACTGCCAGATTACCAAGCTTGATGATGAAAGGCAGCTTGCCCCAAGTATTGGAATCTACGGCGAAACGGAAGGACGGTTCATGGATAAGCGATTGCAGGTTATCCTTGTAGGGCATCTTCATGGTTTTATCTGCCGCATAGACCCACTTAACCGCCAGCTCCAGTGCCTTTCGGCAACCAACAGCGCACATGGCAGGAGCAGAGGCATAAATTTTTTCGGCTTCCGCGCAGGCAGGGGCAAACAACTCATATTCTTTTTTCGTTCTGAGAAAGCCAAAATTCGACATCATAACCACTCCTGTCTAATGCTTTTTTCAAGGCACTGGAAAAATCCAATGCATTTTTCTTGACGATATTTTGATTTGTCGGTCTGAGCGACGAAGGCGGCGAACTGGTTTTGCAGTTCCAGCGGAGGCACAAGCAACCGCAAAGAGTTGATGGAATTGAAGTTAAGTCCTGCCTTTACGGCACTTTGATTTTTTGATTCAAACTGTTCTTTGCCTGCCGGACTTTCCATGAAAAACGCAACATACATCGGATTGAGAATTTCTTTATTCAGTCGAATACAGGTAAGATGCTGATTGATGTATGCCCCATGATCGGCAATTTCCTTAGTCACAACACCCGTTCTTCCCAAATCTGCCGTAATGCTAATAAGTAAATCACCCTCTTGGACTTTGGTGCGCTTTGCTTCGGCATTATCAGGAGCATTGATAGGCTGCATATTATCAATAGAAATGCGACAGTCTTTTACATTCTTAATAGTGATAAACCATTCGCTACCATTATCTACACAATATTGTGCCCAACCACGAGAACCGGATGTCAAAAACTTAATATGTTCTGAAAGCTGGCTAATCGGATAGCTGTTTGGATTCGATTTTGGATTTCCAAACATCTCGATAAATCGGGACTTGACGAGTTGATCCAAATTATATAATTCTTTCTGACGCAACTCAATCAAATAGCAAATCTTATCCAAAACGCTAACGATATTTTGCTGTATGTCCATATCTGGGACTCTGATCTCAATTTGTAATAGATTTGCTTTAGTTAAGCTAGGTATAGTAACTGTGGTATTAAGTCGTTCAAAATCGAAATTGACGCAAAAATAATATAAATATTTAGGCAACAGTACCTCTTTGTGCGCCACGAGTCCAAATGCTGTATCCACATTCCAGAAAGGTTCATCTACAAAAATCGGATTGTTGATACTGCCTTTACGCCCTATTACCACTGTTTCTGCATCGCAAATAAAATCATCTGCATGACCCATGACACCGCCACTACCATATATCGGATATTTGCCATTTTCGTTCTCTACCTGACGCTGATTTCGTCCATTTCGAATATCCAGAACATCAGAGAATCTCATGCTGCCACCTCCAAATCATCAAAAGATTTTGATTTGTCGGTTTCTTTCTTGAACTGAATAAACCGTCGTTGCAACTCAACTGGAGGCAAGTAAAGACCAATATTTTGTAGTTCCTGCGCGTTGATATTTGCCTGCCCAATAGCCGTTTTGCACATCCCAAGTAACATTTGTTTGGAAAAGTCTGTGTTTAGGAAGGCTGAAAGAAATTCTGGAAGAATGCAATCCTTAACTCGTATCCGGATCACAAACCCGGCCAAAACCATCATTTCATCTCGATCATATACACAAGTCTTGCCAACCAATTCCTTACTGTTTGTCCTGTTAAAAAGTACATCTCCCCGTCGCACAGTGCATTTATCCAACTCATTATCCGGGATATCTATGCGTTTAGTATCGGATAAATCCAATTCGCCGCCATAAGTAATATTATTCATACGGAGATACGGGTACTTCCCGCCATCAACAGCTGGTCTGCTAGAACCATAACGGACCTCAGTAACAATGTCTCTAATAGTGCCTATTTCCCATCCCATCGGATTTGCAGGATATACACCAAACATCTCGATAAATCGGGATTGGCAATCAGCCGATGTATTTTCTATGAGAAATCTTTACATTGTTTTGATTGACCATCGCATATTGCATAGTAGTATCAATTTTAGAATGACCAAGCAATCTCTGCACCTGTTCAATCGGCATTCCTTTGTCGATTGCGCGCGTTGCTAGTGTACGTCGGAATTTATGCGGATGTACTTTAGAGATACCTAATCGCCTGCCCAACTCACGCAGTCTAATCTCAACGCCGCTGATCTCCAGCCGATTAAAGGGGCGCATCAGCGAAACAAACAACGCGGGGTTTTCATCTGTTCTGCTGTCCAAATAATTTTTCAAATGAATTTTGGTGCGGGCATCAAAATAAACAGGGCGCTCTTTGCTTCCTTTTCCAAAGACCACACACTCCCGATTCTCAAAGTCAATATCAGCGCGATTCAACCGCACCAACTCTCCAACACGCATCCCTGTTGATGCCAACAGGTCAATCAACGCCAAATCACGCAGGCAGCCGCACTGATCCCGCATGATTTCCAACGATTCATCTGAATAGGTTTCTTTGACGGTTGTACTCGATTTGATTTTATGAATCCGGCGCACGGGACTTTTTATGATGTAGCTTTCGTCTTCCAGCCAGGCAAAAAAGCTGGAAAGAATCCGCCGTATGTTATCAATATTTCCCTTGCTGCATTGACTTGCCTGCTGGTACTCGGACAGATAGTTACGCAAATCATCCGTCCTTATATGCGTTACGTGCAGTTTGATCGCAGTGAACATTCGCAAAATCGTAGTGTTGTAATACTTTAATGTCTTTTCGCTGCATCCCTCCACACGTTTGGCTGAAATGAACATTTCCAGCAGTTCCTTATTGGTTTCTTTCTCCTGCAACCGTTCTTCTTCGGATGAAGGGGAAATTTGTACGCCCCAAAAGCAGTGCGTCAGCACTTCTTGTAATTGCTCCATCTGCGAATTGTCCAAATAGGGAAGCATTTTCCGTGTGATTTCGGTAATTAGTTGTTCTTTCATGGTGGTACACTCCTTTTATCGTGATGTACCACCATCCTTCACCAGCTAAAACTCAGCCAAAATATTTCTGCATCAGTGATTTTTTCAGTATTTCCAGCTTTTCAAGGCTCTTCTGGATCGCCAATTTTGATTTGTCGGTCTGAGCAACGAATTTATAATAGTTTATTTGTACTTCGATTGGAGGCTTAATAATCTGGAATTTCGACACAATAGGAACATTTAAGTTCGGCATTGTCTGTCCAACAGCCATGTCCTCAATCGTCTTTCTGAATGACGGAAACGAGATTGTTTTCTGTATATAGTCTGCTGTCACTTCACCTTTGGTTCTAATCAGCAAACTACCAGTTCCACACAAGAACCCTTCAGATGGAACAACAGCACAACGTCCCATTTCTCCTCTACGTCCCATAACTACATCACCAGTATGCAAATGATATGCTTCAAGTTCATCATATTTTTTGTCAGAAATTGTTAGTTTGCTATCTGGAGCTACTTTTCCATCCACTATATGAGATGGATTTAAGAGAGGATGTCCACCTTCAATGTAATCTTCTTTGTGAAGTAATGAACCGAAAGGGCCAATCCTTATCTCTGCTAATTCAGAAAGTGCTACTTTTCTAAATCCATGGGGATTATCAACTGGGTCTCCAAACATCTCGATAAATCGGGATTTTACTATTTCATCCAGCTTGTCCAGCTGCTGGCGGCGTTTGGCAATCAGGTCACTTACCTTGTCCAGGACCGCTGCAATTTTGCGTTGTTCGTCAAGGGGGGGGAGAATTATTGATAAGTTGCTAAGCTGTTTTAAATAAATACCTTTCTGCGCTACGCCTCTGGATTCTTGTTCAAGATACGGACGCATACTCTGTAAGTAATGCATAAGAAAGCGATTATAAACAATTTCCGGTTTTGGTTTAAGAACCGCTACACTACGTTGAACACAAAATTCAGTCAAGCTGTTAGGTACAATAGCTACACGACCAATCGTTCCTACAATCGTTATAAGCAAATCATTCGGTTTAATGTTTGTACGCCTATTCTCCGCCTCAAAGTCTTCTTGAGACAAATATCGCGGATCATTAAGTGTTATGTAATCATCGTCGATATTTTTTGAGCTTAACATCAGATAGTTACTTTGTTCGACGCCCATAGGCGGATTATGGCTTCCATCTGTAATTTGTATGCAAATATCCCCTAATCTCGCCATCACAGCATCTCCTCCAACTCCGCCAGCCCTGCGGTGATCTCCAGTTCTAATTCATGCAGGTCTGCCATGATTTGTACTGTAGACGGATACTCCACTGGCACATACTCCACTTTTTTGTACTTATTGATGGAAAGGTCATAGTCGTTATCCGCAATTTCCTGTTTCGGCACAAAAAAGCTCTGCTCAGTGCGCTGACGGTCAGCTTCTTTCTCAAGATTGTGGAATCGCTCGATAATGTCGGAAATGTCGTTCTCCGCGATTTCGCTGCGCTTGTCATCCAGCGAAAAGCCGTCGGCCTTCATGTCGTAAAACCACACGTTTTCCGTGCCGCCTGCGCCGGTTTTGGTAAACACCAGCACCGCTGTAGACACGCCCGCATAGGGCTTGAACACGCCGGAGGGCATGGAGATCACCGCCCGCAACTGATGATTTTCTACCAGCTCTTTGCGGATAGATTTGTGCGCTTTGGAGGAACCGAACAGCACGCCATCCGGCACGATGCAGGCGCATTGGCCTCCCTTTTTCAGCATCCGCAGGAATAGCGCCAAGAACAGCAACTCGGTCTTTTTCGTGTTGGTAACAGCTTTCAAATCATCATTGATGCTCTCAGCGTCAATGGTGCCCTTAAAGGGAGGATTCGCCAAACAAATGGTGTATTTGTCCCGGATTGAGTTCTGCTTAGAAACGCTGTCCTGATAATCAATCTCTGGGTGCGTAATCGAATGGAGCATCAGGTTCATGGCCGAAAGCCGCAGCATAGTACGGTCTGTATCAAAACCGGTAAACATCGGGCCGGAGAAATGTTCCCATTGTTCATTTGTCATGGTATCTTCATAGTGGCTGCGGATGTACTCTGCTGAAGCCACCAGAAAGCCTGCCGTTCCGCAGGCCGGATCACAGATGGTATCCTCCGGAGTGGGCTGTAAAAGATCTACCATCATTTTGATGATATGCCGGGGTGTGCGGAACTGCCCGTTTTGACCGGCAGTGGACAGTTTCCCCAGCATATACTCGTACAGATCCCCCTGCATATCCAAGTCGGAAATATCGTGCTCATACAGGTCGTCCAAGCCTGTAATGATTTTTTGCAACACCTGGGGTGTGGGAATCAGGAACATGGCATCACTCATGTACCGGGCGAAAGCAGTATCTTTTTCCGCATCATTCTCGGTGTTATCTACGATTTCGATCATCTCGCCCTGCTCCGTGAAATCGGGCAAATGGCCATGCTTCATGTTTTTAATAGCAGGGAACACCCGCTGGGAAATGACATCATAAATCTCACGCGGATCGTCATTCTTGAACTTGCTCCAGCGCATAGACTGTCCGATAGGGGACTGGGGGAAGATTTTATCCATCTTCTCGCCGCTCATGTTCTCAAATTCTTCTGTTTCCAGTTCTTTTTCATCAAGAGAACGAATGAACATCAGGTAGGTCAGCTGCTCAATTACTGTCAGCGGATTAGTAATGCCGCCAGCCCAGATGTCCGTCCAGATTTTATCTACTTTATTTTTGATTGCGCCTGTAATCATGCGTCTTTTCCTCCGTTTTCATTATCAGGAACAAATTCCATAACATCGCCAATATTGCAGTTTAATATTTTGCAGATTTTTTCCATGCTTTCCATTGAAACAGGCGCACCCTTCCCCAGACGTGCCAGAACATTGGTGCTGATGTTTGCACGGTGCATCATATCGGTTTTACTCAAATCGTGATCGATCAATCGTTTCCAAAGACGATTATAGCTAATTGCCATCCTGCACCTCCTGATATTTTTCATCTCCAGTATACTTGATTTCACACTAAAAGGCAAATTAAATTCACGAAATAGTGAGCCATAAAACTGCGACAAGGGCCTAGGATAAACTACCCAGGCCCTTGTGTAATAATTATGTCATTTGGAAATGCTTCAATGCCTCCATAATTGCCGCTTCCTTTTCCGGCGGGCACTGCGGCACTTTTGAATTTTCCTTCTTTGACAGATTATAATTCTGTCCCACATCCAAGCCACATTTCCGCTTGATCTGGGAGATATACAAGCTGGACACCTTCAAACCGTGCTTTTCCAGCACATAAGCTTTGATCTGCTCATAGGTTGCACCGTTCTGGAAACCGGACATATCCATATCTTCCAGTGAGAACTCCACCCGTACCTTCTTTGAGTCGATTTCTCCCTTGGAAAGCAAGACAACCGTCTCAATATGCGCAGTCTGCGGGAACATATCGACCGGCTGGATTTCCCTTACATGGTAGCCGCCGGCGCGCAGCACTGCCAGGTCGCGCTTCTGGGTCTGCGGGTCGCAGGAAATATAGACCACCTGGTCCGGGGAAAGACGGCAAACCGACTGCAAAAATGCCTCGTCGCTTCCGCTGCGCGGCGGGTCCATAAAGACTACGTCGATCTTTTCGCCCGCATCCGCCAGATTGGTCATAAAGGCTCCTGCATCTGCGCAGACAAAACGGATGTTTTCCACCCCGTTGCGTTTTGCGTTGGCGTTGGCATCCTTGACCGCCTGTGCATTGACCTCCACACCGATGACCTCATCGACCTTGTCGGCTGCAATCAAGCCGATGGTTCCGATTCCGCAGTAGGCATCCAGCACCCGCTGTCCTTTTTTCAGCTGTGCCATGCCGATTGCCCGCTGGTAAAGCACCTCGGTCTGCTGCGGATTGACCTGATAGAAGGAGCGCGGCGAGATGGCAAAGCGTTTTTCGCAGAGGATGTCCTCGATGTACCCTTTTCCGTACAGGATACGCTCCTGCTCTCCCAGCACCATGCTGGTTTTTCTCGGGTTGCAGTTCATCACAATGGTGGTGATTTCCGGGTGACGCTCCCGCAGCAGGGACACAAAGCGGCTCCTTGCCGGAAAAATCGGGGAAGCAGTCACCAGCACCACCATCACCTGACCACTGGCAAAGCCGGTGCGCACCAGCAGATGCCGCAGCAATCCGGTTTCACTGTCCTCATCATAAGGCAGCAGCTTGCACTCCTTCATGATGGCTCGCACCGAGCGCGCAATCTCGTCCGCCTTGCTGTCCTGAATCAGGCAGCTCTCCACCGGTACCACCCGATGGCTGTTTTCCTCATAAATGCCCGAGATGATCTGTCTGCGCCCGTTCATGCCAAAGCTGATATGGCATTTGTTGCGGTAGCGCCACGGCTCTACCATCCCAACGATTTGATAGAGCTTGGCTCCCTCGTCGATGTAGCGTTTCATCAGCTGCTCCACCGTCTTTTGCTTCCACTCCAGCTGGCTGTCATATTGCAGGTGCTGCATCTTGCAGCCGCCGCACTTGGCAAAAGCAGGACACTGCGGCTTGACCCGTTTGGACGAAGCCTTTTTGATTTGCAGCAGCCTTGCGTGCAGATTGCGCTTTCCAAACACCTCGACGACCGCCTGCTCGCCGGGCAGCAGTCCGTCCACCGGCAGCTTTTCTCCTTCCAGATACACCACGCCGCTGCCCTGTTCGTCCATTCTGTCGCAGCTGACCGGATATTCTCCCGGTTCGATTGCCGGTTCGTCCCAATCCTCCCGCTGCTTCTTCGGCTTTGGTTTTCTCTGCTGCTGCGCCTGTAAATAAAACGGCTGTTTTTGTGCCGGCAGATTGCCTCTGCCCGCTTTTCTATCCTTTTTCAATGGTTTTTTCTTTGCCAAAGTCGTTTCCCCCTGTGCTGTATTTTCTGTTATTATACCACATTCCCCGACAGATGAACATTCAGCCTGCACCAAAATCCGCATTTTTCATAGGATAGATTGTTCCTTTGCCCGTTCCTGCCCAATCCTATGGAGGTGACCTGTATGAATCCCGAACCTTTTGCATCCATTGCCGTCCTCTGCACCGATGACCGCCAGCGTGCGGCTGCCGATGCCCTGTGCCGCCGCGGATATGTGGTCGAGCGTCTGATTCCCGGTGAAAGCGACTCGCTGCTGCTCGCACAAACCGATTTTCTGCTGCTTCCGGTGCTGGTCGAGCCTGCTCTGCTGCCTTTGCTTGCGCAATGCCGCCGCGGTACGGTCCTGCTTTGCGGCAGGGTGACCGACGAGCTGCATCAGCTTGCCAAACGCCGCTCCCTTTTGCTGCACAGCTATCTGCAACAGGAGGAGATGGCGCTGCTCAACGCCGTCCCCACCGCCGAAGCTGCCATCGAGCTTGCGCTGAGCCAGCTGCCCATCACCCTTTGGGAAAGCCGCTGCCTTCTCACCGGCTTTGGTCGGTGTGCAAAACCCCTTGCACGGCTGCTGACAGCCTTTGGCGCACAGCTCACCGTCTGCGCCCGCAGCCCAAAGGACCTGGCGTTGGCGCGCAGCTTTGGTCTGACCGCCCTTCCTCTTGCGCAGATGGACACCCTGTTGCCGCAGCAGCAGCTCATCTTCAACACCGTCCCTGCGCCCATCCTGGGAAAGGAACAGCTCCGGCTGCTTCCCCATGACTGCCTGCTGATCGACCTTGCCTCCGGTGGAGGCGGCATCGACCACCTGGCTGCACGCTCGCTGGGACTTCGCTGCCTGCACTCCCTTGCCCTGCCTGCCAAAACAGCGCCTGTCACCGCAGGGAACATCCTGTGCGACACTGTCATACAGATGATAACAGACATACAATCCAAAACGAGGTGAACGACATGAACGAACACGCTCCTGTACGGGTGGGATTTGCCATGACCGGTTCCTTCTGTACCTTCTCGCAGGTCATCGACCAGATGGAACAGATGGCGCAGCAGACCGGCTGGCAGCTGTATCCCATCCTGTCCCCAAACGCCTATGAAACCGATACCCGCTTTGGCAGTGCGCAGCAGTTTCGCCGCCGCATCGAGGAAATCTGCGGTCGTGAGATTTGGCACACCCTGACCCAGACCGAACCCATCGGTCCGAAAAAGCTGCTGGATGTACTGCTGGTCGCACCCTGCACCGGCAACACCCTGGGCAAGCTGGCAAACGGCATCACCGACACCAGCGTCACCCTTGCCGTCAAAGCGCACCTGCGAAACGCACGTCCGGTGGTGCTGGCGGTATCCACCAACGATGCCCTTGCCAACGCAGGGAAAAACATCGGTTCGCTGCTCAACAGCAAAAACATCTACTTTGTCCCGATGCGGCAGGATGCACCCGAGCAAAAGCCCTGCTCGATTGTTGCTGACTTTAGCCGCCTGACCGATACCGTGCAGTCTGCACTGTCGGCGCGCCAGCTCCAGCCGTTGTTCTGCTAAAGCTTTTGCAAAACCGATAAGGGAGGCGTCCTCTTTATGAAAGAGGACGCCTCCCTTATTTTGTCTTATGCCATCCACAGCTGGAGCAGATAAATCAGCAGCAGGTGTGCCGGATAAATCAGATAGAACACCCATTTAGAAATTTTCAGACCGCTGTTGGTCTTTAAATAAATCAGCGGCAGTGCCAGCAGAGAGAATGCCTCAAAGCTGATGGCGTGTCCGCCGACAACCAGCGCCAGCGGGTCCTGCACATCTCCCCAAAAGGCTGGCAGATAGCTCAGAAAATACAACGCAGCGCCCAGAGCCGGTTTATTCCTGCACAGATAGAAAATCATCATCAGGATGATGCCGGTGATGGAATAGTCGAAGTTGATGAAGGACATCACCAGGATCCCTGCCACAAACAGCCAGTATTTCTTCTCCTTAAATCCCTGGACGGTCAGCAGGCTCATAAAGAGGGTGAAAAAGATGTTGAGATTGAGCAGGTTTCCCCAAAAGTCCTCCGCATTAAAAGCTAGAATCCAGAACGGCTGTGAAATCAGCGCAAACAGTCCCAATCTCCCCAGGTACCGCTTGATGTCGTGGGTGTACAGCATCCCAACCGTCATACAGTAGCAGAACAGCGGGAACGCCAGCCTGCCCGCCCAGCGAAAGGCAGGGACCTGCTCAAAAAAGGTCCCACCAAAGTGGTCGAGCAGCATACAGACGACCGCAACCAGCTTGAGCAGGTTGGTGTCCAGATTGGTTTTCAGTTTGGGTAGAGTTTGTTCCATTCATTTTTCCTCCTCAAAAGTTTTTGCTTGTACAGTATATACCACACTTCGCACTTTTTCAATAAAAAAAATATACAATTTGTATTGTTATGAAACTAGATTACAAATTGTACATTTTGAATTTTCTCTCCAACCTCGGCATATCCTGTACTGTTCCACCCCTGATTTCTGAACAAAAAGGAGTTGGCTGCCTTGAACGTTTTCAAACGCCTGTCTTTTTCTTTTCTCTGTGCCCTGCTGCTTTTTGGCTGTGCAGCGGACTGGAGGATTTTTGCCAAGGAAACCCGCACCTCGCTCTGCCCGTCACCGGTATCGCTGGAGGATTTTTCCGTTTATGAACAACCCGATGCCGCCGCAAAAGCCTATCTGGTGATGGAGGCAACCACCGGTCGGGTGCTGTGCGGGCAGAACATCCACCAACGGCTGCCGATGGCAAGCACCACCAAAATCATCGGCGCGATGATGGTGCTCGAGCAGCCTAATCTGCACGATTATTTTCTGGTCGATCCCGATGCCATCCAGGTGGAAGGCTCCTCGATGGGACTGATGGAGGGCGACATGGTTTCTCTGTACGCGCTGGCGTGCGGGATGCTGCTGCCCTCCGGCAACGATGCTGCCAATGCCGCCGGTGTACGGTTGTACGGCAGCATCGAGGGCTTTGTGGAGGCGATGAACCGGCGCGCACAACAGCTGGGTCTTGCCGATACTCACTATGTCACTGCCTGCGGACTGGATGCGCCCGAGCATTACTCCACCGCCTTCGACCTTGCCAAATTGACCCGCGTTGCTTTACAAAACGAGGATTTTGCCCACATCTGCTCCCAGCCTTCGATGCAGGTCCGGTTTGGTGCGCCGCCCTATGAGCGTTGGCTGAAAAACTACAACCGACTGCTGACCCTTTACCCCGACTGCATTGGGGTCAAGACCGGCTTCACCGATGATGCCGGACGGTGTCTGGTGTCCGCTGCCGAGCGGAATGGGATGACCCTCATCTGTGTCACCCTGAATGCGCAGGACGACTGGAACCTGCACGCTTCTCTGTACGACCGCTGCTTTAGCCGCTACTCGATGCAGCCGCTGGTGCTGCCGCCTGTCCACACCACTTTGGTGGGCAGCGAAATCCAGTCCAACGGCATCGAAACTCCCATTCCGCTGCTGCCCGCCTGGCAGCCCTGTGTCCCGCTGCGGCAGGGCGAATCTGCCCGCCTGCAAAGCCGATTGATTGCCCAGCCGTTCCTCTATCCCCCCACCGCCTCCAATCAGGTCTGCGGCTTTCTGGAATATACTCTGGACAACCGGCTGCTGTGCAGCGTCCCACTGGTCGCAGGAGAATAGGAGGAGCTTTTTCCACCTGTTCAAGGGGAATGTGTGGAAAATATCCTGCAACGGCAAATCGGGAGGACATCCGATGGATGTCCTCCCGATTGTTTTGTTCTGATTCCGTGATACTCCGCCGCTCGATTAGCGCACCCGCTCAAAGAAGATTGGGCAGACTGCATCGGTGGACAGGCGCATCCAGAGGTTGCCGTCCTCGGTAAAGTTTGCGCGGTAGGTGCGGGTATCCAGCACCTCGAAGCCTACAAACTTATCATCGCCGATGTAGTTGAACGGCTGGTCCATCAAGCCGTAGTGCTGGCGCAGATGACCGTCCTCATAGACAAATTCCATCACGCCGTAGCCCGGATTGTAGTAGGTACCCAGATATTTCTTCGCCTGCTCTTCGCTCAGCGGCAGGTCTTTCTGCTCTTCCTCGGTGTAATCCGGTCCGAGGTTGACGCGGCGGTTATAAATGTCAATCAGGAAGGAGTAATCCTCCTCTACGTCGTTGAGCAGCAGGTCACACAGCAGGTATTTCAGGCAGCTGTATGCCGGGGTGTCCACGGTATTGACCGACAGTGCGAAGGCTGCGTTCTCCTCCGGGAAGAAGCCGACCATCGAGTTGAAGCCGTTGGTGGAACCGGAGTGGGAGATGAGCAGCTTACCTTTATAGATGGAGTTGATCCACGCCATTGCGTAGGACTGCTGCATTTCCTTTGGATGGGACGGTTTGCCCGGGATGACAACGTTTGGTTTAATCAGCTCGGCAAAGCCTTCCTTGCTGATGATGCGTTTGCCTTCCAGCTCACCTTCGCCCAGCAGCATCCGAATCCAGCGCTCCAAGCTGTCCAGGTTGGTGTACAGACCGCCGCATGGGTTGCTTGCCTTTCCGACTACCTCGTCCACGCGGAAAATTTTGCCGTCCTTCTGCGCATACGGCATGGCTGCGTTCTTGTCCTCGATGGTGTCGATGCCGCGGAAGTACATATCCATTCCCAGCGGGTCGCCAATCTTTTCTTTCAGCAGCTGCTCCCAAGTCTTTCCGGTCAGACGTTCACACAGGTAACCCAGTGCTACATACATCTGGTTCTGGTAGCTGTACTTCTCTCTGAAGCCGTATGCCGGTGGGAAGTAAGCGATGCGGCGAACCAAATCTGCTCTGTCCTCGCGGACAAAGGTGCGCATGACGTCATGGCGGCACAGACCGGTGCGGTGGCAAGCCATATCACGAGGGGTGACGTGCTCCTCGGCATATTTGTCCACCATTTTGAAGTCCGGCATCAGCTGTTTGACCGGAGTATCCCAGGTCATCTTGCCTTCGTCGCACAGCTGACCGGCAACCATGGTCGTAAATGCTTTCGAGCAGGATGCAATCTGGAACAGGGTCTTGCTGTCCACCGGTTTGCCTTTTTCCGCATCCGCCTGACCAAAGCACTCCTTGAGCAGCACCTTGCCGTCTTTAATGGCAATCAGGATACCGCCAGCCACTCCATACTGTTTTCTGACTTGTTCAATGGTTTTATTTAAAATTTCCACGACTGAACCTCCCGGTATTTTTTCTTTCATTATATCCTTTGTTGCCAGAAATGTAAAGCATAAACTTTAAATTTTTAGATTATTTTCCTAAATTCTTCTGTTTTCTCCGCTATATTTAAAATATAAAAGCATTTTGTAAGCAGATTCTTTCCCTCAAGGTTTACAGGCACAAAAAAAGGACATGGAAACCCATGTCCTTTTTGCGTTTGCCTATTTTATTTGACAGCTGCCAGCAGAGCGTCCACCTTGTCGGTCTTTTCCCAGCTGACGCCCAGGTCCTCTCTGCCCATGTGTCCGTATGCTGCCAGCTGACGGTAGATCGGACGGCGCAGACCCAGCGAATTGATGATTGCGGTCGGGCGCAGGTCGAATACCTTTTCAACTGCCTTTTCCAGCTGCTCATCTGCAACAGCGCCGGTGCCGAAGGTGTTGACGTTGATGGATACCGGCTTTGCAACGCCGATGGCATAAGCCAGCTGAACCTCACATTTCTTTGCCAGCTTGGCTGCCACGATGTTCTTTGCAACATATCTTGCTGCATAGGCTGCCGAACGGTCCACCTTGGTCGGGTCTTTGCCGGAGAAAGCACCGCCGCCGTGACGACCCATGCCGCCGTAGGTATCTACGATGATTTTTCTGCCGGTCAAGCCGCTGTCGCCCTGTGGTCCGCCGATAACAAAGCGTCCGGTCGGATTGATGAAGATTTTGGTCTGCTCGGTCATCAGCTCTTGTGGCACAATCGGGTCGATGACATACTTTTTGATGTCTGCACGCAGCTGCTCCATCTCCACCTCTGGGGAATGCTGGTTGGAGATGACGATGGTTTCGACTGCTACCGGCACCTCGTTTTCATATTCGATGGTGACCTGTGTCTTGCCGTCCGGACGCAGATAATGGAGGGTGCCATCCTTGCGCACCTTGGTCAGCTGTTTTGCCAGCTTGTGTGCCAGCGAGATCGGCATCGGCATCAGCTCTGGAGTATCGTCGCAGGCAAAACCGAACATCATGCCCTGGTCGCCGGCGCCGTTGTCCTCCTCGGTGCTGTTGGCATTTTTTGCCTCCAGACCTTTGTCTACGCCCAGCGCGATGTCGCAGGACTGCTCGTCGATGGAGGTGATGATGCCGCAGGTATCGCAGTCAAAGCCAAATTTTGCGCGGTCATAGCCGATGTCACGGATGACCTGACGGGCAATCTTCGGGATGTCCACATAGCAGGAGGTGCTGATTTCTCCCATTACCATGACCATGCCGGTGGTAATGGTGGTTTCACAGGCTACACGTCCGTTTGGGTCCTGCTCCAGAATCGAGTCGAGCACTGCGTCGGAAATCTGGTCACAGATTTTATCGGGATGTCCTTCGGTAACCGATTCGGATGTAAATAAGTATTTTGCCATAGTCGTTCGTTCCTTTCTTTTCTTTTGGTTACTATGATTTTTCATAAACCAAACAGCGTGCAGCTGGTTCGAGATCGTTCTTTTGCTGTCCCCTCAAAAGGGGTACAAAAAAGACCCGACCGTGAGATCGAGTCTTTGCTTCCTCATCTCTCGGCTTAACCCGCAGGATTTGGCACCTTACAAAGCTGCCGCTTTGCAGGTTGCCGGACTTCACAGGGCCTGTCCCCTCTGTCACTCTTGATAAGGCTGTTCAGTTTTATTGACAAAATAATGTGGTGGAAGTTTTTCCATCCAGCGTCTGTTCTTTTGACAAGGGCTATCATAACGCTTTTGGCGATTGTTGTCAACAAGCGTCGTGCAGGATTGTTACATCTTCTAAAAAAAATTGATTTTGTACCCGCCGTTTCGGAAGGTTTGCAGGTTTTTGGTACAACCGGCAGCGGTTATTCCTCCACTCGGTACATCTCCGGTGCGCTTTCCTTGGTGGCATATTCGCTGACCGACAGCACCTGCACCTTTAACGGACGATTGCCCATCTGAATCTCAATCGTGTCCCCTTCCTTGACCGCATAGGAGGCGCGAGCCACCTTGCCATTGACTAAAATTCTGCCGCCGTCGCACGCTTCGTTGGCAACGGTGCGGCGTTTGATCAATCGGGTGATTTTTAAATATTTGTCCAATCTCATGGTTATTCCTCCTGTTCTAACTTCTGCTGATACAACAACAGCCCCGGAAGCACCGGAGCTGTTGAATGTGTTCTTGGTGGATTCCAAATTACTTGGAAACGATTTCTTTGAGAGCTTTGCCTGCTTTGAAGGAAGGCAGCTTGGAAGATGGAATTTCAATCTTCTCTTTGGTTCTTGGATTGATGCCCTCTCTTGCAGCGCGTTCCTTTACCTCAAAGGTACCAAAGCCAACCAGCGCAACCTTTTCGCCTGCTGCCAGTGCTTCGGAGATCGCGTCGATCACCGCAACAACAGCCTTTTCACTGTCTTTTTTAGAAAGTTCTGTTTTCTGTGCAACCACGTTGATCAATTCTGCTTTCGTCATATTTGTTATCCTCCATTTTTTCACTTGATTGGTCCATTCCCCCGCCTGCGGCGGAAGAGCCTTAAAACTCCCTTGCCCATTCTCCCAAAAGCTACGGGCAAAAGCGCCTTTTCTTACTGATTTTTCGCCTGTTTCCACAACTGTTCCATCTGTTCGACAGAAGTTTGCTCCAGGTCGATTCCCTGCTGCTGTGCCAGCTGCTCCACTTTACAGAAACGATTGATGAACTTTTCTGTCGAAGCGTTCAGGCTGTCCTCGGCATCCACCTTCAAAAAGCGCGCGATATTCACTGCGGAAAACAGCACATCCCCCAGCTCCTCAAAGCACTGCTGCGGGTCTTCCTCGTCGATGGCTGCCTGCAATTCGTCCAGTTCGCTTTCCAGGTCGTCCATTGCCCAAAACAGGTCCGGGTACTCAAAGCCGGTCTTGGCTGCGCGTTTCTGCACCTTCTGTGCGCGCATCAGCGCAGGAAAAGTCTTTGGCACGCTCAACAGTGTCTGCGCGCCTGTGGTCTGCCCTTTGGACTGCTGTTTGATCTGCTCCCAGTTGTTCAGCACCTGTTCGGTGCCATCCACCTGCACATCGGCAAACACGTGCGGATGACGCTGGATCAGCTTGCGGCAGATGCCGTCGCAGACATCCTGAAAATCAAAGCTGCCCTGCTCCTGCTCGATGCGGGCATGGTGTACCACCTGAAGCAGCACATCTCCCAGCTCCTCCTTGAGCAGATCGGTGTCGTTCAGGTCGATCGCCTCGCACACCTCGTATGCTTCCTCGATCATATCCCGACGCATCGACGGGTGGGTCTGCTCTCGGTCCCATGGACAGCCCTCCTCACTGCGCAGGATCTCCATAATCCGCAGCAGGTCGTCGATGCTGTACTTTTCCTTTTTTTCATAAGACACGCTCACGTTACCACACTCCTATGCTTTGGTCCGCTTTGTTTTGTCCAGTCCTTTTTTGCAGCTCTATATATATTACCCTAAAAGTGAGTACTTTTCAAGTATTTTTGCCATTTTTTCACCCTTGGGAAGCATCATTATGTCCTCTTTTTTTAAAGCCCGCAGCAGCAAAAGTCCCACCAGATACACCGCTGCGCCCACTGCAGCCGACAGCAGCACCGCAAAACGGGAGGCAGTCACCTGCATAAGCATATTCTGGGTCAGACGTGCAAAAGCGGCACACAGCAGTCCTGCCAGCAGCGGCTTGCCAAACACACCAAAAGCACCAAGCGGACCCACTGTGCTGCGCAAAGCAATCAAACTGAGCAATGTGATAACAACATAGCAGACCAGGGTGGACCACGGTGCTGCCTGAATGTTCAGCTGCGGGATGCCCACCAGCAGGTAGTTCATCGCCAGTTTAATGGCACTGCCGATGAGGATGAGCTTGACCGGCAGGCTGACCCTGCCAACAGCCTGCAGCAGGCTGTTGGTGGTGCCGGTCAGGGCGATGAAGATGGAGGCAAGACCCAGCACCCGCAGCAGCGGCGCGCCGATCATCACCTCGTTGTTCATGCCAAAGAACAGGCTGCACACCTCCTGCGACAGGGCGCTGATGCCCAATCCTGCCGGTACACAAAACAGCGCTGTGATGCGCAGCACCATCTGGATGCTCTTTTGGGTACGCAGGCGGTTGCCTCTTGCAAAACTCTCCGCTACTGCCGGCAGCGCACTGACCGCCATCCCGGTGGTCAATGCAGGCACCAGATTGGCAATCACCACCGCTTTGCCGCTGTAAGCGCCGTACAGGTAGTTGTGTACCGTTCCGTTGACCAGCTCCGCCTGCGGGATATTCTGCCCATAGCAAGCCAGCAGCTGCTGCGGTGCAGTGTCCATTACATGGGAAAGCCGTCCGGTCACCGTCAGCAGGTCGATGATGCCCGACAGGTTGACCGCCAGCGAACCCAGGCAGACCGGTATAGCAATCACCAGGATTCTTTTTAGTAAGATGCTGCTGTCCTGCGGCTTGGGCGCGTGCATCAACTGCTGCTGGCTGACTCCGTCGCCTTTTTTGCGCCATCTCAGCATCAGGTACACTAAGCCCGCCGCTGTGGACAGGCTGACACCCAGCACTGCCGCACCGCTTGCCAGCTGGGCGATGACCGCCTGCGCCTGCTCCGGCGAAGGATAGCTGCGTCCCAGCACGGTGGCGTGCAGGCTGTATTCCCTTTGGGTCAGATACATCACACCGCCGCTGAATCCCAGACCAAAAATCATCTTGGTGACCGCCTCGATAATCTGGGAAATGGAGGTCGGGTACATATTCTGCATCCCCTGATAATAGCCGCGGTAGGCGGACATCAGGCAGCAGGTCAGCACCGCGGGCGCAAGACAGATGATGGACAGCTTGGCTCCCGGGTTTGGAATCATCGCCGCAAAGCTCCCTGCTCCCAGAATCATCACTGTCATGCACAAAAGACCGGTGATTAAGAAGAAGGTGCGGGAGATGCGAAAAATCTTATGGTTGTCCCGATAGTTTCCCAACACCCCGTTTTCCGACACCAGCTTGGAGATGGCAACCGGAAAGCCCGCCGTCGCGATGGTGGAGATGAGGTTAAAAATCTCGTAGGCGTTGGTAAAATAAGAGTAGCCCGTTCCCCCCAACAGATTGCTGATTGGGATTTTAAACAACATACTGACCACCTTGACGGTCATCGTCCCAATCATCAGGATCATGGCTCCCTGCACAAATCCCTGCTTCTCACTGGTCCTCTTCAACTGTCCACCCACTTTCCTCAAAATGCACCGACTCATCTTCATAATCTACCATATTCTGTCGCCGGATTTCAATTTCTTTTCTGTAAATCTTTTCTGAAAAGGCGCTGTTCCTTTCCTTTTGAGTATATGCCCTGCGCATTTCAGTCATGCGCTGTCCACCCGCTACGACAGCAAAAGGACCGGCTGTCCGCCGGTCCTCGGATGCATCCTTTCGATTCTTACAGCTTTTCTTCAATCAGAGGCTTTTCCTCCTGATTGACCGGCTGCTCTGCCTGTTCCGCCTGCTGTGGCTGCTCCTCCTGTGGCTGGGTCGGAGCCAGGTCGCTCTGCTCGTGCAGCACCATGCCGCATCTGGAGCAGAAATGGGAGTCCACACTGCACGCAGCGCCGCAGTTCGGGCACTTCTTCATCTTTTTAATTTCCTCACGCTTGGATTGCAGCTGGGCAAGCTGCTCTAACAGAACATCCGCCTGCTCGACCAGCTGGTCGATTGCCTGTTCGTTGTCTTCGCCGCTCTTTTTGCTTCGGTATACCAGAGAACCAATCTTCTCATAGCAATCCTGCAAATCAGCGTTGACCGAAACCTCTTGCAATTTGAGCTTGGAAGCTTCCACCATTTCCTCTGTCTTTTTACCTGCTACATTGGCAACCGAGATTGCTTTGTCCAATAAAGAATTCAAACTCATCCTTCACTGCTCCTTTCTAACGCGAATCATATCCTCTTTTTATTCTGTCTGCTCGCTTTCCCGACGCGGACCGATAAATTCCCGAACGACACTGTCCGCCGGAATCGCCTGGGTGTTGTTGATGTCAAAAAACTCATCCAGACGCTGGTACAGTTCATCCAGCTTGCGGTAGTGTTCGGGAGCGATGCCGGAACGGTTCTCCAGGAACGGCAGAAGATAGCTGTGAAAAATATTCGGCTCATAGTCGAGCGTCGTGTCCAGCTTAAAGTCCGCGCTGTCGCGGTAGGGGTTGATATACTCCGATTCGCCCTCACAGACCTCATCCCACATCGCCATCGTCTGCTCCGGCGTTGTGTTGCGGGTGCTGCGGTCGCGCACCATTCGGCGCATCAGGCGCACATCCTGCGGCGTCAGCAGCACCCGGTCGTGGTCGGTAAAGCGGGAACGCACGCTGGCAAAGATGCGGGTCACCTTGTCTTCTCCCACCCGCTGGGTCAGCAGCGGATTTAACCCGTGCAGTCCTTCGATGATGACCACGTCATCGCCGCTGATGGCAATTTCCTTTTCCTGACCCTCCACCCGTTTTCTAGTGTGAAAATCAAAAATGGGCATCAGGGTTCGCCCTTTGTTGACCAGCTCGTCGATGCACAGGTTGATGCGCTCGATGTCCAGCGAGTAGATGGTTTCAAAGTCCGGTTTGCCCTTGCGGTTGAGCGGCGTCTTGTCGGTATCCAGATAAAAGTCGTCCAAGGAGATGACCATTGCCCTTCTGCCGCTGCTGATAAAATGTCTTGCCAGGGTATGCGCGGTCGTTGTTTTTCCCGAAGCGGAGGGACCGGACAGACAGATGACGTCGGTTTTGTCCTTGCCGGTAGACATACTTTTGACCACCCTGCGAATCTGGTCGTTGTAAAACTGCTCGGCTTCGTCAATCAGCTGAAAATAATTTTCAAACGCCTGCTGATTGACCTCGTCCTTCTCAATCCTTCCGTAGTGGAAGGGGTCTATTTTCCTCAAAGAAATCCACCACCCTGTCCTTACGTTTTAATACCTCGTCGAACTGTTCGACATATTCAAACGGGTACTTGTAATTAAAGATTCTCTCCAGCTTGCCTTCGCGGTTGCTGCACAGCTTGGTGACTGCTCCCGCTCCTGCTGCCAGAATCGTCTGGGTTTCGTCCATGATGTAGATGTTGTACCGTCCCTCGCAGCCCGGTTTGCAGTAGCCGGTATTCTCCAGGTTGCCCAGGGTGTTGCGCTGTTTATACAGGTAATAGGGCATCCAGCCGCTTTGCATCAGCTGCTTTTGCGCGTAGGATACCATCTGTCTCACCTGCTGCGCCTGTTCCAGCGCCTTTCTGCGCTCCTCCCAGCTTTCGCCGTAGCTGGCGCTGCGCTTGATGGATAGGGTATGCACCGTCACATTCTCCGGCTGCAAGGCGATGACCTTATCCACCGTTTTGCAAAAACCTTCGACGCTGTCGCCGGGTAAGCCTGCAATCAGGTCCATGTTGATGTTGTCAAATCCCATCTGGCGTGCCATCTCAAAGCAGTCGATGACCTGTTGGGCGGTATGCCGGCGTCCGATTTTTTGCAGCACCTCGTCGTCGAGCGTCTGCGGATTGATGCTGATACGGGAGATGTTGTGCCGGTGCAGCACCCGCAGCTTCTCCTCGTCGATGGTGTCCGGTCGTCCTGCCTCCACCGTGTATTCCTTCAGCTGGGAAAGGTCGAAGTGCTGTTCCACTGCGCAGCAGATTTGGTCAAGCTGCTCGGGCGAGAGGATGGTCGGTGTGCCGCCGCCAAAATAAACGGTGGTCAGGCGCAGTCCGGTCCCCTTTACCTTTTGGGAAATCTGCTCGAGCTCCTCACACAGCCGGTCGACATACACCGGCAGGATGTCCTTAGCGCGTTTGCTGGTGATGTCGTGGGAAACAAAGGAGCAGTAGCTGCACCGCGAAGGGCAAAATGGAATGGAGATATACAGGCTAAAGGTGTCGTCGGTTACCTCTCGCAAGATGGGCGCCTCGTGGCGTGCCGTTTCCAGCGCCAGCTCAATCTTTTCCTGTGTCACATAAAAATGCTGTTCAAATTCCCGTGCCACCATCTGTGGTGTTTTGCCCTCGTCCAGTCTGCGGTGGAACAGCTTGACCGGACGAACGCCGGTCACCATTCCCCACGCCGGATGGATGCCGGTCGCCTGTGAGAGCAGAGTGTAGATCATATCGCTCATCACAAACTCCGCCTTTTCATACGGCGAATGCGGCTCGGAAAGGATGGTGCGGCACAGGCTGGTCTGCTTGCCGTCCAACGACAAGGTCACCTTCATCAGACCGTTTTGCAGTCTGGTTTCGATGCAATCCTCGGCAGGAGCCTTCTGTTCCTGCTGCACCAGCAGTTCCTCATGCTCTTCCTCGTCCGCAGGGTATTCGGTGGTCACAATCTTTTCATCCGGGAAAAACAGCATTGCGATACACTCTGCTTCATATTTCATGCTGTGTCCGATATTCTTTATATTCATATGCTGTTTTTGCTCCTTTTGCTCATCATCTTATCGGGAAAGGCGGGCGATTGCCTGCTTGAGGAAGGGGTTTGCCAACTTTTCGTCCTCCAGATTGGTTGCGCTGCCATGTCCCGGGAAAACCTTGTAGTAGCCCTGCAAGCTGCCCAGACGCGCCAGTGAAGCGGTCATCTGCTCGTCGTTGCCTCCGTACAGGTCGGTCCTGCCCATGCTGCCCTGAAAGAGGGTGTCCCCGCAGTACAGCTCGTTATTTTTCAGATAGGTCACGCTGCCCGGTGTATGACCCGGCGTTTCCAAAACGGTAAACTCCATCGTACCGCAGGTCAGCTGATCGCCGTCGCCCACCAGAACATCCGGTGTAAAGCTGCGTGCATACGGCGCTACGGCGTCGGACATACTCTTCTGCCTGTCGCCAATCATCTCTAAATCCTTGCTGTCCAGCACAATTTTCATCTGTGGGTAAAGGTCCTTTAAGTCTGCCGCTCCGCCCATGTGGTCGCCGTGACCGTGGGTCAGCAGCAGATGGGTGGGGGTCAGCCCTTTTTCCTGTATAAACTGCGCTACCTTCTGCGCGTCGCCGCCGCAATCGACCACGACACAATTTTTCTCTTCATCCCAGGTGATATAACAGTTAGTCCCCAACAGACCCACGTGGATGATTTCCAGATTCATCGTTTATTCCCCCTTATCTTTTATGGGTGCCGCCTATTTTTTCGGCATGATTTCGTCGGTGTCCAGCATGATGGTCACCGGTCCGTTGTTGAGCAGCTCTACCTGCATCGACGCACCGAATTTGCCGTGCTCGACCTTGGCAACGCCCGCATTTTTCACGCTCTGCTGGAAGTATTCATACAGTCTGTCCGCCTCTGCGGGAGCTGCCGCATTCACAAAGGAAGGGCGTCTGCCCTTGCGGCAGTCGGCGTAGAGGGTAAACTGGGAAACGACCAGCATCTCCCCGCCGATGTCCAGCAGCGAGAGATTCATCTTGTCGTTTCCGTCCACAAAGATGCGCAGGTTAGCACATTTTTCTGCCAGAAAATCTGCCTGTTTTTCAGTGTCCTGCGGACCGACGCCCAGCAGCACCAGCAGTCCTTTTTCAATTTTTCCCACGCACTCGCCCTCGACGGTAACGCTTGCGTGGCTTACTCTTTGAATCAATGCTCTCATAGTCTTTTCTCCGTTGTTTTAGTTTACTGAATGGTTCTTCTGACATCCTCCACACCCTTGATGGCACGCAGACTGTTGAGCAGGTAGCTCAGCTGGTCTACACCGTTGACCTCCACTGTGACCTGGATGAGGATGACCGAATGGTCCTTGCTCTCCTTTGCCACCAGTGCGTGCATCGGGATGTGCATATTGCTCAGCAGGATGGTCACATCCGCCAGCAGGGTATCTCTCGGCTGGGAGGTGATGTCGATGGTAGATTTAAACTTTTCCGAGGTGACATTGGATGCCCATTCGGCGCGCACCCATCTGCCTTCATTCTCCGCAGGGGAGTTCAGCACGTTCACACAGTCCTGCTTGTGGATGGACACGCCGTACCCGCGGGTGATAAATCCTACAATCGGGTCGCCCGGCAGCGGGTTGCAGCATTTTGCAAATTTGACCAGACAGCTGTCCAGTCCTTCCACGATGACACCGCTGGTCGGCTTGCCCGGCTTTTTGCCGGCGGCAGCGGTTTGCTGCGGCAACAGCGCCGCCTTCTTTTCTTCCTCTGCTGCGCTGCGGTAGGTCTTTTGGAATTCCTCCTTGACCCTTGGCATCAAACGGGACAGCAGCACCCCTCCGTAGCCGATGGCTGCGTAAAAATCTTCCAGTGTGTTGATATGCTGGCGTTTTGCCAGATTTAAGACAAAATCCTCCAGCTCGTTTTCCGGCACGTTGATCAGGTTGCGCTTAAATTCGCGCTCCAGCTCCTCCTTGCCGGTGATGATATTTTCTTCTCGGCGCTCTTTTTTAAACCACGCGCGGATTTTGGTCCTTGCCTCGCTGGTCTTGACAATCTTGAGCCAGTCGCGGCTGGGTCCGTTGCCGGGTCCTTTGGAGGTGATGATCTCCACAATCATGCCGGTTTCCAGCTTAAAGTCGAGCGGCACGATCCTGCCGTCCACCTTGGCTCCGGTCATGCGGTTGCCGACCTCCGAGTGGATGGCATAGGCAAAGTCGATGACGGTCGATCCGGTCGGCAGATTGATGACATCCCCCTTTGGCGTAAAGACAAAGCATTCCTCCGGTGCGATGTCCGACTTGATGGAGCGCACGATGTCCTGCGCATCGCCGGAATCCTGCTGCACCTCCAGCAGCTGTCTGACCCATGCCAGACGCTCCTCCAGCTTGTCCTTCTTCTCGATGCCTGCCTTGTACTTCCAGTGGGCTGCGATACCGTATTCGGCTGTATAGTGCATCTCCCAGGTCCTGATTTGGATTTCAAACGGGATACCTCCCTCTTTATCCAGCACGGTGGTGTGCAGCGACTGGTACATATTCGCCTTCGGGGTAGAGATGTAGTCCTTAAATCGCTTTGGAATCGGGGTAAACTCGTCGTGCATGATGCCCAGCACCGAGTAACACTCATAGCTGGTGTCCACGATGACACGGACAGCATATACGTCGTAGATTTCGTCGAAGTTTCTGCCCTGCATATACACCTTGCGGTAGATGCCGTAGATGCTCTTTACCCGGCTTTGCAAAAAGAACTTCATGCCCTCTTTGTTCAGTCGTTCCCGTATCTTTTCCTGGATGGCGTCCAGAAAACGCTCTCGCTCCTCCTTTTTGAGCTTGAGCATCCGCTCAATCTCCTCATAGGCAATCGGGTCCAAAAAGCGCAGCGAGATGTCCTCCAGCTCCTCCTTGATGGAGCGGATACCCAGACGGTCCGCCAGCGGAGCGTAGACCTCCATCGTTTCCAGCGCTTTTTCTCTGCGCTTATATTCCTTCCAGTATTCTCCGGTGCGCATATTGTGCAGGCGGTCCGCCAGCTTTACGATGATGACCCGCACATCCTTTGCCATCGCTAGCAGCATCTTGCGCACATTTTCCGCCTGACGCTGCTCCTTACTGGAATAGCTGAGCTTGGTCAGCTTGGTAACGCCGTCCACCATCAGCGCAACATCTGCGCCAAACATCTTTTTGATTTCGTCCAGCGTGGAAGCGGTGTCCTCCACCACGTCGTGCAAAAGACCTGCACAGATGGTTTCGGTGTCCATTCCCAGCTCCACCAGGATTCGCGCAACTGCAATCGGGTGGGTGATATACGGCTCCCCCGACTGGCGCATCTGTCCCTCGTGTGCTTTGTCGGCATATTCATAAGCCTGTGTGATCATATCAAAATCATACGGCCGGTTGCTTTCCTTCAAAGCAGCCATCAATTCTTCAAACCCGTTCATACTCATCCTATTCACCAACCTTCAGTTGTCTGAGAATCCTGGACTGGTCCAGCTGTGTTTTAACGACCTTGTCCGGCAGACGAAGGGCTACCTCCCCCGAAGAGGACAGACGCGCCCTCTCAATCAGTCCCAACTCCTGCATCACATCGATGCAGATGCGCATCTTGCAGTAGTTGATTCCTCTCAGGCGGCACCACAGCATATCGTAGCCGAAGGCAAAACCTCCGCACTGCCGCAAAAAGCGGTACAGTCCCGCTACGTCCTCCCGCTGCGGGCAGATGTATTCTCTGATTTTTTCCTCCAGCGGCTCGTGGCGGCAATATTTTTCATAGTACTGCCTGCCCACCACCAGCTTGTCCTGTTTGACTCCGTGCAGCCGCACGTCCTTTATCTTGACAGAAACACTTTTTTCTCCGTTGTATTCATTGACATCCAGATTGGCTGCCACATCCACTGTATCTCCGATGTAAAATGGGAAGCGGTCGGGCGACATCCGAAAATAGATAGCCGAAAAACTTTTTCCCTGGTAGCTCAGCTTCAGGCGCAGATGGCGGTTTTCACTCAGCGGACAAATTGCTTCGATCCTGCATCCGGGCATTGCCACCACCGGCTGCTCGTTGCCGCAGCCAAACGGGCGCAGCTGCTGCATCCCGTACACCGTCTTTAGATTGAGCTGCTCCGCATCGACAACCGCATCGATTTTCAGCTGGTCCACCGGCATCAAATCAAAGTGCTCTCGGGCATCCTGTAACATCTGGTCGATAAATTCCCTGAGATGCTCCACCGGCACCGTCATCCCTGCCGCCTGGTCATGTCCGCCGTAGCGGGTCAGCAGGCTGCTGCATCGGGAGATGGCTGCAATGATGGAATAGCCCTCAACGCTCCTTGCCGAGCCGCGCGCCTGGTCCTCCTCGATGGAAAAGAGGACGCAGGGCTTGGAGTACTCCTCCACCAGCCTTGCCGCCGCAATGCCGATGACCCCGTGGTGCCAGCCTTCGCCATACAGCAGGATGACCCGCTCCTGCAAGATTTCCGGGTGTCGTGCAATCTTTGCGTTGATTTCCTCGTAGATATGGTCCACCAGCGCCTTGCGCTGTTCGTTTAATTCGTTGAGCTGTTGTGCCAGCTCCATCGCCTGCGACTGCCGGTCACAGAGCAGCAGCTCCATCGCAAGGTCGGTCTGCCCCAAGCGTCCTGCTGCATTGATGCGCGGTGCAAGCCCAAAGGCAAGGTCGATCGAATCGAGCTTTCGTCCGCTCATTCCTGCCGCCTCGATGAGCGCGTGAACGCCCACCTGCTCTCCCTGTGCGATGCACTCCAGACCTCTTTGGACGATCAGGCGGTTTTCTCCGGTCAGCTCCACCACGTCCGCCATCGTTGCAATGGCAGCCAGCTCGCCAAAATGCCAGATCATCTCCTCGCCGCCAAGGTCGCCCTCCATCGCACAGATGAGTTTAAAGGCAACACCCGCGCCGCACAGCGCTTTAAAGGGATATTCGCAGTCCTGCCGGTGCGGGTCGATGACCGCGCACGCCTGCGGCAGCTGTGGACGCGGCTGATGGTGGTCGGTGATGATAAGGTCGATCCCCAGCTCTTTGGCGTACACCGCCTCGTCCAACGCGGAAATCCCGTTGTCCACCGTGACAATCAGCTCCACCTGCTGCTCCTTTAAAAAATCGAGAGCGGCGCGGTTGAGCCCATATCCTTCCACATCGCGGTCGGGAATGTAGTAGATGACCCGCGCTCCCAAATCCTCCAGGTAGCTGTACAGCATGGCGGTCGCCGTGATGCCGTCGCAGTCATAATCCCCGTATACCGCAATCTGCTCTCCCTGCTCCACTGCCTCGCTCAGCCGCTCGACCGCCTTGTCCATATCCTGCATCAGGAATGGGTCGTGCAGCCTTGCAGCGCTGTCGCAGCCGATATACTGCACCGCCTGCTGTGGGTCACTGATGCCTCTTCCGTCGAGGATCTGGGCTGCAATGCGCTCCATGCCCGTTTGGCTGATTAAATTTTCTACCCTTTCGGGAGCCGTCTGCGGCAATTTCCATTTTTTAAAACCCAAGATCCAACGCCTCCGATTGTTCTTTCCATCGTACTATATCTTAATTAGTTTATTTTAGCATTTTTTTCGTTTTTATTCAATCTTATTTCCTAAAAAGCGTATGGGAAAGGGCGGTCCGACCTTCAAAAAGGTCGGACCGCCCTGTGTTTTTGCCCCAATCCCGATTTTATCCGTTGCAGCAGTCGCAGTCGCCCTTAAAATCGTCCAATCTGGGCGGGAAAAAGTCCTCCATCGGGAACTGAATCTTTTTGAACATTTCACACGGGTCACCTGTGGAATATTCGCTTTCCTTGTCCGGGATGCAAAAGTCGTAGGCAGGTACCATCATCTGCACCTTGCGCTGCAGCTGCACGATGGTGAACAGACCCAGCGTGATGTAGACCTCCTTGCTGACCGGCACATCCTGGAAGCTGCCGCCCACCTGGGTACAGATCTGGCAAGGGATGACCGCACCCGGGCAGCAGGTCTTTTCCGGGCACTCCACATACCGGCACGCCAGACAGATGGGGTCTACAATCTGCACCACCGCATTGGGCATGGCGGTCAGTTGCTCGTTGCCGTTGCAGCAGCCGGTGTGGGAAGAAAAGACCCGCGCATTTGCCTCGCTGCCGTACAAGATGACCTTCTTGGAAAAATAGGAGATGCCGCAGCAGTTGACCGCGGGCGTCCCTGGAGATAAGTACACCGACAGCTCCACTAGGAAATAAAAGGTCATATCCACCGAGTAAAATCCCTTGTTGAAGGGGACGCTTTCCACATCGACGCAGACGTTGAGCACCTTGACCTTTTTACATTTGATGCTGGCTGCCTTGTCGATGATCGGCTGGGTCTTGTCGCTGAAAAAGACCTGCAAATCTTCCAGACAGTCCTTGTCGCTGCAGGAGTCATAGATTCGTTCCGCATCAATGCAGACGGCTTCCTTGAAGCAGCTGCAGCTGCAATCGCCTGGTCGGACTACCTTTGATTCTGCCATAATATCCCTCCGTTTGATTCTGCGGCAGCTGTGCCGACAGCGGGCCGCCTGATGATATGTCGGCGCAGGCTGTTGTTTCGGCACCTGTGCTGCACTGACATTCAATATCAGTTTATGAAACGGGACGGATTTTGTGAACCAAAAGCACGACATGGGCAAAATTTCCTCTTTTTTATCCCTCTGTCTTTTGACAGCAGACTAAATCTTCGTCAGCTTTGCAAACTTGTACATGATTTTTTTTGTACCGGCGGTGTCAAACTGCACCTCCAGCAGGCAGTCGCCGCCCATCGGGGTCATCTTGACGATATTTCCCTCCCCGAAGGTCTTGTGGCTGACCCGGTCGCCTGCCTGGAGGGTGCAGCTGGCTCCGGCAGGAGCCACCGAGCTGTAAGAACCGGTCTTTTTTGCCAGTCCGCCCACGCCGATGTGGTTGTCGGCATGGGTCTTTTTGACGGTGGAGGCTCGTTTGAGCTCCGCCTGGCTGGCTTTGCGGATGGTCTTGTCCTCCACCTCGCAGCAGTTTGCAGGAATCTCGGTGACAAAGCGGGACACGCGGTTGCGCACCGTCTGACCAAAGATCATCCTCTGCGCTGCATTGGTGATGTACAGCTGCTTTTTGGCGCGGGTGATGCAGACATAAGCCAGGCGGCGCTCCTCCTCGATCTGCTCCGGGTCATAGATTGCCTGGATGCCCGGGAAGATGCCCTCCTCGGCTCCGCAGAAAAAGACGTTGTTGAATTCCAGACCCTTTGCCGAGTGCATGGTCATCATAATCACCCGGTCTGCTTCCTCGTCGTAGTTGTCCAAATCGGTGTAGAGGGTGACCTCTTCCAAAAATCCTGCCAGCGTCGGCAGAACGATCTGCGGCTGCTCGTCCGGGGAATCCGGGTCGATGGACGGCTGCGGCAGCTTTTCGGTTTCCTCCACATATTTGATGATGTTGGTTTTCAGCTCGTTTACGTTTTCGATGCGGGTGATTCCCTCTTCCCCCATCGTCTGCAAGTACAGCATATACCCGGTCTGCTCCAGCAGCTCGTCGAACAGCTCCTCCAGATTGCCCGACTGCGCCACCTGACCCAGCTGCTCGATCATCTGTGCAAACTCCATCAGCTGACGGCTCTTTTTGGCAAGCGGCTGGTAGTCCTGCGCGTTGGCAAGCACCTCAAACAGCGGCACACCCAGCATATCGGCAATTTCCTGCGCCTTGTCCACCGTCGCATCTCCGATGCCTCTTTTGGGCTCGTTGATGATGCGCTTTAAGCGGATGGCATCGGCGTGGTTGTTGATGACGCTCAGATAGGCGATGATGTCCTTGATCTCCTTGCGGTCGTAAAAGCGCTGACCACCGATGATGCGGTAGGCTACCCCGGAGCGGATGAGCGCATTTTCGATGCTGTTGGATTGTGCGTTCATGCGGTACAGGATGGCATGGTCGGCAAACTTCTGCCCTTTGGCAACATTGTCCAAAATGGTGTCTGCAATAAATCTGGCTTCATCCTGCTCGGACAGAGCGCGGTAGACCTTGACCTGACCTCCCTGCGGATTTTGGGTCCACAGGGTCTTTCCTTTTCGCTGGGTATTGTTTTCAATCACCGCATTTGCCGCATTTAGGATGGTCTGGGTACAGCGGTAGTTCTGCTCCAGCCGGATGACCATGGTATCTCGGTACTGGTTTTCAAAGTTGAGGATGTTTTCGATGGTGGCTCCTCGGAATTTATAGATACTTTGGTCATCATCGCCGACCACACAGATGTTGTGGTGACCGCCTGCCAGCAGGCTGACCAGCAAAAACTGCGAATTGTTGGTGTCCTGGTACTCGTCCACCATGATGTAGCGGAAGCGGTTGCGGTACTTTTCCAGCACATCCGGGAACTGTTGGAAGATGCGCACGGTGAAGATGATGATGTCGTCAAAATCCAGCGCGTTGGCTGCCTTCAGGCGCTTCTGGTAGTAGTCGTACACCTTGGCAACCACCTCCTGACGGTAGTCGCCTCCCGCTTCCCGCAACAGGTCCTGCGGGGTCATCATCTTGTCCTTTGCCGCACTGATGGAGGCAAGGATGCCCTTGGGCGCCATCACCTTTTCCTGGATGCTCAGCTCCTTGAGCGCCTCCTTGATGATGCGGACCGAATCGTCGGTATCATAAACAGTAAAGCTGCTCTCGTAGCCCAAGGCTCCAATCTCCCGACGCAGGATGCGCATACACGCCGAGTGGAAGGTGGATGCCTGGATGTCCAGCGCCTGCTCGCCCAGCATTGCCTCCAGACGCTCCTTTAGTTCGCCTGCCGCCTTGTTGGTAAAGGTGATTGCCAGGATGTTCCACGGCTTGATGGGACAGTCTGCCACGATGCGGTGCAAACGCTCGTTGGTGATGTCGCCGTCATCCAGCTTGCCGTCCAGCCAGTCCTCCAGAAAGCACAGCTCCTCTTCCCCCACCCACGACGGACAGTAGTCGCTGTGGTAGGCATTTCCAAATTCCACCATGTTTGCAATGCGGTTGACCACCACAGTGGTTTTTCCGCTGCCGGCTCCTGCCAGAATCAGCACCGGTCCCTCGGTACGAAAGACTGCTTCCCGCTGCTTTTCGTTCATTTTACAAAAACGCTTTTCCAACACCGCGCGGCGCAGCTCAAAAAAGCGCTGTTCAAAAGTCTGTGACATGATTTTTACCAAGCCTTTCTTCTATCGCAATCGAATATTGACCATCTATCCTGCCTTCCAAAGCAAAGGCATTTTGAAAGGTCATTATAGCATATTTGCCCTCAAAAATCCATTGCCAAACTGCCCAACCGGCAAACGGCACACAACAAAAAACGGACGGGGAACTTCCCATCCGTTTTACTGTTTGTCTTTTGTATCTTTTGCGGTCGATTATGCAGCAAATTTATCCACGATCGAAATTACAATCGTCAGGACAAACAGCACTGCGGTCAGGACTTTTGTTCCTTTGACCAGCATCGCATCTCTGGTTCTGCCGTAGTTGCGTCCAACTGCCTCCGACTGTCCGCCGGTAAGGGCAGACATTCCTCTCTTGCTTTCCTGCATGGAAACCAGAGCGATGACGCCAACCGAAGTCAGAATCAGAACGATTGCGAAGATGATATTCAGTACGCCCATTGTGAACCTCCTAAAAATTAGCAGATAAAAGCGGGCATCTATCTCCCGCATCATAACCTAACTTGATTATCATAGCATAGTTGTCCCTTTTTTTCAAGGGCAGTCCCAACAAAGAGGGCAATTTTTTTATTTCTTTTTCCCTCTTGTGTATAATCCGGCGAATCTTACAGATACTATGATTGTTTCACCCCGCGTTTGCAGAATTTGGGGTCAAACAAAAAATCCGGCTTGCCTGTCTCTGCCTGTTTGCAAAAGAAACGGAAGGTCGGTAAAAAAGACTCCGACCTTCCGTTTGTTACAGGGCAGAAGGAAACCGGCACACCGGCTTCAGAAAACTGCTTTGACCTCTGGGAAGAACGGGGTCTTTTTTTGTGCGGAAAAACAAAAGACAGACAGCCTTCCGTGCTAGAAAAAAGAATCTAAACACAAATTGTGTTTAGATTCAGTCTGAAGGGAAGGTTGGTCCGTTTCGATTGGCTAAAACGCGAGCCGCTCATTTCGATAAAAAAAGAGCCTGGAACGCGAATTGCGTCCAGACTCAGTCTGGTGGTGCCGCTGACCGGACTTGAACCGGTACGGATTTTACTCCGAGGGATTTTAAGTCCCTTGTGTCTGCCGATTCCACCACAGCGGCAGGTGGATGGATTTACCTAGGTATGATACAATATTTTCCCAAATAAGTCAAGCCCTCTGCGGGCAAAAGGGCAAAAAGAAAAGTCCTCCGTTTTTTAAAGAAAAAAACAGAGGACTTTTTTACTGGAATGATCAGGCAAATAAGCCGGGTTCTGTTGTGATGACAATCTATCTAGACCGGCGATTGCTCGACGGTTCAAGCCACATAGACCGCTGGCAAAACTGCCGTAAACGGGGACGGCGGGCAACCGTCCAACCCTTTGCAGTCACGGTGTTGCTTCGGATAGGGTTTACATGGCAGTGCAGTCTCCTGCACCCCGGTGAGCTCTTACCTCGCCTTTCCACCCTTACCGGAAAAATTCCGGCGGTATCTCTCTGTTGCACTGTCCCTAAAGTCGCCTTCGGCTGCCGTTAGCAGCTATCCTGCCCTGTGAAGCCCGGACTTTCCTCATGCGAAGGTCCCCCCTCGCCCGCTGTCATCCTGCCTGGTCACCCAAAGATTATACTCTATTTTTGTTTGTGCGTCAATCCGTCTGCCCGCTTTTTTCCTCTTCTTCGATGACCGTAAAAACCTCCTCGATGCTTACCCCGAACACCGCGGCGATTTTCCATGCCAGCACCAGCGACGGATTGTACCTGCCTTTTTCCAGGTTGCCAATGGTTTCCCTGCGCACCCCGACCCGCCTTGCCAGCTCCTCCTGCTTCATCTGATGTCGGGCACGAAGCTCCCGAATCCTGTTTTTAATCATCCCCCAGCCCTCTGCTTTCCCGAAATCCGTAATAAGCGGAGGATAATTCATAGACCATCACCGCTATGCCAAAGCCCAGCACACAACCCTTTGCCAAAGTAGCCTCCACCGGCAGTCCGGCTGCCATTCCCAGCAGCACCGCAGCTGCCATCGACAGAACGCCAAACAGAAATCCCCTTGCTGCACAACGCGCCATCGACTCCTCCAGCATCTCATCCGACGGAAGAAAGAAATACTGAAAATCCACCGCAAAAGCAAAAAAGAGAAGGAAAACGCGCTCCTGTGTAAAGACACCAATCCATCCCAACAGCGACAAAAATCCCAGCAACCCATACCAATTCTGTTTTTTCATCCGATATTCCTCCTTATATTATGGTGTATTTCGCTCTTTATGATATAAATATACCACTTACCTTTCGGCTTGTCAATCCACCTGCCGCACCCTCAAGCATTGAAATTCCTGCCGTTTCGGTTTATAATAATGCTTGTACTTTGGATGGAAACATCTGTAAAGCACCATTCTACCGGAGATTCTTTTCAGTCTTTTTTAGAAAGGAAGCCACAATATGAAGATTACCAATCCATATCTGCAAAAGGTTTACCAGCAGGTTTGTCAGCGCGATGCCAACGAACCTGAATTTTTAAATGCCGTCACCGAGGTGCTGGGCACTTTGGAGCCGGTCATTCTGCGCCACCCGGAATATGAAGCTGCCGGTCTGCTCGAGCGGATGGTCGAGCCGGAGCGCGCCATCCAGTTCCGGGTTGCCTGGCAGGACGACCAGGGCAAAACCCAGGTCAACCGCGCCTGGAGAGTGCAGTTTAACTCTGCCATCGGTCCTTACAAGGGCGGTCTGCGGCTGCATCCCAGCGTCAACCTGTCGATCATCAAGTTCCTCGCATTTGAGCAGACCTTCAAAAACAGCCTGACCGGTCTGCCGATGGGCGGCGGCAAGGGCGGATGTGACTTTGACCCCAAGGGACGTTCGGACGCCGAGATCATGCGCTTCTGCCAGAGCCTGATGACCGAGCTTGCTCGATACATCGGTCCAGACACCGACATCCCTGCCGGTGACATCGGCGTCGGCGCACGGGAGATTGGCTATCTGTTCGGTCAGTACAAGCGGATGCGGAATCAGTTCACCGGTGTGCTCACCGGAAAAGGACTCAGCTACGGCGGCTCGCTGGTCCGCACCCAGGCGACCGGCTACGGTCTGCTGTACTTTGTTCGCGAGATGCTCTCCCAGCTGGCAGGTGACAGTCTGATTGGCAAAACGGTGGTCATCTCCGGCTCCGGCAACGTTGCCATCTATGCTGCCGAAAAAGCACAGGAGCTGGGCGCAAAAGTCATCGCCATGTCCGATTCCAATGGGTATCTGCACGACCCGAACGGCATCCGACTGGAGGTAATCAAGCAGATCAAGGAGGTCCGGCGCGGACGCATCAGCGAGTATGCCGACCAGGTTGCCGGCAGCGAATACCACCCGGCAAACGAAGAGGAAGGCAGCCGTGGCATCTGGAGCATCCCCTGCCAAATCGCCCTGCCTTGTGCGACCCAGAACGAGCTGCTGTTGGAGGATGCACAGAAGCTGATTGTCAACGGCGTGCAGCTGGTAGCAGAGGGAGCCAATATGCCTTGTTCGCTGGATGCGGTGTCGGCATTCCAACAGGCTGGCGTCCTGTACGCGCCCGGAAAGGCATCCAACGCAGGCGGCGTAGCGACCAGCGGATTGGAGATGTGCCAGAACGCCATGAAATACTCCTGGAGCGCACAGGAGGTGGACGAAAAGCTGCATGACATCATGGTCAACATCTTTAACGACTGCTGCCGTGCCGCCAAAGAATACGGCATGGAAGGCAATCTGCTCGCCGGCGCAAACATTGCAGGCTTTTTAAAGGTTGCCGATGCGATGATGGCGCAGGGTGTGCTGTAATTTTCTCCACAAAAAAACAGGACCGACCCTTTTATAAAAGGGTCGGTCCTGTTTTTTGTAATGGATGAAAAGCGATTACAAACCAATCTATCCCGGAAGGTTATCTTTAAGGAATTCTCCGCGGGATGGCAGAGCCTTTGCCAGATAGCGGTGCTCTCCCTCCAGAGTGTCCGGCTGATAAATCTCGGCTGCACTGACGACCGAACCTTTGGTCAGCTTCATCACCTGAAGTCCCTGCTGGTCCTTGGTCGCTTTGGCAGGCAGCAGGGCGGTCGGCAGCAGCAACAGACGTCCGTTGGAGGCAGTCAGCAAAATCTGTCCATCCTCATGCAGACACAGCGCTGCGGTCAGTTTTTCCCTTGTGCTGTATGCCTTGAGCAGCTTCTTTCGGTTGGTCTTGGTTTCATAAGCGTTCAGGTTGACCTTTGCCACCTTGCCGTTTTCAAAGCAGAAGAGCATATATCCCTGATAATCGGCGGTCACTGCCATCGCGATGGCACTTTCGCCCTCGTCCATGCCCAGCTTTGCCGGAACGAAATCGCCCAGCACGCTCGCCTTGGTGTCCTCAAAGTCGCAGGCTTTTGCCTTATATACCTGACCACGGTCGGTGAAGAAAAGCAGATTGTCGGCATTGCCGCCCTCAACATGCTGCACCACCTGGTCGCCTTCCTTGAGATACTGCTCGCTGGACATTCGGTAGGACTGCGGCGTAATCTTTTTAAAGTACCCCTCGCGCGTAAAGAAGAGGTTGACCGGATAGTTTTCCACCGTTTCCTCTTCGGTGAAGGTTTTGATCTCCTCGTGCATCAGCAGCAAACTGCGGCGTGGCTGTGCATAGTTTTTGATGACATTTTTCAGCTCGCTGATGATGATGCGGTCGATGCGCTTTGGATCGTCCAGCACCTTCTGCATTTCAGCAATCTCCTGCGCCAGCTGGTCGACCTCCTCGGTGCGCTTGAGGATGTACTCCTTGTTGATGTGGCGCAGCTTGATCTCCGCCACATACTCCGCCTGCACCTGGTCGATACCAAATGCAATCATCAGGTTGGGGACAACATCCTCCTCCGATTCGGTCTGCCGGATGATTTCGATTGCTTTGTCGATGTCCAGCAGAATCTTCTGCAAGCCCTCCAGCAGATGCTGTTTTTCCTGCTTTTTAGTCAGGTCGAAGTAGACTCTGCGCTTGATGCACAGCTGACGGAAGGCGATCCATTCCTGCAGCAGCGCACGGATGCCCAGCACGCGCGGTGTGCCGCCAATCAAGACGTTAAAATTGCAGGAAAAGCTGTCCTCGAGCGGTGTGAAGCGGTAGAGCTTCTGCATCAGCAGATCCGGGTCGACACCGCGCTTTAGGTCGATTGCCAGCTTTAAGCCCGACAGGTCGGTTTCATCTCGCATATCCGAAATTTCCCGCAGCTTGTTAGATTTGATCAAATCCACCACCTTGTCGATGATGGCTTCGGTGGTAGTAGTTGGCGGAATCTGTGTAATCTCGATGCAGTTGCAGCTCTTATCATAATTCCAGCGGGCTCGAACCTTGAAGGAGCCGCGACCGGTGCGGTAAATTTTATCCATCTCCGCCGGATTATAGATAATCTGCCCGCCGCCCGGGAAGTCCGGTGCCGTCAGAGTCAGCGAAAGGTCGTGGTTGGGATTTTTAATCAGCTCGATGGTGGTATTGCACACCTCCTCGAGGTTGAACGGGCAGATAGAGCTTGCCATTCCCACCGCGATGCCGGTGTTGGCATTGACCAGAATAGTCGGGAAGGTCACCGGCAGCAGGGTCGGTTCCTTGAGCTTGTTATCGTAGTTGTCCACAAAATCGACGGTGTCCTTGTCGATGTCCCGAAACAGCTCCTGACAGATAGGGTCAAGCTTGACCTCGGTGTAACGGGAGGCAGCAAACGCCATATCGCGGGAGTATGCTTTACCGAAGTTTCCCTTGGAATCGACATACGGGTGCAGCAGCGCTTCGTTTCCGCGCGCCAGTCGCACCATCGTTTCATAGATTGCCATATCACCATGTGGATTCAGCTTCATGGTGGAGCCGACCACGTTGGCAGATTTGGTCCGTGCGCCGGTCAGCAGTCCCATCTTATACATGGTGTACAGCAGCTTGCGATGGGAGGGCTTGAAGCCGTCTATTTCGGGGATCGCCCTGGATACGATGACACTCATCGCGTAGGGCATATAGTTTTTTTCCAGCGTATCGGTGATCTTCTGATCGACCACCTCGCCCGCGTGCTCGATGTACGCCTTTGGGTCGTTTTTATGCACCGAGGACGCTGTGTTCTTTTTTCTTGCCATGATTATATCCTTTGCGGACGAAGTCCGCCCTTTGTGTGATTCGGTTTGTGCAAATCTTTTCCCGGGAAATTATTTCCATCCAGGAACACCCGCTCTATTTCCCAGGAAATTTTTCTAAAATCATTTCCCTGTTTTGCAGGAAATATTCCTCAGAAAATATTTTTCCCGGGAAATATTGTATAGCAGCAAGCGGGGAATTTCATGCGATTTCCCGGGAAATATCAGGAAACATCCAGGTCATCCAGATAACGGTGACCGTTTTCGGCAATATAGCTCTTTCTTCCGTCCAGATTGTCGCCCAGCAGCAGTGCAAACATCTGCTCGGTGGCAGCGGCATCCTCCGGGGAAACCTTGATCAGCCGTCGTGTCTTTGGATTCATGGTGGTCAGCCACATCATATCCGGCTCGTTTTCACCCAATCCTTTGGAGCGCTGGACGTCGACCTTTTTATTGCCCAGCTTCTGCAAAATTTCCACTTTTTCCGCATCCGAATAGGCAAAGTAGGTTTCATCCTTGCAGCGAATCTCAAACAGAGGGGATTCTGCAATGTAAACATAGCCTTTTTCAATCAAGGTCGGTGTCAGGCGGTAGAGCATGGTCAAAATCAGAGTGCGAATCTGGAAGCCGTCAACATCGGCATCGGTGCAGATGACCACCTTGTTCCAACGCAAGCCGTCCAGATGGAAGGTGGAAAGCTCCTTGTTCGCTTTGGAGTCGACCTCCACACCGCAGCCAAGCACCTTGATGATGTCGGTGATGATGTCGTTTTTAAAGATTTTATCAAAATCCGCCTTCAGGCAATTCAGAATCTTTCCGCGCACCGGGATGATGGCTTGAAACTGAGCGTCACGTCCCAGTTTGCAGGCGCCCAACGCCGAGTCACCCTCCACGATGTAGATTTCCCGCTCGTTTACATCCTTCGAGCGGCAGTCTACAAATTTTTCCACCCGATTGGCAAGGTCGATGGAGCCTGCCAGCTTCTTTTTCAGGTTCAGTCGGGTCTTTTCTGCATTCTCGCGGCTGCGCTTATTGATTAGCACCTGTTCGGCAATCTTGATTGCCTCGTCGGGATTTTCAATGAAGTAGACCTCCATCTGCCGTTTGAGGAAATCATTCATCGCCTCATAGATAAATTTATTGGTGATTGCTTTTTTTGTCTGGTTTTCATAGGAAGTCTGGGTGGAGAAGGAAGAAGAAACCAGTACCAGACAGTCCTCCACATCCTGAAAGGTAATCTTGCTTTCATTCTTGAGGTACTTGCCGTTTTGCTTGAGATAGCCGTCTATCTTTGAAACAAACGCCTGTTTGACCGCCTTCTCCGGCGAACCGCCGTACTCCAGATGGGAGGAGTTGTGGTAGTATTCCAGGAACTTGACCCGATTGGAGAAGCAGAACGCCACCGACAGCTTGACCTTATACTCATCCTTGTCCGCACGGTCGCGTCCGCGCTGCTCGGTTTCCCAATACTGGATGTTGGTCAAGGAGGCATCTCCGACGATTTCTCCTACATAGTCGGTCAAACCGTTTTCATAGCAGAAGGTTTCCTCTGCAAAGCTGCCGTCCTCCTGTTCCATCCGCAGCAGGAAGGTCAACCCTTGATTGACCACCGCCTGCTTTTTAAGTACATCCCGAAAATAATCGGCTGGGATGTCGATGTCGGTAAAGACCTCCAGGTCCGGCTTCCAACGCTGGCGGCTTCCGGTCTGTTTTTTGTTGGTCGGCTGCTTTTTCAGCCCACCGATGTTCTCTCCCTTTTCAAAATGGAGATTGTAGCAATATCCGTCCCGATAAATTTCCGCATCAAAATACTCAGAGGAATACTGTGTCGCACAGGAACCCAGTCCGTTGAGTCCCAGTGAAAACTCATAGCTTTCCCCGTTGTTGGTGTTGTACTTTCCGCCTGCGTACAATTCGCAGAAAACCAATTCCCAGTTGTACCGCTCTTCCTTTGGGTTGTAGTCAACCGGAATTCCTCGTCCAAAATCCTGCACCTCGACCGAGTGGTCCCGATAACAGGTCAGGATAATTTTGTTTCCAAACCCTTCTCTGGCTTCATCGATTGAGTTGGAAAGGATTTCAAAAACAGAATGTTCGCATCCCTCCAGCCCATCCGAGCCAAAGATGACGCCCGGGCGCTTTCTGACACGGTCTGCGCCTTTGAGAGCGGAGATACTCTCGTTGCCATATCCCTGATTCTTCTTTGCTGCCATAGTAGCCTCCCCGTATTGATTCTGACTGGTGAAGCTGTGCGAAAAACGCACCAGCCACATTCTTATCTATCATAACATATTTTACATCCGTTTGACAAGTTGACTGCTCCCTTGTGCTCCATCCGCAAAAAAAGAGAAGGGAAACCTTGCCCCCTTCCCTTGTGTGCTATCTTATTGTAAAGCGGAAATCCAAGCAAGCGCGCCAGCGTTATACCACCCAGATATTTTCACTTTCGTTGCGTTTCGGGCGTCCCATCAGGTCACGCATCGCCTGGTCTGCCGGCTTGTTGCAGTAAAGCACCTGATAGGTCTGCTCGGTAATTGGCATATCTACCCCCAGCTGGTGCGCAAGCTCTCGGGCGACCGCTGTACAGGAATAGCCCTCGACCACCATACCAACCTCCTCGAGCGCCTGCTGCGCCGGCACACCCTGCCCAATCTTGATACCGAAGCGACGGTTGCGCGAGTGCATGCTGGTACAGGTAACAATCAAGTCCCCAATGCCCGACAAGCCTGCGAAGGTTTCCTGATGTCCGCCCATTGCAACACCCAAGCGGGCAATCTCGGTGATGCCGCGGGTCATCAGCGCAGCCTTTGCATTATCGCCCAGACCCAGACCGTCGGCGATACCGGCTGCAACGGCGATGATATTTTTGAGCGCTCCCCCCAGCTCCACGCCGATCAGGTCATCGTTGACATACACGCGGAAGGATGGGTTCATCAGCCAATCCTGCACCTTGCGCGCTGCCTCCTTGTCCTTGGAGGAAGCCACCACTGTGGTCGCCTCTGCGCGGCTGACCTCCTCGGCATGGGACGGTCCCGACAAAACCACATTGGCGCACTGTGGGATTTCCTGCGAGAGCACTGTCGAAAAATCGTGGAAGCTTTCCTGCTCCAAACCTTTTGCCACACACACCACAATCTGATTTGATTGCAGGAGCGGACAAAGCTGGCGGGCGGTCTGGCGCACTGCAAAGGACGGCACTGCCAGAATCAACAGGTCCTGTTGACCCGCCTGTTGCAAGGATGCAGTGAAGGCAATCTGCTGCGGCAGCTTGACACCGGGCAGCAGTTTTTTCTGCTCCCGCTCCTCCCGCAGCCGGTTTGCTTCCTCCTCACGGTGGGACCAGACGGTCACCTCATGCCCACAGCGATGGCACAGCAGCGCCAGCGCCGTTCCAAAGCTTCCTGCACCCAAAACCATCACCTTTGCCATTTTGCCAACTCCTTCCTGTTTGATAGCAAATTTCTGTGCAAAACCCTCTTTTACTTACGCGGCTCCGAAGGCTCCTGCGACGGCTTCTTGTCGCCGATTCTGCGCTCGGTGCCGTTGAGCAGCCGCTTGATGTTCTCCCTGTGTTTATAAATAACAATCACCGAAAACAGCGTTGCAAACAAAAAATCGAACAGCACCGGACGTCGCAGACACAAATCCACAATCAGGGTAATAAACGGATAGAGCATCGCGCCGGTGATCGACACCAGCGAAACGATTCGGGTGATGAACAGCACCGGCAAAAAGATAATCAGTAAAATCAGCAGCACCAGCGGGTTGACCACCAGGATGATTCCCAGCGAGGTCAGCACCCCTTTGCCGCCCTTGAATCCAAAAAAGACCGGGTACAGATGACCCAGCAGGGCAAAAAATCCGGCAAGGTAGCCCGCATCAAAAGCAGTAACGCCCATCAGCGAAAAAATCCATCTGCCGACCAGCACCGCCAAAACGCCCTTAAAAAAATCACCCAGCAGGGTAAAGAATGCCGGCAGCTTGCCATAGGTCCGCAGGATATTGGTCATCCCTGCATTTTTGCTTCCGTATTTTCGAACATCATCATGTGCATAGATTCTGGAAACGATGACGGCAAAGCTGATGCTTCCCAACAGATAAGCCACCAAGCCTGCCAGCACGCACGCTGCAAGATTGAGCATGATTTGAGATTCCATTCTTCTCATCCTCCTCCAGTACATTGTATCAACTGTTTCACTATATTGCAAGCCCTTTTCCTTTTGTTTTGAGACTTTCCGATTCATCAGAGAAAAAAAAGAGCCCCAAATGAGGCTCTTTATGGGGAAAAAGAATCCATTTTGTCGAAAAATCTTTTTCCTTATTTGTGTGCTTTGTCACCTTTTTCGCGGACCAGCATCCGAATCGGGGTCCCTTCAAAGCCGAAGTTTTCTCGAATCTGATTTTCCAGATAGCGCTGATAGGAAAAATGGAACAGCTCTGCGCGGTTGACAAAGCAGGCAAAGGTCGGTGGTCGAGTGGTCACCTGGGTCATGTAGTAAATCTTCAGGCGCTTGCCCTTGTCAGACGGCGGTTGCACGCGGGCGGTCGCGTAGTTGAGCATATCGTTGAGCATACCGGTGGAGATGCGGCGTGCATTCTGCTCGTCCACCTTTTTAATCAGCTCGTACAGGTTGTTGACCCGCTGACCGGTCTTGGCAGAGATGAACAGCATCGGCGCATACGGCATAAAGCTGAAGTCGATGTCCAGCTGCTTTTTCATCTCCTGCATGGTCTTATCGGTCTTTTCCTCCAGCGCATCCCACTTGTTGATGGCGATGATGCACGCCTTGCCCTGCTCATGGGCATAGCCTGCAATCTTGGAATCCTGCTCGCTGAAGCCCTTGGTCGCGTCGATGACGATGACACAGACGTTCGAGCGGTCGACCGCCATATAGGCACGCAGAACACTGTACTTTTCAATCGACTCCTCCACCTTGCTCTTGCGGCGGATACCTGCCGTGTCGATGAACACAAAGCGTCCATGCTCATTTTCTACCACAGTATCGGTCGCATCACGGGTGGTGCCTGCGATGTCCGAAACAATAACCGCTTCCCTGCCTGCAATGCGGTTGACCAGCGAGGATTTGCCCGCATTCGGTCTGCCGACGATGGCAACGGTGATGCTGTTTTCATCGTATTCTTCCTCGGCGCTAAAATCCAGATGTTCATACACCGCATCCAGCAGGTCGCCGGTGCCATGTCCGTGCAGGGAGGACACCGCAATCGGCTCTCCCAGACCGAGGTTGTAAAATTCGTAAAATTCAGATGGTGGTTCGCCCACTCCGTCGCATTTGTTGACGCACAGTACAATCGGCTTGCCGCTCTTTTGCAGCATTGCAGCGACCTCCTGATCGGTGGCGGTGATGCCGGATTTCATATCCACCACCAGAATAATGACCTCTGCACTTTCAATCGCCATCTGTGCCTGACGGCGCATCTGCGAAATGATAATATCATCCGAATAAGGCTCGATACCGCCGGTATCGACCAGCATAATCTCATGGTTGCGCCATTCGCAGGCTGAATAGATTCGGTCGCGGGTCACTCCCGGGGTATCCTCCACGATGGAGAGCCGCTGCCCGATCAGTTTATTGAACAGGGTGGATTTTCCCACATTCGGGCGACCCACCACTGCAACGATTGGTCTGACTGCCATATCCTGACCTCACTTTCTAGTAGAATCGTTCTTTTTTCGTTCTCTTTTTTACCGGCTGCCCAGCATCCTTGCCAGCAGCTCAAAAGCATCGTTTTCCACCGGAAGCACCGGCACGCCCAAAGTCTCCTGCACCTGTTCGAGGGTCAGGTCATCCAGGAAGCGGTCCTGCTCATGCCGCAGCATATTGGCAGGGATCAGCAGCTCGCTGCCCAAATCCAGCCCTTCCAGCTGCGCCAGCAGGTCCTGACCGGTGATCAGCCCTGCCACTGTGATGGTGGGTCCCCAAAAATCGTTGCGGATTTTTTTGACCTGCACCTGCACCTGTGGAAATGCCTGCTGCACCCGCTCAGCAAAGTCCTGCATCATCGGGTAAGCCAGCTGACCGGTGGCAATGGTGCAGCGGTGCGCGGCAGGGGATTGCTCGAGCTGCGCCTCCTTGAGCGCCTGGGCAAAATCGTGCTGCATCAGTGTCATCATGCCCACACCGTTTTCCAACTGGGCAAAGTCCTCATAAAATTCATACGGCGGAAAATCCTTTCCGGCAAGGATGTAAAACTCATCCGAGGCGTAAGCGGTGCGGGTGCCATACTCCTTGCAGAAATATTCTCCCCAGCGCTCCATCGTTTTAACAACCTCCACCGCCTCCTGTGGAAAAAAGCCACGCAGCGGCGTCAGCTTTTCCCGATAGCGGGTCAAGCCGACCGGAACCACCGCGATACTCTGCACGTTCGGTCCCAGTTTTGCCAGCTCGGAAAGGCTGTATTCCAGCTGCTCCCCATCGTTATAGCCGGGACACAGCACGATCTGGGTGTTGATTTTGATTCCGCCCTCGGTGAGCATCCGCACAAATTTGAGCGATTCCCCTGCAAACGGATTCTTCATCATCTGCACCCGCAGCGCAGGGTTCATCGTCTGGATGGAGATATTGATGGGACTGATATGCATTTTGATAATCCGCTGGATGTCACCCTCCTTGAGGTTGGTGAGGGTGGTGTAATTGCCAAACAGAAAGGACATTCGGGTATCGTCATCCTTAAAGTAAAGGCTCTTGCGCATCCCCGGCGGTGTCTGGTCGACAAAGCAGAAGATGCAGGCGTTTTTGCAGCCCATCTGACGGTCCATCAGATAGGTTTCAAACTCCAGTCCCAAATCGTCGTACTCGTCTTTTTCCACCACGACTGTGCGCAGCTTCTTTTCCTGATCACACAGCAGGATTTCCAGATGCTCGTCGGTCATATAAAACCGGTAATCGAGCACATCGGTGATTGCGTTTCCGTTGATGCTGATCAAGGTATCTCCCTTGTGTATCCTTGCCCGTCTTGCCGGACTGCCCGGTTCAACGCTGGTGATTCTGACTGCCATCCGCACCGCCTCCTGTCCGCTTGGTTTGCAGCATAAAAAAGAGGGCAGGAAGGGAAAGACCTTCCCCTCTGCCCTTCATGTTCAAAAACATCCAGTCCAAAAAAGACGCAATTAGTCTTTTTTGATGATCTCTCTGCCTTTGTAGTAGCCGCAGTTGCCGCATACTCTGTGTGGAGTCTTCAGCTCGCCGCACTGTGGGCAGACGGAAAATGCTGGTGTGTCGAGTTTCCAAACATTGGAACGTCTTTTATCTCTGCGTGCTCTGGATACTTTTCTCTTCGGTACTGCCATTTTTGCGCATCTCCTTAAAACATTATCATAAAATTATAAAACAAAAGCTTTTGGGACCCTGCCGGCGAAAACTTACTCCTCGTCGGACCACTTTAGGTCAGCAAACGGTCTGACCGTTCTGCCCTGTGGCTCCCATTCCGGCTGCTGACAACCGCACTGTTCGCGGTTCAGGTTGCAGCCACATACCGGACACAGACCCTTGCAGTCCTCCGAACACAACATCCTGATTGGTAGCTCAAGAAGTATGTCGTCCTGTGCAATCAAGTCCAGGTCCAAAATGCCGTCCTCGCAGACGATGTAATCATCGTCCTCCTGCTGGTTGAGCTTTCTGACCACAGTGTGGTCAAAGTCCTGACGGACCCTGCGCTCTACCGGGTCCAGGCAGCGGGCACAAGCTGTGGAAAGAAGGTAGCTGGCTGTGTAGTGTACCGTAACGATTCCCGCACGGTTCTGCACATAACCCTCAAGCTGTACCGGCTCCGCAAACGGACGGTCACCCCATTGCTCTATCTGGCTTAAGTCCATCTGATGCACAAACGGCACCCTTTGGTCGTCGCCTTCGAACACTCTTCTCAGGTCAAGCAGCATAGTAACTTCCTTTCCGGTATACATGGTATACTCTGCGGCAGCATCGCTTCGGGCCTGCCGCAGCACCGATTGACCCCGTCCGCTCCGCCAGAAGCAGACCTTTCCGGGACAGACTTATCCCTCCGAATCAATCCGTAACAGAAAATATTATAGTATCTTGTGCCTTTTTTGTCAACACTCAAAAGGCGTTTTTTCCCCTGATGACGGCACTTTTTTATACTTTCCCGCCTTTCCCACAACTTTGCTCTCTTCTGCCGGCGGGCAATTAGGGATTTTGTCGAAGGCTCTATGTCGCTTCATTTCCCAGCAGCAGCGGATACCACAGGACGGTGGTGGCAAACAGCACCAGCACCACTGCAAAAAAGTTGAAGCTGGTTCTGAAAACATACGGATGACGGATTGGGTTTTTCTGCTGGACCACCATCTTCTGAATGGTTTCTTTACCGTTTGGAGAAAGAGCCAGCGCTGCCCAGCAGCCGACCAGCGCCGCTGCCAGCAGCAGGAGCATCACACCCGCAGAAAGCACCTGCTGCGGATTGGGTCCGTGCAGCAGCAGCGTCTGTGCCACCAAAAAACCCATGTGAAAGACACTGGTCATCACAAGACAGCCGGTCACCTGGTAGACAGCTGCGGCACACAAGCCCAGCAGCAGAGCACCCGGCCACTGCGGCAGCGGGGTCAACAGCATGGTGATAAGTCCGCTGCCGATGATTGCCGGCAAAATTCCATAGCGGCTCCACTCAAAAAAGAGGCAGCGGCGGAAGGCAAGCTCCACCACAAAGGCGGTCACCACCGCTACCAGCAGGTCCTGCCACAGGGTGTGTCCGGCACCCATCACAAAAAGGATCCCCGGCAGCCGCTGTTCAAGCACCACCACCAGTCCCTGAGTTGCCGACAGAGCAAAGGCGCCCAGCGCTGCACCGGAAAGCAGCAGCAAGGCAAGCTGCCCGAGTTTTTTGCCGTTTATTTTGGTGGAAAAACCCTCCCCCATCATCGGCAGTTCATATTGTTTGACCCAAAAGATTCCCACGATTGCCGTCAGCGGAAGGGTCAGGATGTCCAGGATGGTCAGCACACACAGCACCGACATCAGATAATCGACCCGGTCCGCCTGCGCTGTTGTGGAAGGTCGTTTTTGATTTGGCAAGAAAATCTCCCTTTCTTTTTAACCTTTTGCAAAGACCTCCCTGCCGGTGCGGCAGAGAGGTCCTATGCTGAATATCACAATTCTCTTTTAGTCTCTGAAGTAGCTGACTGCTCCGGCAAACATCTTCTGGTCCTTGTCGCCGTCCACATTCAGGTACAGTCCGTTGGTGTAACGCTCGGAATGACCCATCTTACCAAAGACTCTGCCGTCCGGGGAGGTGATACCCTCGATGGCGTCGATCGAGCCGTTTGGATTGAAGCGGTAATCTTCGGTCGGGTTGCCTTCCAAATCGACATACTGGGTCGCAATCTGTCCGTTTTCTGCCAGCTGTTTGACCAGCTGCTCGCTGGCAACAAAGCGACCTTCGCCGTGGGAGATAGCGATGGTGTGGATGTCGCCCACGTTGGTGTGCATCAGCCATGGGGATTTGTTGGATGCAATTCTGGTGCGCACCAGACCCGACTGATGGCGGTCGATGACGTTGTAGGTCAGGGTCGGGCAGCTTGCATCGGTGGAGATGATCTCACCGTATGGCACCAGACCCAGTTTGACCAGCGCCTGGAAGCCGTTGCAGATACCGCACATCAGACCGTCGCGGTTCTTCAGCAGCTCCATCACCGCCTCGGTGATCTGTGGGTTGCGGAAGAAGGAAGCGATGAATTTTGCCGAGCCTTCCGGTTCGTCGCCGCCGGAGAAGCCGCCCGGGATGGCGATGATCTGGGAGTTTGCAATCTTTTCTCTAATCAGCTCTACCGATTCTTTGATCTGCTCGGAAGTTTTATTGCGGATAACAACGATATCCGCCTTGGCTCCTGCACGTTCAAACGCACGAGCGGTGTCATATTCGCAGTTGGTGCCCGGGAATACCGGAATCAGAACGCGCGGCTGTGCCAGTTTGATCGAGGAGGTCTTGCGCTCTACGCACTGATAGTTGTAGGTCGGAACGGTTTCCTGCGGAGCCTTGGTGATGCGCGGATAAACCGGCTCCAGGGTTGCTTCCCACTTCTGCTGGATTTCCTGCAGGTCCACTGTTTCTCCGTTGATCTGGAGAGTATATTCCTCGGTGGTGCAGCCAATCAGTTTGGCAAAGGTGTCCAGTTCCTCGGATGCCTCAAATACAAATGCGCCGTAAACCGGTTTGAAGAGGTGATGCAGGTTTTCCTGTGCCGCAAAGCCGATGCGGTTGCCGAACGACATCTTGCACAGCGCTTCGCCCAGACCCTTCATGCCCAGTGTGTAGACTGCCTTGACCTTGCCGGAGGCAATCAGGCTTTCCATGTGGTCAAATACCTTGCGGATATTTTCGTAAATCGGCATTCCGTTTTCGTCGTACTCAGGAGCCAGCAGGTATACCTTGTCGCCGGCAGCCTTAAACTCGTCGGTGACTACGTTGTTCACCTTGGCAGTGGAAACCGCAAAGGAGATCAGTGTCGGTGGAACGTGGATGTCCTCGAAGGAGCCGGACATCGAGTCCTTACCGCCGATGGCAGCGCAGCCCAGCTCAAGCTGTGCCTTCAGACCGCCCAGCAGCGACTGGAATGGTTTACCCCATTTTTCCGGGTCGGTGCCAATCTTCTCAAAGTATTCCTGGAAGCTCAGCCAGCATCTGCTTCTGGAACCGCCCGAAGCGATGATCTTGGCAATCGACTCGACAACTGCCAGCTGTGCGCCCTTGAACTGATCCTGGTCGGAGATGTATGGGTTAAAGCCCCAGGACATGATCGAGCAGGTGTTGGTTTCGCCGTGCAGCATCGGAATCTTGGCTACCATTGCCTGAGAAGGAGTCAGCTGGGTCTTGCCGCCGTATGGCATCACAACGGTGTTCGCACCGATGGTCGAGTCAAAACGGTCGGACAGACCACGCTGCGAGCAGACGTTGAGGTCTGCCATGATGGTTTCAAATTTTTCTTTGACGCTCAGGTCCTTGTTTTTGCAGCAGTGTGCTTTCTGGGCAGGAGCCTTTGCGATGACCTTTGTATATTTTGCAGCGCCGTTGGAGCCGAGGAATTCACGGGAGAGATCCACGATGCGTTTGCCTCTCCAGAACATCACCAGTCTTGGCTGCTCGGTCACCTTAGCCACAACGGTAGCCATCAGGTTTTCACGGTCGGCAGCATCCAGGAACTTCTGGGCATCTTCTTTTGCAACAACCACTGCCATTCTCTCCTGAGACTCACTGATGGCAAGTTCGGTACCGTCCAGACCGTCGTACTTTTTCGGTACCAGGTCCAAATCAATTTCCAGTCCGTCTGCCAGCTCACCGATGGCAACCGAAACGCCGCCTGCACCAAAGTCGTTGCAGCGTTTGATCATGCGGGTAACGTCGCCGTTGCGGAACAGGCGCTGAATCTTTCTTTCTTCCGGTGGGTTGCCCTTCTGCACCTCTGCGCCGCAGCTGGACAGCGACTCTACATTGTGGGACTTGGAGGAACCGGTTGCACCGCCGCAGCCGTCGCGTCCGGTTTTGCCGCCGAGCAGGATGATGACATCGCCTGCGGCAGGCTCTTCACGAACTACGTTGCAGGCAGGTACTGCACCGACGACAGCGCCCACTTCCATCCTCTTTGCAACATAGCCCGGGTGATAAATCTCGTTGACCTGACCGGTCGCCAGACCGATCTGGTTGCCGTAGGAGCTGTATCCGGCTGCTGCGGTGGTCACAATCTTCTTCTGTGGCAGTTTGCCTTTGATGGTTTGCTCAAATGGGGTCAGCGGGTCGCCTGCACCGGTGACGCGCATTGCCTGGTAGATGTAAGCTCTGCCGGACAGCGGGTCACGGATTGCACCGCCCAGACAGGTGGCAGCGCCGCCGAATGGCTCGATCTCGGTCGGATGGTTGTGGGTTTCGTTCTTAAACTGAAGCAGCCACTCCTCTTCCTTGCCGTCGATGTCCACCTTGATTTTGACCGAGCAGGCGTTGATCTCTTCCGATTCGTCCAGCGCACTGAGCAGACCCTTCTTTTTGAGTGCCTTTGCGCCGATGGTCGCCAGATCCATCAGGGTCATCGGTTTGTTTTTGCCTGCGTGCAGGGTCTTTCTCAGCTCGAGGTATTCATTGTAAGCGTCCTTGACGTAATCGCTCTCGATGTCCACCTGCTCGATGTTGGTGGAGAAGGTGGTGTGACGGCAATGGTCGGACCAATAGGTGTCGATCATGCGAATCTCGGTGATGGTAGGAGTGCGCTTTTCGGTTTCTTTAAAGTATTTCTGACAGAAGGTGATGTCGCCCAAATCCATCGCCAAACCGTACTGGTCGATGAATTCCTGCAAGCCCTGCTGGTCCAGCTCGCAGAAGCCTTCCAGGACCGCTACGTCAGCCGGCACGTCAAATGGGGTATGCAAAGTCTTTGGCAGCTCCAGGGAAGCCTCCATCGACTCTACCGGGTTGATCAGATGCGCTTTGATGCGGGCAAGCTCCTCATCGGAAACGCCGCTGATTACATAGACCTTTGCAGAAGCAACGGTCGGACGCTCATGCTGGGTTGCCAGCTGGATGCACTGGACTGCGGAGTCTGCGCGCTGGTCAAACTGACCCGGCAAAAACTGGACAGCAAACACCCGGTCCTCTGCCGCAAAGGAAGGAAGCTCATCATAAACATCGTCCACCTGCGGCTCGGAGAAGATGGTTCCCTTAGCAAGCTCAAAATCTTCTTTGGAAATATCTTCCACATCATAACGGTTCAGGATGCGCACACAGGATGCACTGTGGATACCCAGCGAGCTGCGGATATCCGAAAGAACGCCCTGCGCTTCCACAGCGAAGGGAGCCTTCTTTTCGACATATACTCTGTAAACTGACATACTTCACACTCCTAAAAATTGTACTGTACTCTCTTTATTTTATCTTGCATCTTCCTGCATCAGGAAGGGTTTGACTTCATTATACCATAATCCGCAGGCGGTTTGTATATCGACATTGTCCGAAAGAAAGCAAAATTTGACCGTAACTTTCGGCAAAAGCGTGTACCTTTCTCCGCTGCGGGAGAATTTTGGACTTAATAGCGGATTGAAAATTCCCGCTCCTGCGGCACTGTGTCATTGTCCGGGTACTGCACCGTCAGGTTCTCCACCTGAATCCACACCGTACCTTCCCGAATCCGCTGCAACAGCAGCTGCACCGCCTGTTCTTCTCCTTGCAGCAGCATCTGGACGGAGCCGTCCTCACAGTTGCGCACCCAGCCGCCGATGCCGCGTTGGGTTGCCTCCCGCAGCACAAAGTAGCGAAAGCCTACTCCCTGCACTCTGCCGGACGCCTGCGCATAGCAGCTAATTCTCATTCTGCCTGCTCCTGCTCGGTCAGCAGCTGACCGATGCAGTAATCATCCTTCGCCCCGGTAATGCGCACCGAATGGATGCTGCCGCACAGCTCGCGGTCGCTTTGTACACAGACCGGTGTATAGTTTTTGGTGTAGCCATGCTGCATCCCATCGAGTTTTTCGGTTTCAAACAGCACGCTTTCCACCATACCCACCTGGCTTTGCAAAAAGCTCTTGCGGCTTTCCTCGGTCACCTGCGCCATCTGATGGCTGCGCTGCTCCTTCTGCTGACGGGTCAGTTGGTCGGGCATTTTGGCAGCGCGGGTGCCCGGTCGGATAGAATAGGCAAAAACGTGCACCTTGGCAAAGCCAATTTCGCGGGCAAAGTCGAGCGACTGCTCAAATTCTTCCTGCGTTTCGCCGGGGAAGCCGACCATCAGGTCGGTGGTGATGGAAGGATTATCGAACCGGCTGCGGATGCGCTGCACCAGATCGCGGTAAAAAGCAGTGTCGTAGTGGCGGTTCATCCGCTTGAGGGTGGCATCGCATCCGCTTTGCAGCGACAGATGGAACTGCGGGCAGAAGTTTGGCAGCCCTGCCAGGATGGAAAGATTTTGATCGGTGAGCATCAGCGGCTCCAGCGAGCCTAAGCGCACCCGCTCGATGCCCTCGGTGGTACACGCCATCGTCACCGCATCCACCAGATGGCAGCCGATGTCCTTGCCGTAGCTGGACAAGTCGATCCCGACCAGAACCACCTCTTTGTAGCCTTTTGCGCTCAAATCGTACAGCTCCAGTTTGAGGTCCTCCAAAGATTTTGAGCGGTTAAAACCTCTGGCATACGGGATGATGCAGTAGGAGCAGTAATGCTCGCAGCCGTCCTGAATCTTGACAAATGCCCGGGTGCGCTCCAAAAAGCTGTCGGCGTGCATCGCCTCAAAGCGCTCTTCCTTTGTATGCGGAGTGACTTCTACAATGCGCTTGCCTTCCTTTAAGAAGCGGTTGACATATTCCAGCACCTTTTTCTTTTCCCCTGCGCCCACCAGAATGTCCACCTCTTCGAGCTTTGCAGCTTCCTCCGGGAACGCCTGCGGGAAGCAGCCGGTCAGCGCGATGACGGCACCGGGACTGGTGCGCTTCATCCGATGGATGATCTGCCGTGTCTTTTTGTCACCGGATGCTGTGACCGTGCAGGAGTTGATGACATAAACATCCGCTGCATCACTGCTGTCCACAATGTCGTATCCATAAGCAGAAAACTGCTGAATCAGAATCTGTGTTTCATACTGGTTCACCTTGCAGCCCAAGGTGTAAAACGCTGCTCGCATAATACCTCTTTTCTCCGGCGGTGGCTCCGGTGTCTCGACTGAAATCCACCTTTTCTTTCCCCTGTGGGGAATTTATTGTGCAAATCCCGCATTTTTTGCAAAGAATCTTTGCACCGATGGCTATTGAAAATGTTATACAAATAAATTATAATGAATTTAAGCAATAAATACAACCGCCTTTCGACAAATTCTTGCAGCGAAATTCGGTTCCATTCTGAAAATAGAAGGAGCGTTTATATGAAACGGGAAATGATTATGCTCAAAACCATCAATGATGTCAAAGCTTTTGTCAATTCGGTCGTCAAATGCGATTTTGATGTTGACCTCACCTCCGGCAGATATACCGTCGATGCCAAGTCCATCATGGGCATCTTTAGCCTGGACCTTTCCAAGCCTCTTACCATGGAGGTTCATTCGGACGATTGCGCAGACTTTTTGAACGAAATCAAACCTTTTCTTCAGCGCTAAAGGCAGCGCAGTGTCAATGTGAGGGAGGATACGGATGGCTGAATATTGGGATATTTTTGATATGGACCGCCGCAGCACAGGCAGACAGCATCTGCGCGGCACACCGATGGCGGATGGTGACTACCACCTGGTGGTCAACATCTGGGTCGTCAACAGCGCCGGACAGGTCCTGCTGACCCAGCGCCATCCCGACATTCCCTTTGGGCTGAAATGGGCTTGCACCGGCGGGTCGGCAATCACCGGTGAAGATACCCTGACTGCTGCCCTGCGGGAGACCCGGGAAGAAATCGGTCTGGAAGTTTTGCCGCAGCAGATGGTTCTGGTGGCACAGGAGCGCCGTCTGCACAGCTTTCTGGACACCTTTGTGGTGTGCATGGATGTCAAGGACAGCCAGATTGTGATGCAGCCGGAGGAGGTCGTCGATTTTTGCTGGGTGGATGAAGCGCAGTACCGCAAAATGGAGCAGGATGGACTGCTGCACCCTGCTCTCAAAAACTTTTTTACCACCTATCGTGACAAGCTCCCGCGCACTTCTCTTAAAAAGTAAGGTTTATGTCAAAAACGACCGGATTTCTAAAAAGAAATCCGGTCGTTTTTATCTTCGGTTTCTGCAAAAGCATTACACCAGACGTTTGATTTTTTCTTCCAGTGTACCCGGCAGCAGGTCCATCATCGGCAGCTGCGGCAGCACATAGCAGCCCGGTGCCTGCACAACACTTGCTCTTGCACAGGCAACCATCACCTGAGAGGTCAGGGCAGGGTTGTTGATTTTCATATTGAATTCAAACAACTGATTGTGGGTCGTACCCGAAACACCCTTGCGCACCAGATTGACTCCGTGACCTTTATCCATCAGCGCATCTACCGACGGAACCGCAAAGATATGGGTTTCATCGTGTTTAAAGTAGTCATCCTCCAGAATCGAAGCCTTCACCTGCTCAAAGTCGTATCCATCCTCCAGCTCGATGTAGACATTTCTTCTGTGGATACCGGTTCCCAGCGGAATGGTCATCGACAGGGCGTTCTTGACACCCGGTTTTCCCTTTGCCGCTACCGAATGACCCATGCTCATGCCGGGTCCAAAGTTGGTATCGGTGATGCCCTTTGGCGCACAAGCTTCCAGCAAAGCACGAACCACCGAGTCAGAGCCCGGGTCCCAGCCGGCAGAAATAACCGAAACGGCACCGGAAATCTTGGCTGCTTTGTCCAATTCGCAGTGCAGCTGCCAAATCTGTGTGTGGATGTCAAAGCTGTCCACGGTATTGATGCCTTTTGCCAGATATTCCTTGGCATTTTCTTCTACTGAACGGGTCGGCAGACACAGCAAAGCAACCTGCGGCTTTGCCGGAAGTTTTTCCACAGAATCCACTACACAGATTCCTTCCAATTCCTTTGGTTGCTGTGCCTGTGCGCTGTGACGAATCACACCGACCAGCTCCATATCCTCCGCAGCTTGAACAGCCTGAAGGGCATACTGTCCGATGTTCCCATATCCAACAATCGCTACCTTGATTTTTTCCATATAAGACCATCCCTCCTGTTTTTTATTACACAAGGTCAAAACGACCGATTTCATTTTAACCTTTTACCATACTATCATGCACCTTTGTGTGCGTCAAGAGTAATTTGCAGGATTTATTCGCTAAAGCTGCAAATTTTTGCAAAACAAAACCGCCCAAACCATTCGTTTGTTCGGGCGGTTGTTTTTTGCATCAAGCAATTATTTTACAATGTACTCGTTTACAGATACCGGCAGGTCAGAAGCATCGCAGGAAACGGTGAAGACAATCTGCGCCTCGGTGTTCAGTTTTGCCAGGCACTGTACCATGTAAGCAAAGCCTTCATAGTCTTTTTCTACATCGCCAATCTTGCCGATTTTGAAGGTGCCGTCGATGAACAGGTGGGTGATGTCATAGTTGCCTGCCAGGAAGCCTGCCAGGAAACCGTACAGACAAGCAAAGCCCTGAATGTCGTACTCTTCGCTGTTGACCAGGCGAACGGTGTTTGGCAGTTCGCGAACCAGCTTTTCGCCTTTTTCTACACAGACTACATTGCCCTTGGATTCTTCAGCAGCTTTTTTTGCCATCTCGATGAGGGTCTTGGTTTTGCCGGTGCCTTTGGTGCCTACGATCAGTTTAATCATTTGAAATTCCTCCCTGGTTCTTTTGATTGGAATATTGCTATTCTTATTTTAACTGCGCTTCCAGCGCCTGTTTTTGGTCCTCATACCCCGGTTTGCCCAGCAAAGCAAACATATTTTTCTTGTAGCTTTCTACACCGGGCTGATTGAACGGGTTGACGGCCAGCAGATAACCGGAAAGTGCGCAAGCTTTTTCAAAGAAGTAGATTAAGTATCCCAGCTCTTCCTCGTTGATGCAAGGAAGCTGCAATACCATGTTCGGTACTCCGCCTTGGGTATGTGCAAGGATGGTTCCCTGCATTGCCTTGCGGTTTACCACCGACATATTCTGCTCGGACAGGAAGTTGAGTCCGTCAAAGTTTGCCGGATCTGCCTCGATATAAAGGTCTTTCTGCGGCTGACCGATATCCACAACGGTTTCAAACAGGATTCTCGAACCCTCCTGGATGAACTGTCCCATCGAATGGAGGTCGGTAGAGAACACTGCCGACGAAGGATAGATTCCCTTGTTGTCCTTTCCTTCGCTCTCACCAAAGAGCTGTTTGTACCATTCGGACATCATCGTGAACGCCGGTTCGTAAGAAACCAGAATTTCGATTGCCTTGCCCTTGCGGTACAAAATGTTTCGCAATGCGGCATAACGATAGCAGTCGTTCTTTTCTAAATCACAGACGCTCAGCGCCTCGCGGGCATGTGCTGCTCCCTGCATCAGCTTTTCGATGTCCGAGCCGGATACTGCAATCGGCAGCAGTCCCACCGCCGTCAGCACCGAATATCTTCCGCCGACATCGTCCGGGATCACAAAGGTTTCATAGCCTTCCTGGTCTGCCAGCTGCTTGAGGGTTCCTTTTGCCTTGTCGGTCGTACAGAAGATTCTGTCCTTTGCGCCCTCTCTGTCATATTTTTCGATGGCAAGGGAACGGAAGATGCGGAACGCCAGCGCCGGTTCGGTGGTGGTACCGGATTTGGAAATAACGTTGATGGAAAAATCTTTATCCTCACACAGCTTTAAAATCTGGTTGAGGTAGGAAGGACTGATGCTGTTTCCCACAAAGTAAATCTTCGGTGCATCCTGTACCAGGTCGTTATACAGCTGAGAGTGCAACAGCTCGATTGCGGCTCTTGCTCCCAAATAGCTGCCGCCGATACCGATGACAATCAGGATTTGGGAATGGCTGCGTATCTTTTGCGCTGCCTTTTGAATCCTTGCAAACTCCTCCCTGTCATAATCGACCGGCAGGTCCAGCCAGCCAAGAAAATCATTTCCAGGACCCGAGCGCTCATGAATGGTGTGATGAGCCGCCTGCACCTGTGGAAAAATTGCTTCCAGCTCGCCTTGTTTGACAAATGGTTCCAGGTATTTTGCGTTGAGTGTTACAGCCATAGCTGATCCTTCCTTTCAGTTTTCCAACTGCCTTCTATTCTCTGGTGATATAGTTATTTTACATTATTTCTCTGCATTTTGCAAGGCTGTTTTTGTAAAAACCTACCTTTTTTCTCTCAACAAATGCTTTTCGCATGAAATTTGCAAAAAGGGTTTCCATCAATCGCTCCTTTTTTACTCCACCTGCTCCTGTACAGACTGACCGTTCATCCCGATGAGTCCTTTTGCCAACAGCCGCAGGCTTTTTGCATAGGTCAGCTGCTGCACCTCCTGCCCGGCGGTCACCGGCTGTTGGGCGATGATGCTGCCGTTCTGCACAAGCTGAATCCAGCCGATTGCCTGCCCTTTTGCCACCGGTGCCTGCAACTGCTCGCTAAGCTCCAGCTTTATTTCGATGCCGTCCACCTCGTTTTTTCTGACCACCGCCTGTGGCAGCGCCTCGACCTGCGGCTCCACCTGTGTCTGCATCCCCTGCTTGACCGCTACCGGATGCAGCCGGTCCTGCGGCAGCTGCGGCTGGTATAGGGTAAAGCCCGCAAAGCCGTAGTCCAGCAGCTGCCTGGATTCCTCAAAACGCGCATCGCTGCTTTTGCATCCCATGATGACCGAAATAAGCGACAGGCCATCTCGGGTGGCAGTCGCGCATAAGCAATGACCGGCAGCATCGGTCGTGCCGGTCTTTAAGCCGGTGGCTCCATCGTAAAAGCGAATCAGGCGGTTGGTGTTGACCAGCTGGGTCTCTCCGCCGCGCAAGCTGTCCATCCAGATGGTTGAAAAACGGGTGAGCTGCTCGCCGTATCCGGTCATCAGCTCCCTTGCCAGCACGGCAACATCCTGCGCACAGGTGTAGTGACCTTCCTCATCAAAGCCGGTGCAGTTGACAAAGTGGGTGTTTTGCAGACCCAGCTGCTGCGCCTTCTCGTTCATCAGCCGGACAAACTCCTCCTCGCTTGCGGCAATGGCTTCGGCAAACACCACCGCCGCATCGTTGGCGCTTGCCACCACCAGCGCCTTTAATAGCTCCTCCACCGTCATCCGTTCGCCCTCTTTGAGCCAAATCTCCGACCCGCCCATCGTCTTGGCGTATGCCGAGCAGGTCAGCTCCTGCTCCATAGTCAGCTTGCCCGATTGCAGCTGCTGGAAAATCAGCAGAAGGTCCATCAGCTTGGTCAGCGACGCCGGTGCCACCCGCTGTGTTTCGTTCTGGGAAAACAGCACCTTACCGGTCCGCTGCTCCATCAAAAGTGCCGAACGCGCCGTAAAGCTCATTGCCACCTGCTTTTTTTCCTCCTGCGCAGCCGCACCCAACGCACCGGCTGCTGCCATCCAAACTGCCAGCAGCACAGCCAGCAGCTGCCGCATCCCCGAGCCCTTTTTCATGTCGTTTCCCTCCTGCAAGCGTTTTAGCTCATTATACGCACCGTTTTACCAAATTATGTTTCTGCTCCTTGCCGCTTCCCCGGCTTTCGCAGATAAAAAAGGACCGCTCTACGAGATAGAGCGGTCCTTTTGGGGGTAACTTATTTTTTTGTATATTTTCCGAGCTTTTCAAAGACGGTCTTATCCTCGGTGGAAACTTTAAATTCACTCTTAGCGGCAAATTCCTGCTCGGCTTTGGCACCTTTTGGAATATTGGTCAAAGTACCTGCACCGCCGACGCAGCCGCCCGGACAAGCCATACCCTCCAGCAGGTAACCGTCGCGTTTACCCAGCTTTGCAAGGGTCAGCATCTTTTTACACTCCACCAGACCTTCCGCGTGGTCGGTCTTGATTTCACCCAGCTCAGGCGCCATCTCTCGGATACAGTCGGTAACAGCCTTTGCTACGCCGCCTGCCACACCGTAGCCTCTGCCCGAAGCGGTCGCACCGTGGTTGAAGCCGGTGTCGTCCTGCAAATCGGAAAATTCGATGTTGTTCGCCTGGAAGATACCCATCAGTTCTTCAAAGGTGATAACGAAATCGACATCGCTGCGGATGTCCTCGCGCATTGCCTCCAGCTTTTTGGAAGCGCATGGACCGATAAAGACCACGCGGGCGTTCGGGTGCTTTTCCTTGATGATACGCGCAGTGGCTACCATCGGGGTCATCGAGTCGGAAATGCAGTGGGCAATCTGCGGGAACTGCTGCTTTGCCATCATAATCCAGGATGGGCAGCAGGAGGTTGCCAAAAACGGCAGCTTGCCGGTCGGCACATTCTTGATGTATTCCTCGGCTTCCTCCACCGCGCCGATGTCCGCACCGCGGGCGACCTCATAGATGTGGTCAAAACCAATTTTGCGCAGAGCAGCGCGCACCTTTTCCGGCGACGCCAACGGACCAAACTGACCGACGAACGCCGGAGCCACCTCGGCAATGACCTGGTCGCCGCGCTTGATTGCCTGAATCAGCTGGAAAATCTGGGACTTGTCCGCAATCGCACTGAACGGGCAGCTGACCAGACACTGTCCGCAGGAAACGCACTTGTCGTAGTTGATCTTTGCTCTTCCGTACTCATCGCTTTCGATGGCATCCACTCCGCAAGCCGCTGCGCAAGGACGTTCGCTCTTGACAATGGCGGAATATGGGCAAGCCTGTGCGCATCGTCCGCACTTGACACATTTGCTCTTGTCGATGTAGGATCTGCCGTTCACGATAGAAACTGCCTTGACCGGACAAACGGCTGTACATGGATGTGCGATACAGCTTCTGCATAGGTCGGTGACGGTGTAGCTGGTTTCCTCACAGGCGTTGCACGCAAAGGAGATCACGTTGATCAGCGGCGGTTCATAGAACATATCCGCAATGGCGCTGTCGTTGATTCCCTGTGATACCGGTGCGTGCTGGTCTACTGGACGCAGTGGAAGACCGACTGCAAGGCGAAGCCGCTCGCCTACAATCGCTCTTTCCTTGAAGACACTGTCACGATAATTCGCTTTTTCGCCCGGGATGATGGTGTAGGGCAGCTCCTCGATGCGGGAGTAGTCCCCATCCTCATAAGCAAGACGGGCAATCTCGGTAAAGACCTGCCTCCTGATCTTGGTTACCGGCGTAGTAATCCCTCTCATTGTTATTACCCCCTGTTGTTCATTAAAACCTGTGTGCAGACAGGCGGGTCATTTTTACTGTTCCCCGTTCTGCACACGCTCGACGATATAGGCCATGACCGATTCTGCATCCGCTTTTCTGAACACCTTGTCATCGACCGCAATCACCGGAGCATCCTCCTGATGCGGCAGTCCGCCGAGGCATTTATCGGTTGCAATTTCCAACACTTCATGTTCTTCTGCTGTGTATCCTTCCTCCATCTGCTCGCGCAGGTCGCGCAGACTTTCCACCGACTCCATGATTTCCACCGAGCCGTTCATCACACACGCTGTACAAACACAAACTTTTACCTGGATTTTTTTCATAGCCTCATCTCCTGTTTTACATTGTTACTCGATTAACAATATTTCCTAGTATAGCCGCACCCTTGCGCCGTGTCAAGTCGCCCGAGAGCGCTACCGTGCCTTTTATTATACCATAGGCGCAAAATGAAAATCAAATTCAATCCTGCCCAAAAATTTTTTCATTTATTTTATCTCCGGTCACAAGAAGATTTTTGTCGTAAATGGTAAAATCCTCGATGAAAGCTGTTCAAAATTGCCGAAAGTCGCCCGATTTTGCAGAAAATAAAATTTGCACTTGCGGCTAAAATGAATTGACAGAAGGTTTTTCGTACTATATAATGGGGTAGTGGCATTTTTACAGCAACGGAGAAAGATTATGTCCAAACAATCCTGCAAACCTTCTGACGAACAACTGGTTTTGTCTGCCCGAAGCGGTGACACCGATTCACTGGCACAGCTGATCGTTCGTTTTTTGCCGGACATCCAAGCAAAAGCCGGCTGCTACAAACTGGCAGGTTTGGAACCGGAGGACCTGGTACAGGAAGGCTTGATTGGACTGCTGCGAGCCGTCAAAAGCTATGACAGCACCCGCAAAGCTTCCTTTGCAACCTTTGCTTCCCGCTGCATCCTGTTTCGGATGCTGGGAACCATCCGTCTTTTTCTGGAGCAAAAACATCTGCCGCTGAATAATTATCTGCCGCTCGATTCCGCACAGGCACTTGCCGAGCTGTCCGACCGCAACGGCGACCCACTGGAAGCCTACCTCAAGCAGGAGGAGGAACAGCTGCGCCGGCAGAAAATCAAGACCCTTTTGTCTGGATTAGAACAGGAAACCTTAACATTGTACCTCAACGGTCTTTCTTATGAAGAAATGGCACAGCAGCTGGGCTGTTCCACAAAGGCTGTCGACAATGCCCTGCAACGAGTTAGACGAAAGCTTCGGGGCAGCACCCGATAATCAAGTTGGTAGTCGCAGAAACGCTGCGATTATAAATATGCCCTTGACTCACAGCAGAGCGATACGACTTCATTGCGAATCATCTCCAGTGTTCCGGTCCATGGGCGAATATATAAAGCGAGGTAAAAAAGCTATGTACGAAGACAAAACATTAGTATGCAAAGAATGTGGAGCTGAATTCGTTTTCACTGCTGGTGAGCAGGAATTCTACGCTGAAAAAGGTTTCCAGAACGAGCCTCAGAGATGCAAAAACTGCAGAGACGCTCGCAAAGCTGGCAAAAAAGCTGAGAGAGAAATGTTCACTGCTGTTTGCGCAGGCTGCGGCAAAGAAGCTAAAGTTCCTTTCAGACCAAGAGAAGACCGCCCAGTATACTGCAGCGAGTGCTTTGCTAAAATGAAAGAAGAAAGATAAGTTTCTTTTCTCAAAAGAAAATGAAAGAGCGGATGCGTTTGCATCCGCTCTTTTTTTATCCTACCCTTTTACTTACATCCGAGCTGTTCACCCAGCTCCTCCTCCAACTGTGCCTTGAGTCCCTGCACCAGGCGCAGCTCCTCCTGCATCTCCTGCAAACGGCAGGCGCACTGACGCTCGGTGGAATCCAGCCGCGCCTGATACTGCCTTCTGCTATCGTTTTCCGGCTGTGTGGTCAGCATCTGCTGCTCCAGCTTTGCCTTTTCATACATCTTTTCTACGGCATGAATCTGCACCAGCAGGCTGGGAATCTTTTTAAGGTATTCATTATAGATTTCGATTTTACACCATTTTTCTGCCTTGTTCTGCTCCATCTGACAAATCCTCCTTTTTTCGTCCTGCTGTGTTTTCAACAGGGCGCTGTCGATTTGGTTTAAAGCTATTTTAGCAAACCGCTTCAGCGGTTCGCTCTCCCAAATAAATTCCTCTGCGCTTTGGTAGCAAAGCTGCGCCTGAGATGTACTCTGTAAAGGGTGGTTTCTGCCACCTGACTACATAACGGCTGGCGGCTCATTTGTGGTGAATGTGTGCAGCAGAAAGGCGGTGGACAATCAATATAGTCCAATCACTTCTTGACGGACTCACAGTACAGAGTATTAAAAAGCTGCTGAAACTCTCCTTTTCTGGAGCGTTCAGCAGCTTTTTATGCAAAACCCTTTGTAAATATATCTACCCCATACAGGGTTCCTTGTGCTGAGTAAATCTGTTAGAATAATCCGAATAGATTTAACACTTGCCTGTTTCAATCTTCTTCAGAGAAATGTTCGAGCTCCTCAGGATCATAAGCTAAAGTCCAATGATATGGCTGCAGTTTTCGCAACTCCACAAATAAGGGTTCTCCATTTGAGGTAGTTACACCGACCTGAACATCTTCTCCCCAAAATCTCAGTCGCTCCTGACAGATGCCGCAGGGGGACAATACTTTATAGGGAGAATTTTCATCTTCTCTTACGATACAAAGACAATGGGTCACTTTTTCGTTATATTTGTGAGCCTCACACATAGCGCCCACCTCAATGCATAGGGAGGCTGCACTGTTCGCTGTTTCAATCGAAACACTGGAAAAATAGTGATCATTCTGTGTGTGAATGACCGCAGCGCCTCCCCAGCCTTTTGGATATCTTGTTTCAATTAAATCCTTTGCGATTTGAAGCATTTTATTTTCTACTGTTAAATTACGCATATCGCACCTCTTTTATCAATCTGTTCGGAAAATTCGAATTTAGTTAGTCCTCACATTATAACAATTTCAAAAGGATAGTCAATCATAATCTGTCTAAAGGCGCACTTACTCACCACCCACAAGTGGACAGTGGTACTGCCTGCGGCAGTCGTGCGCTCTTCGAGGGGGAACGGCTGCCTTCTTCGGCAAGTAGCAATGCAGGGCAATCAGCAAGAAACCGACTTCGCCTTGCCTGATTGCATCCTTGACACTTGCCCTGCACAGTGCTGTTTTGCAGTCAAGAAGGGTTGATGCTCTTCCGCTTTTTCAAAGCCGTATTGAAATGCAAAATTCCCCCTTGACAAATCATCTCTTGCTTGAGCATCGGGAGAAACTCTGCCAGCGAGTCTTCCTGCATTGCCCAGCACACACCCTCACACTTGGAAAGCACCAATCCCTGCCGGCAGGCTGCCAGCACCCTGCATAGGTTCAAAGTCAGGTAGAGCGGCTGGTCCAGTATCTGCATGGGCGCATCCTGCACGTCCCGACAGATGCTGTCCAGATAGTTTTCCCGCGGCACCTGCCCAAACACCGCTGCAATCGGTTTTCCGCACAGGCAGATGCCCGCCTGACGGATGACAGTGAAGTGTGCTGCCAGGTCATAGTCCACCCCGTTCATGCGGCGGCACCATCCGTCCAAATCTTCGGCAAACTGCTTTTGATAGCTCTGCGAGTAGTGCAGCAGGTAGGGCGTGGGATAACAAAATGGTCTGCAAACTGTTTGCTCCACCACGCTCATCTCAAAGCCCTTGCCGGGTGCGTCCGGCTCTCGGCTCAGACACAGCAGCAGGGCAATCATCTCCCTCTTTTGCTGCTGTGAAGGCGCACCTGACACGACCACGATAAAATCCAGATCGCTTGCATCGCAGGCACAGCCAAAGGCAGCCGAGCCGTGCAGATAAATCCCTGTCAGCTGTTCACCCAAAATCTCGCTGTAGCGTCGGCAGATTCTTTCCATCCACTTTTTCCCCTGCATCGGATGTCCTCCCATATTGCAAAAAAGGAGAAGCCGGTATCCCCGCTTCTCCTTTTGATCTTCTGCTTGGTTTTGCCGATCAATCCTGACGGGAACGGCGGTTTGCCGAGCCACGTTTGACCTCTCCGCGGTACTTTTTCAAATCAGACATCTTGTCATCGCTGGTCTGTTTAAATTTGTTGAGCATATCCTCAAAAGATGCGCTCTCATTTTTGCGCGGATTCCACTCATAGCTGCTGACCTGCTGTGGATTGAAGGGACGTTTGCTGCTGTTGTCATAACGTCTGTTTCCAAAGTTTTTGGAACCACCCTTGCCTCCCGCATTGTGCTGCTCGGGGCGCGGTTCTCTTGGCATCGCCTTTTTGATGGAGAGACTGATCTTTCCTTCTTCTGTGATATTGATAACTTTGACCTTGACCGTCTGGTCCTTCTTTAAATACTGGGAAATGTCCTCCACATAATCGGTAGACACCTCAGAAATGTGGACCATGCCGGTCTTGCCCGGTTCAAGTTCTACAAAGGCGCCAAATTTGGTGATGCCGGTAACTTTTCCTTCCAGTACGTCTCCAATCGCTAACTGCATAATTTCTACAACGTCCTCCTAAATCTTATAAAATGTAAGCTCAGCTGGCCTGGCTGTCAATATAAATATGTTCGTCCGGGTAACCATACCCGTACTGTTCAAACGCGATTCTACCGATGACCTCGCCCTGATCGTTCTTTCCCTGCTCCAACTGATTTTCCAGTTCCTCGTTGATCTTCTGCTGCTGTTCGATACTTTTTTCCAGCTGCTCGAGCTCGTACTGCTTGGCAGAAACTTCCATCTGGGTGCTCACAATCTTAAAAGAGCAGACCGCTATAAACACAGCCATCGACGCGACCAGCAGACGGTTTTTACTCAGCGGTTTCTTTTTCGATGCCATCGCAATCTCCTCTTTTCTGATTTACTCTTTTGAATCGACCAATTAAATTATACAACATCAGCCGCTTGCGTTTCAAGGTATATTTCCCCTTTTGTATAACTTTTTTTAAAATTTTTTCCAGCACCTTCGACAAAGCTGCCGAAATCCTTCTCATCAGACGATACAAACAGTACAGCGGAAAGAGCAGCACCCGCAGAATCCCTGCCACAACCCTTTGCACAATGCCCAACAAACGGCTGCCTGCCTCCACCAGCACCGCACCTGCGCTCAGGTGCCAGCAGACCCAGCCCAGCAGCTCACCCACCAGGATATACCCACGCAGTTGTCCGCGGTTATCCTTTAAAACAAAGGCAAAGTGCAGCAAAGCACACAGCAGGAAATACAGAATGTCCTCCAGCGAAACAGCAGCTGCGCGGTGCGCGGTCCTGCGGCGCAGCACCCGCAGCAGGTCGTACAGAAAAGACATCCCTGCTCCCACCGCCAACGAAAGCAGAAACAGCCGGGTTTCCTTTGCGATGGTGATACCGGTCATCATCTATCGGAAGATCCTCGCAAAAAATCCACCTCTCACCGCAGGCTGGTCGGCGTAGGTCAGCGCATCGACCTGTCCCTGCAGCTCCAGCTCTCCTGCCTGCAGGTCGATGCGCTCGATGTGCAGCTGATTTCCACGGACGGTCAGCTCGCCGAGACCGGTGTAGATTACCACCGTCTGATCATCAAAGCTGTCGATGTCCTCCACACCGGTCACCGTCAGTGAGCCGCGCTCCTCCAAAATCAGATTGTGTGCGCCCATGCTCTTTTTTTCCTCGTTATTCATAAAACCCGCCCTTCCTGTTATTTTGGTTCACCCTATCTGTATGAAGGGTCGTCCCATGTTAGAACAGAAAAGACGGGTTCCTTTTAATATCCCAGCAACAGGTACAGCATCAGTCCTGCCGCGCCTGCGCCGCTCATGACCCAGATGGGATTGAGCTTCCATTTGCGCAGAACAAACAGAGCTGCCAGAAACAGCACCGCTGCAATCCAGTCCAAGTCAGCCGGGTTCAGCGAAACCGGTCCGGCATTCCACAGGGCAGTGAACAAAATGGAGATACCTGCCGAGGCAATCATTGCCACCACCGCCGGACGCAGTCCGCCCAGCACGCCCTGTACCACCGACAGGTTGCGATAGCGAAAATAAACCCACGCCAGCGTCAGGACGATGACACAGGAAGGGAAGACACAGCCGAGGGTCGCAATGATAGCGCCGGGCAGTCCTGCAATCTGGATGCCGACAAAGGTTGCCGAATTGATGGCAATCGGTCCCGGCGTCATCTGCGAGATGGTGATGATGTCGATAAACTCCTGCATGGTCATCCATCCGTGCAGATCGACCACCTGATGCTGAATCAGCGGCATGGCAGCATATCCGCCGCCGACACTGAACAGTCCAATCTGGAAAAAGCTCCAGAACAGTTCCAAAAGTACGGTCATGCTTATGCACCCGCCTTTCCGTTGCGCTCGTCGTGCAGGGTGGCAAACAAACCAATCAGCGCACAGACAATGATGATGAGCATGACATTGACATGAAAGAAGCAGGCAGCCGCAAAAGAACCGAGCATAATCAAAATCGGCAGCCACCGTTTTTGCTTTAGAACATCTCCGCCCATGCTGATGACCACGTCTGCAATGACTGCCGCTACACCTGCCTGCATCCCGCGCAGCACCAGCTTGACAATCAGACTGCTTTGAAAAGCGGTGTAGGCAAGGGAAATCAGCGATAGGATGATCAGCGGCGGCAGCACCGTGCCCAGCGTGCTGACCATCGCACCGGCAAATCCTGCCAGACGATAACCAATCAGGATGGAGGCGTTGACTGCAATCGGTCCCGGCGCTGACTGCGCAATCGCGGTCAGGTCGAGCATCTCGGTTTCCTCAATCCAATGAAACTGCTCTACAAATTTTTTGCGCATCAGCGGGATGATGACATATCCTCCGCCAAAGGTAAATGCACTCAGATAAAAGGTGGAAGTAAACAGCTTCCGATAAAAGGCAAAATCCTTTTTCATACCAAATCCCTCCGTCTTTTCTAGCCCAATCACACAATCACCGCTGTTTCCAGCTCGGTCGCTCCACAGTAGGTTTGCAGTGCCTCACACATCTGCCCGAGCATCGGTTGCAGCGATTGCGCGCCGCCAAACCCAAAGACGCACATCAGCAGCTGCGTGGTCTGTGGAGTAATCATCGCACGGGTGCTGTCGCTGTTTGGATTTCCAAAAAATCCCTGCCGGTCGCTGAGCACCGGCAAAAACTCGATGTTGACCGCCTCCTTGCCGATGCCGTGGTAATGCACCCCTTCCCCTGCCGGCTTCCAGACGATGTCGCCCTCCAGCTTTTCCAAATCATAGCTGCCCAAAGAATAGCCGGTATCCAGTGAAATCAGATTGTTGACCTCGACGACATTGTTGATCTGATACAAGCCCTTTCCCTGAAGCACCCTGCGGTTGAGCGCCTCAGCAGAATTGCGGTAGCGCTTGACATCCTTGCCCAGTGCCGTACAGCAGGCACGTGTCTGTGCAATATGCTCCCTTGTTTTAATCTGTTCGATGCTCATGCTGTCCATCAGGCGTCGGCAGACGACGTCGATGGCTTCGAGCAGCTGCCGGGAGCTGGGCTGCACAACCACCCTGCACTGAACACATCCTAAAGCTGCCTGCTGCCAAACCTCCTTGAGCTGTGGGTCGATGGTAATATTGACCAAAATTCATTCCTCCTCTATTCTCCAACACCATTTTCTGTTTCAGTTATACCCCTTTTCCCCGTACAAAGTCAAGTGCCGAATTCGTTTGGTTTCGAGCATTTTTTTCGCGCAGCGGTTGAGGAAGCGGAAAAGCTGTGGTAAACTGTAAAGTAAGGGTACTTTTGTTCCCACTGACCTTTTAACAAAATTGGAAAGGATGTTGCACCATGATTTCCCCTGCAAAAAAAGAATTTATCGAATTTATGATGAGCGCGGACGTTCTGCGTTTTGGCGAATTTAAAACCAAGAGCGGACGTCTTTCCCCATATTTTGTCAACACCGGCAACTATAAGACCGGTGCACAGATTTCCACCCTGGGCAAATTCTACGCTCAGTGCATCATGGAAAACTGCAAGGATAACTTTGACGCCATGTTCGGTCCTGCCTACAAGGGCATCCCGCTGGCTACCTCGGCAGCCGGTGCGCTGGCACGCGACTACGGCGTAGATAAACCATACTTCTTCAACCGCAAAGAGGTCAAGGACCACGGCGAAGGCGGCAGCCTGGTCGGCTACCAGCCAAAGGACGGCGACCGCATCATCATCATCGAGGATGTTATCACCGCCGGCACCGCTGTCCGCGAAACTGTTCCGATCCTGCAAAGCGCAGCTAAAGTGACCATCCCGGATATGTTCATCTCGGTCAACCGCTGCGAGGTCGGACAGAACGCAGGCAAGACCGCTGTCATGGAAGTCAAGGAGGAGTTTGGCATCAACGTTCATGCCATCATCACCGTTGCCGACATCTATGAGTACCTCAAAGAAAAGCCGGAGTACGCCTCCGTGCTGGTCAACATGGAAAAATATATGGAGCAGTACTGCATCCTGTAAACCCTTTGTACACCACAAAAGCAGCGGCAGCGCGGGTATCCGCGCTGCCGCTGCTTTTGCTTTCTGCCGTCTTGCTTCCCCCCAATTTCCGATGTATAATATGGAGTAAGAATCCAAAGTGACAAAGGAGGAATCAGGATGCCTCTCAAAAAGATATGCAGTGCAAAAAATGGCTTGATTGCCGCAGCGGTTCTGCTGCTTGTATGTCTGTCCGTTCTGCTGTTGCCTGACCTTACCCACCGGGGAACCCCCGCAGGGAAAAACACCCGCTACTATGCCGGCGAACAACCGACCGCCTTTCTGCTGGCTGTGCCGGAAGACGGATATGCGCATCAAAACCTTTTGCATTTTCTTTCGTCGCAGGATTTTCCGGTGCTGGTCGCCGAGCATCCTGCCCATCCCGACCCGGATGCTGCCGCGCAGGGCAGCCTGCTGGAAGAGGAAGCACAGCTGCTGGAATCCCTTTCCGGCATTAAACCGTCCGAACAGGTTTGGATTGGCTTTCATGCAGGAGCTAACTCCCTGCTCGACCAACTGATGACCGGCAGCGAAAGCTGTAAGGCGGCGGTGGTCCTCTCCCCGATGCTGGACAGCCAACAGATTGACGATGCCATCATTGTCAACGGTAACTATCAAAACCAAAGCGAGTGGATCAACTCCCTGTCGCCGCAGATGGTGCGCCAGCCGATTCTTCTTTTGACCTCCAACGGCGACGATATTGCCACCCCTTATCAGATGACCTTGATGTACAACAAGTTTTCCTCCGACAGCATCATCCACATGGGCGGTGTTTACCACGCGGACCAAAACGACGTCTTCCTTTCCATCACCGACAGCGGCTTTCATGCCACCGTCCCGCTTCATTCCCAGACGATAGAGGAGATTTTACGGTTTCTCAATCCGCTTGTGGAGCAGCTACCGGAGATGACCGCTCTTCCACGCCTATACAATCTGTCTGCTGTGGCAATTCCCGCCTTGCTCCTGCTGGCGCTGGCATTTGCCATCCGCCTCTCCGCCGGATATGCGCCGCAGGTTTCCTTCAGCGTCGAGCACAGCCCTTCGGCTGTCAAAACCTCCCTGCGCCTGCCCGCTGCCATCGGTCTGTCCTGGCTGGGTGCATTGGCAGGTCTGCTGGGCGGCTGGGTCGTTTATCAGTTTTCTGCCCAGGCAATCTGGATGATTGGCTGTGCGCTGCTCATCTTCTGCCTGCTGCTGCCGGTGGTGTCCAAGCGCCTGCTGCGCAACTCCTCCGGTGTCTTTGAAGCCACCCGCACCAAAGCTTCCCCGGTGCTGCTCAGCTATGGAGCTGCTTTGGCAGCGGCACTTTCGCTGACCGTTGTGCTGCTGCACACCTTCCCGCTGCCTGTCATTCCAAATCCGCTGTGCTTTGGCAATGTCGCCCTGCTTACAGCGGCGGTCGTTCTCTTCCTGCTGTTCCCACGGGCTGTAGTGACCACCTTAGAGCGCAGCCGCAAATCTTCTCCCGCTGCCTTAACCGGCTTGCTGTTCTCCCTGCTGCTGCCTCCTCTGTTCTTTCTGCTGGTCATCGTCGTCCTCACCGGCAACAGCTCGCTGTTCTGGGCAATCTGCTTTGCATCCAGCATGACCCTTTCCTGCTTGGTAGCAAAGCTGAGTTTCCAGCTGTGTGGCAGCCGCCTGCACGCTTCTGTCACGGCGGTGATTGCAGCTCTGCCGGCTTTTCCTTTCTTGCTTTTTCTTGCATAAATCTTGAAGCGCACCCCATTGGTCCGACCGTTAAAGGAGTTGTTCCCACTTGATCTGCAAAACTGTCAATATCAAAAAAAATATGCCCTTGGTTTCTCAGGCGATGACCCAGCTGGGAAATGAAATCTGGCTGGCAAAATATGCCCGCTGTCACGCACTCAAGGTCATCCATGGCTACGGCTCCACCGGTCAGGGCGGCGCCATCAAGACCGCCTGCCTAAAGCTGTGTGCCGACCGCAAGCGCACCGGGGTCATCCGCCATTTTGTGCGCGGGGAGGACTTCACCCCCTTCACTGCCGACGGCAGAAAAGCCATCGAACTTTGCCCGCAGCTCAAGAGCGATGTTGATTTTGGCAGACAAAACGACGGCATCACCATCATTTTATTTTAAAACCAGAAAAGCAAAAAGCTCTCCTTTTAAGAGCGTTGACATAAGAAAACAAGCAAAAACCCAGTAAAATCAACGCTTTTAAGGGCAGAGGGCAAACAGGTTAGCTCAAAAACTGAATAACCAAGCGACAAAAGGGATGTTACCGCAAGGCGGCATCCCTTTTCGCATACGCCAACGCCGTAGATTTTGAAAGAAGTCTACGGCGTTTTTTTCTGCCCAAATCCAGAAAGGAGGTGCAGCCGGATTGTACTTTACCAGCGGCAAAGACCGCGCCTTTGAAATACTCATGCAGGGCAAGCCCGGTTTTGATCGGTACGAACACGGCTGCGCCGAGCATGAGGACTGCAACACTTGCCACTTCTACCGTCCGCGCTGGAAGTATCAGTTTTGCTTGTATGCGGAATGTCCGTACCAACCGGGCAGACTGACCGCAATACAGCGCAGCAAGGCAGAGTGAGCGAAAGGAGCTGATGATCTATGGCAGTATTTCGGGTGGAAAGAAACAACGGGTACACCGTCATGTCCAACCACCACCTACGCAACAAGGAATTAACCTTAAAAGCCAAGGGGCTGTTGTCGCAAATGCTGTCCCTGCCGGAGAATTGGGACTACACGCTGAAAGGCTTGTCCCTTATCAACCGTGAGCAGATCGACGCGATCCGCGAAGCTGTGCGGGAACTTGAAAAAGCCGGGTACATCGTCCGCACAAGGGAACGCGACGAGAAAGGACGCTTGCGCGGTGCGGACTATGTGATCTATGAACTGCCCCAAATACCTAAATCGGATTTACCTACATTGGAAAATCCAACATTGGATAATCCAACGCAGGAAAACCCTACATTGGAAAAACCTACGCAGGAAAATCCAACGCAATTAAATAAAGATATATCAAGAACTGACTTATCAAAAAAAGATAAATCAATTACGGATGTATCAAGTACCGATTCCATTCCTATCCTTTCCCCTAACCCCTTTCCCTTGACGGAGGACGAGGGACAAGCGGCTGCGCCGCCGGATGGGAAGCGAAAGGAAACGGCAGACAGAGAAAATGAAGCATTTAAGATTTACCGTGAAATCATCCTTGACAACATTGAGTATGAGCATCTTTGCCAGTATGACATGGTGGACAAGGAAATGCTGGACGAGATCGTGGACATCATGCTTGAAACGGTATGCAGCTCCCGCAAGAAAATCCGCATTGCCGGGGATGACTACCCGGCAGAGCTGGTGAAAAGCAAGTTTATGAAGCTGGACAGCTCGCATATCCAGTTTGTCTTTGACTGCATGAAAGAGAACACCACAAAGATCCGCAACATCCGGCAATATCTCCGTGCGGTGCTGTTCAACGCGCCCAGCACAATCAACGGTTATTACTCTGCCCTTGTCGCCCACGATATGGCAAGCGGCAAAATCTGAAAGGAGGACACGCCATGAAACAGGGCGCATTGGTTTTTGACGAACATACTGACCGCTACGACATCCGTTTTGACCTCAACGACTACTACGGCGGGCTGCATTGCGGGGAGTGTTTCGATGTGATGGTGGGCGGCAAATGGAAGCCGACCCGCATTGAAATGGGCGAAAGCTGGTATCTTGTGGGTGTCCGTGCAGCAGACCTTAACGGGCTGCGGGTGCGGATATAGCCGCCGCAACTGTGGGAAAGCCCGTGAAGATTCCCCTGTATCAGCGGGTGCATCCACCTTAACGGCAATCCTGTAAATCTGCGAAAGGAGGGATATTTTGCAGGAACAAGTGACACAAAAAACAATGGCTTTGTCAATCAAGACAGCCAAGATCAGCGGTACAGCCCTGCAAGCTGCCATGCGGCAGTTCTTGAAAATGTACCGCAAGCAGAGAGATACACCCAAGCACGGCAAGCAGACGCTAAAGCAGCTTATGCGGCACGGCACGGGCGTTTCCAATATCGAAATCACCGACGCGAACATTAAGGCGTTCTCCCAGACTGCCAAGAAGTACGGCATTGACTTTGCCTTGAAAAAGGCAGATGACCGCTATCTTGTCTTTTTCAAAGGGCGGGATGCCGATGTGCTGACCGCAGCGTTTCGGGAGTTCTCCGCAAAGAAGCTCGACAAGGAGCGCAAGCCCTCTATCCGCAGGGACTTGACCGAGAAGAAAGCCGAAGCCGCCAAGCAGACAGCCCAGCGCGACAAGGTGAAGAACAAAGACAGGGGGATTGAGCTATGAAGCCGGAAATCAAAAAGCAAATCATTCTGCATCTCCCGTATCTGATGTTTGTTTATCTGTTCGGCAAGGTTGGGCAGGCGTTACGGCTGGCGCAGGGCGCAGACCTTTCCGCAAAGCTAATGAATATCGGGCAGGGCTTTTCCGCAGCCTTTGAAAATGCCGCGCCCAGCTTCAACCCTATGGACTTGCTGATCGGCGTTGCCGGAGCTGTCATTATCCGGCTTGTGATCTATTCCAAGCAGAAGAACGCCAAGAAGTACCGCAAGGGCATGGAGTACGGCACGGCGCGTTGGGGAACGCCCGCAGACATCAAGCCATTTATCGACCCTGTGTTTGAAAATAATGTGTTGCTGACGCAGACGGAACGGCTGATGATGTCCAACCGCCCGAAAGAGCCGAAGAACGCGAGGAATAAAAATATCCTTGTGATCGGCGGCAGCGGAAGCGGAAAAACCCGCTTCTTTGCCAAGCCCAACCTTATGCAGCTTCACAGCTCGTATGTGATAACCGATCCGAAAGGCAGCATCCTCATTGAGTGCGGACAGCTTTTGCAAAGAGCCAAGTACAAGATTAAGGTGCTGAACACCATTAACTTTTCCAAGAGTATGCACTACAACCCCTTTTCGTATCTGCGCAGCGAGAAAGACATTTTGAAGCTGGTAAATACGATCATCGTCAATACTAAGGGCGAGGGCGCACAAAGCGGAGAAGATTTCTGGGTGAAAGCGGAACGGCTGTACTATACCGCGCTAATCGGGTACATCTACTACGAAGCCCCGGAGGAAGAAAAGAACATAATCACCCTGCTTGACATGATAAACGCATCTGACACGCGGGAGGATGACGAGGACTATAAAAACCCTGTTGACCTTATGTTTGACAGGCTGGAAGAAAAAGACCCGGAGCATTTTGCGCTCAAACAGTATAAGAAATACAAGTTAGCCGCTGGCAAAACAGCCAAGTCGATTTTGATTAGCTGCGGTGCGCGTCTTGCGCCCTTTGACATCAAAGAACTGCGCGACCTTATGGAGTATGACGAAATGGAGCTGGACACGCTGGGCGACAGAAAGACCGCCCTGTTCCTCATAATGAGTGATACGGACAGCACCTTTAATTTTGTCATTGCAATTCTCCAATCCCAGCTATTCAACCTGTTATGCGACAAGGCAGATGATGTGTACGGCGGCAGATTGCCCGTCCATGTACGCTGTATTCTGGACGAGTTCGCCAATATCGGGCAGATCCCGCAGTTTGACAAGCTGATAGCCACCATCCGAAGCCGTGAAATATCGGCTTCTATTATTTTGCAGTCGCAGAGCCAGCTAAAGGCGATCTACAAGGACAACGCCGATACCATTGTGGGCAACTGTGATACCATGTTGTTTTTAGGCGGTAAGGAGAAAACCACGCTCAAAGAAATCTCGGAAATTCTGGGCAAGGAAACGATTGACAGTTTCAACACCAGTGAGAACAGGGGCAAGGAAATCTCCCACGGCTTAAATTATCAAAAATTAGGAAAGGAGCTGATGACACAAGACGAAATTGCAACGATGGACGGAGGAATGTGTATTTTACAGGTGCGCGGTGTACGCCCGTTCTTCTCCAAGAAGTACGACATTACCCAGCACCCGAACTACAAGTACCTATCCGACGCCGACAAGAAAAATGCCTTTGATGTTGAGAGATACATCCGGGCGCAGCGAAAGAAGAAACATACCCCCGCCGTGATCGCGCCGGAGGAAGTGTTTGACCTATACGACATTGAGCTGCCGGAAACGGATAGCCACGAAGCCGCCGAAGCATAACGGCGGCTATTTTCATACTCAACACAAATCAATTTTATGTAGCCGCAAAGCGGCAGAAAGTGAGGAAAATTTATGGCATTTTTCAATAGCGCAGTTGGTGTTTTGCAGACTTTGGTTATCGCGCTGGGCGCAGGCCTTGCAATTTGGGGTGTTATCAATCTGATGGAGGGCTACGGCTCTGACAATCCCGGTGCCAAGAGCCAGGGCATGAAGCAGCTTATGGCTGGCGGCGGCGTTGCGCTGATCGGCATGATGCTCGTTCCCCTGCTCTCCGGCTTGTTCGGTTAATCAGCCCACATAAACCTTTGCGCATAGCCCTCTGACATAGGGCATAGGCGCAGCCCCCGTATGCTTCACAGCATACGGGGGCAGAAAGGAGGTGCCGCCACTTGATACTTGATTGGCTCGAAGAATGGTTTAGGGGCATATTAACGGACGGCATCATAGGCAACCTTACCGGGCTGTTTGATACCGTCAATCAAAAGGTGGGCGAGATTGCCGGAGAAGTCGGCGCGACGCCGCAGGGCTGGAACGCCGGGATCTTCAACATGATACGCAACCTTTCGGAATCAGTCATTATCCCCATTGCGGGAGGAATCCTTGCATTGGTGATGTGCTATGAGCTGATACAGATGGTGACAGAAAAGAACAATATGCACGACATTGACACCTTTATGTTTTTCAAATGGGTGTTCAAAACCTTTGCGGCTGTTCTTCTCGTTACGAATACATGGAACATTGTCATGGGCGTGTTTGACGCGACCCAGCAAGTGGTGAATCAGAGCGCGGGCGTGATAATCAGAGATACCAGCATAGACATATCATCCGTGGTGACAGACCTTGAAACGCGGCTGGAAGCCATGAGCATAGGCGGGCTGATCGGACTGTGGTTTCAATCCCTGTTCGTCGGTTTGACTATGCACATCCTGTCTATCTGCATTATGCTGGTGATCTACGGGCGCATGATTGAAATATATCTTGTGACTTCCCTCGGTCCTATCCCGCTTGCGACAATGACAAACGGCGAGTGGCGCAGTATGGGGCAGAATTACCTAAAATCCCTGCTGGCTCTCGGTTTCCAAGCGTTCCTCATTATGGTGTGCGTCGGCATCTATTCGGTGCTGATCCAGACGATTTCCACAACTGGCGACATATCCGGCGCGGTGTGGACAGCAATGGGCTATACCGTGCTTCTTTGCTTCTGCCTGTTCAAGACTGGCAGCATGGCAAAAGCCGTATTTGGCGCACATTAAACACAGGAGGTACAAAGCCGCTACTTATCAAATCATTTACGCAGACCCGCCGTGGCGATATGAACAGAAAAAAGTTCAAGGCGCGGCAGAAAACCACTACCCCACCATGAGCATAGACGAGCTGTGCGCCCTGCCCGTGGCAGAGCTGGCAGCAAAGGACTGTGTACTGTTTTTGTGGGCGACCTTTCCCCAGCTTCCCGAAGCCTTGCAGCTTATTAAGGCATGGGGCTTCCACTACAAAACCGTTGCTTTTGTATGGCTGAAACGGAATCGGAAAAGCCCCTCATGGTTTTACGGGCTGGGCTACTGGACGCGGGGAAACGCTGAAATCTGTCTGCTGGCGATCAAGGGCAAGCCCAAACGGAAGTCAGCAGGCGTACATCAGTTTATTATCTCTCCCATAGAGCAGCACAGTAAAAAGCCCGACGAAGCACGGCAGAAAATCCTTGACCTTGTGGGCGATCTGCCCCGCGTGGAGCTGTTCGCACGGCAGAAAACGCCGGGATGGGATGTGTGGGGCAATGAAGTTGCAAGCAATTTGTCGCTTGCGGAAAGGAGAAACGATGGCTTATGTGAGCGTACCCAAGGACTTGACGAAAGTTAAATCCAAGGTGCTTTTCAACCTAACCAAAAGGCAGCTTTTGTGTTTCGGGATCGCGGCAGCAATCGGCTTGCCGCTTTTCTTTTTACTCAAAGACAGCACGGGGACAACCGTTGCGGCAATGGTGATGATCTTTGCCATGCTGCCCGGATTTATGTTCGGCGTGTATGAAAAAAACGGGCAGCCCCTTGAAGTGATCGGGCGGCACATCATAGAAAGCTGCTTTATACGCCCAAAGGAGCGACCCTATCAGACCAACAACGCATACGCCGCCCTTGTGCGGCAGCATCAAATGGAAAAGGAGGTAAAGGCGATTGTCCAAAGCAGCAAAGCCCGCAGCGGAGCAAAACGCAGCGGCAAAAACAAAGCTGACCCGCGCAGAAAAAAAGCAGATTGACGCGGTAATTCGCAAGTATAAAGGCGACGGCAAGCCCCATACGGCGCAGGAAAGCATACCCTACCACACCATGCACCAAGACGGCATCTGCTATCTGGGCGGTAAGAGCTATTCCAAAAGCATTGAGTTTTACGATGTGAACTACCAGCTTGCCCAGCCAGATACGCAGACGGCTATCTTTGAATATCTGTGCGACCTGTATAACTATCTGGACGCTTCCATCCATGTGCAGCTCAACTTTGTCAACCGAAAGAGCGACCAGGAGCAGATTGCAAGGAGCTTTGAGATCGCGCCCTGCGGCGACGATTTAGACCCGATCCGCGAGGAAAATTCGGGGATTCTGAAACGGCAGCTTGAACGGGGCAACAACGGCAATGTAAAGACCAAGTATCTGACCTTTACCGTGGAAGCTGACAACTACAAAACGGCGCGGGCGCGTCTGATCCGTATTGAAACGGACATACTCAACTATTTCAAGGTAATGGGCGCAAGGGCGCGTGTGCTGGACGGCAAGGAACGGCTGGAAGTGCTGCATGGCATTATGCACCCGGACGGGGATCGCTTCCTCTTTGACTGGAACTGGCTTGCCCCAAGCGGGCTGTCCACCAAGGACTTTATCGCCCCGTCCTCTTTCGCGTTCAAGAAAAGCCGCAATTTCCAGATGGGCAATAAAATCTGCGCCGTATCATTCCTGCAAATCCTCGCGCCGGAGATCAGCGACAGGATGCTTACAGACTTCCTTGATACCGATTCCGGCATTGTGGTGAGCTTCCATGTGCAGGCGGTGGAGCAGACCGAAGCCGTCAAGATGGTAAAGCGCAAAATCACCGACCTTGACGCAATGAAAATCCAAGAGCAGAAAAAGGCTGTCCGCGACGGCTACGATATGGACATCCTGCCCTCTGACCTTGCCACCTACGGCGGCGAAGCAAAGAAGCTGCTGAACGAGCTGCAAAACCGCAATGAGCGTCTTTTCCTTGCCACATTCCTTGTACTCAACTACGGGGACACCACAAGGAAGCTGAACAACGATATTTTCCGTGCCGCTGGCGTGGCGCAGAAATACAACTGTACGCTGAC